>OKOE01000918.1_pt1 | contig 1086 bp, 1 predicted proteins | sample 1614581 | NCBI WGS metagenome assembly OKOE01 (sample SAMN04436953, study PRJEB24849) | human gut metagenome | biome: human gut; feature: NICU; material: stool | host: Homo sapiens | place: USA: Saint Louis, MO | collected 2010-01-04 | reverse complement strand
CGGATGGCCTTGCGCACCCCGACCTTCGCCAACGTTCAAGTCTTGGAGGCGGTGCTTCCCGGCACTCGAGTTGACGACGTTGAGGCCACCATTGCCTCCTTGGGATGGACGCTAGGAGACCTCGATAAGTGAGCTGGTATCGGGGTGACGCAACAACGCGGGGCCCAGCCGGAAGCTAGACCCCGCGTCACATTTGGCAAGCTAAGCGTCAGGCCTGGCGACGAGTCTCGCGAGTCCCCTCAGATAAGCGCGGGAAAGCGACTCGGGACAGATCAGCGATAGTCGCGTCGTTACCGCGCTCCCAGATCTCCTCGGCGGTGGGGACACCTGCATCAGTGACGGTACGCAGGGTGGTCAGGCGCCCGGACCGACCGTCAGCCAGCAGAGCATCAAGCTCTGTCTCCAGCTCGATAATACGCATCTCAAGGGAAGCAACCTTCTTGTTGCCAGCGGTGACCTTGTACTGCAGAGCCGCCTTGTCGCCGCGTAGGGTCGACAGCTCGCTCTCTGCACGATCGAGCTTGGCACGGGTATCAGCAAGGGTTTTCGAGATAGAGCCAACCCGACGCGAGAAGGTGTCAATCATCTCCATGGACTCGGCATGATGACGCTTCTCCTGCTCCGAGGCGGCGTGACGAAGCTCCTTGAGGGTGTCGAAATGCATCCGGCGAATGGCATCAACTTGGCGCCACGCCATAAAGACAGAAATCCAAGCCCCCACGAGGGCAACGAGCACACCAGCCCGGACCGCCCAAATAGAGGGAACTACCCCACACACAGCGGCAACAATCGTTGCCACAATGAGAAGGGCGAGCACACCTCTGCGCTCGCCAGTGTCCTTTTCAACCCGTTTGGGATCATGCTCACCGCTCGTGCGAGGAGGCCACAAGTACAGCCCGTTTAGCCTCTGGTCAAGCACTGGATCCCGGCGAGTCGTGATCTTGTCCGCCGTCACCCCTTGGGATGCTTTTCAGAATCATCAGGCCCTTTAGGAACCTTACAGGCGTTTTCCAGGAACCATCCAGCCCAAGCCATGGCGGCGCAGGTGATGGCCGTCACTCCTCCGACGATGGCGCGCTGGCGCGG
>OKOE01000893.1_pt1 | contig 1109 bp, 1 predicted proteins | sample 1614581 | NCBI WGS metagenome assembly OKOE01 (sample SAMN04436953, study PRJEB24849) | human gut metagenome | biome: human gut; feature: NICU; material: stool | host: Homo sapiens | place: USA: Saint Louis, MO | collected 2010-01-04 | reverse complement strand
CGCATCATGAGGGTGGTCGGTCCAAGAATATCTCGGGTCACAGGCTAATGAGGCTACCTCGTCGGTGCACTAGACCGTCATCGAGTAAGGATTCCAGGCACCTCGATGCCTGATCGGGCTCGGGCCAGGCGGAAAGAGCCATCTGGACCTTCACCCCGCGAGGGCTGTTGCGCACCACGTCCATAATCACGCCGCGGCACTGGCGGTCCGTGCCCTTCCATGGCTGTCCTCGACCTGCAGCTATCCCGGATCGGGCAGACCTCACACTGCGGAGACCGCGCCGTGCATACCAGTGCCCCCAATTCCATCGACGCCACCGCCCACTTGGCCGCTCGGACGTCTTCGTCGGGAACCAACGCGTCGGCGACTACCCGCTCAGCCCTCGTCACCGAGGTTGGACAGTTTGCGATCCCAGACTCTGCTCTAGCGATGAGGCGACGTACATTGGTGTCAAGCACTGTGGCGCGGCCGCCAAACGCAAAGGAGACGACTGCGCTAGCGGTGTAGTCGCCAATACCCGGGAGGGCGACGAGCTCGTCGTAACTGTTGGGCACAACCCCGTCGTGCTCGGTGGCGATCGCGACGGCACAGGAATGCAGGCGTAAGGCCCGGCGCGGGTAACCCAGGCGCCCCCACGCGGCAACCGCTTCCCCAGAGTCCTCCTCCGCCAAATCATCAGGGGTGGGCCAGCGGTTCATCCACTCGTGCCACGGCCCGATCACCCGGGACATCGGGGTCTGTTGGCTCATGACCTCGCTAACAAGCACGCCCCACGCGGAGGTGCCGGGTCGGCGCCACGGCAGATCGCGTCCGTTGGCGTCGAACCAGGCACAGATTGCCTCGATGACCTGCGAAGTCAGCCCGGTGTCAGGCACTGATCACCTGGGAAGCCGCCTGGGCAGCCTTCGGCAGGGCGGCGCGGAAAACCTCGAAAGCTTCGTCGTCGTGAGCGTCGGAGAGGAACCAGGCCTCAAAGCACGATGGCGGCAGGTTGACCCCGGCATCTAGCATCGCGTGGAAGAACGCGGTGTAAGCCTCGGCATTCTGAGACTTGGCGTTGTCGTAATTGCGCACCGGAGAGTCGACGCCGAGGAATACGCTGAAGAGAT
>OKOE01000846.1_pt1 | contig 1167 bp, 2 predicted proteins | sample 1614581 | NCBI WGS metagenome assembly OKOE01 (sample SAMN04436953, study PRJEB24849) | human gut metagenome | biome: human gut; feature: NICU; material: stool | host: Homo sapiens | place: USA: Saint Louis, MO | collected 2010-01-04 | reverse complement strand
AAGCTCATAGTAAGCATAACATTCCCCGTCTTTATTCCAGACGAGATTGTTTTCACACCGGATTCTCAAGGCTCACAGCCAAGGCGAGCGCGACGGCGATACCGCCCTTCATGTCGCACGTGCCCCTACCCACGAGGTAATCCCCGTCCGACCGCTGCTCAATATAGGACGGCAAGTTCTCGACGACCGGAACGGTGTCGAGGTGACCAGCAATGACGACCCGTTCCGAACGCCCAAGGTGAGTACGGGCAACGACAGAGTTACCGAGTCTCGTCACCTCAAGATGCCGATGTGGTGCCAACGTCTCCTCCACAGCATCGGCAATAGGCGCCTCGTGCATGGACACCGACTCGATGTCGACGAGTCGACGAAAGAGCTCGTGCAGGTCGCCCGCCGGCTTCAAGTCCATGCCGGACACCCTACCAGTGTTGCCACGGACCAGTCCGAGGAAAACGTGCGAAAGACGACCCTGAGATTGCTATGGTGAACGCACTTGACACATTACGCATTGCGGCATAGCGAGGTGACAAAATTGGTTCAACGAATGACGGCAAAAGGCCATCACCGACGTCAAAAACTCATCCGATCAGCAGCATCATTGTTGAACAGTGGTGGCCCTAGCGCCGTCACCATGAGAGCTGCAGCACGCATGGCAGATCTCTCACCCTCCTCTACCGTGTATTACTTTGATGACCACGAAGAACTCCTGGCTGAAGCCGCCAAACTCAATATTCGAGCGTGGGCTCACATCGCTGAAACGATTGCGGACGAGGCTGAAAACCATCGCCTCAAAACCGGGGTGGATGACGTGATCGAATACCTGATTCGAGCAATGATCACACGCCCAGCTCCTCTTCTCGGACATTACCTCGACAACGAAACCATCTCCAACGCCTACCACGCCGGACGCGGCCGGCTGAACAATGCCATATCACGCATTCTCGCCGTCGCTAACCTCCCCTACCCAGCAGAGCTCGTGATCGCCGTCATTGACGGCGGAATCGTCACAGCGCTGTCTGAGGGACGCGATCCCCATGCAACCGTCGAAGTCCTTCTTCGCCAGCTGATCAGCCTGCCGACACACAAAGCCCCGATGTCACAAGCCCCGCCCACAACGGACTGAGACGGAGTCCCCCTAGACGACCTCACTGAGGTCACGCCCCGTGT
>OKOE01000813.1_pt1 | contig 1208 bp, 1 predicted proteins | sample 1614581 | NCBI WGS metagenome assembly OKOE01 (sample SAMN04436953, study PRJEB24849) | human gut metagenome | biome: human gut; feature: NICU; material: stool | host: Homo sapiens | place: USA: Saint Louis, MO | collected 2010-01-04 | reverse complement strand
GTCGACTCGCGGACTTCGAGCCAGCCTGGTCAGCCGCACCCGGCCACACGGTGTCAGCTCGCTGCGCCAACACAGCTTCCTTGCGCAGGGGCGGTTTCGGTGCATCGTGGACAAGGAGGGCACGATCATCTGCCCCAGGGCCGACAAACCTCACACCAAAAAAGTCGTGGATCTCCCGCTGATACCAGGATGCCCCGGCCAGCACGCCGACAATCGAGTCCAAGGTCCCGCCGTCACGAGGCACACGGGTGGAGATAGTCACGTCGTCGCCGTCATGATTCTCGAGGCGACAAACCACGATGATGTCGGGATCCTGGCCGCGCTCCCCTGTCCCGTCGATGGCCGTCAGATGAGCCAGCCACGGGTGAGTGGACACCGCCTGGGCAACAGCGTCGTGCCAGCCGATTGCAGGGACATCGCTGGTCGTCATGCGGCCTCCCGGGACGAGGCCAACAACCCGGTGAGCGTTTCAGGTCCGGAATCCAGTGATCGGCGTCGACCCCCGCATCCGGAAGTCCAGCGACAACACCAGCTGAATCCCAGTACGGTCCGCCTGCACAGGCGCACGCTCCAAAAGCCACCACGTCAACGGGATGGTTGCGCTTGAGTTCATGGACAGTGTCAGACACCACGGGCGCCAGACCAGTTGTCACCGTCCCGGAAACGAGCACCACTATCGGGGCGCCGTCTGGGATCTCTTCGCGCACCGGAGCGTTGGCCAACACGGCAGCCCCACTCTCGACCCCACAGCAGGCCAGCGCGAGGTCGACGACGTACACGGATCCGTCGGCGAACCAGTCGATGAACTTCACCAGGTCATCCTACCGAGGATACTGTTCATCACATTCGCGTGGCAGCGCGCAGCCGGGACCGAAGTTCGATAAGCAAAGGCTCGATGGTAGCGTTAGTAGCTGGTTCCGAAGCATCCAGACGCGCATCGTCGGTGCGGTCGTCCGCCACCCATATGACACGTCAACAACGGAATCCCGCGACGAGAAAAGAGGTCAGAGTGCCTTCCACCGACACGGCACATCACACCACTGACGAGCGAGAGGTCCAGCCCCTCGACCGAGTAGTCATTCGATTCGCCGGCGATTCCGGCGACGGCATGCAGTTGACCGGCGACCGCTTCACCGCCGAGTCCGCCATCCATGGCAACGACATTTCGACCTTGCCGAACTTCCCTGCCGAGATCCGCGCCCCCCAGG
>OKOE01000648.1_pt1 | contig 1462 bp, 2 predicted proteins | sample 1614581 | NCBI WGS metagenome assembly OKOE01 (sample SAMN04436953, study PRJEB24849) | human gut metagenome | biome: human gut; feature: NICU; material: stool | host: Homo sapiens | place: USA: Saint Louis, MO | collected 2010-01-04 | reverse complement strand
ACTGAGTCGGGTCGACCTCCCACCGCTCAAAGACGTGAGCGGAAATCTGCCGAGCACGGAAAGCTGGCACACCGAAATCCTTGACGGCCTGCACCCTTTCTTCGATGCTCAGATCGATCCAGTGACGAGGAGGCTTGGCACGATTCGGGGTATTCACCACGAGTGGCACTTCCTTGCCCGGCTCGGCGAGCGGCGTGGAGGGCAGAACAAGACCTGACGTGCTGACGGAACTTCCAGTCGATGACATCACGCCCCCATTATCCCCAACTCCCACCACCCGACCACACGAGTCGGTGCCTGCTAAGTACGGGTCGCGACGTCACCTCGGCGAACAGTTCTGCACTAGCTCGTAACAGGCTGGATCACCGGGCAGGAGGAAATGCAATCCCTCAAGAAACACGATCATGACGAGATTCGCCACGACGATGAGGGCAAATAGCCACATGATGACAGTGGATATGGCGTGGGCCTTAACACCACGGGGGGTAAGCCACGGAGCAAAGGTCATCATGACGCCACAGAATGCTATGACGATGGTAAAGGTGATGAAGGCCCAGGGGTAGGTGCTCAACCCGAAAGCCTTAGAACTGCGCCAAGGACCGCCGAGAGGATCGATACGCCATAGCCCAGGCAAAAATCCGCCATCGTCACGGACCCGCGCCGGGTACGAACAATGATGTAAAGAGGCCCCAAAGAGGCAAGCATCATCGAGTACCTCTGAAGCATGCACAGTGGACATGGGAATTCATGCAACCCGAATTGCACGATGAATCCACCCGCTAGAACCCCAATGTAGGCCAGCACGAAGAGGTTCGCTCCCCAGAAGCCCACGATAGGAAACACCCGTCCTGCTCTAGACGGGGTTCGTTCCGCATCTGACAGACTTTCGACTTCGATGTCGTAGTTCCTCACCATGACAGCCCCAGATCACTCGTCGCATGTAGCGACAACAGAATCACGCAAAGCGCTGCGATAACCATGACGGATACAATGAATATCGACTTCCTGACGCCGCGCAGTATCATCGTCAACACCAACGCGGCGATGAGGACCATGATAATAATGTCCATCTTCGCCCCCATCTATACCTAATAGCTATTACTTAGGAGATAGTATATCATCGGAGCTTGGCCACAGTCACAGCACAAGGGACATGACGAGCCAGGCGAAGGGCGCCGAAAACAGCACTGAGTCGAGCCGGTCCATGACCCCGCCATGACCGGGCAAGAAGTTCGACATGTCCTTGATACCAGCGTCACGCTTAATCATCGACTCGACAAGGTCTCCCGCAGTGCCGGTCAAGGCTAGAACAACGCCAAGAACAATCCCAGCCCACCATGGCGCCGACAGCAATCCTCCCAAACAGGCCCATCCAACGAAAGCTGCGGTTATGACGGACCCGGCAAAACCCTCCCAGCTCTTTTTCGGGCTAATACGCGGGGCCAACTTGTGTTTGCCACAT
>OKOE01000629.1_pt1 | contig 1513 bp, 1 predicted proteins | sample 1614581 | NCBI WGS metagenome assembly OKOE01 (sample SAMN04436953, study PRJEB24849) | human gut metagenome | biome: human gut; feature: NICU; material: stool | host: Homo sapiens | place: USA: Saint Louis, MO | collected 2010-01-04 | reverse complement strand
CGGCCATGCCAATGCCATCACTGTGAGGAGGTCACGTTGACTCAGCATCGACAGACCAGCCAGCCCCGTCCGGTGGCTAAGCCGGAGCCTAACTCTATCCAGTTGGCGGATCTTCCGCTGCGTTCGGAACTTGTCGGGGCACAACCATACGGGGCTCCGCAGCTTGACGTCCCGGTACGCCTGAACGTCAACGAAAATCCGTATCCGCCATCGGAGGCGGTGCGCAAGGACATGGCCAAGGCTGTTGCCAAGGCCGCCAAGAGTCTTAACCGCTACCCCGACCGGGAAGCCACCGGCCTTCGCGAGGATCTGGCCCGATATATTGGCTTCGGTATTAGCAGCTCCCAGATATGGCCTGCTAATGGCTCCAACGAGGTTATGACCCATGTTTTGCAGGCGTTTGGTGGTCCAGGACGCTCTGTGCTGACCTTCACACCGACCTACTCGATGTATCCCGAGTATGCCCGCAATACTCACACGAATTACGTCACTCGTCCTCGCAACGCCTCCTGGGGACTGACAACTGACGAGATACTGTCGGCAATCGAGGAGGTGTGTGCTGGCACCGACACCATTGTCGTCGTTGACGAGGCATATCAGGAGTTCACAGACGCTCCGGAGGACTCCTCGATTGCTTTGCTTCCGAAGTACGGTCGGCTCATTGTGGTGCGCACCCTATCCAAGGCCTTCGCCCTGGCAGGTGGCCGACTGGGGTACGCGGTGGCCGCACCGGCCGTCGTTGACGCGCTGCGGATGGTGCGGCTGCCCTATCATCTCTCCGACGTGTCACAGGTGGTGGCGAGAGTTTCCCTTGCTCATGCCCCTGAGATGCTTGCGCGGGTCGACGAGTTGCGTGAGACCCGCGTAAACCTGGAGGACTGGCTGCAACTGCACGGGTTGGACGTCGTTTCCTCACAGTCGAACTTCGTCCTCTTCGGCAGGTTCGCTGATCGTCACGCGGTATTCCAGGCGCTGCTTGATCGCGGCGTGCTCATCCGAGAGGTCGGACCAACTGGTTACTTGCGCGTATGCGCCGGAACTCCACGCCAGACCGACGCTTTCCGTACCGCTTTGCTTGACGTCCTTCCCCCCGCTCCGCGTCTCGTCCTCGAGGAGGATCAATGACCCATCGTCGCGCTCGCGTTTACCGCGAGACCTCGGAATCCACTGTCGACGTCGCAATTGATCTCGATGGGGCGGGGGAGTCCACCATTTCTACTGGGGTTGGATTTTACGACCATATGCTGACGGCATTGTCGAAGCACTCAGGTATCGATATGACGATCACTACTTCCGGTGACGTCGAGATCGATGGTCACCACAGTATTGAAGACACGGCTATTGCTTTAGGCCAGGCTCTTGCCCAGGCCTTGGGGGATAAATGCGGTATCACGCGTTTTGGTGACGCCGTGGTTCCCCTCGACGAGGCGCTTGCCCAATGCGTTGTCGACGTTGCCGGACGACCGTGGGTGGTGTGTTCGGGTGAACCTGAGGGGCAGGCGTACGCTCGTAT
>OKOE01000573.1_pt1 | contig 1700 bp, 2 predicted proteins | sample 1614581 | NCBI WGS metagenome assembly OKOE01 (sample SAMN04436953, study PRJEB24849) | human gut metagenome | biome: human gut; feature: NICU; material: stool | host: Homo sapiens | place: USA: Saint Louis, MO | collected 2010-01-04 | reverse complement strand
AAGGCTTGCACCAGGTCGGCACCGAAGAGACGACCTTCCTCGAAGCTCTCAATGAGGTCGGGTCGCTCAAGCAGACGCGGCAGGACGTCGACCCCATCAACGTTTAGGCTGGTAAGCCAACCTAAGTGGTTGAGTCCGCTGTAGCCGATGTGAATGCGCCCGTCGCCGTCGAATAGGGACCCCAGGTCGGCCGGTGCCAGCCCGGCACGCTGCAGTCGCAGATGCCCACTACCTGGTCTCCCAGGCGACGCTGCATGACCTCAGTCATCACCCCCGCCGGGTTAGTGAAGTTGATGACCTTGGCGTCGGGGGCATACCGCGTGATCTGCTCGACGAGGTCGAGTACCACCGGGATCCCCCGCAAAGCATACGAAATACCGCCAGCTCCTACGGTCTCTTGACCGATGACCCCGCGAGCCAGGCACATCGACTCATCGAGGGCACGTCCATGGGTGCCGGCGACGCGGATGGCCGAAAAGATGAAGTCGGTTCCCGCCAAAGCGGTGGGCAGGTCGGTGGTAGCTACCACTGACGGCGCGTGAGGCAGGGCGCGGGCCAGCTGGGCTACCACCGTCTCGATGACGCCTAGCCGGAGCGGGTCGGTGTCGTAGAGCCGCAGTTCGGTGACTCGTTGCGGCGAGGTGTCGTGAGCAAGGGCCTTAAATACCAGCGGAACGCGGAATCCTCCGCCACCGAGGATGGTGAGCTTCATGCGGTAATGACCTCCACTGTTGATTCGCAGTGTGCGTCGAAGTCCGGTGGCAGCGGCCCGGTGGTAATGACGCCACTGACCTCCTCGAGGGTGAACGGGGAATGCGCTCCGACGCCCGGGAATTTCTCGGAGTCGACGAGCAAGTAGCTCCGACTCGCGGCAGCGATGATCGCCTGCTTGATGTAAGCCTGGGAACGACTCGTATCTCGAACTCGCCCGTTAGCACTCACCCCTGAGCAGCCTAGGAAGGCCAGATCAGCTTGGTGGCGGGTCAGCGCGTCAGCGACGAACTGACCGTCAAAGCACTGGTACCGCTCCGACCACACTCCCCCGAGCACGACAACGGTGACGTCCGGGGCGGTTCTGAGAGTCTCAAAGACGGGCAGGGATGCAGTAAGCACGGTGATGGAGCGCCCGGTGAGCAGCCCGGACAGGTGGTGGACGGTGGTGCCGATGTCCATGATGATCGTGTCGCCGTCGTGGATAAGCTCGGTGGCCTTGCGGGCGATCGCAGCTTTGGCCTGAGTGTGATGGTTCATGACGTCGCCGAAGTGGTCGTCCACGCTCGTAACGAGTTGGATACCTCCCCAGGAACGCTCGATGATGCCCTTATTTTCCAGGGCGATGCAATCGCGTCGGGCCGTGGCCATACTCACGTTCAGATTCCGAGCGACGTCGACGGTTCGCATGGCAGGCCGGTCCCGGAGCAGTTCGACGATCGCGTCGTGACGAGCGGCCTTGAGCATGTGCCCCATGGTACCGATCCATGACCATCCGTCTACACAATTTCGTCATTTCAATCATTTTTCAGCAACTCATCGCCCACCGACCGCTACAGTGATCTCACAAACCAACCTTTGTCGGTTGGTTTGACCATACTCGAATCAAGCATTGACAAGGTTGTTGCCTGGAGATCACCTACAGTTAACCTCAGTTGCACACAGTCGTGACACCCTGAATCCTTGGCGGGTACACAAGCCCCAAATAT
>OKOE01000568.1_pt1 | contig 1704 bp, 3 predicted proteins | sample 1614581 | NCBI WGS metagenome assembly OKOE01 (sample SAMN04436953, study PRJEB24849) | human gut metagenome | biome: human gut; feature: NICU; material: stool | host: Homo sapiens | place: USA: Saint Louis, MO | collected 2010-01-04 | reverse complement strand
CCTGACGCTGTCTTAGCCGTCGCAGGCTTGCATGACATGGCCGTTGTGAGCACTGATCGCGCCACCCTTGTGGTGCCGATGTCTCAATCGCAGCGGGTTAAGGCTGTGGTGGCCGAGGTTGCTGCTCGGGCGGGAGGGCGATACGCGTGAGCAACGCCCGAGAAATTCGTGAGCCGCTTGCGTGGACAGTCATCGTTGTCAGCGTTGGTTTCCTTGTCGCTTTTGTTGTGCGTGTGGTCAAGATGCTGACTCACGATCACAGTGGGCTCTTCGGTATGGCTCGCAGCCTGTCTGGAAGCTCGCTGGGAATTGGCATGATTATGCAATTGGGGTGTGCCGGTTTATCCATCCGGTGACGCCGCATGCTGAATTGCTTGGCAAAGTATCTGCCGGTGTTGTTGCCGTCGCAGCGGGATGTGACCTCGTTCTCGCCCTGTTGTCACCAATTCACGGCCCCGGCGGGGCCTTTGGGGCTGTCCTGGGACTATTTGGGGATCTTTTGGCGATCGCCATTAAAGTTCTCGCTGCTTGGGTCTTATTGGTGTTGACGCGGCCCGAGGCAGCTTCAGTCCCGGACGATGAGGACCCCGCAGACTCTGAGGCCGTCCAGGATGGGTCTGCTGACCGCTCCGTCGTCGCCGATGAAGCCGAAGGCCCAGCTGACGGCGATGAAGTTAGTTGGCCTGCCGGGGTCGGCGCAGTGTGGACGAGGGCCGGGGATGCTGCGAGTGGTGCAGGGGCATCATCGTGGGATCAGAATGATGCGGGCGGCGGCTGGACGACGGAGGCGTCGGGCCCTTCACGCGATGAGCCGGACGGTCAGGCGTAGTCAGGGAGCTTGTCTGAGTACGGTCTGTGCTGAGGCCACGAATCGACCACGTTTGCTGGCGCGACACGCCGGTTATTGCGGGTTTTTCGCAAGTCAAAGTCGCGCAGTGAATCTCACGCGTGTAGTTTGTGCATCGGCGCGGAACTCGCCGCGTCTGATCTCGAGGAGCTTCCCCCATGGACGAGATTTTAACCTTGCTTGCCGGAGGCGGTGACGACGAGCCGGAGTGGCATGACAAGGCATTATGTGCCCAGACTGATCCGGACGCATTCTTCCCTGAAAAGGGTGGATCCACCCGTGAGGCCAAACGCATCTGTGAGTCCTGTGAGGTCCGCCAGGAGTGCTTGGAGTACGCCCTTGCGAATGACGAGAGGTTCGGAATCTGGGGCGGATTGTCCGAGATGGAGAGGCGTCGGCTGCGCAAGCGGGCGTGACCTGATGTCGGAGCGCGGTTATTGACACGGCCCGGTAGAATGCCCTGTCTGCCCGGGATGGCTGTCTGCACGATGCGGCATATGCGATGATCGCAGACGTGGTGTGCATCCCGTGCTCCATGACGTCGACGAACAGGTGGCCTGCTAGGTGAGTGACGAGAAGTACTCTGCGGAGACCGGACCCGGCGAGAGTCACCAGTTTGACCGCAGCGATGCTCCCCGCACTGCGGAGGGGTTGACCGACTGGACTATCCCTGTCATCCCGTCGACGCGCATTGATCCGGAGGATTGGGCGTGGGCACACGAGCAACGCAAACCGGTAGACCCCGACATCACAGTCGACCAGGTCGCAGCGATTCTCCTCGTTCACCAGGCGGCCGGCTGGTTGCCGCGAGCCCTCAACGCATTGCGGCGTAGTGGAGAGCGCGCGGCAGTGCAGAT
>OKOE01000562.1_pt1 | contig 1719 bp, 1 predicted proteins | sample 1614581 | NCBI WGS metagenome assembly OKOE01 (sample SAMN04436953, study PRJEB24849) | human gut metagenome | biome: human gut; feature: NICU; material: stool | host: Homo sapiens | place: USA: Saint Louis, MO | collected 2010-01-04 | reverse complement strand
AGGCTCCGCTCGAGGGAATGCGCGACACGAAGAACGTTGTCGGCCACGTCGGGTCCGCCCGCTCAACGATGGTGTCTGTCCCCTCGTCCGGGAGCGTCCGTCCCTCGACAATCTGCAGGGTCGGTCCAACTCCAGCGACCATGTTCATACGAACCGCTGTCACCGTCGTGTCCCCCACCGTCGTGAAGTGGGTCGAGAATCCGCCGCCCGGGAAGTACTCCTGGGTCGCCGAGTGGAAGGTCGTCGCAGCGAGATCGGCCTGGATGTCGTCCTCGGTGAGATCCCACCAGTGCTTGATGACGGGAGTGCCGTCCGCCTCGGCCTCGCATTCTGTCGCGTTGAGAGTGCTCGCGCCGGAATTCCTGAAATCGACGAAACCACCAGCGGCACGACCGGTCAGCTCATGACCGGTGACGCGGCGAACGGCCTCCGGGCTCCAATAGGTACGGACATCGCTAAAGAACTGAGGACGCTGAGTGAGGAGGCTGCCGAGCAGCATCGCTATCCCGTTGAGGGCATCTCCCTCGGTGGCAAAGACCTGGGGCTGACGCAGTCCACCCGAGTCGAAGCTGGTGTTGAGCAGGGTTTCCATGACGTCGCCGTTCAGCTTGCCATCAGTCCACTGACGCTTGCCCTGGAAGCCGGCGGCGATGGCGTCGTAACCACCGGCCTCTTCCTTGAATCCCATGTCGGCCAGACGCAAATTGCCGTTCATGAGGTCTCGGGCAACCAGCACCATCTTGACCGAATACTCCAGCTGTTCACGCTTGTCAGCATCGCTGTGCTGCTTGTCAGCCGGATTTCGGTCCTCACCGATGCTGAGACCCATGCCATCGCCCACTTCCACTCAACGTGGTCATAGATACCCGCGGTGATCCTGCGGCCGAGTTCCACCATGTCGATGTACTGGCTGCGCATGCCCAAGTAATCCTGAAGGGCCTGCTCAGGGACATGACATCCGGCAATGCCCATCGACACGGTGCCCATCGCCAAGTAGCTCCGGACTCTCATGAGCCCGACTGCCAGGGCGGCTCGTCCGAAGCTGAGAATCCGGGCCGAGACGTCGTCAGTGAGGGCGTCGTCGGCATTCTGAACATCATGACCGTAGATGGCGAAGGCCAGAATACCCAGCTGTGTGTAGGCCGCCATGGCCGCAGCCACGGTGACGGCTCCAGAACGTTCAGTGGCGTTGAACCCCCTCGCGTGCGGAATGTCCGGAGTCAGGTCGAGGATTTCGGCGATGCAGTCCCACGAGGCGGTGACGGTGAGATCCGCACAGACACCCATAGCCTCGAGCGCACACCACGACGGCGTCCGTCGATGAGAAGTCGCATTCCGATGGCAGAGTTCAGAGAGCGGGTCTTGACGTCGATGTCAGGGGCGTCAAAGCATGGAAAACCTTCCAGATATGTGATGAGGACGAGATCGCACTGCTCAGTGCTCGATGAGCTCCAGTCCGATTGCGTACTGGGTAGGAGAAGCGGGAACCTCGATGACGGTGCGACCGTCACGGGTCTGGGTTTCGAGGACAGGTCCGCCAAGAACACGGGCCTGGCGGTACTCGCCTTCAACGACGAGGCGATCCGCACCGACGACATCCTCATTGGCGACGCCCCAGGCGAACAGGTGGGAATCCTTCGCCGTGAGATACCACTCGAGGTTGTCATTTTTTCTCCAAATAACGAAATCGTTTTTGTAGGATCCGCATGATAAAATTTA
>OKOE01000442.1_pt1 | contig 2300 bp, 1 predicted proteins | sample 1614581 | NCBI WGS metagenome assembly OKOE01 (sample SAMN04436953, study PRJEB24849) | human gut metagenome | biome: human gut; feature: NICU; material: stool | host: Homo sapiens | place: USA: Saint Louis, MO | collected 2010-01-04 | reverse complement strand
ACTTCCAGCGGGCAGGACTGACGAAGTGAGCAAGACCTCCACGTCCCCGCAGGTGTGCCCCGGCGCTGCCGCACCGGAAGATATTCGCGACTACCAGACCAAGCACCGTGCCGGTGGCAAGGCCCTGTCGTCGATCATGAAACCTATCCGCGAGTACGTCCTGATCGCGCGGATCCTCGTCATTGCGTCCTGCATCGTCGCCCTTGCCCCGTACGTCGCCCTGACGAGACTCGGCGCGATCCTGCTAGGTGACCACGTCGACCACGAGGCGCTCACCCGGACCGCCAATGTGCTGTGGATGGCCTTCTGCCTCCAGGCCCTGCTCTACGTGTTGGCCCTCGTCATCACTCACATCGCCGACATCAAGCTGCGCAACATACTCCAGGACCGCATCATCGACCGCATCTCGAAGGCCCCACTGGCCTGGTTCAGCTCGTCGTCAACCGGTCGGGTGCGCAAGGCCATCCAGGACGACACCGTCCAGATCCACATGCTCGTCGCCCATGCGCCCGTTGAGCAAACCGCAGCCGTGGGAGTTCCGCTCGTACTGCTCGTCTATGCCTTCGTGGTGGACTGGCGGCTGGGATTTCTCTCCATCGCCACCTTCCCAATCTACGCCCTGCTGCAGTGGGTGACGATGCGAGACATGGCCACCAAGACCGCCGAGATGGACGACAAGCTCGCCGACATCTCGTCCTCGTCGATCGAGCTGACGGAGGGGATCCACGTCGTCAAGAACGTCGGACAGACCGGCAAGGCCCATCGTCGCTTCACCCGTGCGTGCGAGGAGTTCGCCCGGTTCTACTGGGACTGGTGTGGCCCGCTCATCAAGGCGTCGGCCCTGTCTCTGTCGGTGATCTCGGTGGCAGCTCTCATGGCGATCAATCTAAGATTCGGTCTACTCATGGCCAAGGCCGGCTGGGTGGGCGTCACCGACGTCCTCACCTGTTCACTCATCGCCCTGGTCCTGCCGCGCACCATCGAGGTACTGGGCAACATGGCATGGGGTTACCAACAGGCCGGCAACGCGGCTCTGCGTCTGCAGGACGTGCTGTCCATCGAGCAGATCAGCCATCCACAGGTCAGCGTGCGGATTCCTGACGACATGACGGTCACCTTCGACGACGTCAGCTCCTCCTACCTCACCCCTGACGGCGTCATTCCGGCGCTGAGTCATGTCAACCTGACACTGCGTCCAGGAACTGTCACGGCTCTGGTCCGGCCGTCGGGGTCGGGCAAGTCGACCTTGGCGACGATGCTCGCTCGCTTTCGCGACCCGGATTCCGGGGTGGTGCGCATCGGTGGGGTCGACCTCAAGGACGTTGCCCAGAATGACCTCTACCGGTTGGTGTCCTTCGTCCTCCAGGATCCGTACATGCAGCGTCGGTCCATTCGTGACGTCATCACCTTGGCTCGTCCCGACGCCACCGACGATCAGGTGCGCGAGGCTGCTCGTGCCGCCCACATCCTTGACGACATCGACGCCCTGCCGAAGGGTTTCGACACCGTCTTGGGGGATGACACTGATTTCTCGGGTGGTCAGAAACAGCGGTTGTCCATTGCTCGCGCCGTGCTCGCCGACGCCCCGATCCTCGTGCTCGACGAGGCGACGGCCGCCACCGATCCGGACTGCGAGGCGGAGATCCAGCAGGCCCTGGCCGCACTGGCCCGAGGCCGAACCGTGCTCGCCATCGGTCACCACGCCGAGTCGGTGGCCGGAGCCGACGTCATCTGCGTCATGGAGAACGGTGGCATCGCAGCTTGCGGTTCGTCCGAGGAATTGGCCGATCAGCCCTATTGGGCGCGTCTGTCGGCAGGGCGAGCGATGGAAGGAGCCACCCGATGACCACGACCATGAACTCCCGCCTTTCCTGGGCGGGCGACATCCTGCTCCTGAACACCTTCAGGCCCCTTCTCACCGAGGAAGGGGCTGCCAAGTTCCGTCGCTCCCTGTGGCTGGCAGGTCTTCAGGGAACCCTCGAGGGGGTGCCGTCATCCCGACGATCACGGCATTCGTCGAGGGTGGATCCTCGATGGGACTGACCTGGCAGGGCTGGGTGTGGGTGCTCGCCGCCTTGGCCGTTGCCGGGGCCGTCGTGACGTACTTCCAGTCGACGATCGGCTATCTCGCCGCGATGGATGTCATGGGAAAACTCAGCGTGCGCATCGGCGACCAGGTGGCGAGCCTGCCACTGGGATGGTTCCGCTCGAGTTTCCTCGGCCGCCTGTCCCGCCTTCTCATTCAGGGACTCATGCACCTGGGCGAGGGGTTGGCACATTTCACCGCCCCACTCGTGCGC
>OKOE01000205.1_pt1 | contig 5975 bp, 5 predicted proteins | sample 1614581 | NCBI WGS metagenome assembly OKOE01 (sample SAMN04436953, study PRJEB24849) | human gut metagenome | biome: human gut; feature: NICU; material: stool | host: Homo sapiens | place: USA: Saint Louis, MO | collected 2010-01-04 | reverse complement strand
GCACTTAAAAGTAAGGTATACTTCGTGATGAAATTTATAATTAAAAAAGAACCTGGGACAAAATGTTTGCTTGTCTCAGGTTCTTTTTACGTGCACGTGTATAAATTTTTTAATTACGTTTTTCAATAGCACAGATAAAAGGAGCGTTATTCTTTTGATTTATGAATTGATATTGTAATATATGAGCTTTATTTTGATCAAAGTTTTGTAAAAATTCAAGTAGTGCTTCTTTTTCTACTTTACCTTCTTCATGACCGTGATATATAACTAATATAATAATTCCTTCAATACTTAAGATATCAAAGATTTCATTAATAGCCATAATTGTTGTTTCAGGTTTAGTGACAATTTCTTTGTTACCTTTCGGTAAATAACCTAAATTAAAAATAGCAGCATCTATGCAACCGTGATGTTGGGCGGGAATGTGCAATTTAGCATTTTCATGACCAGATTGGATTAATTTTACATTCGAATAATCTTTTGTTTTTTTGTGCGTATTCAAAATTGCTTGTTCTTGTATATCGAATCCATAGACAAATCCATTTGGAACATGTTGAGCAAAATAAGCAGTATCATTCCCATTACCACATGTTGCATCAATTACAATACTATTATGATTAATATGAGAATCAATTAACGATTTAGAGAAGGGTAAAATACGTTCTAGTTTCATGATTGTATACTCTGCTTGTTCATTTTACCTTGATAGGAGTTTCGTCTAGCAAGCTCATTATCAATTTCATTTAATACTTCCCATTTATTAACACTCCACATTGGTCCAACCATTAGATCTATAGGTCCATCTCCAGTGATTCTGTGCACAATCATTTCTGGGGGTAATACTTCAAGTTGATCACAAACAAGATTGGTATAATCTTGTTGACTCATAAACTCGAGCATACCTTTTTCATATTGTTTAACCATAGGCGTTCCTTTTAGCAAGTGTAATAAATGAATTTTAATACCTTGAACGTCCATCTGAGCGACTTCTTTAGCAGTCTCCATCATCATGTCATAATTTTCACCTGGTAAGCCGTTGATTATGTGCGTACAAACATTTATATTATGTTTGCGTAATTTTGTTACGCCGTCATAGTATGTTTGCATATCATGAGCACGATTTATTAAATCGGAAGTTGACTGATGCACAGTTTGTAGGCCCAACTCTACCCATAAGTAAGTGCGCTGATTAAGTTCAGCTAAATATTCTACAACATCATCAGGCAAACAATCAGGTCTTGTCGCGATTGATAAACCAACGACGCCATCTTCTTTTAAGACAGGTTCATATTTTTCTTTTAGTACTTCAACAGGTGCATGCGTATTTGTAAACGCCTGAAAGTATGCAATATATTGACCTTCACTCCATTTTTCATGCATACGTTCTTTTATTTTTTTGAATTGAACTTCAATTGGTTCAGCTCTATTACCTGCAAAGTCACCGCTTCCTGCTGCAGAACAAAATGTGCAACCTCCATGAGCTACAGTACCATCTCTATTTGGGCAATCAAAACCTCCGTCTAATGCGACCTTAAATATTTTCTGACCAAACTTGTTTTTTAAATGATAGTTCCATGTGTGATAGCGTTTATCTTCAAAGGCATACGGGAAATAGTTACCCATAATACATTTTCCTTTCTATTTAGGTTCTAAGTACAGATTTTAACATATTTTAGTGTTATAGTGTCTATTGTAGATTGAGAAAAATATAAAGAGAGGGACTCATGATATGAATATACCTAAATCAGTATGGTGGCTAGTTATAGGTATGGCACTTAATATAACCGGCGCCAGTTTTTTGTGGCCTTTAAATACAATTTTCATGAAGGAAGAACTTCATAAGAGTTTAACAATTGCAGGTATCGTTTTGATGATTAATTCATTTGGAATGGTTGTAGGTAATTTGTTAGGTGGTTCTTTGTTTGATAAACTTGGTGGTTACAAAACGATTTTAATAGGTACATTTACGTGTTTATGTAGTACCACATTACTCAACTTGTTTCATGGCTGGCCATGGTATGCAATTTGGTTAGTACTACTTGGATTTGGTGGCGGAATGATAGTTCCTGCTATTTATGCGATGGCAGGTGCCGTTTGGCCTAATGGAGGAAGACAAACTTTTAATGCTATCTACTTAGCACAAAATATAGGGGTTGCTTTAGGCGCGGCATTAGGAGGTTTTGTGGCTGAATTTAGTTTCAATTATATTTTTATGGCAAACCTCATTATGTATGTACTTTTTGCCATCGTGGCGATTACACAGTTCAATTTAGAGATTAATGCTAAATTTAAACCACAAGATTCGATAGATTTAAAAAGCAAAGAAAATAAAAAACGATTTACTGCTATGATGCTAGTATGTGCAATGTTTGCAATTTGTTGGATTGCATATATTCAATGGGAAACAACGATAGCTTCATTCACACAATCAATTAATATTTCAATGTCTCAATATAGTGTATTATGGACAATCAATGGAATTATGATTTTAGTAGCTCAACCTTTAATAAGACCAATTATTATCTTATTAAAAGGTAATTTAAAACATCAAATGTTTGTAGGTATTTTAATTTTTATGAGTTCTTTCCTAGTGACGAGTTTTGCAAATCACTTTGCTATATTTGTAGTTGGCATGGTCATTTTAACTTTTGGAGAAATGTTTGTTTGGCCTGCAGTACCAACTATAGCAAATCAACTTGCACCAGTTGGAAAGCAAGGGCAATACCAAGGATTTGTTAATTCAGCATCTACAGTGGGTAAAGCATTTGGACCATTTATTGGGGGTATACTTGTAGATACATTTAATATGAGTATGATGTTTATTGGGATGATTATATTATTAAGTTTTGCACTGTTATTTTTAAGTTTCTATGATAAAGTGTTACCCAAGAATTTTAAAAATCAACATCAATCAAGAAGACGACGAAATCAGAATGGTATTTAATTAAAGTAATGATATTTAATTAACTACTTGCATTCATTGACCATATACAATAATATTAAACACGTATAGTATTAAGCATTTAGAGGCTTTTCTACAGAGAGCTAGTGTTGGTGAGAGCTAGTGTTAAGGACTAAATGACTTATTAACATAAACGACATTTAACTAGACATCTCTTACTATTAAAATGAAGTGCGCTAACTGTTAGCGAATAAGGGTGGTAACGCGGCACAGGTCGTCCCTTTCAAATCATTAATAGTAGAGATGTCTTTTTATGAATTAGGAGGAAATGTGTTGAATTATAATCATAAGGAAATTGAAAAAAAGTGGCAGAATTACTGGGAAGAAAATAAGACCTTTAAAACGAATGATAATTTAGGACAAAAGAAATTTTATGCATTAGACATGTTTCCTTATCCATCTGGTGCTGGTTTACACGTAGGTCATCCAGAAGGATATACGGCAACGGATATCATCTCACGATATAAAAGAATGCAAGGTTACAATGTATTACATCCTATGGGGTGGGATGCTTTTGGTTTGCCGGCAGAACAATATGCTTTAGATACTGGTAATGATCCTCGTGAATTTACACAGAAAAATATTCAAACTTTCAAAAGACAAATTCAAGAATTAGGATTTAGTTATGATTGGGATAGAGAAGTGAATACTACAGATCCTGAATATTATAAATGGACGCAGTGGATATTTATTCAGTTGTATAATAAAGGGTTAGCTTATGTTGATGAAGTTGCTGTCAATTGGTGTCCTGCATTAGGTACTGTTTTGTCGAATGAAGAGGTTGTCGATGGGGTATCAGAACGTGGCGGTCATCCTGTTTATCGTAAGCCTATGAAACAATGGGTACTCAAAATTACAGAATATGCTGATAGATTACTAGAAGATTTAGATGAGTTAGATTGGCCTGAATCAATTAAAGACATGCAACGAAACTGGATTGGACGTTCAGAAGGTGCCAAAGTAACATTTAAAATTGAGCAATCTGACCAAAATATTGAAGTGTTTACGACACGACCAGATACAATCTATGGTACTTCTTTCTTAGTTTTAAGCCCAGAACACCCACTTGTGAATGAAATTACGACAAGTGATAAAGAACAAGAAGTCAAATTGTATCAAAATGAAGCATCAAAAAAATCTGATTTAGAACGTACGGACTTAGCTAAAGAAAAAACAGGTGTGTTTACTGGAACATTTGCAATTAATCCGCTCTCTGGCGATAAATTACCTATTTGGATAGCAGATTATGTTTTATCAACTTACGGTACTGGTGCAGTAATGGCTGTGCCTGGACATGATGAGCGAGATCATGAATTTGCTACGAAGTTTAATTTACCAATTATCGAAGTTATAGAGGGTGGCGAAGTTCAAAAATATGCATACACAGGTGAAGGAAAACACATTAATTCTGGAGAATTAGACGGTCTAGAAAATGAAGCGGCAATAAGTAAAGCGATAGAATTGCTTGAATCTAAAGGTGCTGGTGAGAAAAAAGTCAATTATAAATTACGTGATTGGTTATTTAGTAGGCAACGTTATTGGGGAGAACCAATTCCTATTATACATTGGGAAGATGGATCAATGACTACAGTTCCTGAAGATGAATTGCCTTTACTACTTCCTGAAACAGATGAAATTAAGCCATCAGGTACCGGTGAATCTCCACTTGCAAATATAGATGCGTTCGTAAACGTTATCGATGAAAAGACAGGTATGAAGGGGCGCCGAGAAACCAATACAATGCCTCAATGGGCTGGCAGTTGCTGGTACTATTTACGTTACATTGATCCACATAACGAAAAAATGATAGCAGATCCTGAAAAATTAAAGCATTGGCTACCTGTTGATTTATATATTGGAGGCGTGGAACATGCAGTACTTCACTTATTATATGCAAGATTCTGGCATAAAGTGTTATATGACTTAGGTGTTGTACCAACAAAAGAACCATTCCAAAAACTATACAATCAGGGAATGATTTTAGGCGAAGGCAATGAAAAAATGAGTAAGTCTAAAGGTAATGTGATTAATCCAGATGATATTGTTGCATCACATGGTGCTGATACATTACGACTATATGAAATGTTTATGGGACCTTTAGATGCTGCGATCGCATGGAGTGAAAAAGGTTTAGATGGTTCTAGAAGATTCTTAGATCGTGTTTGGAGACTTATCATTACTGATGAAAATTCAATCAATAAAAAAATTGTAGATTCTAACAATCATTCACTTGATAAGGTTTACAATCAAACTGTGAAAAAAGTAACAGAAGATTTTGATACACTTAGTTTTAATACTGCAATCAGTCAATTAATGGTGTTTATTAATGAGTGTTATAAAACCAATGAAGTTTACAAACCTTATATCGAAGGGTTTGTAAAAATGTTATCGCCTATTGCACCACACATTGGTGAAGAATTATGGGATCGATTAGGGCATGAAAATACCATTACTTATCAACCATGGCCAACATTTGATGAAAGTTTATTAGTAGATGATGAAGTTGAAATCGTAGTTCAAGTCAATGGTAAAGTTAGAGCAAAAATCAATATTCCAAAAGATTTATCTAAAGAAGAAATGCAAGACTTAGCCTTGTCTAATGATAATGTTAAAATGAGTATTGAAGGAAAAGAAGTTAAAAAAGTTATTGCTGTACCTCAAAAGCTAGTTAATATAGTTGCTAAATAATATTTTTCTAAAGGAGTGCTATTAAATGGAGTCAATAACAGTAGATGAATTAAAGAAAAAAATATTAGATTCAAATCCAGTTAACATTGTAGATGTTCGCACAAACGAAGAAACTGAAATGGGTGTTATTCCTGGAGCAAAAACAATTCCTATGGATGAAATTCCTGATAATTTAAAAGAATTCAATAAAAATGACACGTATTATATTGTGTGTGCAGCGGGGTCACGCAGTGCTAAAGTAGTTTCATATTTAGAAGAACAAGGTGTTCATCTGCGAAATCCTGCATTTCAATTAACCCTGTCTTCATTTTAGCGGCACTGGCTT
>OKOE01000145.1_pt1 | contig 7823 bp, 3 predicted proteins | sample 1614581 | NCBI WGS metagenome assembly OKOE01 (sample SAMN04436953, study PRJEB24849) | human gut metagenome | biome: human gut; feature: NICU; material: stool | host: Homo sapiens | place: USA: Saint Louis, MO | collected 2010-01-04 | reverse complement strand
TAAAACTAAGAAGTATTAGTTGCATTTTACATGTTCATAGTTATATACTTGTAAAAATGAAAATTTTCAGTATAAAAGACTATGATTAATTAAGAAAACGATGGGAAGTTTATTATGACAAAGAAAGAAAAGGATTATAAAAAAAGTCTTGAGCAACAAAAAACACGGGTAAAACTGTACAAGTCAGGAAAAAGCTGGGTAAAAGCAAGTATTAATGAAATAGAATTGTTAAAAACAATGGGGCTACCATTTTTAAGTAAAAACGAAATACAAGAAAATGTGACTGAAAAGACGAAAGGTCATAAATTAAAAAAAAGTGCAGCTAAAACAACAGCCCTAGTTGGTGGAGCATTTACATTTAATATGTTGAATAATCATCAAGCATTAGCTGCCTCAGAAACACCAATCACCTCTGAAATTTCATCCAATAGCGAGACAGTAGCCAATCAAAATTCAACTACGATTAAAAACTCACAAAAAGAAACAGTCAATTCTACAAGTTTGGAATCTAACCATTCTAATAGTACAAATAAGCAAATGTCTTCAGAAGTTACAAATACAGCTCAATCAAGTGAAAAAGCTGGAATTAGTCAACAAAGTAGTGAAACATCAAATCAATCATCTAAGTTAAATACATATGCCTCCACAGACCATGTAGAGAGTACAACTACTAACAATGATAATACTGCACAACAAGATCAAAATAAGTCTTCGAATGTAACCTCTAAGTCAACACAATCAAACACGTCATCCTCAGAAAAGAGCATTAGCTCCAATTTAACCCAGTCAATCGAAACAAAAGCAACCGATTCATTAGCGACCAGTGAAGTACGTACTAGTACAAATCAAATATCTAATCTGACATCAACATCTACTTCAAATCAATCGAGTCCTACTTCTTTTGCAAATTTAAGAACATTTAGTAGATTTACCGTTTTGAATACGATGGCAGCACCGACAACAACGTCCACGACAACAACTTCAAGTCTGACATCTAATTCTGTTGTGGTGAACAAAGATAACTTTAATGAACATATGAATCTATCTGGATCTGCGACGTATGATCCAAAAACAGGTATTGCTACCTTAACGCCAGATGCATATAGTCAAAAGGGTGCCATATCTTTAAACACTCGATTAGATTCAAACCGTAGCTTCCGTTTTACAGGTAAAGTTAACCTTGGTAATAGATATGAAGGTTATTCTCCTGATGGTGTAGTAGGTGGAGATGGCATTGGCTTTGCATTTTCACCAGGTCCTTTAGGACAGATAGGTAAAGAGGGGGCTGCCGTTGGAATAGGTGGTTTGAATAATGCCTTTGGATTTAAATTGGATACGTATCATAACACATCACCTCCTAAATCTGATGCTAAAGCAAAAGCAGACCCACGTAATGTTGGTGGTGGTGGCGCTTTTGGTGCCTTCGTAAGTACAGATAGAAATGGTATGGCTACCACTGAGGCATCATCTGCGGCTAAATTAAATGTACAACCTACTGACAATTCATTCCAAGATTTTGTCATTGACTATAATGGTGATACAAAAGTGATGACAGTGACGTACGCTGGACAAACTTTTACGAGAAATCTTACAGATTGGATTAAAAACAGTGGTGGTACGACGTTTTCTCTATCTATGACTGCCTCAACTGGTGGCGCAAAAAACTTACAACAAGTTCAATTTGGAACATTCGAGTATACAGAATCAGCTGTTGCTAAAGTACGCTATGTAGATGCAAATACTGGTAAGGATATTATTCCACCTAAAACCATTGCAGGTGAAGTTGATGCGACTGTGAATATAGATAAACAATTAAACAACTTGAAAAATTCAGGTTACAGTTATGTTAGTACAGACGCTTTACAAAACTCCAATTATTCAGAAACATCAGGTACACCTACACTTAAATTAACTAACTCAAGCCAAACGGTGATTTATAAATTCAAAGATGTTCAAGGTCCTCAAATTAGTGTTGATAGTCAAACTAGAGAAGTTGGAAAGACCATTAATCCAATTACAATTACTACAACTGACAATAGTAAAGACGTATTAACTACAACTGTGACAGGTCTACCTTCAGGGTTATCTTTTGATCAAACGACAAATACAATTACTGGCACGCCAAGTGAAGTAGGAACTACAACTGTGACAGTTAATACTACTGATGCTACTGGGAACGTAACATCTAAGCAATTTACAATAACGATTCAAGATACAATCAGCCCTGTTGTAAATGTGACGCCAAGTCAAGCATCAGAGGTTTTCACGCCGATTAATCCAATTACGATAACTGCTACAGATAATAGTGGCAAAGTGGTAACGCATACAGTAACTGGATTGCCACAAGGACTTAAATTTGATGCATCTACGAATTCAATTGTTGGAACTCCAACTCAAATAGGAACAAATACAATCACGATTGAGTCAACGGATGCGAGTGGAAATAAAACTACGACTAAAATTAATTATGAAGTAACGAGAAATAGCGCAAGTGACTCTACTTCCACTAGCATAGTAAATAGTGTTTCAACAAGTATAAGTAATAGTACATCGCTAAGTGATAGTGTAAAAGCGAGTCAATCATTATCAACAAAAGAATCAACAAGTAAGAGTCTCTCAGGTTCGTTAAGTGCGTCAACGTCGAATAGTGCATCAATAAAAGCGAGTGAATCAGCAAGCACAAGTAAGAAGTTATCAGAATCAGCGAGTACGTCGATGTCTGATAGCGCATCAATAAAAGCGAGCGAATCAGCAAGTACAAGTAAGAAGTTATCAGAATCAGCGAGTACGTCGACGTCTGATAGCGCATCAATAAAAGCAAGCGAATCAGCAAGTACAAGTAAGAAGTTATCAGAATCAGCGAGTACGTCGATGTCTGATAGCGCATCAATAAAAGCGAGCGAATCAGCGAGTACAAGTAAGAAGTTATCAGAATCAGCGAGTACGTCGACTTCAGATAGTGCATCAACATCAATGAGTGAGAGTGACTCAACAAGTGAAAGTACATCGTTAAGTGACTCGACAAGTGCGAGTCTTTCAGAATCGACAAGTACATCAACATCCGACAGTGCGTCCACATCAACGAGTGAGAGTGACTCAAACAGTACAAGTACGTCATTGAGTGAGTCGACAAGCACAAGTCTTTCAGAATCAACGAGTACGTCAACATCAGATAGTGCGTCAACGTCAGCAAGTGTGAGTGACTCCAATAGCGCAAGTACGTCATTAAGAGAATCGACAAGTACATCGACATCTGACAGTGCGTCAACATCAACGAGCGAGAGCGACTCCGATAGCGCAAGTACATCGTTGAGTGGCTCATCAAGTACAAGCGTTTCAGATTCAACAAGCGCGTCAACATCAGAAAGTGCATCCACATCAATGAGTGTAAGCGACTCAAATAGTGCCAGCATATCTTTAAGTGAGTCGACAAGCACAAGCGTTTCAGATTCAACAAGTACATCGACATCAGAAAGTGCATCAACGTCAACGAGCGAGAGTGACTCCAATAGCGCAAGTACGTCATTAAGTGAGTCGACAAGCACAAGCGTTTCAGATTCAACAAGCACATCGACATCAGACAGTGCGTCAACATCAACGAGCGTAAGTGATTCCAATAGCGCAAGTACGTCATTGAGTGAGTCGACAAGCACAAGCATCTCAGATTCAACAAGCACGTCGACATCCGACAGTGCGTCAACATCAACAAGTGTGAGTGAGTCAAGCAGTACAAGCACATCCATAAGTGAATCATTAAGCACAAGTGATTCAGATTCAAAAAGCATGTCAACGTCAGAAAGTGCATCAACATCAACGAGTGTGAGCGACTCGGAAAGTGCAAGTACATCCATAAGTGAATCGACAAGTACATCAACATCGGACAGTGCGTCAACATCAACGAGCGTAAGTGACTCCAATAGCGCAAGTACGTCATTAAGTGAATCGACAAGTACGAGTCTTTCAGACTCAACGAGTACATCGACATCAGATAGTACGTCTGCATCAACAAGTGAGAGTGACTCAAACAGTACAAGCACATCCATGAGTGAATCATTAAGCACAAGCGTTTCAGATTCAACAAGTACGTCAACGTCAGACAGTGCATCAACGTCAACAAGTGTGAGTGACTCCAATAGCGCAAGTACGTCATTAAGTGATTCAACAAGTACAAGCATTTCAGACTCAACGAGTGCGTCGACATCAGATAGTGCGTCAGAGTCAGCAAGCGAGAGTGAATCAACAAGTGAAAGTACGTCATTAAGTGGATCATCAAGTACAAGCGTTTCAGATTCAACAAGCACGTCGACATCGGACAGTGCGTCAACATCAACGAGCGTAAGTGACTCCAATAGCGCAAGTACGTCATTAAGTGAATCGACAAGTACGAGTCTTTCAGACTCAACGAGTGTGTCCACATCAGACAGTACATCAACATCAACGAGTGAGAGTGACTCAAACAGTACAAGTACGTCATTGAGTGAGTCGATAAGCACAAGTCTTTCAGACTCAACGAGTACGTCAACATCAGATAGTGCGTCAACGTCAGCAAGTGAGAGTGACTCCAATAGCGCAAGTACGTCATTAAGTGATTCAACAAGTACAAGCATTTCAGATTCAACAAGCACGTCGACATCAGAAAGTGCATCCACATCAACGAGTGAGAGTGAATCAGCGAGTACAAGTAAGAAGTTATCAGAATCAGCGAGTACATCGACTTCAGAAAGTGCATCCACATCAACGAGTGAGAGTGAATCATCAAGTACAAGCGTTTCAGATTCAACAAGTACATCGACATCAGAAAGTGCATCTGCATCAACGAGTACGTCGACTTCAGATAGTGCGTCCACATCAACGAGCGAGAGTGATTCAAACAGTGCAAGCACATCCATGAGTGAATCATTAAGTACGAGCGTTTCAGACTCAACGAGTATGTCGACATCAGAAAGTGCATCCACATCAACGAGTGAGAGTGAGTCAAACAGTGAAAGTACATCATTAAGTGACTCGATAAGTACGAGCGTTTCAGACTCAACAAGAACATCAACATCCGATAGTGCATCTACATCTATGAGTGTAAGCTACTCAAACAGTGCAAGTACGTCCTTAAGTGACTCGACAAGTACAAGCATTTCGGATTCAACGAGTACATCGACATCAGACAGTGCGTCAACGTCAACAAGTGTGAGCGACTCAAACAGTGCAAGCACATCTTTAAGTGAGTCGACAAGCACAAGCGTTTCAGATTCAACAAGCACGTCGACATCAGAAAGTGCATCCACATCAACGAGTGAGAGTGAATCAGCGAGTACAAGTAAGAAGTTATCAGAATCAGCGAGTACGTCGATGTCTGATAGCGCATCTGCATCAACGAGTGAATCAAACAGTACAAGTACGTCATTAAGTGGCTCGACAAGTACGAGTCTTTCAGGATCAACGAGTACATCGACTTCAGAAAGTGCGTCAACATCAACGAGCGTAAGTGACTCCAATAGCGCAAGTACGTCATTAAGTGAATCGACAAGTACGAGTCTTTCAGACTCAACGAGTACATCGACATCAGACAGTGCGTCAGAGTCAGCAAGCGAGAGTGAGTCAACAAGTACAAGCGTTTCAGATTCAACAAGCGCGTCAACGTCAACGAGTGAGAGTGAATCAAACAGTACAAGTACGTCATTGAGTGAGTCAACAAGCACAAGTCTTTCAGACTCAACGAGTACGTCAACATCAGATAGTGCGTCAACGTCAGCAAGTGAGAGTGACTCCAATAGCGCAAGTACATCGTTGAGTGGCTCATTAAGTACAAGCGTTTCAGATTCAACGAGTGCGTCCACATCAGACAGTACATCAACATCAACGAGTGTGAGCGACTCAAATAGTACAAGTACGTCATTGAGTGAGTCAACAAGCACAAGTCTTTCAGACTCAACGAGTACGTCCACATCAGACAGTGCATCAACGTCAACGAGTGTGAGCGACTCCAATAGCGCAAGTACGTCATTAAGTGAATCATCAAGTACAAGCGTTTCAGATTCAACAAGTACGTCAACGTCAGAAAGTGCATCAACGTCAACGAGTGTGAGCGACTCAAATAGTACAAGTACGTCATTAAGTGAATCGACAAGTACGAGTCTTTCAAACTCAACAAGTACGTCAACATCAGACAGTGCATCAACGTCAACGAGTGTGAGCGACTCCAATAGCGCAAGTACATCGTTGAGTGGCTCATTAAGCACAAACGTTTCAGATTCAACAAGCACATCGACATCAGACAGTGCTTCAACGTCAACAAGCGAGAGTGACTCGAACAGTGCAAGCACATCGCTAAGTGGATCATTAAGTACAAGCATTTCAGACTCAACGAGTACGTCGACATCAGACAGTGCGTCCACATCCACATCAGAAAGTGCATCCACATCAACGAGTGTGAGTGAGTCAGACAGTGAAAGTACATCCATGAGTGTGAGTGACTCGAATAGTACAAGTACATCATTGAGTGACTCGACAAGTACGAGCGTTTCAGACTCAACAAGAACATCAACATCCGATAGTGCATCTACATCAAAGAGTGTAAGTGAGTCAAACAGCGCCAGTACATCGGTAAGTGGCTCAACAAGTACAAGCATTTCAGATTCATCAAGCACGTCCACATCAATGAGTACATCTGAAACTTTCACTTCTCAATCTCCTATAAATAGTGAAAGTCAATTTATTGGTGATAGCTTGTCTGAAGATACAATCGTGACTCAATCAAAAAATACGAATATGCTTAATAAAACTGGAAAAGATTATGATTTACAAGAACAAAGAGGTTATACTGATTCAGAACAACACAATGAAACACAAAGTAATCAAGCTGATAATCACTCAAACAACCTCGATTTACTTCATCAAAATCGTTTACAAGATAAAGTCGTTAAACAACCGACTAAAGGAGAAGATGGAGTTGTAAGCAACGGTTTTATAGTAGCAGTAGCAATAGTATTGGCTATCTTCGGTTTGGCAAAAAAATCTAGAAAAGACGATGATGATCAAGATGGTAGTAAATAACAGATAGTTTTAATCATATTAAGAGGCTAGGGAACAATAATTGATTGGATAAGTACATGACAACTAAATCCAACTTTAGATTATCCTTAGCCTCTTTAGATATGATTCAAGTGATTAATTATTTAATAATTAGGGTGAAAAAATGTTTAAGAAATTCGAATATAAAATCTTATATAAAAGAATATTTTTTACATGCTTAATTTTAGTTATATATATTATAGGAAGTAATATTTCAATCGTAAGTAATGAAAATTTAAGAACTCATAAAGACTCCTTTTTTAAGTTAGCTATTACTAATGTAGGTGGGGATTTACATACATTAAATATATTTTCACTAGGACTTGGGCCGTGGTTAAGTTCGATGATTATTTTGACACTAATAAACCACAAAAGTAATGATAAGGTTAAAACACAAACTCGTAGGGAACGACATTTCAAAGAGCGAGCGTTAACACTTATCATTAGTGCTGCTCAAGGATTTTACATTATTCATTCATATATTAATAAACATGCGATTAAAGATAGTAATATGCTCATTTTATTATTAGTCTTAATTACAGGAACGTTGTTAATGGTGTGGTTAGCAGATCAAAATACAACGTATGGCATTTCGGGACCTATGCCAATTGTTTTAATGAGTCTTGTTAAATCTATATTTAATACACATTTTCCCAAATTAAATTCAAGCGCATCTTTAATTACTATGATTATTGTCTTATTAGTGCTGGCCTTATTTATACTCTTCTTCATTGAGTTAACAGAATATCGGATAGAAT
>OKOE01000007.1_pt1 | contig 152170 bp, 120 predicted proteins | sample 1614581 | NCBI WGS metagenome assembly OKOE01 (sample SAMN04436953, study PRJEB24849) | human gut metagenome | biome: human gut; feature: NICU; material: stool | host: Homo sapiens | place: USA: Saint Louis, MO | collected 2010-01-04 | reverse complement strand
TCCGTATACATCGTCTTACGACTTCGCACGGACCTGTGTTTTTGGTAAACAGTCGCTTCCCCCAATTCTCTGCGCCCCTCACCGCAACCACCAGCACGTGGCGGCAACAGCTCAGGTCCCCCTTCTTCCAAAGTTACGGGGGCATTTTGCCGAGTTCCTTCACCATGATTCTCTCGATCGCCTCGGTATACTCTACCAATCCACCAGTGTCGGTTTAGGGTACGGGCGGCTCACACCTCGCTCACGAAGCTTTTCTCGACAGCACAGGATCACTCGCTCACCACACAAACATGGCTCGCCATCATGCCTCAACTCAACGCCTGACGGATTTACCTACCAGACAGTCCACACATTTAGCCCCGGACAACCATCGCCGGGGACGAGCTACCTCACTGTGTCCCTCCGCAGCTTGTCTACTACATGATCGGTTCACACACTCACGCCACAAGATCACCCCGAAGGGATCACCAGGACACTCGCACGCTTAGCATCACACACCTCGACACGGACGGTGCTACACCGGTACCAGAATATCAACTGGTCGTCCATCGACTACGCCTGTCGGCCTCGCCTTAGGTCCCGACTCACCCAGGGCAGATTAACTTGACCCTGGAACCCTTGGATATTCGGCGGACGGGTTTCCCACCCGTCATTCGCTACTCATGCCTGCATTCTCACTCGCATCCACTCCACAACCCATCACCAGGCTGCTTCACCACGAACACGACGCTCCCCTACCCAACTCAAAAAAAGTTGCCACAGCTTCGGCGGATAACTTGAGCCCCGCTACATTGTCGGCGCGGAATCACTTGACCAGTGAGCTATTACGCACTCTTTCAAGGATGGCTGCTTCCAAGCCAACCTCCTGGTTGTCTACGCAACTCCACATCCTTTTCCACTTAGCTATCACTTAGGGGCCTTAGCTGATGATCTGGGCTGTTTCCCTCTCGACGACGAAGCTTATCCCCCGCCGTCTCACTGCTGCGCTCCACGTGCCGGCATTCGGAGTTTGGCTGGTTTCGGTAAGCTGATAGGCCCCCTAGACCATCCAGTGCTCTACCTCCGACACGAACCACACAACGCTGCACCTAAATGCATTTCGGGGAGAACCAGCTATCACGGTGTTTGATTGGCCTTTCACCCCTATCCACAGCTCATCCCCTCCATTTTCAACTGAAGTGGGTTCGGACCTCCACGACGTCTTACCGACGCTTCATCCTGGCCATGGATAGATCACACCGCTTCGGGTCTAGAGCATGCGACTGACGCCCTTATCGGACTCGCTTTCGCTACGACTACCCCACACAGGTTAACCTCGCCACATACCACTAACTCGCAGGCTCATTTTTCAATAGGCACGCCGTCACCCCACAAGGCTCCGACGGCTTGTATGCGACCGGTTTCAGGTACTATTTCACTCCCCTCCCGGGGTACTTTTCACCATTCCCTCACGGTACTGATACACTATCGGTCACCAAGAAGTATTTAGGCTTAACGGGTGGTCCCGCCAGATTCACGCGACATTCCACGAGTACCGCGCTACTTGGGGCAACCTGAAACCACACATGACACTCACGTCTACGGGACTCTCACCCACTACGGTCCGCCTTCCCAGACGATTCAACTTCACACCACATGCAAGCCGATCCCACGGCAGCAGGATCACACAGGCCCCCACAACCCCGCACATGCAACGCCTGCCGGCTTGAACACACACACGGTTTGGCCACATCCGCTTTCGCTCGCCACTACTCACGGAATCACAATTGTTTTCTCTTCCTACGGGTACTGAGATGTTTCACTTCCCCGCGTTACCTCCCACACCCCTATACATTCAGGGCAGGGTCACCGGACATGACTCCGGACATTCAAGGTTTCCCCATTCGGACATCCCCGGATCACAGCTCGTTTACCAACTCCCCAGGGCTTATCGCAGGTTACAACGTCCTTCATCGGCTCTTGGTGCCAAGGCATCCACCGATCGCACTTAGTAGCTTGTCACACAACAAACAACAAAATCACAAAACAAAAATGCTCGCATCCACTATGCAGTTCTCAACCACCACACGAGACACCCACCACACACCAACGCATGCAGCCACGGCGTTCGCACATCCAGGAAACCACACCAGCCGGCGTGATACCCCAGAACCCCAACAACGTGCCCCACCACAAACGGTGACCACAGCCAACATTCCACAACAAGAACACACAACAGTGCGCCACTTGCTCCTTAGAAAGGAGGTGATCCAGCCGCACCTTCCGGTACGGCTACCTTGTTACGACTTAGTCCTAATCACCAGTCCCACCTTCGACAGCTCCCCCACAAAAAGTGTTAGGCCACCGGCTTCGAGTGTTACCGACTTTCATGACTTGACGGGCGGTGTGTACAAGCCCCGGGAACGTATTCACCGCAGCGTTGCTGATCTGCGATTACTAGCGACTCCGACTTCATGAGGTCGAGTTGCAGACCCCAATCCGAACTGAGACCGGCTTTTTGAGATTCGCTCCACCTTACGATGTCGCAACTCACTGTACCGGCCATTGTAGCATGCGTGAAGCCCTGGACATAAGGGGCATGATGACTTGACGTCATCCCCACCTTCCTCCGAGTTGACCCCGGCGGTCTCCACTGAGTCCCCACCATAACGTGCTGGCAACAGTGAACAAGGGTTGCGCTCGTTGCGGGACTTAACCCAACATCTCACGACACGAGCTGACGACAACCATGCACCACCTGTACACCAGCCACAAAGGGAAAGACTATCTCTAGCCCGATCCGGTGTATGTCAAACCCAGGTAAGGTTCTTCGCGTTGCATCGAATTAATCCGCATGCTCCGCCGCTTGTGCGGGGCCCCGTCAATTCCTTTGAGTTTTAGCCTTGCGGCCGTACTCCCCAGGCGGGGTACTTAATGCGTTAGCTACGGCACAGAATCCGTGGAATGGACCCCACACCTAGTACCCACCGTTTACAGCGTGGACTACCAGGGTATCTAAGCCTGTTCGCTCCCCACGCTTTCGCTCCTCAGCGTCAGGAAAGGTCCAGAGAACCGCCTTCGCCACTGGTGTTCCTCCTGATATCTGCGCATTCCACCGCTCCACCAGGAATTCCATTCTCCCCTACCTTCCTCAAGTCAACCCGTATCGAAAGCACGCTCAACGTTAAGCATCAAGTTTCCACTTCCGACGCGATCAACCGCCTACGAGCCCTTTACGCCCAATAAATCCGGACAACGCTCGCACCCTACGTATCACCGCGGCTGCTGGCACGTAGTTAGCCGGTGCTTCTTCTGCAGGTACCGTCACAAAAAGCTTCGTCCCTGCTGAAAGCGGTTTACAACCCGAAGGCCGTCATCCCGCACGCGGCGTTGCTGCATCAGGCTTGCGCCCATTGTGCAATATTCCCCACTGCTGCCTCCCGTAGGAGTCTGGGCCGTATCTCAGTCCCAATGTGGCCGGTCACCCTCTCAGGCCGGCTACCCGTCGCCGCCTTGGTAGGCCACTACCCCACCAACAAGCTGATAGGCCGCGAGTCCATCCACAACCGCCGGAGCTTTCCAACCCCCACCATGCAGCAGGAGCACATATCCAGTATTAGCACCAGTTTCCTAGCGTTATCCCAAAGTTGTGGGCAGGTTACTCACGTGTTACTCACCCGTTCGCCACTCGTGTACCCCCGAAAGGGCCTTACCGTACGACTTGCATGTGTTAAGCACGCCGCCAGCGTTCGTCCTGAGCCAGGATCAAACTCTCCAATGAAAAAATATCACCAACCCCACACCCAAAAGGCACAGGGCAACGGTGTCAACATGAAGAATCCAAAACACTAACCCAAACAAACAACCAACGAAAAACGTCAATCCGTCCATTTGAATCAATCAAAGGAATCATAATTAAAACGACACACAAAAGTGCATCTATTGACTATGAAAGACACGCTGTTGAGTTCTCAAGCATCACACGCGACCCGCGGAACCGTCTCCCGACAACCCCTTGGGGCACCCGATCAAGTCTACCAGACCGAAACCCGAATGTCAAACCCGGCTCCCAGCCCCAGACAATCCCACGACCATCCAGACCGGCAAACCGCCTCACGGCGACTCGACCAAGCTTACCAGATCAGATCACCGAAATCAACCCGGCTCACATCACCAGCCACCACACCAAACAACCCAGAAACCAATCCAGACCACTCGACGCAGCCAGCCACCCTCAGGCAGCCCACCTGACTTTACCCATCAACAATCCCCAAGTCAAACCCGGACCTAAGCGGCTACACACTGCAGACACACCATATCCATGGCCAACCCAAAGAAGAAAGGCAAAACCACACCCCCACAAAACCACCCAGAAACCCGGACAACCCCGCAAGGACTCGGAAAACAATACACACCCTCCGACCAGATGCAAAATCGGCCCCAGGACCAGTGTCCTGAGGCCGATTCGAGATGCAGGTGACGTGGTACTCACTCAGTGTGACGAGCGACGTCCGGTGCCGTGGTGCACACCGCACCACGCATGTGACGTACTCATCTGTGACGACTCATCGTTGTACCGCACCGATCGTCTTCTTGCCGCGTCGCAGGAAAGCCACCCCGCCGGGAAGGAAGTCGTCGCAGGTGAGTGGCTGATCTGCGTCAGTCACCTTGACGTTGTTGAGGTAGGCGCCTCCCTCGCGAACAGCCCGTCGGGCTGCAGACTTCGACTCCACGACACCGGCGAGAACCATGGCATCGGCAACTGTGGGCAGGGTCGGCCCCTGCAACGTCACGGCGTCGACCTCACGCGCGACCGAGCCCAGGGTCGTCTCGTCCAGCTCGTGGAGTTCGGCCTTGCCGAACAGGGCCTGCGCCGCCTTCTCGGCTGCCCTCCTGGCTTCTGGACCATGCACCATGTCCGTGATGTCGTCAGCCAGTGCATGTTGGGCAGCACGTTTCCATGGTTGCTCGGCAGTCTGGCGGGCAAGGTCGTCTATCTCATCGTGCGGACGCGGGCTGAACACCTTGAGGTAGTCGATGACCTTCGCGTCCTCCGCATTGAGGAAGAACTGGTGAAATGCGTAGGCACTGGTGAGTTCTGGGTCCACCCACACCGTTCCCGACTCCGTCTTGCCGTACTTGGTGCCATCGGCCTTGGTGAGCAGCGGAGTCACCAGTCCGTGGACGACGTCGCCGGAGGTACGCCGGATGAACTCCGCCCCGGCGGTGATGTTGCCCCACTGGTCCTGGGCACCGGTCTGGAGGGTGCATCCATAGCGCTCGTGCAGTTCCTTGAAGTCCAACGACTGCAGCAGGACGTAGCTGAACTCGCTGAACGAAATGCCTGAGTCCAGACGTCGGGCCACGACGTCCCGGGCCAGCATGCGGTTGACGGAGAAGTACTTTCCGACATCACGCAGCAGGCGCAGGGCGGAGTACTCACTGGTCCAGTCGTAGTTGTTGACGACCCGAGCGCCTGCCGGTCCGTCCATGTCGACGTACTTGCTCACCTGGGCCTTGAGCGATTCCACCCAACCCTCGACGACCTCGCGATCATTCATCTTGCGCTCGCCCGTCATCTTGGGATCCCCGATGAGGCCAGTTGCCCCACCGACGAGCAACAACGGATGGTGTCCATGCTCCTGCATGGCTCGAACCACCATGAGCTGCATGAGATGACCAATGTGAAGGCTCGATGCAGTGGGGTCGAAGCCCACATAGAAAGTCACCGGCCCCTGGGCGAGATGGCCCGCAAGGGCCTGCCTGTCGGTGGAATCGGCAATCATGCCACGCCACGTGAGTTCGTCCAGGACGCTGTTCACCGGATGATCCTTTCTTCTGGCTCTCTGACCCCTTCACCATACCGGGTCAGTTCGTCGCCCGGTGCGAGTAGGGGGTTTCGTCAGCTGCTCGTGGCTTCGGCGGCAAGTATCGGCGCAGGGGTTGCCGACTCCGCCATCGAGCGGAAGGCCTCGGCCATGTCGGTGGCCCGGATGCCCGACGCGCAGATGATGACGATGGTGTCGTCACCGGCAATCGTGCCGAGAATGGCCTGCGACCCAGCCAGATCAATTGCCGAACCAAAGTACTGGGCAGCACCGGGTGGGGTCTTGAGGACGACGAGAGACTCATTGTTGCGTACTCCGGTGCACAACTCCTTGGTGAGCCGGGCAAGGTGTTCCCAGGCCGGTGATCCAGTCGTCACATCGGAGGGGTGACTTCCCTCACGAATCGTGTAGCGCAGTTTGCCGTTCAGGTCACGCCCGCGTACCGCTCCGATCTCCACCAGGTCCCGTGACAAGGTGCCCTGGGAGACGGTCAGCCCCTCGGCTGCGAGGATCGAGGCCAGGTCCGACTGCGAGGCGACCCGTCCGCACCGTACCAATTCACGGATGCGTGCCTGCCGAGCGGTTCGGGATGCCGGGGCGTGATTGTCCTGGGCCATCATCTCTCCGTGATCGAAAACCTTCCAAAACCACGAATAATTATGCATCGTGGGTTTTCATCATACAACTGGCACCACGGATTCCCGTCACCAGCAACCTGACTCCGACGTCGAATTCGATCTCCTGGGCCTCGCCGTCGAAGGTGTCGATGACGTTGAGCTCGAAGAGTTGGCGACGCGCCTGCTCATCCATGACGTGCCCGACGACCAGATGGGTGAGGGCCTGGGAGGCTGCTCGGGCGGTCTGGGAGTCGCACCCCCCACAATCCTGCAGAAAACTGGCGAGCTGCACGCTCGGGTCGGTCGTCACCAACCCGACCGACATGGCCGATGAGACCAACTCGGCACCGTCCCGATGCGCAAGGAGTTTCGAGCGCAGCGCATGCGCCCACCCCAGCAGTTCTCGGGCCAGCTCCCCACCATCGTCCGTGGGGGTCAACTGCTCCTCCTCCCCCAGAATCTCATCGGCCATTGCAGCGAGCAGGGTCTGCTTGTTGGCGACATGCCAGTACAGTGCGCTGGCCTTGACGTCCAGCAGCTGTGCCAGCCGTCGCATCGACAGGTCCTCCAACCCGTAGTTGTCCAGGATCTCCAGACCCGCTGCGACGATGTCGTGTGTGGTGAGTGACACCGGACCCCCTCATTTGCACTGACCCAACATGAGATAACTTGAACACCGTTAAGATGAACGGCGTTCAACACGCACCGTGTACCTCACAGGAGCTTCCATGAATCTAGCTGACATGACAGCACGTGGCCTCAACGGGCAGTCCATCACCCGAGAGGAAGCGCTGGAGATCCTGCGCAGCGACGACTCCGAGCTGCTGTCCATTGTGGCAGCTGCCGGAAAGGTCCGCCGCCATTTCTTCGACAACCGCGTACGCCTCAACTACCTCGTCAACCTCAAGAGCGGTCTGTGCCCGGAGGACTGTTTCTACTGCTCGCAGCGGCTCTCCTCCCAGGCCAACATCATGAAGTACTCCTGGGCCGACCCCGAGACCGTTCACAATGCCGTCGAGGCAGGAATCGCCGGCGGCGCACGACGCGTGTGCATGGTTGCCTCGGGCCACGGACCATCCAGCCGGGACGTGGACCGCGTCAATGCGATGGTGCGTAACGTCAAGTCGGAGCACCCCAATGTCGAGGTCTGCGTGTGCATGGGATTCGTCGACAAGGACAAGGCCGAGTCCATCAAGGAGGCCGGTGCGGATTCCTACAACCACAATGCCAACACCGCGCAGAGCAACTACCGCGACATCTGCACCACGCACACCTATGAGGAGCGCATGGAGACCGTCGACGTCCTCAAGGAGGCGGGACTCTCCCCCTGCTCGGGTGTCATCGTCGGCATGGGTGAGACCGACGAGGAACTCGTGGACGTCATCTTCGACCTGCGCAAGCATGGCGTCGACTCGGTCCCGGTGAACTTCCTGCTGCCCTTCGAGGGGACTCCGCTGGGCAACGCCCACACCACCGACAACTTCACCCCACGGCACTGCCTGCGTGTGCTGTCCATGGTGCGTTTCATCCACCCGGACGCCGAGGTGCGTTCGGCTGCCGGTCGCGAGGTGCACATCCGTACCCTGCAGCCACTCATCTTCGAGGTGGCCAACTCGATCTTCCTGGGCGACTACCTCACCAGTGAAGGAGCTGCGGGTGCCTCCGACCTCGCCATGATCGAGGACGCCGGATTCGTGCTCGAGGGCGGCGAGGGCCAGCCCGTGCCGGTGAGCCAGGTCCGCAAGGACCGCGAACAGCTGCATGTCGACATCCGTCATCGCGGCATCGGCTCCCCAGAGCCGGCGAACGCCTGATTCGTACTGATCCCCCACCGGTCAGCCCCTCCTCGAACCTGTTTCGGGGAGGGGCTGACCGTTCCCGGCTCAACCCTCCTGAGGAGAGATCAGGGGATCGGGAGTGGAAAACCGGCGTCGAAACGGACGGGGCAGTCAGAACGGACTGGGCAGACGGGCCCGCCGGGAACGATGGCGACGACGTGTGACCGCCGATGGGCGTGAGCGCTGGTGGTCGGTACTGGTGCACCGACCACCAGTGGCAGAGTCACTGGGCCCGGAGTTGGGCCCCACACACCTGCTCGGCACGAGCCACGGCGGCGTCTCGTGCCTCGGCAGCCTCGGCATCGGTGAGGGTACGATCAGCTGCCCTCAACCGCAGACTGAATGCCAAGGACTTCTTGTGCTCACCCACCTGCTCGCCTGCGTAGACGTCGAAGAGCTCCACCGATTCCAGCAACTCACCGCCGCCAGCAACAAGAGCCTCGTGCACCTGGGCAGCAGAGACCTCCTCATCCACGACGAGAGCGACGTCCTCCTTGGCCACCGGGTAGGTGGAGAGCCCCCGAATGGTACCGCCATCCGGGGCAGCAGCAATCAACGCGTCGAGATCCAGCTCGACTGCGCAGGAGCGAGCTGGCAGACCAGCCTTCCGGCACACGGTGGGATGCAACTCGCCGGCATGTCCGATGACCTGTCCTGCAGCGACGAGCTCGGCACAACGCCCCGGATGCCAGGGCATCAGGGCAGCAGCACGACGCTGCAGTTCCAGACCAACTGCGTGACAGGCCTCCTCGGCCAGCAACACGGCATGGGTCCAGTTCACCTTGACGGCCGTGCCGTCCCAGCGATCCGGCAGCCAGTGCCCGGTGAGCAGTCCGGCCAGCATCCGCGGCTGGGCGGGCAGGGCTGCTGCGATCTCAGCGAGTTCTGCGTCGCTGGGGCGATGATCGACAGCCGGACGCGGCGCGGCAGCCTTCGACGTGGCACGGAAGACCGTGCCGGTCTCGAAGATGGCAAGATCATCCTGGGAACGCGAGATGTTGCGTCCGGCCGCCTCGATCAGCCCGGGCAGCAGTGTGGTGCGCAGGTAGGGATGGGTGTCGTCAAGCGGATTGGCCAACTTGACGGTGGTCCGCCGAGGATCCTCGGCGTCCAGCCCGAGATGGTCGAGGTCCGCATCGCCCATGAATGGCAGCGAGATCACCTCGACGAACCCGGCACCGGCCACGGCAGCGTTCACCCGGCGACGCGCCTGTTGGGCCTTGGTGAGGCCACCACCGCCAGCGGTACGTGGCAGCACCGACTCCACGGCGTCGAATCCGCGCTTGCGAGCCACTTCCTCGACGTAGTCGAACGGATCGACGAGATCCGGGCGCCATGTGGGTGGCACCAGGGAGAGACTGTCTCCCATGGCCGTCACCGTGACCCCGGAGCGGGTGAGGATGTCGATGACCTCGTCCTTGCCGATGTTCTGGCCGAGGACACGAGACGGAAGGTCTGCGTTGATGCTCTGACGCGGCATCGCAGCGATCGTCCCGACGGCGGTGGCAGTTCCCACGGTGGCACCGCCATAGCGGACCAGCAGCTCGGCAGCCCGGTTGACGGCTGGAAGGGTCGCAGCCGGGTCCACACCGCGTTCGAAACGACGGGATGCCTCCGAACCGAGCTTGTGTCGCCGGTAGGTGCGAGCCACCGTCATGGCATCGAAGTGGGCACCTTCGAGAATGATGGAGCTGGACTCGGCGGACATCTCGGTGGTGGCACCGCCCATGACTCCTGCCAGGCCGATCGCACCGGAGTCGTCGGCGATGACGAGGTCATCGGGATCCAGAGTGCGCTCGACGTCGTCAAGGGTGCGCAGCTTCTCACCCTGACCTGCCTTGCGCACGACGATGGATCCGGTGACCTTGTCGGCGTCGTAGGCGTGCAGGGGCTGTCCGGACTCGAGCATGACGTAATTCGTCACGTCGACAGCAAGGCTGATCGGACGCATCCCGGCGCGGAACAACCGATCCTGGATGAATCGTGGCGTGGGTGCGGTCGCATCAAACCCTTCCAGTGGCAGGGCGACGAACCGGGAACAGGCCTCGGATTCCAGACGTACCGGCACCGGTCCCTCGACTGCGACGGGGCCATCCACGCAATCCTCGGAGCTGGCAGTGCCAATACCGCCGTAGATGTCGCTGAATGCCCCACCGAGAACCCCGGAAATCTCGCGAGCAATCCCGCGCATGGACATGCAGTAGCCGATGTCGGGGGTGACATCCACCTCGAGGACGTCCTCGGGAATGTCGAGAATCGTCCTGGCATCCTCACCGGGCACCAGTGCATGACCGTCGACGGAGCTGGGCAGCACGAGAATACCGGTGTGGTCCTCACCAATCCCCAGTTCGTCAACGGCACAGATCATGCCGTCGGACATGTGACCGTAGGTGCGGCGGGCAGAGATCTCGAAACCGCCCGGCAGGACGGATCCGGGCAGTGAGACGACGACGAAGTCACCCACGTGGAAGTTGTGTGCGCCGCAGACGATGCCACGACCCTCGACGCCGTCCTCGACGTTCTTGGGGTGGCCTTGGGCATTGAGTGCCGGGCCGACGTCGACGCGGCACCAGTTGATCGTCTTGCCGTTCTTGTGCGATTCGGGGACCATCGACAACACCTGGCCCACGACGACCGGGCCACTCACCTCGCCACCGACTCGCTCGATGCGCTCGACGGCAGCCGTGTGTTCGGTGAGGGTGCGTGCCACGTCGACAGTGGTCGTGCCCTCGGGCAGCGCGATGAGCTCGCGCAACCAGTTCATAGGTACCCTCATCGTGCTCCTCCCATCAGGGAACGGCTGAAACGGACGTCTCCCTCGACGAAACCACGCATGTCGGGGGCATTGTTGCGGAACATGACGGTGCGGTCGATGCCCATTCCGAACGCAAAACCGGTGAACTCAGCTGTGTCGACACCGCAGGCAGTGAGCACCCGCGGGTTGACCATGCCACAACCACCCCATTCGATCCAGCCCTCGGACTTGCAGGTACGGCAGGGATGCTCTGGATCGTCCACCGAAGCACCGTGGCACACGAAGCACTCGAGATCGACCTCGGCGCTGGGTTCGGTGAACGGGAAGTAGTGCGGGCGGAACCGGGTACGCACCTCACCGAACATGGCCCGTGCGAAGGCGTCCAAGGTGCCCTTGAGATGGGCCATGGTGACGTCACGATCGACGCAGAGTCCCTCGATCTGGTGAAAGACCGGCAGATGGGTGGCGTCGTACTCATCGGCACGAAACACCTTGCCGGGGCTCACGATGCGTACCGGGGGTTTCTGGGAGAGCAGGGTGTGGATCTGCACCGGGCTGGTGGCGGTACGCATGCACTTGCCGTCGGAGACCGGGTCGAGCCACAAGGTGTCCTGCAGGGCCCGGGCAGGATGATCGATACCAAGGTTGAGGGCGTCGAAGTTGAACCACTCCGACTCCGCCTCCGGCCCCTCGGCCACCTGCCAGCCCATGGAGACGAAGACATCGGCTGCCATGTCCATGAGAGCGGTGAGTGGGTGGACGGCCCCCCGCGGATGTGTGGTGACCGGCAGGGTGACGTCAACCGTCTCGCTGGCCAGCGCAGCCTCGAGCTCGGCGGAGGCCAGTTCCGTCTGCTTGGCCTTGAGGGCCTGGGAGACTCGGCCACGTGCCTTGCCGATGCGCTGGCCCGCTTCCTTGCGAGCGGCAGGAGGGAGCGCCCCGATCTCACGGTTGGCCAGGGCCAGCGGTGAACGATCCCCGGCATGGTCCAGACGAACCTGCTTGAGCTGCGCGGTGCTGGTGGCCTGCTCAATGGCACTGAGCGCCTCGTCGACGCGTTGCGCGACGTTCTGCTCGTCCAAGGCGCTCACCTGCACCGGGTCGTAATTGGTGTTGGGCCCGCTCATGGGCCTCCCTCCCTGATGTTGGCCAGATGTGCACGGGGGCTCCCCCGCGTCACTGGCAAGTTTAGTGAAAGTGCTGATCGACGTATCGCTGGGCGCCCATCATGGGCTTACCGTGCACCGACTCAGCTGTGTGTCTGCACGTCCACGCCACAGTTCAGCAGGCACGCCACGGTTCAGCAGGTGTGTCGTACCCAGCACGTTGCCAAGGCAGTCAGTCGGATCCCCCAGCACGTTGGGCACTTGCCGTCGCATACAGGCAGATGCCGGCTGCCGTCGACAGATTCAGTGATTCCGCCCGGCCCCACATCGGCACACCGACAATCGCGTCGGCCAGATTGCGCTCGGCCTCGGGGAGGCCCCATGCCTCATTGCCCATCAACCAGGCTGTTGGTCGAGCCAGGGCACCACTGCGCGACAGCTCGTCAAGGCTGTCTCCCCCGCCGTCGGCGGCAAGCACCTGCATGCCATGATCGTGGGCCCACCGCACAGCGCTGACCGAATCGACACCCACCGACACCGGTAGGTGGAAGAAGGAACCGACCGAGGCACGCACCGTCTTGGGATTGTGTGGATCGACCGACCCGCGAGTGAGGATGACAGCGTCGGCGGCGAAGGCGTCAGCGCATCGAATCACCGTTCCCGCATTGCCCGGATCCCGCACCTGGGCGCAGATGACGACGAGTCTGGGATCCTCGAGGACGGGTAACTCATCGCTGGCAAGTCTCTGACACACGGCGAAGAGCCCCTGGCTCGTCACGGTCTCCGAAAGAGTCTCGACCTGGGCCTCATCGAGAAGGACACTACGAATACCACGCTGCCGAGCCATCGCGATGAAGTCGACGTCACGATCCGGATCACAGGTGGCCAGCAGGCTCACCCGCCCCGGCCAACGCAGGGCCTCCCGAACTGCTTGGGCGCCCTCGGCGAGGAACTGCCCAGCCTCGTCCCGACCACGTCGGGACAACAGACGACGGGCCGAACGCAGCGCCCCCTTGGAGATGGGAGGCAAGGCGCCCGACCCGTCGGTCATCGTGATGTCACTCACGCAGCAGTGTTCGCGGGCTGGTTCTGCTTCGCGACAGCCACGAGCTGGGCGAATGCAGCCTGGTCGCTGACGGCAAGCTCGGCAAGCATCTTGCGATCCACCTCGACACCGGCATTCTTCAGACCATTGATGAACCGGTTGTAGGTCATGCCCTCAGCGCGAGCTGCAGCATTGATGCGCTGGATCCACAGCGACCGGAAGTCACCCTTCTTGGCGCGGCGATCACGCAGCGCATAGGTGCCGGAGTGCAGCAGCTGCTCCTTGGCCTTGCGGTACGAGCGCGAGCGTTGGCCGCGGTAGCCCGAGGCCTGATCGAGGACTGTGCGACGCTTCTTCTTGGCATTCACAGAACGCTTGACGCGTGCCATAGTTGCTCTCCTTGTTCATGTGTCCGAGCCGACGGACTCGGGCGAAGTTTCTGTGGTCCGAACCACGGGGACCCGGACGCGGATGATTGAGGTGGTCTCAGCGGCCCGGGTGCTTGACCAGCAGCTTGCTGGCCTTCTTGGCCGCACCCTTGGGCAGCACGGACTGGCCGGTCAGACGGCGAGTGCGACGCGAGGACTTGTGCTCGTTGAGGTGACGCTTTCCAGCGCGGTTGTGGGCGATCTTGCCAGAACCAGTCACCTTGAAACGCTTCTTGGCACCCGAGTGGCTCTTCATCTTCGGCATGGTGGCTCCATTTCATAGTCATGCGGCCATGCGACCGCCTGGAGTGGATCTGATCCCGACGGATCAGAGGTCGATGTCAGGGTCCATGTTGTCGGCGGGACCCTTCTTCTTCTTTGCCTGCCCAGCGGCTGCGGCTCGCTGACGGGCCTCGTAGGCCTTGTCCGCTTCGGCCGCGGCGGCACGTTCGGCAGCCTTGCGATCACGCTCGGCACGCTGGTCGGCACGCGCCTCGGTCTTCTTGCGGGTCGGGGCCAGGATCATGAGCATGTTGCGCCCCTCCTGCTTGGGAGGCGACTCGACGGTGGCGTACTCGGCCACGTCGTCGGCAAGGCGCTTGAGGAGATTGACGCCGAGCTCCGGCCGAGACTGCTCACGCCCACGGAACATGATCGTGATCTTGACCTTGTCGCCGCCCTTGAGGAAGCGCACGACATGGCCCTTCTTGGTCTCGTAGTCGTGATCGTCAATCTTGGGCCGAAGCTTCATCTCCTTGATGATGGCATTCGACTGATTGCGACGAGCCTCACGGGCCTTCTGGGCAGCTTCGTACTTGAACTTGCCGTAGTCCATGAGTTTGACGACAGGGGGACGGGCCTGCGGGGCCACCTCCACCAGGTCAAGTCCATGTTCACGGGCCAACTGCATGGCCTGCTCCACCCGGACGATACCGACCTGTTCGCCATTTGGCCCGACCAGGCGTACCTCGGGAACTCGGATCCGCTCGTTGATGCGGGGTTCAGTGCTGATGCTTCCTCCAAGGACTCGTATTCTCGTCGACCGTGACAACCGCGACAGTTGGCCCGACTGTGCTCATGTGCACAATGCCAAGGACCGACCGAGTCAGGACAGACAAAAAGGCTCCTGCAGATGCAGGAGCCTGACACAGAACTGCTTGCGGCGACGCATGTCAACACGCAGCAGCCAGCACGTCTTGACGACGGGCCACGAACCCGGCAGAAACTCTGAGCTGCTCGCAGTCACGAGCTCCGCTCGGGTGGGAGATCAGGCCTCCACTTCCACAGACCACCTCGCGGCTGGTCACGCGGAGAGTATAGAACAGCTGGGACCTGGCACAAAATCCCTGCCACAAGATCGTGGCAGCGTTCCCCATGCCTCGCAATGATCCGCAATGACCACGTCGGACGCCCACCCGATCCTACCGTTGTGCGCCCACCGCTGCGCACACGTGACAGGTCTGCGACACCACAACCCTCCCCATCGTCCACGTACTCGCTCGTCCTGAGCGAATATGGACCACCGTCATCTCGCATGTGGTTAGGTTGACGCATGGACGAAACCAGCATCGTCATCCTCGTCACGATCATCACCACCGTGCTCCCGGTGCTCTGGGCCATATTCGGATGGCTCGCCCGACGTTCCTGGCGGCCCGTGCTCCGCGGACTGGGCCTGGCGCTCGTTCCCATCGGCCTGCTCGTCACAGGTCTCATGCGGCTGCTGGTACGCGCACTCGCCCTCGTGGTGAACTGGTTCGCACACACCCAGATGACGACGACGATCTGGACGGGTGTGATCGTCGCCGCCATCGGCCTGCTCACATGGATCGGGGCAGGATTCATGACCCCACTGACGAGGGAGGAAGCCCGACAGCGTCGTGCCGAGCATCGGGAGCGCAGAGCTGCCGGAGCGGCGGGGAAGCCCACTGCGCCCACCTCTCAGTCCTCTCAGGCAGGAGCCACCAAGACCCGACGGACCGCATCCTCACCCGCTGCGTCCCGCAGATCCGGGATGTCACCCGAGGACGAGGAGCTCGAGAAGATCCTCAAGGATCGCGGGATCTGAACCGCTCACAATCTGCAGGCCGAGAGCTCCGTGGAGATGATCGCACGGGCACCGGCATCCCACAGCTCGTCCATGAGTGACTGCACGAGTCCGCGACCCACCATGGCGCGCACGGCGTACCACCCCGTTCTGCTCAGCGGGGAGATCGTCGGGGACTCCAACCCCGGCGTCAACTCGATGACGCGGTCCAGAGCGTCCTCCGGCACGTCGTAGTCGAGCATGACGTACTCCCGCGCCACCTGGACACCATTGATGCGTTGCAGGAAGTGCTCGAAGATCGTTCCACCAGTGAAGTCCTGGCGTTGGATGACGATCGCCTCGGACTCCAGGATCGTCTCACCGAAGAGACTCAGCCCAGCCTTACGCAGGGTCGTACCGGTCTCCACGACGTCGGCAATGGCATCGGCCACCCCCAAGCTGATCGATGACTCCACTGCGCCGTCAAGTTTGACGATGCGGGCGTCGATGGAGTGGGCAGTCAGGAACTCCTGCAGCAACCGGGGATAGGAGGTCGCGATGCGTCGCCCGTCGAGTTCGGCGGGAGTGCGTGCTCCCGTCTGCGGACCGGCAAAGCGGAACCGGGAACGTCCGAAGCCCAAGCCCCGAACCTCCGCTGCCGAGGCACCGGAGTCGTGCAACAGGTCTCGCCCGGTGATGCCCAGATCCAGGGTGCCCTCACCCACGTAGACCGCGATGTCACGCGGACGCAGATAGAAGAACTCGACGCCATTGTCCTCGTCTCGCAAGGTGAGGTCTTTGCGATCGGTGCGTTGCCGATAGCCGGCTTCCCGCAACAACTGAGCCGACGCGTCCGACAGGGTGCCCTTGTTGGGCAGGGCTATGCGCAGCAGGTCCGAGTTTGCGCACTGATCAGGGTTGGGGACTGATCTCGACATCATCACACCTCACAGGTACTCATACACGTCGTCCAAGGTGAGGCCAAGACTGATCATCATCACCTGCAGGTGATAGATCTCCTGACTGATCTCCTCGGCAGCACGATCCTTGCCCTCGTACTCAGCGGCCATCCACACCTCAGCCGCCTCCTCGACGACCTTCTTGCCAATGGCATGCACGCCATGGTCCAGCTCGGCGACGGTGCCGGAGCCCTCGGGGCGATTGCGGGCCTTGGTGGTGAGTTCTGCGAAAAGCTGCTCAAACGATTTGCTCACGACTCAAGGGTAAGTTGCCCCGTGATCGTCTCCTCGTCGTGCTCAACCAGCGGACCCGGTTGCCCAGAGCCCTCCGAACACTTTCGGATGGGGGAATCGGATCAGTGCGTCTGTCGCGGCCCCGAGGTCTCACCGGGAACGTGGGATCTGGCAGCCAGATCGGTTTTCCGGGACTGTTCCCTCTGGGTCCGACGCCACAGCAGAAAACCGTACAGGCAGAACAGCCCGTAGAAGATGTACATGATGGCACTGGGATAGTACTGGGCCGCGAGCAGCAACGGAACACCGACGACGTCCACGGCAATCCACACGAACCAGAACTCGTTCCAGCCACGTGCCATCCCGAAGGTGGCGAGGATGGAGCCGGTGAGGATCCATGAGTCGGCAAGCGGCCCCCACGATCCCAATGCCCTGAGGACGACGTAGCAGACACCAAGCATGATGAGTGCAGCTCCTCCAGCGACGACACGCTCGGATCGGGTGGCCCAACGTGGGAAGACCCCAACCTTGGACGTCACGTTGCCCCGTCGGGTGCCGGCCCAGACGATCCAGCCATAGGCCGAGGTGATGAGGAAGAACACCTGCCTACCGGCCTGCCCCCACATGTCGAGATTCTGCGGGGTGTGGAACACCGCACCCAGGAACACGGTGAACAGCACGAGATTTCCCATGATGCCAACCGGCCACGCCCACACCTTCCGATGAGCACCACCGATGGCCGAGGCGAGTCCGAAGACGTTGCCGACGACCTCTCGGTACAGCACCGGTTTGCCCAGACCCACGTCCAGCTGGGCATTGACGATCTGAGTCAGCGCCTCACCCATGAAACTCCCCTCCCCCACGACTGCCGCTCCCCGGGGCAGCACCTGTTGACAACGGTGAGACCCTGTCAGGTTCCTCCTGGGGTGCCGATGGACAGCCATGCTGGCTGCACCGACACTCATCCCAGCCCCACCACCATCGGTGGACACACGGTACACGAATGGTCACAGGAACAGCGGCCGTCGATATCCGTTGGCACGAGGGCAGAGGTGGCCACCGGGGTTCATGGGCTGGGCACAGAACGGACAGATCGGACGTCCAGCGGCAATGACCTGCCGGCACCGAGCGGCGAATTGACGAGCCATTGCGGGAGGCATTCGAATCTCCACCGAGTCGGGAGCGGCCTGGGGAGAGAGATCGAGCAGGAATTGCGGATCGGCAGCCATCACCTCGTCATCGGTGACTGCGAAGAAGTCCAGCCCCACCAGATTGCGGATCTCCTCCCACAGCAGGGCAACGGTGCCCAGTTCGAACTCGGTCTCCATCGGCAGCTCGAGGGGCCGCTGATCATCAGCCTCATCCGCCTGGGGCGGGATGGGTAGTCGTCCCTCCGAAAGTCGATGCAGATCGTTGAGCAGCCGATCGAGGCTGTCGGCGAGGGTCTGCAGCTGTTCCTTGTGGCAGAGCATGGTGAACAGTTCATTGGACTGACGCACCTGAATGTGGAAGGTACGATGTCCAGGCTCCCCCACACTGCCGGCGACGACGCGATCGGGGTGATGGAGCCGATGGGTGATACGCGTCATGCAGCTCACTGTAGTGCCTGATGACGGTTTCACCGACGCACGTTGCCCAGCCTTCGCCGACTCTTGCCATTATGGTTTGTGTCGAGAATCTCATGGGAAGGACACAGATGGCGTCGAGAACCGTCGGAGCCAGCGGCCTGCAGGTGTCACGGCTGGGGTTGGGGACGTTGACGTGGGCAAGCACCACCCCGACCGCGCAGGCCCGGGCCATGGTGCATGACTTCGTCGAAGCCGGTGGCACGCTCGTCGACACCGCGCCCACCTATGGCTCCGGTCAGGCCGAGGAGCTGCTGGGAAAGCTCATGCACACCGACCTGACTCGTGACGATCTCGTCATCTCCACCAAGGCCGGATTCCGCGTCGAGGACGGCACCCGGATCATCGACACCTCCAGAACTGCTCTGCTCAAGGATCTGGAGGGCTCATTGCGACGCCTGCGGACCGATCACGTCGACCTGTGGCAGGTGCACGCCTGGGGATCCGCACCGATCGAGGAAACCTGCGAGGTGCTGGACCATGCAGTGACCTCCGGCAAGGCTCGCTACGTCGGGGTGTCGAACTTCGTGGGGTGGCAGTCGGCCACTGCGGCCACCTGGCAGAAGGCCATGGGATCGCGCATCCCCATCGTCAGCAACCAGGTGGAGTACTCCCTGTTGGCACGTCGCGCCGAGATCGAGGTCATCCCGGCAGCGGCCTTCCACCGCATGGGGGTCCTCGCCTGGTCAGCCCTGGGACGAGGTGTGCTGGCCGGACGCTACCGTACCGGCACGCCAGGTGACTCCCGAGCGGCATCGCAGGAACTTTCGTGGTTCGTCGAGCCATATCTGGCGCAAAAGCCTCGAGCCGTCGTCGACGCCGTGGCCAAGGCCGGAGAAGGATTGGGCATGACGCCAGCCCAGGTGGCACTGTGCTGGGTGCGAGATGCACCGACGGTGGCATGTGCCCTGGTGGGGCCACGCCATCGCAAGCAACTTGCAGAGCTGCTCGCGACAGCGGACATGAGCCTGCCGGGCGAGATCACCACGGCCCTCGACGACATCACCGGTGGGCCCAACCTGGCTCGACGCAAACCCCAGGGCCAGGACGCCGGCCAAGGCTGACCGAGTGCGTGGGCTGAGAATCCGTGGGGTGTCCTGGAACGCCTCCGCTGACCGGGTATGAGGTTTCCTCGATCGACACCGACGAGACGGGCAAGTACCCACGCAGTGCGGGTGCCCGCACGGCAACCCTCCACACCAACGGAGGATCCCCGCACCTTCCAGCCACCCCTGTGCCAATCGCCCGGGTCCGATTCAGGCCCCGGGCGATTGGATGCAATCAGTGGTTACGACCGCTCCTCACGAGGCACCCACGTCATCGATGCCGGCCCGTCGTAGACCTGCCGAGGTCGGCAGATGCGGATGCTCGGATCGTTGAACTGCTCGAGCCAGTGCGCGATCCAACCGGGGACCCGTCCGATGGCGAACATCACGGTGAACATGTTCAGCGGGATTCCCAGGGCTCGCAGCACGATCCCGGAGTAGAAATCGACGTTGGGGTACAGACGACGCTCGATGAAGTAGTCGTCGGCCAGAACGGCCTCCTCCAGCTCCTGGGCGATGTCGAGCAATGGGTCCTGACGATCCATCCGCTCCAGCAGCGGTCCAACCACCTTGCGCAGCACCCGGGCCCGCGGGTCCCAGTTGCAGTACACCCGATGACCGAAACCAGCAATGCGCACCTTGCCATCCTTGGCTCGCGCCACGTACTGCGCCGGGGTGAGGCCAGATTCCTTGATGGTCTGCAACTGACGAACTGCGTTGACGTTGGCCCCACCGTGCCGATCGCCCCACAGGGCACACACCCCCGCCGAGGCCGAGGCGAACAGATTGGCACCAGAGGAACCAACGGTCCGCACCGCCGTCGTCGAGCAGTTCTGGCCGTGATCGGCATGCAGGACGAAGAACAGGTTGAGGGCACGTGCCGCGACGGGATCGGGTTCGTAGAGCTGGTACGGTAGGGAGAACATCATGTGCATGAAGTTCTCCACGTACTTGAGGTCCATCCGCGGATAGATGGCTGGCTCACCCACCGAAGCCTTGTACGACGCAGCTGCGATGGTACGCACTCGCGACATGAGCTTGGCCGAGTTGCGAATGGCGGAGTCCTCGTCGGTGATCTTCGGACGATCATGGGTGCTCATCGCATTGATCATCGCCGACATGATCGCCATCGGATGGCTGTTGGGCGGGAAGGCGTTGAAGTGCAGATCCATGTTGCGATGCAGTGCCGAGTTGCGCGCCAACAGCTCGGAAAAGTCATTGCGCTCCGCCGGGGTCGGCAGCCGACCGGTGATGAGCAGCATGGCCGTCTCCACGAACGACACCTTGTTCTCGGCCAAGGTCTCGATCGGGATGCCTCGGTAGAGCAGACGCCCGTTCTCGCCGTCGATCCACGAGATTGCCGACCGGCACGACGCCGTGTTCGCCAAGGACGAATCCAAGGTCGTCACACCGGTGAGTTCGCGCAGCCGCGAGATGTCGATGGCCCGATCCCCCGTCGTCCCCTCGACCACCGGGAGCTCAACGGTCTTGCCGTCAATGGTGATGGTGCAGGTGTTCTCCGTCATCTCAGGACTCCCCCAGAATTCGATCGACGACACGGGCACCGAACTGCAGCGCGTCGAGTGGGACGCGCTCGTCGACACCGTGGAACAGCGACAGGAACTCAAAGTCCTCGGGCAGACGCAGCGGGGTGCATCCGTAGCAGTCGATGTGGCGACCATTGGGCAGTTCGCCAAAGCCCTTGCCATCGGTGCCGGCAGGATTGAGGAAGGGCAGCACGACGGCACCATCGTCCTCGGCCTGCAGGGCACTCGTGATGGCATCCACGGCAGTCCCGCGCCACGGCGCCTCCACCGAGGGTTTGGTACTGATCGTCTCGAACTCGATCCCCTCGCCGGCAAGTTCCTTGATGGTGGCGATCATCTCGTCCTCGTGACCGGGGATGAATCGGGCATCCAACTCGGCAGTGGCACGACTGGGAATGACATTGGCCTTGTACCCGGCGTCGAGCACGGTGGGAGTGACCATGTTGGTGCACCCGGACCCAGCCATGAGCGCCAACGGCCCCAGTGGGGCAAGCGACCTCTCCACGTTGTCACGGTCGATGGTGAGGTTCCACAGCTCGGCAGCCCTGGCGAGGAACTCCTCCTGCACGGGATGGCGTAGATCTGGCCACTGATGACTTGCGATCCGATTGACGGCTGCAGCGAGCCGAGTGACGGCATTGTTCGGATTGTGCATCGACCCATGTCCGGCCAGGCCAGTGGCCTTCATGCGGAACCACCACAGCCCCTTCTCGGCAGACTGCACGACATAGGCGCGTTTGCCCGACGGGGTGGGCAGGGAGAATCCACCGACCTCACTGATGGCCTCGGTGACTCCGTCGAACACCTCAGGATGGTTCTGCCCCATCCAGGTGGAGCCCAGATCACCCGAACCTTCCTCGTCGGCGAAGAGGATGAATCGAACTGGACGCGACGGCACCTCGCCACGGCGGTGTCTGGCCCGAATGGCTGAGAGGATCATCGCAAGGAAGTCCTTCATGTCCAACGTGCCACGGCCCCACAGAAATCCATCGCGAATCTCGCCGCTGAACGGATCCACCGTCCAGTCCTCGGCGGCAGCGGGGACGACATCGGAGTGGCCATGCAACAACAGGAATGGACGGGAGGTGTCCGTACCTTCGGGGACCCAGTCGGCCACCAGGCACGGACGCCCCTCCACGGCGCTGTACCGGGTGGACGTGACACCGATCTCGGCAAGCAGTTCAGCCACGACGTCGGCAACCTCGGTCTCACCACGAGCTCCATTGGCCCCATAGTTGGATGAATCGATACGCACCAGACGCTGGCAGATGTCGATGACCTCGGCGTCGGGGGTGTTGGACACGACACTTGGTGAAGAGATGTCTACCATGACCCAATGATGCCACCGGCGATCGCCATGCCACGACCCGCCCAGATTCTGGGAGGTCGAACGTTGATTTGCATTGCTGCTGGATCTTCCACTACTATCCTTGTCTTGTCCGAGTGGTTCACACGTGATTCAGCAGGACACACGTCCGGGTGGCGGAATTGGTAGACGCGCTAGCTTGAGGTGCTAGTGGCCGCTTTTAGGCTGTGGAGGTTCAAGTCCTCTTCCGGACACAGTGGCGCAGGCCGGTGGCCAGGTGAGAATCCTGGTCGCCGGCCTTGTTGCTTCTCCGTGTGCTCCCGCTCCTCACATCCGTCAGCACAGACTTCTCGGAGCACGAGGCGGCACCCGTATCCCATCTGCTCACCTGCCACGCCCCGATCACGTGCTTCGGAAACGGGCGCATCCATACCTGATCTGACGACCGTCTGGACACCCCTCAGGAACCTGCGGGGACAAGACTGGGGTGTGAGGATGCCAGTCAATGAACGTCCTTCAGCTGTCCGAGCGGCCGGGAACACTCAAGTAGAAGAAGCAGAACCTGCTGCTCAGCGTTTGCGACGCGGAATCGTGATCCCCATGGCGAGGGTCAGGGATGCTGCGATGTAGCCCAGACTGCTCACCGGATCGGAGTCGACACCGGTGGGTGGCAGTCCGATGTGTACCGGATTGTCCACTCGTCCACCCGGCTGCTCAGCCACCTTGCAGTGCGACACATTGGTGACCGTCGTGGTACCAGTTGTGGCAGATGGCAATTCGGAGGCGGTCCTTGCGCTCTGATCCGTTCCTCGGCTGGTGGTGGCGGAAAGAGTTTCTCGTTCTCGACCAGTGTTGGCGGAAAGATGGGTGGCGAGGGCTTTCTCGGCCTTGTCCAGATCGGCCACAGCTGTCCGGTACCTGGCCAAGGCGGCGGCGTACGCAGCAGAGTCCTCCGCCTCGGTCGCAGCTACCTTCTCCAGAGCCGCCTTGGCATACTCCGCAGTGGCACGAGCCTGGACAAATTTCTTGACAAGGGCATCGATGGTGGGGTCCTCGCCGAAGGATCCCGCTGCAATGAGATCGTCGATCATGACGTTGCTCCAATGGGCCAGACGCTCATCAGCAGCAACCTTGTCTGCTTCCGCCTTCTCCACAGCCGAGGACGTGGCACCAACCATTCCAACGGCATCTGCGCGCTCCTGACTGGCCTCCTGCACAACAGCACTGGCCTCGGCCACGCGCTGCTGGGCGTCAGCGTCGGCCTTCCTGGTCTCGGCAAGATGGTGCCGGGCAGCATCCAGCGTAGCCCGGGCCTGGGCACGACGTGCAGCGAGATCGGAGTCTGCGGAAACCGCGGCGTCGTGAGCCTGAGTGGCTCCCTCGGCCTTCTTCTCCGCGGCGGAGACGACCTCCTCGGCCTGAAGCCTGTTCTTTCTGGCATCCGCCAATGTGCGCTCAGCCTCGTTCCAGACACGCAGGGCAGCGTCAACCCTGGCTTGGAGATCCGTGGGTGAATCCACGCCTTGCTCGGCTGCGGCCAGAGCAGCCCTTGCCTGATCCAGCTCAGCCGTCGCTTGGTCGACAGCACTCTGAGCGGCCTGACAGACGCCCTGGGCATGCACCTCGGCCTTCTGCGCCTTGGCAAGCTCATCCCGGGCAATGGAGTTCGCCTTGTCAGTGTCAGCGACCTTCGTGTTGGCCCTGTCCAGTGCCGCGTCGGCCTCGTCGGCAGCCTTCCTGGCGCTCTCGTACGCTGACTGGGCGGCGGCGTGGTCGGACTTCGTCATACGGGAGTTCTGCCTGGCAGCCTCGAGGGCCTTGCGTGCCTCAGTCAGCTTGTCCTCAGCCTTCACGGCCTGCTTCCCAGTACCGGCCGCACGTTTCCTGGCAGCGGCCAGCGACTCATGAGCGGCGTCAAGGCTGGTCTGGGCTGCTACCACGCCAGCAACGGCATCGGCCACTTTGGCCTTCAGTGTTGCTGCAGTCTCGTCACGAGTGGATGATTCCCGTTCCTTCGTGTTCGCCACCGTATCCCTGGCCTCAGCGAGACTGTTGACGTACTCGTTGTGCTTCTGGAAAGTTGCGATGGGGACGGCCGAGGCATCTTCTGCGGCAGCCGTGGTGGGATGCGCAGCTGCCGTGATGGCAGAAACGGCCAGTGGAACGGTCACGAGACCGGCAATGAATGGGGTGCGTGCATTCATGGCACAAACCTACGCCATCTCGGCGTGTCATCTCACATGGATCATGTGGTCGTTCCGGGCTGGTCGCCTGACACACCTCGCTGCGGAGTGCTCACGCCTCGATCACCACAGTGCCCCTGCTTCGACACTGTTGCGTGCACACACCAACAAATTCTTGGATTCAGCTCAGGAATAATGCACAACGACGTAGCGTTGTGTTCAGTGCTGGTACACACCGGCCCTGTGGAGCCATCCACAATGAGTGGATCCAGATGCTCGGGAACCTCGAGCGTCATTCCCACAACAGTTCACGAAAGGACTTGACATGGCACTTGACGACAAGATTCAGAGCAAGGGTGACGAGCTCAAGGGAACAGCCAAGGAAAAGATCGGGGAGGCCACCGACAGCCAGGACCTCAAGAACGAGGGCTCGAGCGACAAGGCCAAGGGCAAGCTCGGTCAGGTCGTCGAGGGGCTCAAGGATGACGTCAAGGAAGCCACCTCGAACCTCAACGACAAGATTTCCGAGGTTGCCGACAAGAACAAGTGAGCCGTCTCACTGAAACAGGCATGTCGGCCCGGTCTGGATCCGTCCAGATCGGGCCTTTTCCGTCTACCGATGGCATCGTCCATCCACTCCTCGCCCTGATCCATCTGCAGTGAGTATCAGTGCATGACTGACACGTGCTTGGTGCCACCGAAGTTTTTGGAACCACGTCCAGGAATCAGAACTGCGTGACATCTGCATGCGTCACCACGAATTGCATGGGTGAGCAGTCACTCGCAGATCAGTCACATGCCGCACGCACCCCGCTGCCATGGTGGTACCACTGACCAGGTGCCATCTGATCCCCGCTGCGCCATCCCCAGCTCAGCCAGCTCCGCCAACAACGCCAGGCACTCACTCACTGCCACTCCGGCATCAAGTGCGATCTCATCAACCCAGGATCCCCCGGAGGCCGGGAGCGCCTCGTGAACTGCCAACAGATCCGAGCGCAAGGTGTCAATCTGCCGCTGCGGCGAGCGCACTGGTGGCAGCTCAGGCTGCAATGGCCCAATCTGGGCGCTGACGTCGTCGGCATCACGTACCAGAACAGCCTGGTCGTCTCGAATGAGCCGATGGGTACCTGCGGACATGGATGACGTCACTGGCCCCGGAATGGCCATCACAGGTCGCATGAGCGCATTGGCCCACATCGTCGTGTTCAGTGCTCCTGATCGAATCCCGGCTTCGACGATGACCACTCCAGACGACATTGCTGCGATGAGACGGTTGCGCGCCAGGAATCCGGGTTTGGTGGGATGAGCACCCGGTGGTACTTCTGAGACCAACGCTCCACCGCAGGCGACGTGCTCCAGAACTGCGGTGTTCCCTCGCGGGTAGAGCTGGTCAAGACCACCTGCCTGAACGCTCACAGTGCAACCCCGCGCCGCCAGTGCTCCCCGGTGTGCCGCCACGTCGACACCGAAGGCTCCCCCAGAGATGATCGTCCACGACGTGTGATCGGGAATGTCACTGCGCCGGGCGAGATCAAAAGCCAGTTCCGAGGCAACGTCCTGCCCATAGCTCGTCGCTGCCCGAGATCCGACAATGGCCACACAGTTCGTGACACGGTTGGCGAGGTCGGCATGTCCGCGGGTCCACAGCCCTACTGGTGGCCCACCCAGGTGCTCGTCAACAAAGTCAAGATCGCCCAGGCTCACCGGCCACTGCTCATCGGTGGGGACGAGGAATTCAAAACCCAGTTCCTCGGTGGTGTCCATGAGCCTGTCCACGCTCAGCTTGTGAGCTCGTCTGGTACGAGCATCCTCCTCACTGCTGTGTGAAATGACGTCCCAGAGCTCGACTGCGCTCCTGTCGTGCAGTGCACGCCGCAACCAGGGATCTCCTGGGGAACATACTGCACACAGGCCGGCTCGGGCACGTCGTTCGTCGTCCCACGTCATGATCAATCCCCCTGCCGCAGTGCCATGGCCTGTCGAATGTGAGTGGCCGTCACGTCATCGCACCTAGCCAGGTCGGCCTCGGTCCATGCAATACGCAGTACCTTGTCGACTCCGCGTGCGGTGAGTTGTCTGCGTGCCAGGGCATCCTCGATGACCTGGACAGCCGCCGGTGAGGGAAGTCTTTTCCGAAGCTGTGAGCCGGGAACTTCTGCGTTGACGCGCCACGGAGTACCTGCCCAGCGTCGGGCAGCACGGTGGCGGGCCTCCTGGACGCGTTCCCCCACAGTCCTGCTCGACTCGCCCTGCGGCAGACTCGTGGCACCGACGAGATGCATCTTGGTGAGTGGGCGCATACGTTGATGGATGTCGACCCGGTCCAGGATCGGCCCGGAAATGCGACTGGCGTATCGGAGCACCATCTGCGGTGTGCATCGACACCCGCCATCTCTGTCGTCTGCCAGGCCACATGGGCAGGGATTGAGTGCCATGACGAGCTGAAACCGTGCCGGATAGGTGGTCTGGGCCTGGGAGCGACAGATCGTCACGTACCCGTTCTCCAGCGGGCCGCGCAGCGCGTCGAGCACCCGCGGTGGAAACTCCGGTGCCTCGTCGAGGAAGAGCACCCCACGATGGGCCAACGACACCGCTCCGGGACGTGCCACACGAGCTCCTCCCCCGACCATCGCCGCCATCGACACGCTGTGGTGTGGCTCGGACAACGGGGGTGTCGTCATGAGCTCATGGACCGCACCATTTCCCACGAGGGAGTGCACCGCGGTGACCTCCAGTGCCTCCTTCTCATCCAGTGGGGGAAGAATCGTCGGCAGTCGCGCCGCCAACATGGACTTGCCACACCCCGGTGCCCCACGCAGCACGATGTGATGTCGACCTGCTGCTGCCACCTCCATGGCATGACGTGCCTCCAGCTGTCCGATGACCTCGGAGAAATCCCCTCGCCCAGCACTCGAGGGGTCTGCGGTGGAGGGCTGCGCGAGCGGCTCGTCAGCGTCCTCCTCACGTGGCGCACGCCCGTGCAACACGTCGATGAGCTCACTGAGGTGCCCCACCGATGTCACGGTCATGCCTTCAACGAGCCTGGCCTCGGCAGCCTGTCCAAGCGGGACGACGGCACGATGAAAGCCCGCCTCCCGGGCTGCCAGCAACGCTGGGAGCACACCCCGCACCGGACGGACCCGTCCATCCAGTCCCAGCTCACCCAGCAGCACCGTCGAGGAGAGCATGGCCGTGGGGATGACTTCGTCTGCTGCCAGGGCTGCTGCCGCGATGGCAAGGTCGAAGTGGGTACCTGCCTTGGGCAGACAGGCTGGGGTGAGATTGATGGTCAGGGCCTGCGCGGGCCACGACAGGCCAGCTGAGGCCACGGCAGCTCGGCACCGGTCACGAGCTTCGTACAGCGAGGTGTCGGGCAGCCCCACCAGAATGGTACGGGGAAGACCACTTGCGGTGGCGGCCTCCACCTCCACCATCGTGCCCGCCACACCGATGAGGGCGACTGACCGTGCACTTGCCAGGGTCATTGGCCCACCCCTCGCACATGAGTGATCTGCGGTTCGGCCGAGTTGCGCCTCAGCACACCGATGACATCGACTCGAATGTGGTGGTGTTCCGGATGCTGACGTCGCCAGACCAGGGCCAGCTGAGTGAGCTTGTGAAGTTTCGCCGGGGTGATGGATTCCAAGGGTGTGCCGAAACCGGTGCCGGTACGGGTGCGCACTTCCACGAGCACCGCCCAGCCCTCGTCATCGAGGGCAATGATGTCTGCCTCACCGATGTCCGTCACCCAGTTTCGGGCGACCATTCGCCATCCCAGGGACGTCACGTAGCGTGCAGCGACATCCTCACCCCATGCGGCGATGTGATGTCGATGTCCCCTCCTGGCTCGCAGCGCGGCGCCGCGAGTCGTCGTGGGGACGTCCTGATCGACTGGTCTGACTGGCATGTGGACCACCTCCACACCCATCTGATGCGTGGCAGGCCGTCAACCGGCAGTTGTCCACAACCCAATTCTCCCGGACGCGTGACCCGCCGAGTTGTCCACAGGAATTGGCATTCCTCGTAATCTCGCGGTCACACGGCAGTTGGAGAGCTCAGGCCTCCGGAACCTCCAGCTCGGAATGTGCGATCTCCTCGATGGACACGTCGCGGAAGGTGAGCACCTTCGCCGTCTTGACGAATCGCGCCGGTCGATACATGTCCCACACCCAGGCGTCGGCCATGGACACCTCGTAGTAGACGTCACTGCCTTCGGTGCGTACCTTCAGATCGACGGCATTGCACAGGTAGAAACGTCGTTCGGTCTCCACGGCATAGGTGAAGATACCGACGACGTCCTTGTACTCGCGATAGAGCGACAACTCCGCCCGGTTCTCGTACTCTTCAAGATCCTCGGTGCTCATGATGTAAGAACTCTAGCCGCTCGACGCACATTGGCGTAGGTCAATCGATGCTCTGGGCAGGGCCCGAGGGCCTCCAGTCTCTGTTGGTGCAGCTTCGTCGCATACCCCTTGTGCACGGCGAAGTCATACCCGGGAAGACGCGCATCCAGGTCGACCATCATGCGATCGCGCACCACCTTGGCGACGATCGAGGCCGCGGAAACGCAGGCGCACACGGCATCCGCCTTCCACATGCCGACATTGCCGCAGTCCAATCCGTCGACGGCGAAACCGTCACTGATGACGTAGCCAGGCCGAACTGCAAGACGATAGCTGGCTCGTCTCAGCCCCTGGATGTCGGCCTCCTGCATCCCCAGTCGATCGCACTCGGCTGCGGTGACCACTGCCCAGGACACGGCTCTCGCCCGGTCGGTGATCTCATCGAAGAGCCGATCACGTGTCCTGGCGGTGAGCCTCTTGGAATCCGCGAGTCCAAGAATACGGCGCTGGGCAGAGTCGTCAAGGATCACGGCAGCTGCCACCAAGGGGCCAGCGCAGGCACCACGACCGGCCTCATCGCAACCAGCCACTGGCCCCAGACCGGCGCGAGTGAGCAGACGCTCGTGCCCGCGTACCCCAGTACCGACTCGCCAGCTGCGAGCAGTCGGTGCCCGAGTCACCCCAAGGTCACGGTTCGAGGAGTCTTCCATCGGTCAGGACTCAGGAGCACCCGGCATCATGCAGGGTGATGTCGGCCTTGTCGGGAGCCGAGGCCGACCGGTCCGCGATCCCGTCGAAGGTTTCCGGAGTGGAGAAGTGCGTCATGCGGGACAGGGGGGAGACGGTGAATTTTGCCGGCCCCACGACATCATCGATGGGAATGAATGCGCTGGCCCCACGGTAGGCGCCGGGAGCCGGATCACTGAGATGGCATCGGGAGTCTCCCGAAGCGTCCCGGTGGTCACCCATGACGAAGATGCGGTCCCTGGGTACCCGCACCTCGAATCTCATCTGCGAAGGTTCCACTGGCACGCCATTGGTGCGATACAGGTAGGAGTTCTCGTCCAGCGGCTTGCCGTTGACGCTCATTCGCCCCTTGGGACCGCAGCAGGACACGGTGTCACCAGGCATCCCGATGACCCTCTTGATGAGGTAGTTCGAGCTCGTGTTGGGCAGAACACCGACGAATTCGCCAAACTGCCCAGCAGCGGAACGCTTGGGGGGGTTGGCTCCCAGCCAGTGACCAGAATCCTTGAAGACGACGATGTCGCCTCGCTTGAAATCAGCTGGTTTGATGGCAGCGACACGATCACCGGGTTCGATGGTCTGCTCCATGGAGCCCGAGGGGATGACGAAGAGCTGGCCCACGAAGGCTCGGATGACCGCAGAGATGACCAGTGCCAGAACGAGGATGAGAACTATTTCCCGAATCCCCTTGAGGAATCGAGTACCGACACCGCCGGTTGAGGTACTGGTCTCGCCATGTGTTTTTCTGCTCACTGATCCATCCTGCTCGACATCGTCCATGACCCACTGCAGATCGGGGACGGGAAACAGCTTAGCCCGTCACGAGAAAGGCTGATTCCTCACAACCTGCCGAAGCGTCGACGGCACCGGATCACGGTCCATGACAAAAGCGGCAGGTCACCATGATCGATGATCTGCCGCTTTCTCCACATCGTGGAAACGTCTGAGGGCTCAGCCTCAACGGTTGGAGCCGCGCTCCTTGATCTTGGCGGCCTTGCCGTGCAGGCCACGCAAGTAGTAGAGCTTGGCGCGACGCACGGCACCGTGGCGGTCCACCTCGATCTTGTCGATGATGGGCGAGTGCAGCGGGAAGGTGCGCTCGACGCCGGTACCGAAGCTGGACTTGCGAACGGTGAAGGTCTCCTGGACCCCGCCGCCGTCACGGGCAATGACGGTTCCTGCGAACACCTGGATACGCGACCGGTTGCCCTCGACGACCTTGACGTGCACCTTGACCGAGTCTCCGGCACGGAACTCGGGGATGTCGTCACGCATGGCGCTGCGCGCAATCTCGTCCAGAACGTTGCTCATGATTTTTTCCTCGCCGGTGCCACAGGTCACCTGGTGGTCTGAAGACAGTGACATTCTCCGAACCCGAACGATCCCCCTGTGGCAGGAGCCGGGACGGACAACAGCGATACATTGTGTCAGCTTTTCATGGTGAAGTCCACTTTTGGCGTCGGTTTTCCGTAACACCACCGAGCCATCCGGTCAGGACCACGATCTTGGGCAGTCGATCTCACGGGTTCCTCGGCTCCGACAGGGGTGCGGACGTGTCACTCGTCGGTGAGGAGGTCCGGACGTCGACGTCGGGTGAGTTCTCGCGACTGTTCCCGGCGCCACTGCGCGATATGGCCGTGGTGACCACTCATGAGCACCTCGGGGACGTCCCAGCCACGCCAGGAGACTGGACGGGTGTACACCGGGTACTCCAGCAGACCCTCCTGATCCTGCGAGTAGGACTCCTCACTCAGCGACTCCGGATTGCCGATGACGCCGGGAACCAGACGAACGATTGCCTCGGTCATGGCGAGCGCAGCCACCTCTCCCCCGTTGAGGACGTAGTCACCCAGACTGAGCTCATGAACACTCCAGTGCTCGCTGGCATAGTCGATGACGCGATGGTCGATGCCCTCGTAGCGTCCACAGCAGAAGACGATGCGATCGGCATGGGACAGCTGCGCGGCGTCATTCTGACGAAACGGCGTGCCCGAGGGGGTGGGGATGACGACGTGCACGCCGGGGTCTGGGTCAGCTCCGAGCAGGTCGTCGAATGCCTCCCCCCACGGATCGGGTTTCATGACCATGCCCGCTCCACCGCCACAGGGGGTGTCGTCCACCGTGCGGTGCCGGTCATGGGTCCAGGTGCGCAGATCGTGGGCATGGATGTCAATGATCCCGTTGTCGACGGCCTTGCCGAGCAGGGAGATGCCCAACACGTCGAAGAACTCCGGAAAGATCGTCAGGTAGTCCAGTCTCATCGCGCTTCCTCGGCCTGATCGTCCAGCAGACCGCCGGGTTCGGCAATCGTGAGGGTGCCCTGGTCGAGATCCACCTCGGGGACGAGTTCGCCGACGAATGGCACGAGGCGTTCCCCACCATCCACCTCGATGACGAGGAGATCCTGGGCCGGCAGGTGGAGCACGTCGGTGACCTGTCCCAGCCGCCCACCGGCAGAATCGACAGCGCACAGCCCTCGGAGCTGGCGATCGTAGTATTCGTCTGGGTCGTCGGGCGACTCGTCGGGATCGACGTCGACGAACAGTTCGGCGCCACGCAACCGTTCTGCCGCCGTGCGATCGGTCACCTCGGCGAATCCGACGACGAGTGATCCCTTGAACCATCGGGATCGGACGATCGTGAGATCACGGTCGGCGAGACGAACATGTGCACCGACCGCGAAACGCATCTCTGGCTCGTCGGTGCGGACCCTGACGACGACGTCTCCCTTGAGCCCATTGGCTCGGCCCACCGTGCCGATGAGGACTTCCTCGTGATCCATGATGACTCTTTCCTACCTGCGCTCGGGTGTACCGATGTGCAACTGGCCTCACACAGAGCAATGACCGCGGCCCCTCGGGACCACGGTCACATCAATGCTTCTGCTCTCAGCGGCGACGTGCGCCACGTCGGTCGACGTCGACGAAATCGACGCGGACCTGCTCACCGCCGGACAGCGCCGAGATCACCGTGCGCAGTGCAGATGCGGTACGGCCCTGACGACCGATGACCTTGCCGATGTCGGAGGGGTTCACGCGAACCTCGAGCATCCGGCCTCGGCGCAGGTCCTTGTCGCGCACGCGGACATCGTCAGGATTGGCGACGATGCCGCTGACCAGGTGCTCCAGTGCGTCAGCGAGCATGATCAGGCCTCGTCGGAGGAGGACTCGGCCTCGTCGGCCTTGGCCTCATCGTCCTTGGTCTCATCCGCCTTCTTGGTGATGGCCTCCCGAGGAGCGTCATCCTCCTCGGCCAGGGCGGCGGCGAAGAGCTCGTCCTTGTCCTGACGGGTCGGCTGTGGGTCGATTCCGGCGGCGGTGGTGTCGCCGGTGAACTTCTGCCAGTCACCGGTGCGCTTGAGCAGGGCGATGACGGCCTCGGTGGGCTGGGCACCCACGCCGAGCCAGTACTGGACGCGCTCGGAGTCGACAGTGATCTCCGAAGGATCGCTCTTGGGATGGTACTGGCCGATCTCCTCGATCGCGCGGCCGTCGCGCTTGGTACGCGAGTCCATGACGACGACGCGGTAGTGCGGGGTACGAATCTTGCCGAAACGCTTCAGACGAATCTTGGTAGCCACGTGTGTGGAATCTCCTGTTGATCTCACCCGGGAGGTCCCGGGACGTACGGGGTCGGACCATCATGATGTGGGGTCACCAGTCAGCTCCGAGAATGGACCACCCGAACGGCATTGAGAGGGCACCGACCGGGCAGAAGCTCTCGATATTCTGCCACATTCGGGGGTCGGAGGCCAACCGAGCCACCAGCCAGTCCTGCCACAGTACAGTCACACACTGCAAGCCTTGCCGCACTCGCACTGTGGCTCCTACCGAACCTCTGACATGCTCATCACCTGTCGCGGAGCACCCGACCACGCAGGACGACGAACGTGGGATGGGCGATGGCCGTGACGTCGCGACGTGGATCGGCGTCGAGGACGAGCAGATCGGCTGCGGCACCAACCCCCAAACCGGCAGCCGCCTGGTCGCCCGTGAGCCAGCTGCGAGCTCGCCAGGACGCTGCCCCCAGGCCGAAGAGGGGATCTCGCAGCTGCGACAACAGACGGATCTCGGTGGAGATCTGGCCGTGGGCGATCGTGCCTCCGGCGTCGGTGCCCGCATAGACCGGAACCCCGGCATCAACGGCCTTGCCCACCGTGTCCACATGGCGTTGGTGCAGCGAACGCATGTGCGCGGCGTACACCGGGTACTTGGCCTCGGCCCGGGCAGCAATGTTCGGGAAAGTCTGGATGTTGACGAGCGTCGGCACCAGGGCCACCTGCCGGCTCGCCATGAGCTCGATCGTCTCGTCGGTGAGACCGGTGCCATGCTCGATGCAGTCGATTCCGGCGGCGACGAGCTGGGCGGGAGCCTCCTCACTGAAGCAGTGTGCCGTCACCTTGGCACCGAGTTCATGGGCTCGGGTGATGGCGGCACGTGCGACGTCGGTTGGCCACAGTGGCGCAAGATCGCCGATCGACCTGTCGATCCAGTCGCCGACGAGCTTCACCCAACCGTCCCCGGCCACGGCCTGTCGCTCCACCTCGGCGACGAGATCATTCGGATCGACCTCGGCTGCATAGTTGCGGATGTAGCGCTTGGGTCGGGCGATGTGACGTCCCGCTCGAATCATCCGAGGCAGGTCGTCGCGGGCGTCGATCCAGTGCGTGTCGCTGGGAGACCCGGCGTCGCGGATGAGCAGGGTACCCACCCGTGACTCCACCCGGGCCTGCTCCTCGGCAGTCTCCCGGTCGACGGCTCCGTGGCCGTCCAGACCGATGTGGTTGTGGGCGTCGACGAGGCCAGGGATCACCCAACACTCGGACGCCAGGGTCCGGGCATGCGGCAATGGTCCCTCGACGCACCGACCATCATGGATCCAGAGATCGCGAACCTCTCCAGCCGGAAGCACGACGCCGTGGATGTGCAGGTCCTGCGCCGGGGCGAGCCGTTGACCGGCGGGAAGGCGCGGGTGGGGATGGTCGTGACCGTGGAAATGCGGCAGCACCTGCTCGGGCATCCTCTGCTCAGCCATCATGGCCTGCTCATCGCCGACCCTTGTTGGCCTGCTTGAGCATCTTCTCCATGCCCGAGGGCATCTGGAACTCGGACATGGCCTGCTGCAGATCGGCCTGAGAAGGCTTGGAGTCGCCCAGACCGAAGGCACTGCCCTGGGGCTTCTGCTTCTTGTTGGCACGTCCCTGGGCGGCGGCACGTTCCTGGGCGGCACGCTTGGCCGGGTTCCCGGACCCCTTGCGGTTCTTCTTCTTGGACTTCTTGCCGCGCTTGGCGACCGATCCCATGACGCGTCCGGCCCCGGGGCCCATCATCTGAGTCATCTGACCCATCATCTTGCGAGCGTCGACGAACCTATTGACGAGGCTGTTGACGTCCTTCACCTCGACTCCGGAACCCTTGGCGATACGGGCTCGACGCGATCCGTTGAGAATGCCCACGTCGGCTCGCTCGGCCGGAGTCATACTGAGGATGATCGCCTCGATGCGGTCGATGTCGCGTTCGTCGATCGACTCGATCTGGTCCTTCATCTGGCCCATGCCCGGCAGCATGCCCATGATCTTGGACATGGGCCCCATGCGTCGCATCTGACGCATCATGCCGAGGAAGTCGTCCAGCCCGAACTCCCCCTTGCCTGCCATGATCTTGGCGGCAGCTTCCTCGGACTGCTTGGCGTCGAAGGCCTTCTCCGCCTGTTCGATGAGGGTGAGCATGTCGCCCATGTCGAGGATGCGCGAGGCCATCCGGTCGGGGTGGAAGACGTCGAAGTCCTTGAGTCCCTCACCGGAGGAGGCGAACATGATCGGCTTGCCGACGACCCGGGCGATGGACAGCGCCGCGCCGCCGCGGGCGTCACCGTCGAGTTTGGTGAGGACGACCCCGTCGAAGCCGACTCCCTGCTGGAAGGCCACGGCGGTGTTGACGGCATCCTGTCCGATCATGGCGTCGACGACGAAGAGCGTCTCGTCGGGGTGGGTCACTGCCTTGATGTCGGCAGCCTGGGCCATGAGTTCCTCGTCAACGCCCAGACGACCAGCGGTGTCGATGATGACGACGTCGTAGAGCTTGCGCTGTGCCTCGGCGATGGCGTCCTGGGCCACCTGGATCGGGTTGCCGACGCCATTGCCGGGTTCGGGGGCGAAGACCTGCACCCCGGCCCGCTCCCCGACCACCTGCAACTGGGTGACGGCATTGGGACGCTGGAGGTCGCAGGCGGCAAGCATCGGGGAGTGCCCCTCCGCCTTGAACCATGCGGCGAGCTTGCCGGCCAGGGTCGTCTTGCCGGCACCCTGCAGACCAGCAAGCATGATGACCGTTGGCGGATTCTTCGCGAACCGGACAGTACGCGTCTCGCCGCCCAGGATGTCGACGAGTTCCTCGTTGACGATCTTGATGATCTGCTGGGTGGGGTTGAGCGCCTTGGACAGCTCCTCACCACGACAGCGTTCCTTGACGGCTGCGACGAATTCCTTGACAACACTGAGGTTGACGTCGGCCTCGAGCAGCGCGATACGGATCTGCCGAGTCGTGGCATCGATGTCAGCGTCAGTGAGACGACCTTTTCCACGCAGCCCCTTGAACGTGGTTGCGAGACGGTCCTGCAGAGTGTCGAACACGGATAGTCCTTCGGTAAGGGTCACGAGACGAGGTGCGCAGGGAGCGCTCCTCCTAGGCTACCGCCTCACCTTGTCATGAGAGGCGGGGAACCACGGCACAGGCCTCACAGGCCGAACTGGCCAAGCCATCTCAGACATTGGCGAAGGTACGGAACATAGGTCCCAGTACCATGCCCTCCTTGGTCGAGGACGATGAACTCATACTGCTTGAGTGCGTGGGCATGATTCCAGAAATCCTGTCCGTCGGACCACACCTGACCGTTCAACATCAGCGGATTGTCCACGTCGCCCCATGTTGACCGATCGCGTTTTGACATGACCGAGAGGAAACGCACCCTGGAGTCCACATTCCCTTCCTTGACCCTCGCCAAGGGCGAGTTGTCAGCAATCAACTGAGGCGTCACCTTGGAAAGTGCTGGCCCCTCGAAAGTCGGATGATAGTACCCTGCCAAGGCGAAACCCGCATTGAAGTCGAGCGGGTACTTGGAGGTGAGGTTGGCAGCGCAGTAGCCGCCAGTACTCCATCCAGCCACGAATCGCGATTCCCGTGTGCTTCCGACGCGATAGTGTCTCTCCACCTGTTCCCGGACCGTCTTCATGACCCATGTCTGATGGTTGGTCCCCGCAATGTCCATGCATTCGGTATCCTGCCCAGAACGAATCTTGCCCGGCAGGACGACGACGATGAATGGGGTGACCTCACCGCTCTTGACCAACGAGAGTGCCGGGTCGATGAGCGGGATCGATTGCAGAGCGTGGCCACCGGTGTCATTGACGCCTCCGATCCAGTAGAGGACCGGGAACTGGGTGTGTGCCTCGGACTTCTCGAAGTACTGTGGCGGCAACCAGACCGGCACATGCGAGTACGCAGGGTCTGTCCCCGCCACGTCGACGCCGGTGAGGAGACCACCCGGATTTGGATTGTGTGGTGACACCGGAACGACACTGGCCGATGGACTCGTCATCTTGACGAGGTCGTGAGTCGAGACGGTGGAAGTCCTCCCGAACAACTCGTCCCAGCTCGTGTAGAACGCATAGGTGTTGTTGACGTGCAGGAATACGGCGACAAGCCCGAGTGCCTGACACAGAAGGACGACGATGAGAGCAGCCGCACCTCGTCCGATCCGTCGTGGAACCGATCGACCCCAGCTACGCAGGGCCACGACAATGCCAATGATCAGTGGCGTGGCAACTGCGAGAATGGCCACGGTGAGCTCAAGGCCCGGGCTGAGTATGTCGATCACGTTGGGCGATCCTATATCGACGCTGCTTACATCGGCACAGGCTTATGTCGGCACCGGTTCACATCGACATGGGGCACACACCGTACAGCGTGCCCATCTCACTGCCCCATGAGTCCATCGACGAAGCCCGCGGCTTCGAAGGGTGCGAGGTCGTCGGGCCCCTCACCCAGCCCGATGAGCTTGACGGGCACGCCGAGCTCCTGCTGCACCTGCACGACGATGCCTCCCTTGGCCGAACCGTCCAGCTTGGACAGGACGACACCGGTGACGTCGACGACCTCGGCGAAGACGCGGGCCTGGGTGAGGCCGTTCTGGCCAGTGGTGGCGTCAAGGACGAGGAGCACCTCGGACACACTCGCGAGCTTCTCGATGACGCGCTTGACCTTGCCCAGCTCGTCCATGAGCCCGGCCTTGTTGTGCAGTCGACCAGCGGTGTCGACGATGACGACGTCCGCGCCGTCGTCGATACCGGTCTGGACTGCTTCGTAGGCCACCGAGGCGGGGTCAGCCCCGGCGTCCTTGCGCACGGTGCGCACCCCGACGCGCTCCCCCCAGGTCTCCAGCTGCTCACCGGCAGCTGCGCGGAAGGTGTCGGCGGCACCGAGGACGACCGATTTGCCGTCGGCGACGAGCATGCGGGCAATCTTTCCGCAGGTGGTCGTCTTGCCCGTGCCATTGACTCCGACCATGAGGATGACTGCCGGCTTGCCCTCCTCGTGGTCCAGCTTCAGCTCACGGTCCATGTCCGGGTTGACGAGTGTGACGAGTTCATCGTGCAGCACCGTGCGGGCGCGCTGCGGATCGGCGACGCCGTCGATGGCGAGTTCGGAGCGCAGCTTCTCCACGAGCTCGGTGCTCGGTCCGACGCCGAGGTCGGAGGTGATGAGGGTGGTCTCGAAGTCGTCCCAGGTGTCCTCGTCGATGTGGTCGGAGCTGAGCAGCTCGGCAAGACCGCGAGCCAGGGCATTGTTGCTGTTGGCCAGACGACGACGCAGCCGTGCCAGACGTGAGGCGGAGGCCTCCGGCGTCTCCACGGTGGGCTGGGCCTCGGCACGGTCGGCCAGTTCCTCGGCAGCCGGGGTACCGGTCGCCTCCTGAGCAGGCGCACCCTCAGCCTGGTCCGCTGCACCTGCATGTGCAGCTTCATCGGTGGAGGTGGGCTCGCCCTCACCGATCTGTGGACGCTGCCCACTCTTGACCTGTTTGCGATTGACGATCGCAACCCCCAGGGCGATCACCCCGAGGATGACAAGAATGACAAGGATGGTTCCGATGACAACAGCAGAATTCACGACGCCATCCTATCGGGTCGGGGCAAGACGTCCTTCGAGTGACGCTGGGGTCTGCCGTGGATTCAGATGATCCATGGCACCGCAGGCACGGACGTGGGAACAGCCATCAGCGAGCCGACGTGAAATGTGTCTCCATCTCACCGGGAGTATTCAGCGGCAGTCGTGGAACCGCTGGTGGTTGCCGTCGGATCGCCAGCCGATTCAGCAGCCTCGGTGGGGTGCCCCGCAGCCGTGCCATCGGCCTCGATGTAGGCCAGCGTCTGTCCCTCATGACTCTTGACGGCCCGGAAGGTCCACAGTTTGTTGACGACGAAGTTGATGGGCATCGTGACGACGATCGTGATGATCTGCGACCAGTACTCCCGGGAGTGCAGACCGGCAGATTCGTGGAAGAAACCCTCGGGGAGGTAGACGGGTGAGGTGGGATTCGTCAACGCCACCTTGATGAACAGACCGGCGACGGCGGCCACCGAACCGACGAGGAAGAACGGGCCGAACTCGGCCCACCAGCCGCGACGCACATCCCGTTTGAACGTCCAGGAGCGGTTGAGCTGGAAGTTGAAGACGTTCGCCACCAGGAAGGCCACGATCCACACCAGCGAGGTGAACCGGAAGTTCCACCTCGTCCCGAACAGGTTGAACAGCACGTCCTGGGCATGTGCGGTGCCGCCGTGCATTTTGTTGAGGACGATCGCGACCAGGACGTTGACGACGAACCCGGATCCTCCGACGATCCCGAACTTGATGAGTTCGCGCAGGATCTTCGCCCAATCTCGCTGCTTGTGGGTGGACATCACGGCCGTAATCCTACGGCGATGGGCAGGATAAGGCACATCACGCTCGTGTCGAGCCCAAGGCGAAGCTCGCGATGCGGCCAGTCGTCATCCTCGAGCGGTTCGATCCAGAGCAGCAAGCTCGTCTGCAGGCAGAGGAACCGTGACCACGTCCACAGGCTCGGCTCCACGCCCTGGATGACCTCGACCACGTCGCTTGAGTGCCGCAACGTCACAGCCAGCCTCGGCTTCAGCGACCCATGCCTGGATCTGCTCCTCGATGGGCGTGTCCTTGTTCATACGACAATGATGGACATGCACCGAAGCGCGGCATGTGCCGTCAGCGCAGCCGTTGGCACCCCGGACACAGGTGGCTGGACCGGTTCATGAACGACTCGCGAACGATGGGCGTTCCACAGCGGTGGCAGGGCTCACCTTCTCGTCCGTAGACGTCGAGGGAGCGCCCGAAGTATCCCGAGCTGCCATTGACGTTGACGTAGAGCTTGTCGAACGAGGTACCACCCTGCTCCAGGGCCTCGACCATCACCCCGCGAGCAACCTGCCACAGCTCGACGGCCTGCCGCTGGCTCATGGCATTGGTGGGGGTCAGCGGATGCAGCCGGGCACGCCACAGGGACTCATCGGCATAGATGTTGCCGATCCCGGAGACGAGACTCTGGTCGAGCATGGCGCGTTTCACGGTACTGCGTCGCCGACGCATTCGCTGGGCGGCAGCGTCGAGGTCGATCTCTGGGTCGAAGAGGTCCCGCCCGATGTGTGCGATCTCGGTGGGCAGCGCAGCATCACCTGGGCTCACCCACATGGCCCCGAAGGTGCGTTGGTCGACGAACCTGAGGATCCCTGCCCCACCGGAACGGGCATCACTGCGAGCCGTTTCATCCAGGAGGAAGGTGGCGCGGGTGTGACGGTGTCCAGCGTCAGTCGGTTGCCGCCCAGAACCAGCCGACTGGTGCCCACTGCCAGCCTGCAGAGGTTCGGTGCGGACGGCGTGGGGCCCGGCGTCGACGCGGAACTGCCCGCTCATCCCCAGGTGTGCCACCAGTGCGGCGTCGTCATCCAGGGCGAACCACAGGTACTTGCCGCGGCGGCGCACTTCGACAATGGTGCGATTCTGGCATCCGCGGACGAATGCAGCAGCACCCCCGACCTGGCGTCGCACCAGGCGGGGATGGCTGACTTCAACGCAACGGATTCGGCGGCCCAGAACGTGTTCCCGGAGCCCGAGTCGAACCGTCTCGACCTCAGGAAGTTCCGGCACTCGTCAACTCGGTGACGGCCAGGCGAGCAGCTCCCTGCTCGGCCTCCTTCTTGTTGTGGCCGGTGAAACCGGTGTGTGCCACATCGGCGACGACGGCGTGGGCCTCGTAGCGTCGGTCGTGATCCGGCCCCGATCCGACGACGTGGTACTGCGGACCCTCCCAGTCATGGGCGGCGCACAGTTCCTGCAAGACGGTCTTCCAGTCCGTACCGGCACCGGTGCGTTGGGCCTCGTCGATGAGCGGATCGAAGAGGTGGTGGACGAGCCGCAGGGCACTTGGCAACCCCGCGGACAGCTCCACGGCGCCCAGGAGCGCCTCGGTGGTGTCGGCCAGGATCGACGTCTTGTCGTGCCCGCCGGTGAGCTCCTCACCCTTGCCAAGCTTGACGTACGGGCCGATGCCGAGACATCGTGCCACCTGTCCCAGCGACACCGTGCTGACGACGGCTGCGCGCAACTTGGCCAGATGGCCCTCGCTCAGCTCGGGGAAGGCTCGATAGAGGTAGTCGGTCGTCCCAATTTCCAGGACGGCGTCGCCGAGGAATTCCAGTCGCTCGTTGGTGGGCAGTCCGCCATGTTCGAAGGCGTAGGAGCGGTGTGTGAGGGCGAGATCAAGGAGTTGGGGGTCGATCTCGACCTCCAACTCCTTGAGCAACGCCAAGAATGCCCAGCTGTCGTCGGGGGTGCGGGCCCCCGGTCCAGCTGCTGGCCTGGTCATCAGGCCTGGGTCACCTGACGCATGTTGCTGCGGGAACCGTACTGGCCACACTCCGGGCAAGCGGTGTGCGGCAGGTGCTTGGCACGGCAGGCGGGGTTGGCGCACATGACGAGGGTCGGGGCGACAGCCTTCCACTGCGAACGACGGTGCCGGGTGTTGGAACGGGACATCTTCCGCTTCGGGACAGCCACGATCTTCTCCTTGGGGTATGTGTCTTGACGGCGTTTTCGGGCTCAGGACTCCGTGGGGTCGAACTTCGCCAGTTCGGCCCATCGGGGATCGATCTGGTCCCCGTGGTCGTGATCGGGATCATCGTTGAGGTGGGCTCCACACTCCGGGCACAGCCCCAAGCAGTCCGGGTCGCACAACGGGTTGAGCGGCAGGTTCAACACGATGGCCTCCCGAAGCACTGGGTCGAGATCGATGGTGTCATCGTCCTGCACCCACAAGGAGTCCTCCTCGGCCTCGCGATCGGGGTAGAAGTACAGCTCCTGAAGGTCGAAGGTCCGAGGATCCTCGATCCGGTCCAGGCAGCGTGAGCACTCCCCCACCAGCGTGGTCGATGCAGTTCCCGTCACGAGGATCCCCTCGACCACCGACTCCATACGGAGATCGACGTCGATCGACGAGCCCTCGGGAACACGAATCATGTCCACACCGAGCTCCGCTGGAGCGGGGAACGGACGATGCACCGCAATCATCTGACCAGCTTGACGGCGCAGTCCGCTGACATCCATCAGCAGGGCATTGTCACCGTCAGGACGGCGATGGTTGGTGTTCATCGCAAGATTCCCTTCGACCAGTGGAACACGACGAGGTCATGACCGGCGCATCAGTTTACTCTCTCTGACGTCTCAGACAAATCCCCTCGGACGCACCGGGCCATATGTCGCCGTGGGTCACGTCACTCGTCACGACCGGGCTCGCCCCCCCAACACGCCAGAACCGAACTTCCGGCGCAGGGCCTCGGTGACCGTCGGAGTGACGAATGCGCTGACGTCTCCCCCGTAAGAAGCTGCTGAACGAATCATCGACGAGCTGATCGTGCCGAATTCTCGTCCGGCCGGGAGCAGGATCGTCTCTATGCCGCTCATCTCCTTGTTGAGGTGGGCCATCTGCAGCTCGTAGTCGAAGTCGCCGCCGAATCGCAGGCCACGGACGATGACGTCGGCACCATGTGCGCGGCAGAAGTCCACGAGCAGCCCATCGACGAGATGCACCGAGACCTGCGGTATGTCCTTGACGGCGTCCCGGACGAGGGAGACCCGCTCATCCATGGAGAAGATCCCGTTCTTGGCGGTGTTGACGGCCACCCCCACGATGACCTCGTCGACAAGGTTCCTGGCTCGGGTGACGATGTCGACATGGCCCCGGGTGATCGGGTCGAAGGACCCGGAAAAGACGGCCTTCATGGGCGTTCCTCCTGGTGTGAGTTGGTGCGGTGGGTTGACGTGGTTGCAGGCCGGTGGGCGGGCTGCCGAAGAACTCATTGACTGGGATCAGCCCGTTGGGCGTAGTGGACGACGGTCTGTCCGTAGGACGACGACCAGTGCTCCATTCCCTCGGGAAAGGTCGGTGCTGCGGTGCGAGCGGAGCGTTCGACGACGAGGAGCCCGGAGTCGACGAGCAGGCCGGTGGCTCGGGCGATGAGCTCGTCCATCTTGGTACTGGACAGGTCGTAGGGAGGGTCGAACCACATCACGTCGTAGCGCCCGGTGTCGTCGTGCCCCGGGTTGTCGCGTCCCGGTTCGCCATGCCCGGTGCCGTCATTTCCAGCGGCACCGACAGACCGGGAGATCCAGGCAGAGACGTCGGCGGTGACCACCTGCACCGTGGCAGACAACGCCTTGGCATTGGCACCGATGATGGCGCTCGTCGCGGGCGTTTTCTCCACGCACACCACTGGCCCGGCCCCTCGGCTGGCAGCCTCCAGCCCCATCGCCCCCGAGCCGGCGAAGAGGTCTGCGAAGGCGATCCCTGCCAGGGCATCGCTCACCGGCTCGTCGGCGGTGCCGTTCCACGAGGCGATGGCGGAGAACACGGCCTCCCGCACGCGGTCGGTGGTCGGACGGGTCAGCTGGGTGGGCGGCGTCTTGATGCGGCGTCCTCCGTGACGGCCAGCGATGATTCTGCTCACGGTTCCAGCATATCGACCCCGCCTGGGAAGGTTCGACGAGCTGCCAGCGCCCGGCACGTGCCGCGACTGCACACGGCTCCATGGACATCGTGTCACCAATGGCCCCTGCTGCCACGGGCAGATGCAGATGCCACGGTCTGAAACAGGATTACCACACGCGTTGCCCTCTCATACCTGTCGCGAGCGGTGTTGCATCGGGCACAGGGAGCGCATGGGCACCGTGCAGGTGGGGCGGCTGGTCACCAGCATGGATGGTCAAACAAAGGTGTTCCCCATTGACTTCGCCCTGGAGGGCCCCTCCATCGGCTCTCGTACCGCCTGGGACCCCACTTGAGGAGATCCTGCGCACCATTGCGTCGTCCTCGAGGCGGCCGGTTGGAGCGACGGGCGCGGTTGGAGTGCATGCTGCGCAGGCGTGTTCGTACTGCAGAACCGTGCCTTCTGCGGAAATCCCATGCTGCCCGAGATGCCGTCACCTGCAAGTGTCGAGCTGGCTGCCTTCCTGACCAGTCCTACTTGACTAGCCCTGCTCCATGAGGTCGTCGGTGGCCAACTCCTCGGTCGAGCGCACCATGTCTGCCAGACGTGGATCATCGGGATCCTGACTCACCCACCGAGTGGCCAGGTCCTTGGCCGCAGTGATGACGTCGGCATGATCGAGCACCCGCAGCATGCTCAGCACCGAGCGTCCGGACTGGTTTGCTCCCAGCACATTGCCCTCGTGTCGTTGGGCCAGGTCGAGTTCGGCGAGCCGGAATCCGTCCCGGGTGCTGGCCACCGCGTCCAGCCGGGTGCGTGCCGGGGTGTCCGGGGCGGCCGAGGTCACCAGCAGGCACAGCCCGGGGCACTGGCCCCGCCCGATGCGCCCGCGCAGCTGGTGCAGCTGGGAGACGCCGAACCGGTCGGCATCCATGATGACCATCATCGTGGCGTTGGGCACGTCCACCCCCACCTCGATGACGGTGGTGGCGATCAGCACCTGCGACTCGCCTTCGGCGAACCGTGCCATGATCGCCTCCTTCTCCTCGACGTCGAGCCGGGAGTGCAGTGCCTCGATGCGCAGCCCGTTGAGTGGGCCGCGAGCCAGGCGGGGGCCGAGCTCCTCCACCGAGGCAGCCGGTTTGACTCCCCCGAGGTTCCCGGAGCCAGCCCTGCCCCCGGCATCCCGCGACATCCCCGGATCAGCCCCCATCTCGGCATCGTCGGCGCCGATGCGTGGGCACACGATGAAGACCTGATGGCCGGCGTCCACCTCCTCGCGCACCCGCTGCCAGGCCCGGTCCAGCCATGCCTGGTGGATCGGCAGGTCGACAACGGTGGTCTGCACCTCGGCTCGCCCGCTGGGCAGCTGCGCAAGAGTGGAGACCTCGAGATCGCCGAAGACCGTCATGGCGACGGTACGTGGGATCGGGGTGGCGGTGAGCACCAACTCGTGGGGGCGGGCGTCGTCGCGTGCAGTGAGCAGACCGCGCTGGGCCACGCCGAACCGGTGCTGCTCGTCGACGACCACCAGGCCGATGTCGGCGAACTGCACCGTGCCGGAAAGCAGTGCATGGGTGCCGATGACGATTCCGGCCTGCCCGTCGGCGATCCGGGCACGGGCCTGCCGGGCACTGGCCGTGCGCATCGATCCGGTGAGCAGCACGACGTCGGTCGCGTTCTCCGGCGCACCGAGCACCTGTCCACCGCCCAGGTCACCGAGCATGGACGTGATCGTCTGCCAGTGCTGTCGGGCCAGCACCTCGGTGGGGGCGAGCAACACCGCCTGGTGTCCGGCATCGACCACCTGCAGCATGGCACGCAGCGCCACGAGGGTCTTGCCGGAGCCGACCTCGCCCTGCAGGAGCCGCTGCATGGGGGCCTCGGCGGCCAGATCGGCACTGATGGTCTCACCGATCTGTTCCTGGCCCTCGGTGAGGGTGAATGGCAGCCGGGCGTCGAAGGCAGCAGCGATGCCGTCGTCACGATGCGGGCAGGCTGGTGCCCTGCGGGTTGCCGCCACCTGGCGACGGTGTGCCATCGTCACCTGGGTGGCGATGGCCTCCTCCCACAGCAGCCGTTCGGCGCCCTTGGCGGCATCGGAGACCGCCGAGGGGCGATGCACCCATTCGTAGGCCTGCGCGAGCGGTGCCAGATCGGCCTCCGCGACGAGCCAGTCGGGCAGGGTGTCGTCCAGCTGGCCGATCTCGGTGAGCACGAGGTCGATAGTCTCGGCGATGGTCCAGGTGGGCAGTTTGGAGCTGGCGGGGTACAGACCCACCAGTCCGTTGCGCATCACCTGGCTGGCCATGGTCTTCTTGTCGGCGCGCCCCACCACCTGACCGGTCTCGTCGAACATGACGAAATCGGGGTGGGTGAGCTGGGGCTGGTCACGAAACGAGGTCACCTTGCCCACGAAGATGCCGTGGCTGGAGACGGTGAACTGCTTGCTCCAGTAGGCCACCAGCCATTTACGGCCGAAGAACGTCACGGGTAGGGTGGCCCTGCCGTCGGTGAGGGTGACCTCCAGGCGTTGCCGGGCACTGGATCCGGCCCCGCCGGCGATGTCGTGGATCTCGACCCGGGAGACGTCGGCGATGAGCGCCACCTCGGTGCCCACGACGAGGTCGGAGAGGTCGGTGTTCTGGGTGCCGGTGAGGTATCGACGTGGCAGGTGACCGAGCAGGTCGCCGACGTCGTGCACACCCAGGGCGTCGAAGGCCTTGGCGGCTCGGTTGCCCACCACAGAGCGCAGCGGCCGGTGCAGTTCCTTCTGGGTACGGGTCAACCACGAGACATCAGCCACGGCTTCGAGGTTACCGGACAATGATTCGAGCGGCACACGGCTGAGGCCGCCTAGCTGTGGGGCAGCCATACTCCCGGGACTGTCGGGACAGGTGGGGAGCTGGGGTGCGGGTCATCGGGTGCAGAAACGGGGCGCTTGGACGAATCGGCCCCTGTGACCCACCTGACCCGCGCCCGGTTCACCTGGCCACGCGGCTATGGCACCGCAAACACGACGAGAGCCCGTCCACAGGGACGGGCTCATCGACTGAGGTACCGACCAGTGTTTGATCGGTACCGGAAAAGGTCAGCGTCCGACAGAGCCGGACTTGAGGCACGAGGTGCAGACGTTCATCCGCTTGTGAGTGCCTTCAACCACAACGCGCACGCGCTGGATGTTCGGGTTCCACCGCCGGTTGGTCTTCTTCTTCGACCAGGGGACGTTGTGTCCGAAACCGGGGCGCTTGCCGCAGACGTCACAGACAGCAGCCACTGGGAGATCTCCTTGTTCGGGGTCGGCGCCACGCGGACGCCCACACAATCGATGGGTTCAGGGGTTCCTGGGGAGCTCAAAGGGTTCCCTTGGGAACTGGACAAGCTTATATGGTCGAGCGGCCAGAACCCAAATCCGATCAGATGGGCAGCTCCGGTAATGCAGTCACCACAACCAATTTAGCTGCTCTTTCGATCGTGATTGGCGACTGCCCTACACAGCGGAACAGCCCCGACCCGACAAGCCTTGGATCCCACCGAGGTGAGCAGCGGAACCGGTCATGTTGGGATCAGCTTTACTACCACACCAGCCTGGCGAGACAACAGGGCCGGTGCTACATCACACAAGCCCCGCGCTCAAAAACCACTTTACCCCACAGATTCCCTGACACCGACAAGGTGCCCCCGACGGGGAAGGGGAAGGTCAGCAAGCACCAGAAAAAGCAACCATACAAGTGAACCGGCATCCGCGAAGCGGCCAGAACATCCAACTCCAAGTTTCCACGAGAGACGCACGAGCCGATTGGCAGCGAGCAGACGGTAACAAATACACATGCTTCCCAGAACGTCAAACAGCCAGCGCGTCGAACGTTGGAGTGACGCTAAAAACTAATATCTTACGGCTGCAGCGATTCAGTCGTGCTGTGACTACAATGAGCATTATGATGATGGCTCATCCATGGATGATCGGCTTTCATATTCCAACACAGCAGCGCCCACGAGCCCCATGATGACAGACCTGGAGGAATTTAACTGTTCGTTGGATTTTTGATTCATCTTTGCTGTATGCATCAGATTATTCCTAAGAAAAGTAATTTTATTACACTGATCCGATATAACAGCCTGCTTCCCTCTTTTCTCTAGAGGAAGCGTTTTACGAACAGTCGAAATAAGATCTGCTATACCTAGGAATCCTGAGAGATCGGATAAATCTCGAAACTCTTCAGGTTTCATGGACGCTTTTTTAGCGGAGCTCTGATTGTTCTTTTTATAATTTTCAGCTGTGTCTTTTAAATTTCCTGGAATTTCTATATCATAATTTCTTATGAGGCGCCGCAGATAGTTTTCAAGTAGATAGACTTCGGCATACGCTTCAAGATTTGCCGCCATACCTTTACCCGCCTCGTCCCAGAGGAGGTATTCTCTCTTATGTTTTCCCCTGGAGCCGAGATCAAGTCGCTTTTCCTGTGATTTCTTTACTTCCCGCGCAAGCCCTTCTGCTGTGCGTTGCGCAGGCGTGAATCTTTCATTCTCAAGGTCTCCATACTGACCATTTTCGTTACGCCATTTATCCCATTGATCGATGATCAAACTTCGAATAGGTTGAAGTTCAGTGAGTAATTTTTCAAAAACAGGATCGTCGCCACGTACTTCTTCGCGGCTGGAGGTGAAGGGGTCGTTGGTGATACTGCTGTCAAGCTGATCATAGTGGATCTGACCGTACAGATACTGTTCTGGTACTCGTGAGGTAGGGTGGTGCTGGAAGATGTTCCGTTCCCGCAGTCGTCCGTTGACGAAAAGATCGACCCCTGCTCGAGTTCCTGCGCCAAAGACTTGCAGATCGGTTGGCTTGTTCACTGAGGCGATAAAACCATGTACCCCTTCTGGGGGTGTGATGGTGTCTGCTCGGTCGGTGTGGATTCTGTCGAGGTAGGGATCAGGATGGCCGTCACCGAGTTTCCAGACGAACTGCGTTTTGTCAGCAAGTTTTCTGACGTCGTCAACAGTAATTTCTTTGCCATTAAAATGGATGGAGAACTTCTCGTCAATCAGCGAGAAGCGGAAGAACAGTGCTATCGCACATCTCAGGAACTCTGGCGTTGCGTTGTGTGGTCGCAGGCCTTGGAACACGAATGCAGTTCCTGATTCGAGGTTGTCAATAATCATCATCTCGTCAGGATTGGGCGTGGTGAGACGAACATCTTGAGAATCCCTGTTATCGTTGATGGCCTCATCGATTTTTTTGTTGTCGAAGATGCATCCATCTGGTGCGTTGTCGTGTGTTTTGGATATGACGAAGACGCGATCAGCGCATGACAGTAGGGCAAGCTTGCCGATGCCCTTGGCCCCGATGTATGGCCGCCCATTTGGGCTTGTCCTACTGTTGGTATCTTTACGTTTGGAGTAGCCAATTTTGAGGAACTTGTTCTGGATGTCATCGCTGTCCATGCCGTGACCGTCGTCTCTGATGACCATCCGGTCATCTTCCAAGGTGATCCACACATTGTTGGCATCGGCGTCCCAAGCGTTGGATATGGCTTCGCCGATGATGGTGATGAAGTTTCGGTACAGCTGGCGTCCCAAATGGTTGAGTACCGTCAGTGAGAATTCGAATTTGTATTGGCGTGGGTCTGGGGTCATGGGACTTGTCTTTCTTGTGGCGGTTGTCCAGGTGATGGGGTCTGGCGCAGGTGTTCGTGGATGGCGATTCCTATGGCTCTGCCAAATGGTGGTGGTACGGCGTTGCCGATGAGTTTGCCGACGGGGGCCAGTCGAATAGGGTCCTCAGGGGCAGTGAACACATAGCTGGAAGGGAAGCCTTGTAGGAGTGCAGCTTCCCTTAAAGTCAATCCACGGTCTTGGCTGTAGTGGGTGAATCGGCCGGCACCAGTGTTGTAAGGCTGAGTGGTGATGGTTGGTGCGGGCGCGTCGGGGCGCATGCGACCGTAGAAGTTGGCAAACGCTGCTGCCGTGTCACGTTTTTGACAGGGGGCAAGCAGTTCCTGAGGCCAGTCCTTCCACGTTCCACCGGGACGGGAAGCTCGGGCTCGCTTAAGGTTCAGTGCTGAGAGGTGACGGGCAAAGTGGAGCGGATCGCGGGGATCATGCTGTCCATGGTTCAGGGGGCGTAGGCCACCGATGACTTGTTGAACTGTGACGTACTGGTGAGGGGCATGTGTCGGTGTTGGTAGCTCTATAGCGCCGAGTCGAGAGGCCAAAAGGATAAGTCGCTTGCGATGCTGGGCAAGGCCAAAATCTGGACCATAAAGCACGCTGTATGCCACACTGTAACCGGCTTCTTCCAGCCGGGTGGTGAATTCAGCAAACATTTCATTGGACTGCAGTCGAGGAACATTCTCCATCGTGACGAGCTCAGGGCGTGTCTGCTCAACAAGCCGTGCGAAGGATCGCAGCAGAGGCCAGTTCTTGTCCTTGGATGGATCTGATCCGCGCCGCTGACTGGAAAACGGTTGACATGGTGCACACCCAGCAAGAAGCCGTAGCGATCCTGGGGTCCACAAGGATTGAAGTTGTCCACTGGTAAGAGCTGTCACTGATTCGTGAATGAACTCGGCGCCGATATTTTTACGATACGGGTATTCACATCGTCCTTCCACATCAATGCCTGCGGAAATATCGATGCCCGCTTGTTTCAGTCCGAGCGACAACCCACCTGTTCCACAAAACAGGTCGACAGTGCTAATCACTGGTGGCATGTTCTTGTAACACCCCGTCTTGCCAAGATAAGTACAGATCTGATGGAAACGTTTTTTCAGAAATAAGATCCGGTTTCTACTCCAAAATCTCACCGCTCTGGTCAACCGAGCAACGGCGCGAGTGGCTCGCACGGTTGGACACAAGCCAGCATGTCAGTCATACTGTCCTATCCGCGATGGGGAGTTCCGATCCCGCCGACCCCGATTCACGCCAAGAACTCCTCACCGCTTGCCATCGTCATCACCGGAAAAGATATACCAGTCCGCTTCCTACTGCGGTCAAGATGGGCTGAACTGTCCGTCCATAGGCGACGCGACCATCCGATCAGATGGGCAGCTCTGGCAGCGACCGGACGATGTCCATCGTCTCGACCGACACCCGAGTGACTCGCTTGATGAGGTCGACGATGTAGCGGGGATCGTCGTGCTCGCGGCACCAGTCGTTGGGGTCGTTGACGATACCGGAGGCCTTGTCGGTTTTCACCTGGTAGCGGTCGATGAGCCATTCGAGGCCGGAGCGGGAGCCAAGCCGATACTCGTGCGCGGCGGCGGGAATGTCACTCAGCGTGAGGTAGCCGTTGTAGATGATGGCCTTCCGAGTGGTCTTGTCCTCCCACCGCATCTTGGTGACGCGATACAGCTCCCACTCGTCGACATCGAGCGAATGCGTGGACTCGTGGAGCGGGTAGGGATCGACCGTCTCGTAGTTGACGTGCAGATCGGCAAGTGCGCGGCCGGCATCGACGAACGCCTGGAAATCAGCCGACGAGGCGGCCAGCGGGATGCGCGGCAGCATCCGTTTGAGATCAGCGGCGAACACCTCCCGGTACTGCTGGGAGTGCAGCACCCCGTAGACGTAGTGGAAGATGTCGTCCTTGCTCACCTGCGGCCCGAACTTCTCCCGGTAGACGGCGAGGATCTCATCGGTGATGTTGTCGACGCGACGGTAGCCGTACTCGTCGACCTCCCCGGGCGAGGCCGCAAAGAGCCCATCGTCTGCAGAGACCTTCTCGTAGGTCCAGCGGGGGAAGAACTGTCCTGCATTTCCCGAACCAGTAATACCCACAACATCCACCAGTGCATCACACATGAGCGCAGTGAATGGAGCATTTCCGCCAGGAGACGTGACGAGAATCCCCACATTCCCATGCTGCGGCGTAGGGAAATAGCTTGCATTCTTCCCAGGACGGTGGTTGAAGATGGAATCAAAGTAAACATTCTGTTTGCAGAATGGTCGATACACACCTTGCTGCAGGCGGTTCGGGCTGTACTCGTAGCTGTCCCCACGAAGCGCCTTGGGGATGAGGCTGGAGGACCAACTGATAAGCGTTGGATCCATGACCAAGCTGGCCTTCGTACCATCATTCGCCAAAGCTTGCTCGTTGTAGAAGTCGATCATGCGACGCATGTTCGACTCGACCTTGCTCCGGCTGAAGTTGTAGCACCATGCATCTCGGGTGGTTTCCACACCGCGGCTGTGGCTGGCGAAGTGAGCAACCGGGTCATCGGACAGTGCAGGGAACGTGTCGAAGATGGGATTGCGCTGGTTGATCCAGTCGCCGGCCTCGTTCGGGGTGATCGAGCGCCACGGCACCGACGCCAGGGTGGCCTCGTCGATGTCGGCGAGCTTCTCCTCACGCGACTGGTAGTCGGGCACGCCGTGGTAGTGCAGCTGGCATCCCGCGGCACCGGGCTGTTTGACGGCGATGAGGACCGCCACCCCGGTCCGGGCACCAGATCCGAAGACCTTGCCGCCCTCCCGACGAGACGTCTCCCCTGCCGTACGCTGATTGCCGCGCAGGTTGTACACCCAGATCTGGGTGAACTCGTCCACCAGGGTCTTGCGGATGCCGTCGGCGGTGTTGCCGTCCACCCAGCCATTGTTGGAGACGAAGGCCACCACTCCCTGCTCGCCGATTCGATCGCTCGCCCACCGGAAGGCCCGAATGTAGGAGTCGTAGAGGCTGTTCTTGTTCGTGGCCGTGGAACGGGCGGCGTAGGTCTGCCCGATCCGGGCGTCCAGGGTCGGATAGTGCAGGTTCGCGTTGTCGTCATTGGCGCTGGACTGGCCGGCCGAGTACGGCGGGTTGCCGACGATCACCTGGATCGGAGCCGCCAACTGCCGCTCGATGCGCTCATTGTTCGCCGGGATCAACGAGGTGTCGGCCCGATCCCCCTTCTCGGTGATCTGGAAGGTGTCGGTGAGCGTGGCACCCGGGAAGGGCGTGTACCGGGCGCTCGGAGCCTCCTGCGAGGCCCGCCCCTCGGACTGCTGCCCTACCCCGGACTGCTTGGTCTCAGACTGCTCGGCGTCGGTGGTCCCGGCCTTGAGAGTCTCGGCTCCGGGCGTGGGATCGGCGTCCGCCGCCAGACCCGATGCGCGCTGCTGGTCCGCAATCTCGTCCATCCGGGCCTGGGTGAGGGCCTGGTACGTCGTCTCGATGTTGACGCATGCAATGTAGTAGGCCAGCAGCATGATCTCGTTGGCCCACAGCTCCCGGTCATACTTGCGCGCCACGTCCTCGGGCCGGATGATCCCCGATTCGAGCAGCCGCACGATGAACGTCCCGGTGCCGGTGAACGGATCCTGCACGTGCACGTCCTCGTCGGTGAGGCCGTAGCCGAACTGCGCGCGGCACACATCGTCGGCGCTGCGCAGGATGAAGTCGACGATCTCCACCGGCGTGTAGACCACCCCCAGGGAACTGGACTGCTTGGGGAAGGCCTTCCGGAAGAACTGTTCGTAGAGCCGGTGGATGACGATCTGTCGACCAGTCGTGGTCGTCACACCCTGGGCACTACGGCGTACCGAGGCATAGAAGGACTCCAGGGCGGCAGTCTCCGCCTGCAGGCCGGCTCTCTCGAGCAGACCGATCATGGTCTGCATGGTGGCCGAGACCGGATTGTTCCGGGCGAACGAACCGGTGGGGAACAACGCCTCGAACACTGGTTGGGTGATGAGGTGTTGACTCAGCATGTCGATCGCGTCGGCCTCGCTGATCGACTCATTGATGTTGGCGCACAGCCCCTCGTGGAAAGAGTGGAAGGCGTCGGCAAGTTCGTCGTCCTCGGCTCGAGCACGCGTCAACAGACTCGTGATGCGGGTCACCTGATTGGTGTGGATGTGCACGACGTCGTCGGCCCAGTTCTCCCAGTACTCACGCTCTCCCACCTTCTTGACGATGCGCGCCAGGATCGCGTCCTTGAGCTGCGTGCTGAACAACGGGAACTGCTGTCCCAGGGCCTGCTGCGCCTTCTCGGAGCGCTCCTCGGAGGCACCGTCGCGGCCGAAGACCTCGATCCCGATCCGACCCTTGGTCGACTTGTCCAGATCGATCGAGTTGACCATCGCCTTGAACCGGTCGTCGTGGGAGCGCAAGGCATTGAGCACGTCCCAGACCACCTTGAAGCGCTTGTTGTTGCGCATGGCCTCATCGGGTGACTCGCTCGCATCGATCGCCACCGGCAGGATGATGTAGCCGAACTCCTTGCCCGGAGCCTTGCGCATCACCCGGCCCACCGACTGCACGACGTCGACCAGCGAGTTGCGCGGCGACAGGAAGAGCACTGCATCGAGGGCCGGCACGTCCACACCTTCCGACAGGCAGCGCGCGTTGGACAGGATGCGGCACTCGCTCTCCTCGACACCCGGTGACTTGAGCCAGGACAGTTCGTCCTCACGGGTGAGCGCATTCATCGTGCCGTCGACGTGATGCACCGCGACCTCGAGATCGGGCATGTCCGGGTCGGTGTGAAGGTTCTCGACCACCACCGGGAAGGTCTGGGCGAAGGCCTCGGACGCCTTGATGTTCTGCGCGAAGGCCACCGCCCGTCTCATTGGCACCGGGTCCGGGCCGAAATCCATGTCTGCGGTGCGTTTGGCCAGACCATTCCAGCAGCCCACGATCTTGGCGGCATCATCGAGGGAGAGCTCATGGTCCTCGTCGGCCAGCGCCGACTGCAACCCGTCGGAGACCGAGTCGTTGTCGACGCACAGGACCATGACCTTGTAGTCGGTGAGCAGGTTGCGCTCGACGGCCTCACCGAACCCCAGCCGGTGAAACTGCGGACCATACACCGTCTCGTCGTCCATCGACGCGACGACTGCCGAGTGGTCGGCTGCCTTGCGCTTGGACTCCTCGCCGTAGATGCGCGGTGTCGCCGTCATGTACAACCGTTTGGTGGCAGGCAGGTAGTCGTTGTCGTGCACCTTGACGAAGGCCGACTCGTCGGCACCGCCGGGAAGTGTGACGCCGGTGGTGCGATGCGCCTCGTCACACAGGATGAGGTCGAACTGCTCCTTGGACTCCCGCTGCGCCCGGGCGACGACGTCAATGGACTGGTAGGTGGAGAAGACGACGGTCATCTGCTTGCCGCGCCGACCCGACACCTTCATCTGGTCGGCAAGCCGGGCGGCATCGGTCGTCGGCAGCGGGATGTCGTAGGTCGTGATGTCCTCGGTCTTGCGGGACGCCTTGGTGTCGGAGCACACGACCATCGGGCGGATCCTCGTCTGGGACTGCGCCATCCACTCCCGCAGGGTCTGACTCACCAATGCGATGCTGGGAGCCAGGAAGAGCACCTTGAGGTGGCCGTCGTTGTCGGCACACTGCCGTTCGGCAAGCTTGAGCGAGGTGAACGTCTTGCCCGTCCCGCACGCCGAGATCCACTTGCCCCGGTCATGGTTCTGGAACCCCTCCTGGATCTTCTCCAGTGCCTCCTTCTGGTGCGGACGCAGCCCATAGCGGACGGCCTTGCGGGGCTCGTAGGAGAGCGACTCCGGCGTGAACATCCAGTCGATCGGCGACTCGGCGATCTCGGCCAGACCAATGCGCTGCACGGGCAGGGACTGATGCTCCAGTGCCCGCTCCGCCTGAGACGACCAGCGGTCGGTGGTCGAGATGATGATGCGATTGTCGAACCAGATCTGGTCCCAGGCCTTGCCCGATGCCGTGAAGAACGAGTCGATGTCCTGCTTCTGCAGGTAGTGCCCACTGTCGTAGAACTTGCACTGGATCGCGGTCCATCGTCCGGTGTGTCGGTTGTGGGCCACCAAGTCGATGCCCGAGTCGTGAGTGTGCTCGTTGTGCTCCCACTGAGGCCAGGTCGTCACCTCGTCGTACTCGGAGGCCAGCGTGGGGTCGGTGCGAAAGTACGACACCATGAGTTGCTCGAACTGCGCGCCACGCCGGGCCGTGGACGGCTCATCGCGGAATCGTTCGATGACGTCATGGATGCTGGTGCGAGTGGCCACGATTCTCCTTGGAGTGAGACGCCTCACCTGAGTGGGGTGTTGCCAGCCTAGTGCACCACCGGCCGAGATCGTCGCTCGGCTCACCCAGGAGTGACTCATCCAGGGACCAGCATCGTGACCACACATCCTCGCCACGTGCGAAACCCGATGCAGGAATTGCTCTGGGATGCCGATTCGTGCCGGAGGGTTCTCAGCCTGCTCTCAGTCGAGACCATCACGCACTTGGCCAGTCACGCGCACCCTCTGGGAGCGCCCGCACGTCCCAGAGCCGGAATCACCCTCACACGACGATGATGGCCGGCACGATCATGGGACGACGTCGGTAGGTCTGCGCCACCCAGCGTCCGATGGTGCGTCGGGCGACCTGCTGGAGCTTGTGCTGGTCGCTCATGCCGCCGCGCATCGCCGACTCCAGCTCGCTCACGAGCCGGTCGCGGATCTCGTCGTAGCCACGATCGTCCTCGGCGAATCCCTTGGCCTTGATGTCCGGCCCCGACACGATGCTCGCGCTCTTGGGGTTGATGGCGGCCGACACCGAGATGAACCCCTCCTCACCGAGGATCTTGCGATCGGCCAGGGCGTCGGGGGTGAGTTCGCTCACCCCAGTCCCCTCGACGAGGATGTAGGAGGCGTCCACCTTGCCAACGACGCTGGCCCGGCCGTCGTCCAGGTCGACGACACCCCCATCGGTGACGACGATGGCGTCCTCGGGCTGCACACCGGTGGACACCGCGATACGGGAGTTCGCCATGAGGTGCCGGTACTCGCCGTGGATCGGCATGGCGGCACGCGGTCGCACGACATTGTAGGCGTAGAGCAGCTCGCCCTGGGCGGCGTGCCCGGAGACGTGAACCAGCGCATTGCCCTTGTGCACCACGGTGGCACCGCAGCTCATGAGGCCATTGATGACGCGGGTGACGGCGTTCTCGTTGCCGGGGATGAGCGAGCTCGCCATGAGCACGACGTCGCCCTCCCCCACCGAAATGTCCCGGTGCTCACCGTGGGCGATGCGGGCCAGGGCCGACAGCGGCTCACCCTGGGAGCCGGTGCAGATGATGGCGACCTTGTCGTCAGGGTACTTGTCGAGGTCACGCAACTCGATGAGCGAGTCGTCGGGCACCTTGAGGTAGCCCAGATCACGGGCGATCGCCATGTTGCGCACCATGGAACGCCCGACGTAGCAGATCTTGCGCCCGTGCCGCACGGCGGCGTCGACCGCCTGCTGGACGCGGTGGACGTGCGAGGCGAAGGTGGCGACGATGAGCTTCTGGGTGGCCTGGTCGAAGGTCTGCTCGATGGCCGGGGCGAGGTCGCGCTCGGAACGCACGAATCCGGGCACTTCGGCGTTCGTGGAGTCGACCATGAAGACGTCAACCCCCTCCTCACCGAGCTTGGCGAAGGCCCGCAGGTCGGTGATTCGCCCGTCGATGGGCAGCTGATCCATCTTGAAGTCGCCGGTGTTGAGGATCGATCCGGCGTCGGTCTTGACGTAGATGGCCAGTGCGTCGGGGATGGAGTGGTTGACGGCGACGAACTCGACGTCGAACTCCTCGCCGATCTCGGCGGTGTCGCCCTCACGCACCACGCGCAGGTCGTAGTTGCGGATGCGGTGCTCCTTGAGCTTGGCCTCCACCAGGGCAAGGGTGAGTTTGGATCCGTAGACCGGGATGTCCGGGCGGCGCTTGAGCAGGAACGGCACCGCACCGATGTGATCCTCGTGGCCGTGGGTCAGCAGCAAGGCCTTGACTCGCGACAGCTTGTCGTCGTCGAGGTAGTCCAGGTGCGGCAGGAGCAGATCGACGCCGGGATGGTCGTCCTCGGGGAACAGGACGCCGCAGTCGATGAGCAGCAGTTCCCCGTTGATCTCGTAGCAGGACATGTTGCGGCCGACGTCGCCCAACCCTCCCAGCGGGATGATGCGTAGCACATTGGGCTTGAGGGCGGGCGGGGTCTTGAGTCCTTGAAACTGCACGAAATCAGCATAGCGGCAACGACTCGGCTGGGCGGGCAGTACAAGCCGTGCGGCCCACCTGTTGCCAGGAACTCGCGTCGCCTCATCCGTCCCAACGCAGAGGCGACCCCGCTGGCGAGACGGCCTGAGACGTCCATTCACATCATCGCCCTGATTCAATGATCCCCCATGCGTCAGAAGACCTCGTAAGCTGGTGACATGGCTGACTCCCACACCTGTCCCGCCAACCCGGCACACACCACATCGGTGCGACTGGCCCTGCCCACCGAGGCGACGGCGATCGCCGAAATCCAGCAGCGTGCCTGGGCAGACGACCCCGACCTGGCCGTCCTGACGGACGAGGTGAGCAGCACCGACGCCGTGACGGCGTGGTCGGAGGCGATCATGCGCCCGCCGATGGCTGATTTCCGGGTGCTGGTGGCCGTGGAGCCCGACAAGAACGGCGAGGCAGAGGTACGCGGTTTCGCAGCGATCGGTCCGAGCGAGGACGCCGACGCCGAGCACACCGACGCCTTGGTCGCAGAGTTCGCCGTCGACCCCCGACATCGTGGCCAAGGGCATGGATCCAGGCTGCTCAACGCCGTCGTCGACACCCTGCGAGCCGACCGTTTCACCCGAGCGACGTGGTGGGTACGCACTGGCGATGACGCCACCCGCCGATTCCTCACCGAAGCTGGCTGGGGTGCCGACGGTGCACACCGCGAGACCGGAACCGAGGATGAGCAGATACGCATCAAGGAGGTCCGACTGCACACCGTGATCGCTGCGGACTGAGCGGAGCATCGGAACCGAACAGAACCGATCTCGTCCTGCCACCTGCCCGCCGCAGAACTCACGGCACAAAGACGTCAGGAGGGGATTTCAGGACGGGGATCTCAGGACCGCGTCGCCACACAGTAATTTCTGCGTTCGACACGTGGACGTGTCCGGCACGACACGAGGGGCACCCCATGACGGGACGCCCCTCGCACAGCAGACAGGACTGCAGGCAGATCAGAACCGCGGGATGTTACGCATGTTCGAGGTGGCCATCGACACGGCCTCGCCGGCACCACGATTGAGGACGATCTTGCTCATGGCGGTGGCGAAACCGATCATCTGCTCACCCTTGATCTCCGGGGGCAGCGACAGGGCATTGGGGTCGGTGAGCACCTCCACCAGCGCCGGTCCGTCGAACTCGAGGGCGTCGGTGAGGGCCTGACGCACCTGCTTGGGATCATCGACTCGCTGGGAGTGGAATCCGGCGGCCTCCGCGATTCCGGCGTAGTTGACGTCGTGGACGTCGGTGCCGAAGTCTGGCAGGCCGTTGACGAGCATCTCCAGCTTGACCATGCCGAGGGTCGAGTTGTTGAAGACGATCACCTTGACCGGCAGGTTGAGCATACGAGCGGTGACGAGCTCGCCGAGCAGCATGGACAGCCCGCCATCGCCGGAGACCGAGATCACCTGACGACCCGGGTGCGAGGCCTGGGCGCCCAGGGCCATCGGCAAGGCATTGGCCATCGACCCGTGCAGGAACGAGCCGATGAGACGGCGGGTACCCAGCGGATCGATGTATCGAGCGGTCCACACATTGCACATACCGGTGTCGGCGGTGAAGATCGCATCCTTGTCGGCCACCTCGTTGAGGATGTGGGCGACGTACTCGGGGTGGATCGGCTTCATCTTCTCGACGTTGCGCGTGTAGGAGCCGATCGGGGCCTTCATGATCTTGGCGTGGCGCTTGACCGTCTGCTTGAGGAACTTGTCGTCATGCTCCTTGAGTCGGGGCAGGATGGCCTTGATGAGGGCCTTGACGTCGGAGCAGACCGGGAAGGAGACGTCGGTGCGGCGTCCGAGCTTCTCCGGGTTGTTCTCCACCTGGACGGTGAGGGTGTCGGGCAGGAACTGGTTGTACGGGAAGTCGGTGCCCAGCAGGATGAGCACGTCGGCATCGTTCATGCCCTCGGCGGCGGCACCGTAGCCGAGCAGACCGGTCATGCCCACGTCGAACGGGTTGTCGTACTGGATGAAGTCCTTGCCACGCAGCGAGTGACCGATCGGGGCCTTGAGCTTGTCCGCCAGGGCCAGGACCTCGTCGTGGGCACCCTCGACACCGGCACCGGCGAAGATGGCAATCTTCCTGGCGTCGTTGAGGAGCTTGGTCAGCTGCTCGACGTCCTCTGGGTTGGGGGCGAGAACGGGACGACGGAATGGCACATAGAGCGGGGTCGGTGCGGTGGCCTTCTGATCGGTGATGTCACCGGGCAGGGTGATGACCGAGACGGACTTGTTGGCCATGGCGTGGCGAATGGCGCTGTTGACGACACGCGGTGCCTGATCGGCGGTGGAGATGAGCTCGCAGTAGTTCGAGCACTCCAGGAAGAGACGATCCGGGTGGGTCTCCTGGAAGTAGTTCGCACCGATCTGGACGCTGGGAATGTGCGAGGCGATGGCCAGCACCGGGGCCTGGGAGCGCTGGGCGTCGTACAGACCATTGATGAGGTGAAGGTTGCCCGGGCCGCAGGAACCCGCGCACACGGCAAGCTCGCCAGTGAGCTGGGCCTCGGCGGCAGCGGCGAAGGCGGCTGCCTCCTCGTGACGCACGTGCACCCAGTCGATACCGCCCTTGGCGGATCCACCGGTCTTGCGTACGGCGTCGACGACGGGATTGAGCGAGTCCCCGACGATGCCGTAGATACGGCGCACTCCCGCATCCAGCAGCTGGTTGACGAGTTGTTCGGCAACGTTCATGTAAGTCCTCCGGTGTAGCAGCGGCGATGAGATGGCCAGCACGACCCACGATCATGCTACGACATGTTTGGTGAAGTTTCTCACCTTTCGCGCCCCGCCAAGTCGCGCCACGTCAAGTATTGCGTTCCCCACGATGCCGCTCTCGCCGCACGGCTGCAGGTGGTACGAGGGATCCGTGCGACCAACACGGTCCAACACGGTTGGGTATGCCGCTTGACGAAAGCTCCTAATCGTCGTCGTTTTCGTCACCATCGTGCACAGCCTGGATGAGGCGGACGGCAGCTTCAGCGAGCGGAAGGACCGCACTCACACCGGCAACGGCCCAACGTCCCGTCACCACTGCGAAAATGACCAGCCCCAGACAGGTGACGGTGACGGCAGCGTGGGTCCAGATGCCAACCTGCGTCCCCAACCTCACCAGTCGCGTATTCTCTCTCTGGTACTCCGTGCGCGCTCTGGCGGCTTCGACCTCGGCCTCATGGGACTGCTCCGCCATGTGGAAGATGCGGTCAGCATAGCTTTCATCAAGATCGTTGTAGCCAGCCAGGATTTCAGGTGGCGGAAGCGGACCCTGGAAGCTCAGTGCTCGGACGAGGGTGGCGTCGTGGAGCTCTGGGACGGCATCTCGTCCATCGCTCGGTACAGGTGTTTGCCCGCCTGCTCCCAAGCCATCTGAGTGATCTGGTAGGCGCTGACCTCTTGCGGCTCTCGTTGACGACTCAGCGCGGCGGGGTCTGCGCGGGTGACCAGATGCGCCCCGCGAAACATCGCCTTCCTGAAACTCATCGCCATCGTGCTCATGATTCAACCCTACGTCATTTCTGTCTTTCACGATGCCTCGATTCCGTCGATCAGAACTGGCTATGCGTGGAGTTGCCGACGCTCAGCGAATCCTGAGATCGGCCAACCGCACATTGTCACCGGACATCTCGATGGTGAGGCCGTCCTCGTCGGCATGCAGGTCGGTGTAATCGACGCCATTCAGCTCGGGCAACGGAGCGCTCTGGGTCATCGAGTCCAACACGGAGTCCAGCAGGCTCTCGGGAATCGACAGGTTCGCCACCTTCGCGTGGGCATCGGTGAAGACCACCACCTGCCGCTGCGTGTCGATACCGGGCTGGGCGCTGACGACGACCGGAACGTCCACCCCCAGCATATTCATCTCACGGTGCAGTTCCACACGGCCCTGCTCGGCGAATCCCACGTCGGACTGGGCAAGTCGGGACAGCTCGTCGTAGCCGATCCGACCGGACATCTCGACGTGTCCAGCGGTGGCATTGTCGTTGTCCCGGACATTGCGCAGGTCACGCGCATGAGCTGAGAGGTTGCTGAGGGAGAGGGTTTTGTCTCCCTCGGTCACAGTGGCCTGTGGCACGGTGATGTCAAGGGACGTGAGCGTATTGGTCACCATGACCGCCAGGAATGGCCATCCGCCGATACTCGTACTCACCTGGGAGGGGTCGATGTTGGCCTGGGTGGCAACCTCCTGGTCGATGCGCTGTTCGGTTCTGGCACGTGCCGTGGCGTCACCGATGACGAAACCAGCCACCACGACGAGCACGACAAGAATGGCGATGAACCTGGGCAACCAGCGTCGGCGACGCTTTCGTGGCGTGATCGGGGCCTGGGAGGCTGTGGATGTGCGGGCATTCATCTGCGGTGGGGCCTCATGGGCTGCTGGACTGAAATCGGGCATGGTGGGCTCCTGACCAAGGATCATGGTGGGGGCGTCGTCCCAGTACTCCTCCCCGACCTGGTACCCACCGTCGCGCTGATGGCCGCTGGCGTTGGAACGGTCATCACCACTGCCCCATGGCTGGCTCACCGGTATGTCGCGATCCCAACCCAAGGACTGGGTGGGCGCGGTCGGGTCCCACGAGCTGGCCTGCTGCGTGGTGGTCTTGAGATCGTCCTCAGCACCCCCCAGTGACCACGTGGGATCGTCGCCACCGAAACTGCTGGACCGGCTGTGATCAGTCAAGATGGAGAAGGTCCTCGATACCGATGGTCAGGCCGGGACGATCCTGCACGGCACGCACCGCCACCAGGACACCGGGCATGAACGAGGCGCGATCCAACGAGTCGTGGCGGATGGTGAGGGTCTCACCCTCCGATCCGAAGAGCACCTCCTGATGGGCCACCAGGCCGCGCAGCCGCACCCCGTGCACATGGATACCGTCGATGTCGGCTCCGCGAGCTCCCGGCTCCTGCTGTGCGGTGGCGTCGGGAACCGGGCCCAATCCGGCATCGGCACGGGCCTGGGCAATCTGGGCGGCGATGGTGCGGGCGGTGCCGGAGGGGGCGTCCACCTTGTTGGGATGATGCAGCTCGACGATCTCGGCGGACTCGTAGAACCGTGCCGCCTGTTTGGCGAAGTGCATCATGAGAACAGCGCCGATGCCAAAGTTCGGTGCGACGACCGCACCGGTGTGTGGGTGCTCGGCCAGGTGGGCGCGCAACTGCCCGTAGCGTTCCTCGGTGAACCCGGTGGTGCCGACGACGACGTTGATGTCGTGGTCGATGGCCCAGGCAAGATTGTCCATGACGGCATCGGGCCTGGTGAAGTCGACGATGACGTCGGCTCCGGTCAGGGCGTCACGCGAGTCCCCGTCGTCGACCCCGCCGACGAACTCCATGTCGTCGGCATCCGTCACGGCCTGCACGACCTGCGAACCCATCCGTCCAGCAGATCCGAACACTCCAACCTTGATCATCTGGCAACCTTCCTCATGAACGACGATCGGTACCAAGACTACCCAGCTGGTGAGACACTTTCGATGCACCTTCCTCGTCCCTGCCCCACCACCAGCCTCTGGCACCCATGGCAGCGGGGCCCGGAAACCGCACCGAGGCTCTCGAGCGGAACTGCCGCGGGGCACTCGAGCGAAGGCATCCCGTGTCGCCGGTCCCCCACACGGCCGCAGGTCCCCACACACGGGGGCCAGGGATGGCGAAGGGGCCTGCGCCACCGCGCAGGCCCCAACCACAGCCACTCCGATCTGTTCCGCCATGAGTCATGGTCGAATGCGGCAGATCACTGGATCCATCACATCTGGCACCCGGAGCGCATCCGTGCTCTGAGGGGCAACAGACTCCGGCGGAGCAGCCGGCTCAGACGTCAGTCCTCGTCATCCTCATCGGAGGCGACGACGAGGGAGAGCTTGCCACGATCGTCGATCTCGGCGATCTCGACCTGCAGCTTCTGCCCCACCGAGACGACGTCCTCGACGGCCTCGACACGCTTGCCATCGTTGAGCTCGCGCATCTTCGAGATGTGCAGCAGACCGTCCTTGCCGGGCAGCAACGAGATGAAGGCGCCGAAGCTCGTCGTCTTGACGACCGTGCCCAGGTAGCGCTCCCCCACCTCGGGCATCTGCGGGTTGGCGATGGCATTGATCGTCGAACGGGCTGCCTCGGCGGCATCACCGTTGTCGGCCCCGATGAAGATCGTGCCGTCGTCCTCGATGGAGATGTTGGCGCCGGTGTCCTCCTGGATCTGGTTGATCATCTTGCCCTTGGGGCCAATGACCTCGCCGATCTTGGCGACCGGGATGTGCACGGTGATGATGCGCGGGGCGGTCGGGGCCATCTCGTCGGGCACGTCGATGACCTCGTTCATCACACCGAGGATCGTGGTACGAGCCTCCTTGGCCTGGCGCAGCGCCCCGGCCAGCACATCGGCGGGGATGCCGTCGAGCTTGGTGTCCAGCTGCAGGGCGGTGACGAACTCGCTGGTGCCGGCCACCTTGAAGTCCATGTCACCCAGGGCGTCCTCGGCACCCAGGATGTCGGTGAGGGCCAGGTACTTGGTCTCGCCGTTCTCGTCGGTCTCGCTCATGAGTCCCATGGCGATACCGGCCACCGAGGCACGCAGCGGCACACCGGCGTTGAGCAGGGCCAGGGTGGAGGCACACACCGAACCCATCGAGGTGGAGCCATTGGAACCGATGGCCTCCGAGACCTGACGGATTGCGTAGGGGAACTCCTCACGGGTGGGCAACACCGGGATGAGGGCACGCTCGGCGAGGTTTCCGTGACCCACCTCGCGGCGCTTCGGGGAGCCGACGCGGCCCGTCTCACCGGTGGAGTACGGCGGCATGTTGTAGTTGTGCATGTAGCGCCGGGTGGTCTGCGGCGAGAGGGTGTCGAGCTTCTGCTCCATGTCGAGCATGTTGAGCGTGCTGACGCCCAGAATCTGGGTCTCACCACGCTGGAACAGGGCCGATCCGTGCACCCGTGGGATGATTCCGGCGTCGGCGGACAGGGTACGGATGTCACGGGGGCCGCGACCGTCGATGCGCACCCCTTCGTCAAGGACGCGCTTGCGCACGATCTTCTTCATGAGGGCCTTGAAGGCACCGGAGATCTCGTTCTCCCGCTCGGGGAACTTCTCGGCCAGTTCGGCCTTGATGCGAGCCTTGAGGGCGGACTCGGCGTCCTGGCGTTCCAGCTTGGCAGCGATCTGCTCGATGCGGGCCAGCTCGTCGGAACCGAGCTCCTCGACGGCAGCGTAGACGTCGTCCTCGTAGTCCTTGAAGATCGGGAAGTCGTAGGTCTCCTTGGGCAGCTTGGCTGCCAAGGCCAGCTGGGCATCGCAGAGCACCTTGATGAACGGCTTGGCGGCCTCCAGGCCGGTGGCGACGACCTCCTCGGTGGGGGCGGTACGTCCGCCGCGCACCAAGTTCCAGGTGGCAGGGGTGGACTCGGCCTCGACCATCATGATGGCGACGTCACCGTCGGTCAGCACGCGCCCGGCGACCACCATGTCGAAGGTGGACTCCTTGCGCTGCTCGACGGTGGGGAAGCAGACCCACTGGTCGCCGATGAGGGCCATGCGCACGCCACCGATCGGGCCGGAGAACGGCAGACCGGCGATCTGGGTGGACATCGACGCGGCATTGATGGCGACGACGTCGTAGTAGACCTCGGGGTTGAGGGCCAGGACGGTGACGACGACCTGCACCTCGTTGCGCAGCCCCTTGACGAACGACGGGCGAATCGGCCGGTCGATGAGACGGCAGGCCAGGATGGCGTTCTCCGATGGGCGTCCCTCACGGCGGAAGAACGAGCCGGGAATGCGCCCGGCGGCGTACATGCGCTCCTCGACGTCAACCGTCAGCGGGAAGAAGTCGATGGAGTCGCGTGGGGTCTTGGCAGCCGTCGTCGTGGACAGCAACATGGTGTCGCCGTCCAGGTAGACGGCAGCCGAACCATCGGCCTGCTGAGCGAGCAGACCGGCTTCGAAACGGACGACGTGCTTGCCGAAAGCACCGTTGTCGATGATTGCCTCGGAGAACTCGAGACCGGGTCCCTCCATGGGGTGTTCCTTTCAGGTGGGGATGAAACCGCCACCCTGCGGTGCCTTGTGCACCGCCCGGCACTCGCGCCGGTCTTCGATCGAAGTCATCGGGGCCTGAGCCCGGTGACCACTACCGAGGACCGAGACGTGCGTCCGGCGGGTGAGCGATCAATGGGCGGTGTGCATGTGCACACCTGTTGTGATTCAAGCCTACGGTACCGAGCGTGAATAGCGAAACGGCTACGGGGCGCGCAGCAATGCTCTGCGAGGCAGCAGGGACTCCACCCGGGCATCGGGATTTTCGCGGCCATGATTCTCGCCGAGGGATTCACCGCTTTTCTCACTGACAATGCCTTCCTCGGACGACACATCTCAGTACTTCCCCCGAGAAACGCCGCAGGGGCCGCTCCATGAAGGAGCGGCCCCTGCGAGCAAAGAATCCGATCCCGGCTCCGGCCGGCAGGGCCGAAGCAGGATGCATGTTCGCTCAGCGGCGCAGGCCCAGACGGGCGATGAGTTCACGGTAGTGCTCGATGTCGTTCTTGGCGACGTAGTTGAGCAGACGGCGACGCTGGCCGACCATGAGCATGAGGCCACGACGGGAGTGATGGTCCTGCTTGTGCGACTTGAGGTGCTCGGTGAGCTCGGCGATGCGGTGCGTCAGCAGCGCGATCTGGACGTCCGGGGAACCAGTGTCGCCGGGGTGAGTCGCGTATTCCTCGATGATGTGCTTCTTCGTGGCAGCATCCATGTCTGATACTCCCTTTCCATCCGTTGCGCGGCGTTCCCGATGCTCGGTGTGCAGGGAACTCTTGTGAGACCGCGGCCGTTCTGACGGCAACTGAGCAAGAGTATCAGATCTTCCCTGTCGAGTGCGAAACCGCTTGGCTGGACAGCAGCCAAGCGCCTCATACAGAGAGTGTGCCCAGCCTGGTGTATCCGGTCCGACGAAGGTTCCGGCCAGATCACCTGGGCCGCACCACGGATCGGAAACGAACCGCGAATGAATGGCCGTTCGGCACGTGGCCAGCGGCAACATGGCCTACTGGGTAGCCGCGCGGCGTTCGCACCCCGTACCGGTCCATTGGCTGCCGGCGTGATGCCCGCCTCAGGCCAGGATCTTGCGGGCCGCGTCGACGTCGTCGGTCATCTGCGCGATCAGCGGCTCGACGCCGTCGAACTTGACCTGCCCACGCAGGTGCTCGGCAAAGGTGACCGTGACGTCGACCCCGTAGAGTTCGAGATCATCGCGATCGATGACGTAGGTCTCGACTCGGCGCTCGAGACCGTCGAAGGTCGGGTTGGTCCCCACCGATATCGCAGCGGGAAGTCGGCGACCGGCGTCCGGACCACTACTGGGTTCCAACCATCCGGCGTACACCCCGTCAGCAGGAACGGCACGTCCTTCCGGCAGGACGAGGTTGGCCGTCGGAAATCCCAGTTCGCGTCCGCGCTGGTCTCCCATGACGACGACACCGCCGACCTCGAAGGGGTGCCCGAGCAGCTTGGCGGCCTCAGCGACATCACCGGCTGCCACCACCTCGCGAACCCGGGTCGACGACACCGTGACACCGGACATGGCGACGAGATCCATGGCATGAACCTCGAAGCGGCCATGGCCAATCTCGGACAGGGCCTGCGGGGTGCCCACGGCGTGACGCCCGAAGCGGAAGTTCTGGCCCACCAGGACGTGCTCGGGCTGCAGAGGGGTGATCATCCGTTCGACGAAGTCTGCCGGGGACCACTTCGCGATCTCCGGAGTGAAATTGACCACGCGCACCTCGCTGGCACCGGCCTCCGTCAGCCAGTCAATGCGTCGTTCCAACGGGCACAGCAGGGCTGGGGCCTGGTCAGGGGCCAGGACGGTCAGTGGATGGGGCCAGAAGGTGACGACGACGACATGACCGTCCGGATCAAGCTTCTTGGCCTGCTGGACGAGGGCCTGGTGGCCACGGTGCACACCATCAAAGTTTCCGATGACGACGGTTGGCGATTCTTCGGGAACAGACACGCCCGTCATTCTATGGTGACAACCGCCCATGACCCGAATTCGACGATCATCACTGAACGTCGTCCCCCGTGAAATTGGCAGGCACCTCACCGCGTCGGACGCAAACCGGGCCGCCCACCTTGGGGCGGCCCGTCCTGTCGATCATTTCTCGGTGAGTTCACCGGACTTGAGCTTGTCGACCCACGCCTCGTTGTGCGAGGTCCACTCCGCCACGGCCTTCTCCTGGTTCTTGCCACCGTACTTGTCCGCGGAGAACATGGTGTCCTCAAGATCGGAAAGCGTCTTGTCGTCGAAAGCCATGTTGCGCATCAACTGAGCAGCCTTCGGGAAGTCCTTCTCGAAGCCCGGACGAGCGAAGCTGTAGATCACCTCGGCGTCACCCATGGCGTTCTTGGGGTCCTCGAGGTCGCGGACCGGGAAGGCGCCGTAGGCCCAGTGCGGACGCCACAGCGTCACCGCGATGTCACGGTTGGCGGCAGTGGCCTTCTTCAGCTGGGACAACATCGCCGGTGTCGACGAGATCTTGAAGTTGAGGTTCTTCAGCCCGTACTTCGGAATTGCAGACTGCTGGGTCACCTTGGTCAGTCCAGCACCGGCCTCAATGCCATAGAGGGTGTTGCCATAGTCGTCGCCCATCGACTTCAGGTCGCCGATGGTCTTCGCCTTGGAGTCCTTGTTGACGGCGATGGTGAGTTTGGCGTTGTCGTACCAACAGCCAAGGTTCTCCATCTTGTCGCCGTAGCGCTTGACGTAGTCGGCGTGGGTCAGGGGAAGCCAACCGTCGGTGATGAGGTCGATGTCCCCGGCGACAAGTCCAGCATAGCCTGGGCCGGCGTCGAAGCCCTTGATCGTCACCTTGTAACCGTCCTTCTCCAGGACGTTCTTCATGATCCCGGCGGTGGCGAAGGACTCATCCCAGCCGTTGAAGGCGCCAATCGTGATGTTCTTCTTGCCATCGGCCTTCATGGACGTCGTGTCCTTCGACCCCTCGCCCGGGGTGCAGTCGGCCCACTTCGTGTTGACGTTGTCGGAGCCCGTGTCGGAGCTGCCGGACTCTCCGTTTCCACTGTTGGAGGCATCGCAACCGGACAGGGCCAGGGCCCCCATCGCCAGGATGGAGGTCACGGCGATGACCTTGCGTCGAATCATACCTGTGCTCATCTTTGTTACCTCGTGTTCTGCATGGGACTCGGTCGTCCTCCTGCGTTCAGCTGTTTGTCATCAGTTGGCACGCTGCGCCCGGGCGAGCGAGGTGCGATTGGCCAGTCCGTTGGTGATGCGGTCCAGGTAGACGGCCACGATCACCACTGCCAGTCCAGCCTCCATGCCCAGACCGATGTCGACCTGGGACAGGGCCGCGACGACGTCACCACCGAGACCACCGGCGCCGACCATGCCCGACAGCACGACCATGGACAGGGCCAGCATGATGACCTGGTTGACGCCGGCCATCACCGTCGGCATGGCCAACGGCATCTGGATGCGCCACAGGATGTGATGCGGACTGGCACCGAAGGCTGCGCCGGCCTCCACCGTCTCGGTGTCGACGCCGCGGATGCCCAACTCGGTGAATCGCACGCCAGGCGGCAGGGCGAAGATGATCGTCGCGATGGCACCGGGAACCTGGCCGATGCCGAAGAGGACGATGACCGGGACCAGGTACGCCAGCGAGGGCATCGTCTGCATGAAGTCGAGAATCGGCTTGATGATGGCCGAGAACCGTTTCGACTTGGCAGCCCAGATCCCCAGCGGAATCGCCAAGATGAGGGCCAGGATCACGGCCACCACGACCAGGGACAGGGTGTGCATGGTGTTGTTCCACTGATCCATGGCCCGGACCAGGTAGAACCCGATGAGCGCGAAGAGGCCCACCTTCCAGTTGGCGCAGGCCCAGCCGATGGCGGCGAGGATCACCATCATGACCAGGTACAGCGGCTTGGACAGGACGAGGTTGAGCCCGTCGTACATGCCACCGATGACGACATTGGTGAAGGTGATGAGCCAGTCGAAGGCGTGCTGGAACCAGTCGAAGAAGGTTTCGATCCAGCTTCCCAACGGAATACGGGGGTTGGCGAAATTGAAGCCCATCTCGATCAGGCCTCCTTCTCGATGCTCGGGGTGGCAGCGGTCGTCGTCTGGTCAACTGGCGAGAGACCGACGGGGTCTCCGGCGTCCTTGATGACGGGCAACTTCCCGGTGTCCTCCAAGGACCTCACCGATCCGTCGGACGCGTTGTCCTGGGACCTTGACATGGAGTCGAGCAGGGCGATTCGGGAAATGACTCCCATGAGGTGGAAGTCCTCGTCGACGACGGCCAAGGGCACTCGTGCGTCCTTCGACGGGGCGAACAACTCCGACAGCGGGGTGTCCGTGCGCACGGTGAGGATGCCGCCGGTCTCGACGACCGCCGCAATACTGCGATCCCCACGACGGGCCACCTCGGTGACTTCCTGGTCACCGACCATACCGAGCAGACGACGGTGCTCGTCGACGACGAAGACGCCCACCCAGTCGTGTTGATCCATGATGCGCTGGACACGTCGGGGGTCCGCCGACCCGGAGACGACAGCCTCGGTGGGTCGCATGACCGCCGATGCCGTGAGCACTCGGCTGCGGTCGACGTCCTGGACGAAGTCGGCGACGTAGTCGTCGGCCGGCTGGGTGAGGATCTCGTCAGAGGTGCCGATCTGGGCGACTCGACCGTTGCGCATGACCGCGATGTGATCGCCCAGGTACATGGCCTCGTTGAGGTCGTGGGTGATGAAGATGATCGTCTTGTTGAGGGTGCTCTGCAGCTCGAGGAGCTGGTCCTGCATCTCGCGGCGGATGAGCGGGTCAAGGGCCGAGAAGGCCTCGTCCATGAGCAGGATGTCGGTCTCCGCGGCGAGGGCACGGGCCAGACCGACTCGCTGCTGCATACCACCGGAGAGCTGATGGGGATACTTGTCACCCCATCCCTTGAGGCCCACGGTGTGCAGCCATTCATTGGCCTTCTCGAGTCGGTCCTTCGACTTGAGCTTGCCCTGCAGCTTCAGACCGTAGGCCGCATTCTCACGCACGGTGAGGTGAGGAAGCAGTGCGAAGTGCTGGAAGACCATGGACACATGGTCCCGGCGCAACTCGCGCAGCTGGGCGTCATTCATGTCGGAGACGACCTTGCCGGCGACCTCGACGGTGCCCTCGGAGGGGGCCCACAGCCCATTGATCATCCGGATGAGGGTGGACTTCCCGGAACCTGACAGGCCCATGACGACGAAGGTCTCTGCCTTGGCGACCTCGAAGCTGACGTCGATGACAGCCGCCGTGCCCAGAGAGGCAAGATCTTCTCGAGACTCCCCTGCCTTGAGTCTTTCGATCACTTCTCGTTCGTGTTTACCGAAAACCTTGTACAGATGGGAAGCTCGAACCAAATCCACGTCGTACGGCAACCTTTCACATGGGCTATGGGGTCAAGGAGGGGCAGTTGGAAGCAACTCATGCGGATCACGAGGACACCACGACTTCGCGTCACGGGCGGTGGGCCGCAAAAAATCACGCCAAGCCCAGAGCAAAGTACCTTTTGAAGATATCATGACGTATTTGCACCTGCAACCAGAAGGAATTGTCGCCGATCTGAATCAATTTCGGCGAATACTCAGAAATTGCTCTGCGTCAGCTGCACAGGTACCGAATGGTACAAAGCAGTGTGGGACGCCTCACCTGCCGATGGCAGCCGGATTGCATCCTGACGGCCCCAAACGCACTTGCGTGCGGTCAGACCAGCACGCAGATCGCGCGGCTCTGCCCCCTTCTCTCGTCGTCTGGCCGGTAGAGAGCCAGCATCTCTCCGGTTCCGGCGATCATCGCAGTGACGTCGGCGGGGACGATCATGTCCACACGCCGTCCGACTCGGATGGCAGCCTCCTGGTCATCGGTGACCTCGACGACCGGGAAACTCAGCCTGGCAGCTTCGGCCATCGTCATTGGGGCCGGGGCGCCGGCATCATCGGCAAAGATGTCGGGACACGCCGCAGTGAGGTCGAAAGGTCCGATCCGGGTGCGCCGCAGCGCCGTGAGGTGACCTCCGACTCCCAGATCGGCGCCCACGTCACGGGCCAGGGCCCGCACATAGGTGCCGGAGGAACAGGTGACCTCGACGTCGACGTCGATCACCTCGTCATGGCGTCGTGTCTCGGTGGCCTCGAAGCGGGAGACGGTCACCGCGCGGGGTTGCAGGACGACGTCCTCCCCGGCTCGCACCTTGGCATAGGCACGTTGACCGTTGATCTTGATTGCGCTGACGGCGGTCGGAACCTGCTGGATCTCACCGGTCTGGCGTGTCATCGCAGCGAGGATCGCCGCGTCGTCGATCCCGGATGCGTCGGTGGTGCTGGTGACATCCCCCTCGGCGTCGTCGGTGACGGTGCTCACCCCCAGCCTCATCGTGGCGGTGTAGTCCTTGTCGCGCAGGGACAGATGGCCGAGGAGTCGGGTGGCGCGATTGACCCCGATGACCAGAACCCCGGTGGCCATCGGGTCCAGGGTTCCGGCATGTCCGACCTTGCGGGTGCCCATGAGGCGACGCACCCGCCCCACCGCCTGGTGGGAGGTGACACCGGCAGGTTTGTCGACGACGAGGACGCCAGACTGAGGAGTATTCATCGAAGCCAGTATCTCGGACTCAGGAGGGCTTCAACAAGCCGGACTGCCGCAAGCAGGACTCCTGCTACCGGGCCATCCTCGACCCACAAGGGCACAGCAGGACCCGGGTCTGGCCCACCGTCAGGACTCCCTCAACGGCCGGCGTCATCACCGCGCACAGGATCGGTCCTGTGTCAAACACCCACCTCGGCTGGTCACCGGCGTCTGCAGATAGCTGGCGCTTCACTCCGCGTCACGATGACGATAGGGATCAGTCTCACCAGCAGGTGTGGCTCCCTCGGAACGACGTGCGATGTCGGCATCGGAGGCAGCGGCCCGGGCCAGGGCATCCTCGATGGACTTGGCAGTCTCAGCAGTGGCGTCACGCACGAAGGTCAGGGTGGGGGCATAGCGCAGGCCGAGCCGTTTGCCGACGGTGGAGCGCAGCATTCCCTTGGCCGATTCCAGGGCAGCAGCCGTGTCGGCGATCTCCTTGTCGCTGCCCATGGCAGTCCAGAACAGGGTGGCGTCACGGGAATCCCCGGTCAGACGCACATCGGTGATCGTCACGAAGCCGAGCCGGGGATCCTTGACGCGACGCTCCAGGGTCGCGGCAACCACAACCCGGATCTGATCGGCCAACTTGGCGACACGTGGATTCGGTGTGTTCATGATCTCTCCTCATCGACCGCAACGGGGGTGAACGGCTTGTCCATCTTGCCACACCCACGACATGTCCCGATCATTCAGCACGATCGACCACCACACCGACCCTCATATCAGGAGCAGCTCGCCGCGATGTCGAGGCTCCCAGTCCCATGGTGCTCAGGCTCCATACACCACGCAGGTTTCCCGGCGGGCGTCCCTTCTTGGTAGTCGTGGAAATGCCAAGACAGTCGAGGAGCTGCCAAGGTGCATGGACGGTGAATGCATGGTGATGACCGATATGGCGGGGCCGCCCAATCCTCGGATCGGACGGCCCCGTCATGATCACTGGACTCAGTCGCGAGCGACCTCGACCATCTCGTAGCACTGGATCTCGTCACCCACGTGCAGGTCGGAGAAGTTCGTCAGTGTGGCACCACACTCGTACCCCTCGCGGACCTCCGTGACGGCATCCTTCTCACGCTGCAAGGTGTTGATCTCCGTCTCCTTGACCACCGTGCCGTCGCGCACCAGACGTGCCTTGGCGTGGCGCTTGATGACACCGTCGGAGACCATGCAACCGGCGATCGTCCCGACCTTCGACGACTTGAAGATCTGGCGAATCTCGGCCGTACCCATCGCCTTCTCCTCGTAGATCGGCTTGAGCATGCCCTTGAGGGCCGCCTCGATCTCGTTGATCGCGTCGTAAATGACCGAGTAGTACCGGATGTCGACGTTCTCCTCGTCGGCCATGCGCTGGGCATGGGCCGTCGGGCGCACGTTGAAGCCGATGATGACGGCGTTGGAGGCCGATGCCAAGGAGACGTTCGTCTCGGTGATGGCACCCACACCGCGGTCGATGACACGCAGGCTGACCTCGTCGCCGACGTCGATCTTGACCAGTGCGTCCTCCAGCGCCTCGACGGAACCGGCACCGTCGCCCTTGAGAATGAGCAACAGTTCCTCGGTCTCGCCCTTCTTGAGCTGGTTGAACAGGTCGTCCAAGGTCTTCGGGCGCGACATACGGGCCTGCTGGGCGGCACGCATTCGGCCAGCACGTTTCTCGGCGATCTGACGAGCCATCCGGTCGTCGTCGACGACGAGGAAGTTGTCGCCGGCACCGGGCACCGAGGTGAGACCGAGCACCTGCACCGGGGTGGAGGGAGCGGCCTCGTCCACGCTGCTGCCCTGGTCGTCGATGAGGGCACGCACGCGTCCATAGGACGAACCGGCCACGATCGAGTCACCGATCCGCAAGGTTCCGCGCTGGATGAGTGCCGTCGCCACCGGGCCACGGCCCTTGTCCAGGTGAGCCTCGATGGCCACGCCCTGGGCCGGCATGTCCGGATTGGCACGCAGATCGAGAGCAGCATCGGCCGTGAGGACGATGGCCTCCAACAACTCGTCGAGACCGGTGCCCTGCTTGGCGGAGACGTCGACGAACATGGTCTCGCCGCCGTACTCCTCAGGCACCAGACCGTACTCGGTGAGCTGACCACGCACCCGGTTCGGATCGGCCTCGGGCTTGTCGATCTTGTTGACGGCCACCACGATCGGCACATCGGCCGCCTTGGCATGGTTGAGTGCCTCGATCGTCTGGGGCATGACGCCGTCATCGGCCGCGACCACCAGCACCGCGATGTCGGTGGACTTGGCACCGCGGGCACGCATGGCCGTGAACGCCTCGTGACCAGGGGTGTCGATGAAGGTGATGGCACGGGTCTGACCGTCCACCTCGGTATCCACCTGGTAGGCGCCAATGGTCTGGGTGATACCGCCAGCCTCACGTTCCACCACATGGGTGTCGCGGAAGGCATCGAGCAGCTTGGTCTTGCCGTGGTCGACGTGGCCCATGACGGTGACGACCGGCGGACGTGCTGCAAGGTCCTCCTCGCTGCCGATGTTCTCACCGAACTCGAGGTCGAAGGACTCGAGCAGCTCACGATCCTCGTCCTCCGGGGAGACGACGACGATGTTGTAGTCGAGCTCGGCGCCCAGGACCTCAAGGGTCTCATCGGGCACCGACTGAGTGGCCGTCACCATCTCGCCGAGGTTGAACAGCACCTGCACCAGCTGTGCGGCATCGGTGTTGATCTTCTCGGCAAGGTCGGACAGCGAGGCACCACGACGCAGGCGCACCGTCTGGCCATCACCCTTGCGGATACGCACACCGCCAACCAGCGGTGCCTTGATCTCGTCGAACTCCTGCCTGCGCTGCTTGCGAGACTTGCGACCGCGACGGGAATTGCCGCGTCCGAAGGCGCCCTGCGTACCACGACGACCACCGCGGCCACCCATGGGACGGCCACCGAAACCGCCGCCGAAGCCACCTGGGCGAGAGCCACCACGACCACGACCGCGACCACCGCCACGGCTCGGGGCATTCTGGCCGAGCTGTTTGGACTGATGCTTGGGCATCATGGCCGGGTTGGGGCGCGGCATGCCAGAGCCGCCGCCCGGGCGTGGCATCCGATCGCCGCCCGACCGCGATCCACCGCGGCCGGATCCGGAACGACCTTGACCACCGTCGGAACGATGACGCTGCTGACCCATTCCCTGGCTGGAGGCGAACGGATTGTTGCCCGGGCGGGGAGCACCGGAGCGCCGACCGCCCTTGGCGTGTCCACCGGGGCCGGGGCGTCCGTTGGAGGGACGAGGACCGGGCTTGGGCCCGGAGCGTCCTGCCGATGATGGCCGCGGACCGGGAACCGGACGTGGCCCGGGCTTGACCGACGACGGAGTTGGCCTTCCAGCACCCTCCGACGTGGGCCTCCTGCCATCGGACTTCGTGTTCTCGCCGCGGGAGGCCTTGCCGGTCTGCGATGCCTTACCGGGTTTCGGAGTCGGCTTGGGCCCCGGCTTTGCACTGGGCCTGGGCTCAGCAGCAGGTTTGTCCTGCGACGTGGTGGGCCTGGCCTTCATGAGGCCGGGACGTGGTGTCGCAGACGTCCGGGCCGCCGACGACGATGCCGTCGAAGGGGCAGTACGTGCCCCGGGACGCACACTGCGTGGAGTCGGGTGCGGAACTGGTTTGGCAGCACCGGACTTGCCAGCACCCTGTTTCCCGGTTGCAGGCTTTGCACTGCCCTTGTCGGAACGGGGACGGCTCGGCTTGGCGTCCTTCTTGACCGACGCGCCGGGCTTGGGGGCCGGTTTGCCGGGCTTGGGTGCCTTCGCCGCCGGGGCATCGGAATTCTTGGTCACGTAGTCGGAGACCCGGCGCACCACCGGAGTCTCCAGGGTGGAGGACGCGGACTTGACGTACTCCCCCATGTCGTTCAGCTTCCCCAGAAGCTGCTTGCTTGTCAGTCCGAGCTCCTTGGCGAGCTCATAAACGCGGACCTTGGCCACTACTCTCCTTCGGGCCTGGTCCGGTCAGGACTCAGGCCAACTGCTTGACGTGGATACTCATTGTCGCGAACTCATCGAGTGGTCATGAGCGTGTGCCCACTTTCTCTCAAGCCCAGCAGATGATCTGGGCACGTTCGGTGAGGCTGCCGGACTCTCCGACAGACATGTGCGGCCCAGTGTAGTCAATCGGCCCCCACCAGCTCAATTCAGCAGGACTCGATCACCGCAGCAAGATCGTCACTCACGTGGACGGCACGGCGGAACGATCGAGCGAATCCCCCGCGTCGCGCAGCAGTCAGGCACGTCTGCCGGGGATGCACCCAAGCCCCACGTCCCGGAGCCGTGCGCGAGACGTCGGGTATCACGAGGGATCCGTCCAGCACGCAGCGCACCATGGCGCCGGGGGCGTCCTGGTGACGACACCCGACGCACGTGCGTACTGGTTCAGTCACCCTGCATCCCCTGACTGGCTCTGCTCGCACCTGGCCGTGATTCAGCCTTGGGCTGGACGTCGCATTCCCGGTTGGGCTCCATCGACCGGGGTGCCCGGGGCGACCGGGGTGTCTGGACGAATGTCGATTCGCCATCCGGTGAGGCGAGCTGCCAGTCGTGCGTTCTGTCCCTCACGGCCAATGGCTAGGGAGAGCTGGTAGTCCGGCACCACGACACGAGCAGCGCGTGCCTTGGGATCGACGATCGTCACCTGCTTGACCTTGGCCGGGCTCAGAGCCTCCCCGACGAATCGGGCCGGATCCTCCGACCAGTCGATGATGTCGATCTTCTCCTCGCCCAGTTCGTGCATGACGGCGCGTACTCGCTGCCCCATCGGGCCGATGCACGCGCCCTTGGCCGAGACATTCTCGTTGTGGGACACGACGGCGATCTTGGTGCGGTGTCCCGCCTCACGGGCGACGGCCTTGATCTCCACCACACCCTGTTCGATCTCGGGCACCTCCATGGTGAAGAGCCGACGCACCAGATCCGGGTGGGTACGCGAGACGACCACCTGGGGACCACGCATCTCCTTGCGCACCGCCACGACGAAGACTCGCAGCCGGCGTCCGTGGCGGTAGTCCTCGCCCGGCACCTGCTCATCGGGCGGCATGATGGCCTCGAGCCCTCCCAGATCCACTCGGACGGTGCGGGTGTCGCGGTAGGACTGCTGGACCACACCAGTGACGATGTCGCCCTCCACGGCGGAGAACTGGCCGTACTTGTGCTCGTCCTCGGCCTCACGCAGCCGCTGGAAGATCACCTGACGAGCCGTGGAGGCAGCAACCCGGCCGAAGTCGTCCGGGGTGGCGTCGTACCATCCGACGACCTCGCCCTCGTCGTCCTTCTCCGGGGCCATGACGGCGACATTGCCCGACTTGCGGTCGATGTCGACTCGAGCGTCCTTGACGGGATGCTCGGTCTTGCCGTAGGCGTTGAGCAGCGCGTCCTCAAGGGTCTTGACGAGGAAGTCGAGCGAGATCTCCTTCTCACGTTCAATCATTCGCAGTGCGGCCAGATCGATGTCCATGTTCAGTTCTCCTGGGTGTCGGTGGGGCGATTGAGTTCGACCTGAACCACAGCATGCTGAATCTGCGTCAGGTCGATCATGCGCTCGTCGTACACGCGTTTGTGGGGTTTGGAATTGGCAGCCTCGACCTGCACGACAATCTTCTCGTCGTCGGCACTGAGGATGCGACCGAGCAGCTGTTCGGTTGGTTCGCCCGCGAGGGTCAGTTTGACCAACCGGGTGACATTGCGGCGGAAATGCCTGGGTTCGGTGAGTGGGGTCGACACCCCACGGCTCGTCACCTCGAGGGTGTAGGGGGACTCCCCCATCGCATCGGCGTCGTCCAGGCCGTGGGAGATCGCATTGGTGGCCTCGGCGATCTCGTCCAGATCGGGGCCGTGACCGTCCTTGCCGTCTCCATCGACAGTCACCTTGACGACGCGGCGTCGACCCGCAGGAACGACATCGATGCAGTCCAGCTCCAACCCCAACTGATCGAGAATCGGGGCCACCACGGCCCTCACCCTGTCACTGCTCATAGCCTCAAGCCTGTCCTGTTGTCGTCATGATTGTCCACGCCATCTTAACGAACTTCGTGAGAACACTCATGACGCGCACTCCACCAGTGCCGAGCCGTGGCCCAACGGCGATAAAATGCCAGTCATGGGATTGTGGTCACGCCGTCAGGTCATCGGGACGGCCCTGGGAATGTCAGCACTCGCACTGGCGGGGTGTGCACCCGATCCGAAAGCGAGAAAACATCGCGGTGAGAAGGAAGCACCGGGGGGCAGACAGCTCACTCCCCAGGTGCGCAACGACCTGTCTGCCGGGGCACACAAGGAGAACCAGCTCGCAGACCTTGCCACTGCCGTGGCTGGTGCGGACGCCGCCAACCGTGCCAAACTCAACGCCCTGGCAGCAGCCCATCGCCGCCACTCAGCCGTGCTGGGCGCCGACGACCCATTCGATGCCCAGGCCGCGACCAAGGCTTCGAGCACCCCTGCGAAAGCCAGTTCCTCCCCCACCCCGGACGAGTCGCCCACCCTTGACTCGCTGCGCAGGACACGCCGGGAGACGGCCGCGTGGTATCGCACCCACGCCGTCAGTGCAGATGATCCCTCCCTGGCACTGCTGTGGGCATCGCTGAGCGTCTTCGCCGGAAACTCCTCAACGGCTCCGGCGGCTCGTCTCGACGACATCTGGCTGGTACAGATCGACGAGGAACCCGTGGTCGATGCCCAGCAGGTGCTGCTCAGTCACATCAACGCGATGCTGGGCGGGCTGGAGTGGGGACTCGGCCAGACCACCGATGCCACCCTGCACGAGTGGGGCTCGCAACGCCGCGAGCAGCTGCGCACCTTGCGCACGAGCATCCATGAGCAGGTACGCGACGCATCGGCCACGCCCACACCGTTCAACCCGGCCTACTCCATGCCCGGACGACCGGCCAACCCCGCTGCGACGCGAGCCATGTGGGCGCAGCTGCAGGAGAACGTCATCTCGGCGGCTGGACGTGTCACCGCTGCGACGCAGAGTCAGAAACGCGCCGATGCCGTGAAACTCATGGCGGACGAACTCACCCATCTGGGTGAGCTGGGTGCGGCGACCCCGACCTGGCCCGGCTGGGTGTGAGCCCTGACGTACCGTACGGGCTGATGTGCCGTACGGGGAGGCCCTGCCCCTGTATGCCGTCGCCGACACGCCTTCTGCGCAATGGTGGAGTGAGTGGTTGGCGTGCGTGAACACTGACCACGAACCAGCGGCTGGCGCTCCGCGTGGTTGTTCACCCGCCCCAGATCATCTCGACGAACAACTTGACCCCCAGCACGGCAATGACGACGAGAAATGCCTTGCGCACGAAGCTGTCACCGTGTTTCTGCGCGGTTCTGGCTCCCACGAGCCCCCCGGTGACGTTGGCAATGACGAGTGGCCAGACCACGTGCCACAACACGGCTCCATGAAGGGCCAGCGTGACGATCGTCACGAGGTTCGTCACCGAGTTGCACATCTTGGCCATACCCGAGGCGCGCAGGAAGCTGTAACCGCCCACGGCAACGAAGGCGAGCACCCAGAAAGTTCCCACCCCTGGACCGATTGCAGCATCGTAGAACCCCAGAAAGAATCCGATGATCGCCATGAGCAATGGGTGCCCGCCCTGGTCGGCCTCGTTGACCTTGACCCCCATCGTGGGGCGCCGCCAGGTGAAGACACCGATGACGACGAGTACCACCAGGAGAATGGGGGTGTAGACGTCGCGAGACATGAGACGAAGCACGCGCACCCCGGCCAGCGCACCCAGCAGCGCGGTGAACGCAGCCCACAGGAAGATTCGCCAGTCCGGGCGTTGCCTGCGAAGGTACGACGCCCCGGCAGTGATGTTTCCCACCACTTGAGCCGTCTTGTTGGTACCGACGACGCTTGCCACCGGAACCTCCCGGGGCAGACTCACCAGCAGCGAGGGCAGCATGATCAATCCGCCACCTCCAACCACGGCATTGACCCATCCCGCTCCAAAGGCAGCTACGATCAATCCGATCAGGACAGCGGTCGAGACCATGAATTCCTCTCCCCAGACATGACGTCGGTGCCATGCATTCGGCTGACACTCCTGGACCTGACATTGTGAAGACCGGGCACCCTGGAGCCCAGTGCTGCGGAATCTGGCACCACCTCACAGGCAACCACTCATGGCCACCGACCCGCAACTGGCCACGATGCAGCGGCAGTCCGATCCCCCACCGGAAGGTGATCGGCTCCATGCCGTGATGGGCACTGGGGTCGGACATCCTGCCGTACAGGACTCCGGTGGTGATCGGCCCGTGCCGTGATGGCCTGGCGCGGCGTCCGATCCCCCGCGTTTGGAAAATTGTTCGTGACAATCCCCGGATGACGACCCAGAGCGCCCGTCCAAGATGTCCTTGGACGGGCGCTCGTGAGCCGGTCAGGCATCCCCCGTGACTGACCGAGTACCTTGGGTGAATGAGGGGAGATGGAGCAGGAGATCAGGCCCAGGGGTGTGCCAGCAGAAGCTCGGTGTTCTGATCCGTGCTCTTGCCCATACGACGGTTTCCGTGGTGGTCGACAACGCCCAGGTGACGGTCGTTGGCAGCGAACTCACGGTAGAGGCTGGCCAGACCCTCAGGAGTGGTGGTGTCGTAGTCCACCTGGTAGGGGGCATCGGACTCGATCAGGGTGGCGAACAGGCTGATCGTGCCGTCGTGATTGTCGGTGACCTCGAGGATGCGACCCATCTGCGGGAAGTCGACGTGGGAAGCGGTGTTGATCTCCCACCAGCAACGACGTGCATCGCTGAAGTTGCGGTGCGCAACGATGTTGTTGTTGTGGGTGTGACCGTTGACCCAGGCCAGGACGTTCGGGTAGTGCCCCAGCAGGTCGACGAGCTGATTGCCGCCGTGCCGCTTGCCGGTGCCATCCATCGGCGGGATGAGGTTGTTCATCGTCCACGAGGTGTGGTGGCTGAACAGGATGAACATCTGGTCGGAGACCTGGTGGTGGCGGCGCACACCGAAGTCGTCGTAGTAGGTGGAGCTGCCAGCCCGCAGCACCTGCTTGAGCCACTTCCACTGCACGTCGTCGAGCGAACCGTTGGTGTAGCCAGCCCGGTTCGTGGAGTCCATCGAAATGCCGGTGACGCCCGGAGCGATCTGGAAGGTGTAGTAGCCGCGCACGGCGTCGAGATCGTTCTGGGTGAAGCCGTGACCGGGAGCTGGGGATCCGGCGGGGGCGTTGTCGAGGTGCGCCTTGATGAACTGCGCCGGGGTGAAGGGGCGGCGCTTGGCATCCGGGGTGACGTGCTGGGTGAGCGAGACGGCACGGTTGGTGAGGTCAACCTTCTGGCCACCCTTGGTGGCCGTGAGGAAGGCTTGCTTGTCGCGCTCGTCGGCGAAGCCCATGAGCTTCTGGTCACCGGTGTACATGGCCTCCAACAGGCTCCAGTCGGAGGGCAGGGTGCCCTGGACCGAGTCGTCGTGGTTGCCGAAGACGGCGTACCACGGAATCTGGAGGCCCGGGGAGCTGAACGGCTTCATGATGCGCTCGAAGTAGCGGTCCACCTTGGGGTAGCCGGCCTTCTTGTACATGTCGTTGATGCTGGACTCGGGGTTGTAGTACAGCTTGTCGCCAAAGGTCTGGACGGACTCCCAGCGCTCCTTGGAGCCACTATTGGCGGTCAGGGTGCCGCCGGAGAGAATGGTGAGGTACCACTCGAGCTCAATGGTCTCGTGGTTGTCGGTGTTGTCACCGGTGCTCACGACCATGTCGAACTTGCGACCGGTGAACGGTCCACCGGGCAGGGAGTTGATGCGACGCACCAAGGAGGCGGTGCCCAACGGGCCGAGGGGCTCCTGGGGGCGGAATGCCGGTCCGGCAAAGGGATGCATGAACTCCACTCGCATCGGCGACTGGACGTCGGTGACGTGCAAGTCGGTGACCTGCACGAAGCTGGCCAGTGCGGTACGACGATCGTCGCGTCCGCCCTTGGCCGAGATCATGTCCTCACGCACGCGCAGCGGGAAACCCTTGTGGGCGACAATGCGCTGGTAGCCGTCATTGCTCGCAGGCAGGCCAACCTGCTCGAGGGTGGTGCCGGCAATGCTGTGAGTACGCTCTGCGGCATGACCGGGGACCACATCGGTACCCAGGAGAGCTGCAGCAGAAACCAAGGTGGCACCGCCGAGGAAACCACGTCGGCCGATGTTGGTGTTGGTGAGGTGGGTGTCAGGACGATTCTCGGGCATGTTCGTCAAGGCTCTGACTGTCCTTCCATACGCGGAAAACCACATCCGTCAAGCGACTCGAGGTGTCATGGTGCCCATGAGAGGCACCATCGGCATCGCGACTCAGCTTGACGAACGGGGTCGGTCTTTTCTGCATACTAGGCAGATGGACCGACCCCGAGGAGTCATCGAGTCATCGAGAAATTGAAGTTCAGGTTACGTTCTGGCAAACAATTCCGAGGGGGCCGGAACACCCCGCCGGTGAATCCATCGCCGACCACGAATTGCGTCAACCCCGAACCTCGTCGAGAACCTGGGCAACGACATCGGCCATGGCCACGTCACGACGCTCGGAGCTCCTGCGATCACGAATCTCGACCAACCCGTCCTTGAGGCCACGCCCGACGACGACGCTGGTCGGCATGCCGAGGATCTCCGCATCGGCGAACTTGACCCCCGGGGATGCCTTGCGATCGTCGAACAGCACCTCCAGGCCGGCCTCCGAGAGCTCGGTGGCGATCCGGGTGGCCTCGGTGCGGATGTCGTCACCCTTGCCGGTGGCCAGCACGTGCACGTCGAACGGGGCGACGCTGCGCGGCCAGGCCAGGCCCTTGTCGTCACAGGTGTACTCGGCCACGGCGGCCACGGCACGCGAGATGCCCACGCCATAGGAGCCCATCGTCACGGTCACGAGCTTGCCGTTCTGATCAAGCACCTTGAGCCCCAGCGACTCGGCATATTTGCGGCCGAGCATGAAGATGTGGCCCATCTCGATGCCACGGGCCAGGGTGAGCGGCCCCGAGCCATCCGGAGCCGGATCACCCTCGCGCACCTCGGCGACGTCGATGACGCCATCGGGGGTGAAGTCGCGCCCGGCAACGAGATCGTAGACGTGTCGTCCGGCCTCGTCGGCACCGCTGATCCACACCGTGCCGGTGACCACCCGCGGATCGACGAGGTACCTCACCTTCGACTCACTCGTCTCCCCCAGCGCTCGCGGACCGATGTAGCCCTTGACCAGGTGTGGATGGACGGCAAAGTCCTCGTCGGTGAACGGGACGGCCTCAGCTGGTTCCAGGGCTGCCTCGAGACGCTTCTCGTCGATCTCACGGTCCCCGGGCAGACCGATGGCCAGCGGGTGGGTCGTGCCGTCGGGCTCGATGACCTTGAAGAGGATGTTCTTCAAGGTGTCGTCGCCCTGCCAGGCTCGGTCCTCACGCGGATAGCGCTCGTTGGACAGCTGTACCAGAGCATCGATGCTCGGCACATCCGGGGTGTCACGCACCTGCGCCTGCGGAACGTCCGAGAAGTCGAGCGGCTCAGGGGCAGCGACGCGCACGGCCTCGACATTGGCGGCGTACCCACCCGGAGAGCGCACGAAGGTGTCCTCACCGTTCTCGGCGACCGCCAGGAACTCCTCGGAGCGTGACCCACCCATCGGACCGGACATGGCTCGCACGATGGCATAGTCGAATCCCAACCGGTCGAAGATTCTGATGTAGGCCGCACGATGCTTCTCGTAGGAGGCGGCAAGACCCTCGTCGCCGATGTCGAAGGAGTAGGAGTCCTTCATGACGAATTCGCGGCCACGCAAGATTCCGGCACGTGGTCGCGCCTCGTCGCGGTACTTGTTCTGGATCTGGTAGATCGACAACGGGAGGTCCTTGTACGAGGAGTACATGTCCTTGACGAGCAGGGTGAACATTTCCTCGTGGGTGGGCCCGAGCAGCAGGTCGGCCCCCTTGCGGTCCTTGAGGCGGAACAGGTTGTCGCCGTACTCGACCCACCGATTGGTCTGCTTGTAGGGCTCCGATGGCAGCAGCGCCGGGAAGTGCACCTCCTGGGAGCCGATGGCCGCCATTTCCTCACGAGCGATGGCCTCGATCCGGCGCAGCACCCGCAGCCCCAACGGCAGCCAGGTGTAGATGCCCGGTGCCGTCCTACGGATGTATCCCGCCCGTACCAGCCAACGGTGGCTGGGCACCTCGGCATCGGCCGGGTCCTCCCGCAGCGTTCGGACGAAGAACTCGCTCATGCGCGTCAACATGTCTGCCTTTCCGGTGGTGCTCGGCCCTCCGCCGCCCTTCGGCGTGACTGTCACCAACCGGGGTGATCCTATCGCCTCCGAACCGATCATCCGGTGCGCAGCCCTCGACGCAGGACGCTCAGCCGAGAACGCTTCAGTACAGGATGGTCGTCATCGTGCCGACCCGGCGAAAACCAACCGCGTCATAGGTGCTCCGCGCAGCGACATTGAAGTCGTTGACGTACAGCGTGACGGTGTGGTGGTGACGCCTGGCGAGCTGAACCACACCAGCCATGGCGGGGGCGGACAGACGTTGGCCACGCAAGGTGGGATCGAGCCACACCCCCTGGATCTGACAGACCCCACCCCAGGACAGGGCGACGTCGGACTTCCATCGCACGATGCGATGCTCGTCGAGAATGCCGAAGGTGTCCCCCCGCTGCATCATGGCGAGCATGTGACGACGATATCCGTTGGACGGATCCAGCGGGCTGACGCCCACCTCCTCGGTGTACATGTCGACGGCAGCACGGAAGTACGACTCGAAGTCCTCGAATCCCACGATCCGAACGCGCGGATCCGGCGTGATCGCCGGTGGGGCGTCGATGACGAGCAGGGGTTGGTCCGTGCGTGTGGCACGGGGGTGTCCCCATGCTCGTTCCGACAGATGGGTGAGATGTTCGTGGAACGGCAGCACGGCTCGTTGGGTACCCATGATCGACGTTGACGTGCGCCACGGCCCCACCCGGGCTGCCAGGGCGGCGAGTACCTCCTCGTCATCGGCAACCGGAACCAGGTTGGACCCGACATGCACCAGGCCGACGAGGTCGTCATGACGGAACGCCCCGTACACCGGGCAGCCCAACCGCGATCGTTTCAGCCCGCCCTGCTGGATGCGATCCAGGAAGAAGAGGTTCTCCACCGGGCGGGCACCAAGCAGTGCCAGGGCGTCGGGGAGGTCGTCGTCGTCAAGTGGACGGACTCGAGTCCTCACCTCAGGAAACCGTCACCTCGGGGGCGCCGCCCTCGTCGAGCTCTGCCGCCATGCGATGGGCCTCGGAGACCAACGTGTCAACGATCTGGTTCTCGGACACGGTGGTGATGACCTCGCCGTGCTGGAAGATCTTGCCCTTGCCATTTCCGGCAGCCACTCCCAGATCGGCCTCGCGACCCTCTCCGATGCCATTGACGACGCATCCCATGACGGCCACGCGCAATGGAGCGTCGACATCGGCCAATGCGTCGGTGACGTCGTTGGCGAGCTTGAGGACGTCAACCTGGCAGCGACCGCACATCGGACACGAGACGATCTCCAGGCCGCGGGGACGCAGGTTGAGCGACTCGAGGATCTTGACGCCGACCTTGACCTCCTCGACGGGGTCGTCGGACAGCGAGACCCGGATGGTGTCGCCGATACCCTCGGCGAGCAGGTGCCCGAAGGCGACTGCCGACTTGATCGTGCCCTGGAACGCCGGTCCGGCCTCGGTGACGCCCAGGTGCAGGGGGTAGTCGCACTCCTGGGAGAGCAGCTCGTACGCCTTGATCATGACGACCGGATCATGGTGCTTCACCGAAATCTTGAAGTCGTGGAATCCCACCTGCTCGAAGAGGCTCGCCTCCCACAGGGCGGACTCGACCATGGCCTCGGCAGTGGCCGAGCCGTGCTTGGCGAGCAGTCGCGGGTCCAGGGAGCCGGCGTTGACACCGATGCGCAGGCTGGTGCCGTGCTCGTGGGCCGACTGGCAGATTGCCTCGACCTGGTCGTCGAACTTGCGAATGTTGCCGGGGTTGACGCGCACTGCCCCACAACCGGCCTCGATGGCGGCAAAGACGTACTTGGGCTGGAAGTGAATGTCTGCGATGACCGGGATCGGTGACTTCGCCACGATGGCAGGCAGGGCTGCTGCGTCCTTGTCGGTCGGGCAGGCCACCCGTACGATGTCGCAACCAGCGGCGGTGAGGGCAGCGATCTGCTGCAGGGTGGCCCCGACATCGTGCGTCTTGGTCGTCGTCATGGACTGCACACTGATGGGGGCGTCACCACCGACCAGCACGTCACCGACTTTGATCTGGCGGGTCTTGCGACGCGGTGCCAAGGTCGGGATGGGGGGCGTGGGCATGCCCAGATTGACGGTCATGACGTTCTCCTCGCAAGCGGGTGCGATCCAACATGGCGAGCCTAGTACCTTCTCCACGGCAGTGGTGCAGACCCAGGCGTTGGGAGCCGAAGCGTGGGCCCCGTGATGGTCTGTCGCCGTGGCGTGCAGCCGTGGTGGTATCAGATGCCGAACTCATGGTAACCCGCAGGCGCAACACGTCTGGAGCACCAGAGCCGCCCCCACCACGAGTGGCAGGAGCGGCTCCGCGACGAATCAGCCGATGGCGTGATCAGATGATGACGCCATCAGATGCCGGTGGCCGGCAGGGCTGGTAGATCGGCAGACCCGCCAGGTACGACGGCTGTCTGAGCGGCATCCTCCGGCACGTCGTCAATACCGGTTCCATGTGCGGATGCCGAAGCCCCCGCCGGTGTGGCGCTCGGGGTGCCGGGCGTCCCACTCGCAGCAGCACTGGGCTCGTCACCGGGTGTGGCAGGACGAGTCGGCTCCGGGCTCACGGTGGGCTCCGAACTCATCGCGGGCCCGAGGGTAACAGTGGACTCGGGAGTCACCGTGGGGACGGGGAGCACACTGGGCTCATCGCCCGGATCAGGCGTCGGCAACGCAGGCAACGACGGCGAGGCAGACGGGGTCGAGACCGACGGAGCCGGGGTGACAGACGGCCTACCAGGCGTCACACTCGGCGTGGCAGGCGACGCAGTGGGCGAAACAGACGGCTCACCACTGGGCGGTGTCGACACCGACGCGCTCGGCTCGACGGACGGGGTTTCACTGGGCTGCGGGGTCGACGCGCCCGGGAATGTGATCCCCACCAGGGCGGGATCGTGGTCGGAGGCAGCCCATGGTCCGCTCGTGTGGAAATCCGTCACATTGTAGTTGCGACGGGAGTACTGCATGGCGATGGACTCGTCGGCATTGATGTCCCACACCCCGGCACCATGGACCATCCTCATGGCCGCCGCGTTGGCGAAGATGTGGTCCAGGGAACCCAGCCGTCCACCGTACTGGAAGGTCGACGCGCCAGGAGCGAGCTGCTCGACGACCTCGGTGTAGCCGGCGTCCTTGATCTTCATGACCGGATCCTCCATGCCGTAGGCGTTGAAGTCACCGAGCAGGAACACCGGCTCGCCGGCGAACTCCTTGGCGCTCCAGTCGATCAGTGCCTGGGCCTGGGCAGTACGTGAGGGGTTCGACTTGCCCTGACCGGTACCGTCGTCCTCCCCGGAACCCTTCGACTTGAAGTGATTGGCGACGGTGACGAAGGAGCCCCTGACGTCCTTGGCCACGAACTTCTGGGCCAGTGGCTGACGGGCATTGGCGTAGGCATCATCCATGAGGATGAGCGACGGCCCCTCCGGGCGCACCGAGTCGAGTCGGTAGATGAACGCGGTACGGATGACGTCCTCATGGGGCGGCACGACGGTCGGCGAGGCGACGTATCCCCAGACCTGAGAACCAGCAGCCTTGTTGAGTTCGTCCACCAGATTGGCCAGGGCCTTGTCACGGGGTTGACCGGGCAGGTAGGTGATGGACGCGGAGTTCTCCACCTCCATGAGCGCGACGACGTCGGCGTCCAGACCGTTGATGGCCGTGACGATCTTGGCCTGCTGGTCGTGGAACGCCTCCTGGGTGTAGGCGCCACGCACCGTGCAGAAATTGGCGGTGACCGGCGTGCCGGTGCGATCCGTGTAGGCCTTGCAGCCGTCCTCGTCCTTGCCCAGGTCGGTGAAGTAGTTGAGCACGTTGAAGCTGGCGAGCTTGAGATCGGAGTCGAAGTTCGGGGCCTTGGCCGGACGATCGTTGGTGGTGGTGATCGGGCTGTTGGGTGACTGGGCGCCCGAGACCATGCCAGTGGGCTGGAAGTTCTACCCGAATCGGTAGTCCATGATCACCGGCTTGGTGAAGCCCACGTGGGAGCCGGTACGCATCGGTGTGTCCTGGGACAGGTACGGCAGCGGGGAGTTCTTGGCCTCGTCGTTGGTCTGGTAGTTCCAGCTCGCACCGTCGTCCAGATTGATGGATCGGGCACGGTTCTCGTCCTCGACCTTCTTGGCATCCTCACCGGGACGGGCCACCTCGGTACCTTGGTACAGCGGCTCGGTGCCGAAGGCGAGGCCAACGGTGCCGAACTGGTTGAGCTGGTAATTGTTGGAGATGGTGTAGGTGCCCTGTGGCTCCACGAGCATGGACTCATACGCCTCACGCTGCGCATCGGTGCGCGGCAGGGCTGCGAGTTTCACCGGCTTGACGTCGGCACAGCCCTTGGTCTCGGTGACGTTCGTCCCATTGATCTCGGTGAGGCCGTTGAACTCCGAAACCTCACCGGAGACGACGACGCACTGACCTGTGGTGTAGGCACTGGCGGCCTTGGCGGAGTGGACGAAGATGCCGTCGGAGGCATCGGTCGGGGCCTTGGCCACACCACCAGAGCCGGGAGTCTGGATGTAGAGGCCATTGAACCCGCCCTTGGGGTAGACGGCGGTGACGACGCCCGTGGTGGTCACGACCTTGCCGACCATCGGGCTGGTGTCGGTGGTGCCCTGGATGTCGGCGATGCTCGTCTGGCCGGCCGGGGTCTCGGAGGCAGTGGGGGTCGCAGAACCGCTCGGGGTGGGGCTGGCCGTCTGGTCAGGAGTGCCTGGCGTGCTGGGAGCCAGTGTGCTGGCGGAGTTCATCGGGCTGGGAGTGCCGATGACGAAGTCCGCGGAGTTGTCGTCGGTGTCCTCGAGGCCACCCCGCTGGGCCGAGGTGGTGTTCGACAGTGCCTTGGTCGGTTTTCCCTCGGCCTTGGCGGCGGCACCGTAGCCGACGAGGTCGACGAGCGTGCCGTCCGGGCCGACCAGCTGTACCGATCCCTTGGTGCCACTCATGTTGGCACCGCAGGTGGCATCCGGGGTGGGCAGTGCCTGGGTACCACCGGCTCCCTTGGCCTGCTGGACGAGGAAGTGACCGCCGGGGGCGATCGATCCACTCAACTTGCAGCTGTTGCCAAGACTGCCGGTGGCTCCGTAGTACTCCACCGCGTAACCATCCAGCGAGATCGTCTCGGAAGTGGGATTGACGAGCTCGACGAAGTCGTGGGTGAGGGTGGCTCCACTGTTGCCGCCGCCACCGTAAACCTCATTGATGAGTAGGTGGGGAGCTGGGCCGGCATTGGCACTTGGCACGAGCAGACCGGCACATGCAAGGGCCGAGGTCGTCACCGCGGCGATACCGGTCAGCACCCGGCGCAGGCGGCCAGAGGTGTTCATCATCGAGTACTCCAGGGGTAGAGCTTTTCAGCCGCAGAGGCGCGGCCACAGCACACTTTGCCCCTTCACATGCCAGTCCATCCAATGATTACCGGCCTTTCACCTGTCATACACCCGAAGGACCCCGAAACGTCACGCAGTGGATCCGCAACCGCACGCGTTCCAGAGCACGACCGGACGAACGACGCCACCTCAGAACAGCCGTACCGGGCTGACGAGGTCGGCAATGATGAGGATGATGCCCATGACCAACAGTGCTCCGCCGATCACCCACGCCACCGGAAGCATCATGGCGGTGTCGGCTGGACCGGGATCGGGCCTGCCCAGCACCCGGAAGACACCGCGCTTGATCCACTCGTAGATCGCCCCGGCAATGTGTCCACCGTCCATCGGGGGCAGCGGGATGACGTTGAGCCAGAACAGGAAGAGGTTGAGACCACCCAGCAGGCTCGCCCCGAACGCCACCTTGTCCCCCGTCGTGAGCTGGTCGTTGGCAGCAACGTCACCTGCCACCACGGAGGCCCCGACGATGCTCATCGGGCTGTTGACATCCCGTGCCTTCCCGGTGACGACGTCGGAGGCGACGTTCCACGTGAGTACCGGCAGACGCACCAGCGCGTGCAGGGACTGCTTGGACATCTGCCACATCTCGGAGACGGTGTCACCCGGCCCGGAATGCACGACGACGGCCTGCGGCATGAATCCCATGAACCCGGCCTCGACGGTGCGGGTCGGGTCCAAACGGTCGCGCACGGTGTTGGTGACGGTGTTGACGGTGGGCAGGGTACGTCGCTGGCCGTCCCGGACGATGACGAGGGTGGCCGGCTGGTCGGTGTTGGCCCGGATGAGATCGGAGAGCTGTTCCCACGACGTCACCTCGACACCGTTGAACGAGACGACCTCGTCACCTGGCTGCAGACCCATCCGGTGGGCCGGCGTCTCGGGATCATTCGCGGTGCACGACCGCGACGGGTCGCTGGTGCTCAGCACGCACTCGTTGACTGCCGCCACACTCGTCGTCTGAGCTGGACGCCCGGCGATGCCGAACACACCCCAGAACAGCAGGAAGGCCAGCAGTAGATTGGTGAGGATTCCCCCGCTCATGACGACCAGACGCTGCCACACCGGTTTGTCGCAGAACAGACGCCCCCGGTCCTGCGGGGTGATCTCCTCGCTCTCGGCCTGCCGGGCCTGGTCGGCGACCCTCGTCAACCACGTGCTGTGCCGATGGGTGGCGTCGACCGGGTACATGCCGATGATCTTGGTGTAGCCCCCGAACGGCAGCCACTTGAAGCCGTAGGTGGTCTCGCCCCGCCGCGTCGACCAGATGGTCGGCCCGAAACCGGCGAAGAATTCGGTGGCCTTCATCCCGAACAGTTTCGCCGGGATGAAGTGGCCAGCCTCGTGCAGCAGCACTGAGACGATGATGAGACCGAAGAAGACGACTCCGCCCAGGATCGAGACGAGGACGTTCACGGGTGGGTCCTGTGCTGCACGCAGAGTTCTGCGGCACGTTCGCGACCCCACGTGTCGGCAGCCAGGACGTCGTCGAGACTCACATGGGCATCGTCGACGTGGCCCTGGGCAAGGTGCTCGTCGACCGCCTCGGTGATGATGTCGGTGATGTCGGTGAACCCGATCTCGCCACGGCAGAAGGCGTCGACGCAGGACTCGTTGGCGGCATTGAAGACGGCTGGTGCCGTCCCGGCGGCCTTGCCGGCTCGTCGGGCCAGTTCCACCGCACCGAAGGTCTCGGAATCCAATGGTTCAAAGGTCCATGAGGCGGCCTGGGTCCAGTCGCAGCCGGCGGCGGCATCGGGGAGACGATCCGGCCAGGTGAGTCCCAGGGCAATGGGCAGCCGCATGTCCGGCGGGGAGGCCTGGGCAATCGTCGCGCCGTCGCAGAACTCGACCATGGAATGCACCACCGACTGCGGATGAACCACCACGGTGATGTCGTCGAGGTCGACGTCGTAGAGCAGGGCTGCCTCGAGCAACTCCAGCCCCTTGTTCACCAAGGTTGCGGAGTTGATGGTGATGACCCGCCCCATGCTCCAGGTGGGGTGCTTGAGGGCATCGGCAGCGGTGACATGGGCCAACTCGGCACGGGTACGACCACGGAACGGCCCGCCAGAGGCAGTGAGGATGAGACGACGCACCTCGCTGCGCCGTCCACCGCGCAGGCACTGGGCGAAGGCCGAGTGCTCGGAGTCGACGGCAACCATCTGTCCCGGTGCGGCCGCCTGGGTGACGAGCCCTCCGCCGATGACCAAGGACTCCTTGTTGGCCAGGGCCAGGGTGGCCCCGGCCTCGAGGGTGGCCATCGTCGCGAGCAGGCCGGCGGCGCCGGTGATGGCATTGCAGACGGTGTCGGCCGGGCGGCCGGCAAGCTCGGCGGACGCCCCCGGGCCGGCCAGCACCTCCACCTCATGGAGTCTGACACCGCTGCTGCTGGCATGACGGTGCAACGTGGCACGGAACTCCTCAGCCAGTTCCTCACGTGGCAGGGCGACGACGGGGACGTGGAAGTCCACCGTCTGCCGGGCCAGCAACTCCAACTGGGAGCCTCCGGCTGCCAGACCAACCACCCGGAACTGATCGGTACGCGAACTGATGACGTCGAGTGTCTGGGTGCCGATCGATCCGGTTGACCCCAGGATGATGACCTTCTTCACCCATCCAGTTTTCCATGAATCGGCACCAGACCAACACCAGTCGGGCGGGAAGCACCCCGTACGGCGCTCCTCGCCCCTCGTCGATCAGACGATGCCCTGGGCGATGACGGCGTCCGCCACCTTGATGAAACCGGCGATGTTGGCACCCACGACGTAGTCCCCCGGATGTCCGTAGAGATCAGCCGTCTGGATGCAGTTGTCGTGGATGTCGTCCATGATCTGCTGCAGTCGAGCCTCGGTGTCCTCGAAGCTCCACGAGTCCCGAGCGGCGTTCTGCTGCATCTCCAGGGCCGAGGTCGCCACACCACCGGCATTGGCCGCCTTGCCCGGTGCGAACAGCACTGATGCCTTCTGGAAGGCTCGCGTCGCCTCGGGGGTGGACGGCATGTTCGCCCCCTCGGCGACGGCGATCACACCATTGCGGATGAGGGTCGCAGCTGCATCCCCGTCGAGCTCGTTCTGGGTGGCACAGGGCAGGGCGATGTCCACCGGCACGTCCCAGATGGATCCAGAGGTGTGGAAGGTGGCGCTGTCACGACGTGCCGCGTACTCGCTGATGCGTGCCCGCTCCACCTCCTTGACCTGCTTGAGCAGGGCGACGTCAACACCCTTCTCGTCAATGACATAACCGCTGGAGTCCGAGCAGGCCACGACGGTGGCGCCGAGGGCCTGCGCCTTCTCCACAGCATGGATGGCGACATTTCCCGATCCGGAGACGGTGACCCGCATGCCGTCAAGATCCTTGCCAGCCTGCTGCAACATTCTCTGGGTGAAGAACACCACGCCGTAGCCTGTGGCTTCGGTACGCACCAGGGAACCACCCCAGGTGAGGCCCTTGCCGGTGAGCACACCGGATTCGTGGCGATTGGTGATGCGCTTGTACTGACCGAACAGGTAGCCGATCTCACGCATGCCCACACCGATGTCGCCGGCGGGAACGTCGGTGCACTCGCCGACGTGACGGTACAGCTCGGTCATGAACGACTGGCAGAACCTCATGATCTCACCCTCGGAGGCCTGGTGCGGATCGAAGTCCGAACCGCCCTTCGCGCCGCCGATGGGAAGTCCGGTGAGGGAGTTCTTGAAGATCTGCTCGAATCCGAGGAACTTGATGATTCCCAGGTTCACCGACTCCCGGAATCTCAGACCACCCTTGTACGGGCCGAGCACCGAGGAGTACTCCACGCGGAAACCGCGATTGATACGAACCCGACCCGAATCGTCCACCCAAGGGACTCGGAAGATGATCTGCCGTTCCGGTTCACAGATGCGTGAGAGCACTGCCCCCTCGACGTACTGCGGGTTCTTGCGAAGCACAGGGCCAAGCGACTCGAAGACCTCGAAGACGGCCTGGTGGAACTCAGCCTCTCCGGGGTTGCGTCGTAAAACGTTCTGGTAAACGTTCTCCAGCTGGGAATCCATCGGGCCTCCTGAGAATTGATGATCTGTACCACCATTTTTCCACCGTAGGCAAAACAACCGCTGGACGTCCGCATTTCGGGTCGGATGACACCGGGGCACACACTGTGGCGCCCCATGAGATCACCGGACCGCTTCCGCCCTCCCCACCGACGCGAGCTGCCACAACAACTCGCGCTGCCTCATCGACCGGGCTGCCTCATCGACCGGGCTGTGTCGTGCCGGGCATGACCAGCCACGTCTTGCGCTCTGCGGCCAGATCCGTGCCCGGGTCACTGGCCAGCAGCACTCGAGCATCGCTTCCAACCACTCAACCCCGGTGGTCCGACCTCGTCCGCGTGTCAGTGTGAGCGCACTACCGTGGTGGTCATGAGCAGTGCAGAAGTGGTTGAGGTGACGACCGAGGTTTTCGACGAACTGGCAGCAGCGGGATGCCGTCCCCACCGGCTCCTGGTCTGCCAGCACGGACGTCTGCTCGCAGCATGCCGGAACGCCCCGTGGCAGAAGCACCAGCCGTCACTGGTGTACTCGGTGTCCAAGACGTTCACCTCCATGGCCGTGGGCATCGCGGTCGACGAGGGGCATTTCGGATATCTCGACCGTCTGGTCGACCTGTGGCCGGAGATCCTGCCCGAACAGCTGGGGAAGGTGGCCAGCCAGATCCGGGTACGCGACCTGCTCACCATGTCTTCCGGGCACAGCCCGGAACAGACCGAGCAACTGCTGGCACGCAACCACCCGCCCGCGGAGTCGTCGGTGGCGGACTTCCTGGCCACCGAGCCGCTCAGCCGTCCAGGCACCGACTTCGCCTACAACAATCTGGCAAGTTGGATCCTGGGACGCCTCGTCACCCGACACACCGGACGCACCGTCGTCGACCTGGTGGACCAGCACATCCTCGCTCCCCTGGAGATCACCGAATACTCCTGGCAGCGTGATCTGGACGGCCAGGTGCTGGGCTACAGCGGTCTCCACATCGACGCCTCGGATCTGCTCAAGGTGGGGCAACTGCTGCTCGACGACGGCATTCATCACGGCGCGCGGCTACTCCCAGCGGAGTGGATCGACATGCACCGACGCACCCAGGTGAGGACGGACGGCAACGCTGGCCCGGACTGGGCACTGGGCTATGGCTGGCAGGTGTGGACCTCACAGCACGGTTATCGACTGGACGGGGCCTTCGGCCAGTACGTCCTGGTGCTCCCCGAGCAGGACGCCGTCATCGTCTCGACGAACAACTGTCCGGCAGCAGGCCCGGGAGCGATCCAGACCGTGTTGAGCACGATGTGGCAACGCCTCGTCCCAGCCCTGGACAGGACGGCACACAGCGACCCCGAACCAGACGATGCGGATCACACCCTGGCGGACGACGACGTCACAGAGGTGGTACGCACGATCCCCACCATCGACGGGGATTTCGACCCAGTCCGCTCGGTGCAGACCATGCTGGAGGGTGGTCATCTTGTCGTGGCCCCCGGACAGAACGGGTGGAACCTCACCTGGACGTTTCCCGACGACAGAACCCTGCGGGTGCGGGTGGGACACCAGCGTTGGGAACACACCCGCTGCGCGCTGCCGCCCCAGTCGTCGACCGGTGGCGCCGAGGGTCTGCTGGACGTGGCCTGCTGCGGGGGATGGACTGCGGCGGGACTCGTCATCGATCTTGCCGTGATCTCCAGCCCGCACACCCTGCGTCTGGTACTGGGCGACGAGCCGTGCGCCACATGGGACTCAGAGCCGCTGGGTGACCAGACGTTGTGGTCCCTGGTACGCCCCGTGTGAGTAACCCCCGTGTGAAGAACACCCGATGTGAATAGCCCCGTGTGATACCCAGTGTGGCGGCAGCACCGCGCAGGAGTCGAGAACCGCCGGTCACGCGCACCGATCACGCGGGATCGCACAGGGCACAGCCATGCCAGGAGCGACAGAACACCTTCTGCGGGTTTTCCGGGCCAAGGCCGCCACGCGTGGAGCCACTCACACCCCGAGTTCGTCGACGCGCCCCTTGGCCGCCAGCTGGCCACATGCCCCGTCGATGTCGGAGCCACGGGTGTCGCGCACCGTCACCGGAATCTTCCACCGTTCCAGGGTTGCAACGAAGACGTCCTGGTCCTCCTGACGCGAAGCCGTCCACCGCGACCCGGGCGTCGGGTTGAGGGGGATGAGATTAACATGCGCCCAGTTCCAGTCGCCCCGACGCCGCAGCTGTCTGGCCAGCACGGCAGCGCGATCGGCCTGGTCGTTGATGTCACGCATCAGTGCATACTCGATCGACACTCGTCGTTTCGTGGTCTCGGCATACTGGAACGCCGCATCGAGCAGGTCGTCGACCTTCCAGCGCTTGTTGACGGGAATGAGCTCGTCACGAAGTTCGTCGTCGGGGGCGTGCAGCGACACGGCGAGGGTGACCGGCAGGCCTTCCCCGGTGAGCGCCCGAATGCGCGGCACCAGTCCGACCGTCGAGATCGTCAGGGCCCGGGCGCTCATCCCGACACCTCCCGGGGTGGGGGTGGTGAGGGTTCGCACTGCGTGCAGCACCGATTTGTAGTTGGCCATCGGTTCGCCCATGCCCATGAAGACGATGTTGTGCACCCGCTCACGTGCACCCCGCACTCCCCCGGCCGCGATGAGACGGTTGGCTGCAAGCACCTGGGTGACGATCTCGGAGGCCAGCATGTTGCGCTGGATACCGCCCTGGCCCGTCGCACAGAACGGGCAGGCCATGCCGCACCCGGCCTGGGAGGAGATGCACAGCGTGGTGCGTGCCGCAGAGTGCCGAGTGGCCGGGTAGTGCATGAGCACCGATTCGACCAGCGCCCCACCGATGAGACGCCACAAGGTCTTGACGGTCGTACCGCGATCGGCGCTCTGCTGGGAGACCTGGGTGATCATGGTGGGGAACCAGGCCTCGGCGATCCGGGCCCGGGCGTCCTTGGGAAGGTCCGTCCACTCGGTGGGGTCGATCTCCCATCGTTCGAAGACGTGGGAGTTGATCTGCTTGGCACGGAAAGCCGGCAGGCCAAGGTCCTTGACGGCTTGGACCCGTTGGTCGTCGGTGAGGTCGATCCAGTGCTTGCGCGGCATCCGACGTGCTGGCGACTTGACGACGACCGGCCGCTGTTTTCCTGGTTCGGCCAAGGGTGTCTCGGGCAGGGCGAGGCCGAGTCGCGACGTGGTGGGGCGTGCATCGTGGGTCATGGAACCATCCTCGTCATCGACACCGGAAGTGGCAACCGGACAAGAACGTCAGCGGCATCACACCGGTGATCGCACGTCGTGGTGCTGCTCGTACCTCGTCACGTGTGTGGCGGGTGAGAGACGATGATGCCTCCTGCGCACATGGTCGGGGCGACAGGACTCGAACCTGCGGTCTCCTGCTCCCAAAGCAGGCGCGCTAGCCACTACGCTACGCCCCGTTGACCTGCCCAGCTTACTGGACCGGGCCGCGTTGTGCGAATTGCCAGGAGCTCATGGCTCTCGGACAGCTCAGCCGGACCCGTCCGGAACATGGTCTGGCACACTCACACCCTGCGAGGCCTGACCAGCGGGAAGGCAATCGTCTCGCGGATGGATGCCCCGGTGAGCATCATGACGAGCCGGTCCAGTCCCATGCCCATGCCTCCCGACGGGGGCATCGCATATTCCAGTGCCTCCAGGAAGTCCTCGTCGAGTTCCATTGCCTCGGGGTCACCACCAGCGGCTCGCAACGACTGGGCAGTGAATCGTTCCCGCTGGATCACCGGGTCGACGAGCTCGGTGTAGGCCGTGGCCACCTCCGAGCCCAGGACGATGAGGTCCCACTTCTCGGCAAGCCGTGGATCGTCACGGTGCTGACGAGTCAGCGGGGAGACCTCAGTGGGAAAGTCACAGTAGAACGTCGGCTCGACGGTGGTGCGTTCGCTGAGGTGCTCGTGCAGCTCCAGTACGACGTCACCGCGGGAGGCGGACGGCTTGACGGGAATGCCGAGCCTCTTGGCGTGGGCGACGAGCTGCTGCCGGGACGTGTCGGCACTCACCTCCTCACCCAGCGCCTGCGACAGTGCCTCGTTGACGGTGACGACTCGCCACGGTGCGGCCAGGTCGAACTCATGACGCTTTGCCTGCCGATCAACCCCGCGGACCATCGTCGTGCCCAGTGCTGCGGTGGCAGCACGACGAATCATCTGGGCAGTGAGTTCACGCATCTGGGCATAATCACCATATGCCTGGTATGCCTCGAGCATGGTGAACTCCGGGTTGTGGGTGGCGTCGGCCCCTTCGTTGCGGAAATTGCGTCCGATCTCGAACACCCTGCCCACACCGCCGACCATGAGTCGCTTGAGGTACAGCTCCGGGGCGATACGCAGGTACAGATCAGTGTCGTAGGCATTGATGTGGGTGCGGAACGGCCGGGCATTCGCCCCGCCGTGAATGGTTTGCAGAATCGGGGTCTCGACCTCGAGGAAGTCATGGGAGAGCAAGGTCTCCCGTACTGCCCGAATCGCCCGGGACCGTGCCACGAGCTGATCGCGAGAGCTCGGGTTGACGATGAGGTCGAGGTAGCGGCGTCGCACCTTGGACTCGGAGTCCGTGAGACCGTCACGCCGGTTGGGCAGTGGACGCAGCGACTTGGCCGAGACCTGCCAGTGCTCGGCCAACAGGCTCGTCGTGCCATTGCGTGACCTGCCGATCGTCCCGGAGACGACGAGATGGTCTCCCAAGGAGAGCTGGCTGCGCAGTCGTCGCATGGATCGAGCACCCAGGGCCCTTTCCTCGAGCAGCACCTGACACTGCCCCGACCAGTCGGCCATGTCGCAGAAGACCACTCCTCCGTGGTCACGTGTCGCCACGACTCGGCCACTGAGGCTCATCTGCTCACCCATCGCCGCATGCGCCACATCGCCCGGGGCATGGTCGGGGGTGCAGTCGGGAGGGTAGGGCTGGACGCCGGCATCAAGCATGTGCTGGCGAGTCGCCATCCGTACCCGCATCTGCTCGGGCAGCAGACGCTGCGGCAGCGATGGCGCATCGGCCCGGGAGCTCAGGAAGGCAGCGATCTCGGGATGTTCCTCGGAACGGTAGATGGGTTGTTCGGGCGGGACACCCCGGTAGAGCCAGCGCGGGATGTCGAGTTGCCCCTCGGCAATGCCCATGGCCAGCCCCACCTGTGCCAGATCTGCCGTCACCGGGAAGACGAGGTACCGGGGCTGCCAACTGGGCAGGTACTTGACGTTGGAGTGGTAGAGCTGTTCGATCTGGAACCACCGTGACGCCGTACCGACCAGCCGGCGGTTGAGACGATGCACCATGAGGGCGCCGACCTGGTCACCCTGTTCGATCATCTCGCGCAGCACGGCGAAGTTGAGTGAGACTCGATGAATGCCCATCTCACGCCCAGCAGCCATGAGACCGGCGACCATGAGTTCGGTGACGCCGTTGTCGGCCTTCTGCAGATCACGTCGCATGACGTCGAGACTGAGGCCGTCGGGGCCCCAGGGCACGAAGGAGAGCAGCGCTGCAGTGCGTCCTGCCATCGGCCCGTCCACCGGGTACAACGCCTCGACCATCACCGAACGCCCGTCCAATGGGTCCCCCAGTCGGGACAGGGCCATGGAGAATCCACGTTCATCGCCGTTGCGACGCCACAGGTCGGCCAGGGCGATGAGGTGGGCGAGTTCCTGCGGGTCGATCTCGTCATGGCGTCGCACCCGAGTCGTGTAGCCAGCTCGGCGCAATCGGTTGACGCTGGTGCGCACCGATTTCATCTCCGGAGCTTCCAGGGTGAAACTCTGCGGCGACAGGATGGCTTCATCGCCGATGCGCACTGCTCGCAGGCCCGCCCGCTGCCATGCAAGGGTGCCTTGTTCGGAGGTACCCAGCACGGCAGGCGTCCATCCGTTGGAATGAGCCATGTCCATGAAGGCCGAGATTGCCCCAGACCACTGTCCCCGCGGTCCGATGGGGTCCCCGGAGGCCAGGGCCACGCCCAGTTCGGCGCGGTAGCAGATCGCTGCCCGGCGATTCTCGGAGAAGATGGCTGCCTTGTCACGCCGCAACGAGAAGTATCCCAGCGAGTCAGCCGGGTTCTGTGCCAGCAGACGACGCAGCTCCAGTTCCTCGTCGATGTCGATGAATCTGATGTCGTGCTGGGACCGCATGAGGACGATGAGCGCCGCAACCACTGCCACGGCCATGAGGAAACTCACGATGCGGAACAGCCATCCGGGCATCGTCGCGTCCACCGGGACAATGCCCGGAATGTTGGTGAGATGTTCGAGCAGGGTGAGCAGCCGGGACGTGGGGCTGTCGGTGACACCTGCTGCCGAACTCATGGCCCACCCGGCTGCGAGCGAGACGAGGACACCGACGAGGGCGACGAGTACCGCCCGGTTGAAGTTCCGCCTGGCCACCCGGGCCACGAAATCATGTCGGTCGGCGATGAGCAGGCAGAATATGGCACCAATGCTCACCACATTGAACAGGTACTCGGCGAGACAGTAGTCGGACACGTAGTCCGTGGGCCGCCCGGAGGCCACCTCGATGACGAGGGCAGCGACGTAACCCCAGGTGATGAGCCAGCGCACCAGGAAACCCGCCACGCACACCCACCAGGCGATTCTCCTGCGTTGCTTGAGGGAGAACGAGAAGATGACGAGCAGAACAGCCGTCAACCAGCCCGATCCTTCGATGGGGAACACGAGAATCGTGAATGCCCGAACGAGCCCGTCAAGCCACCAGGTTCGGCGGAAGAGCAACGCGAGGATCAACAGTGCAGCCCCGACACCCATGAGTCTGGGCACCAGGGAAGCCGCATGGGGTCTGCTGTGACGAGTGAATGGCACGATGCATACTTTGCCAGCAAATACCGGTAATTCCACACCGAGGACTGGCTGGGAGAACCGATCACCTCCATCTGGATCACCGGGCAGGAGGATCGATCCGGTTCACCACGTGAGCAGGGCCAGGACGGCGTCGTCGAGATGCTCGACGGCCAGTAGGCGACGTCTCGCTCGATCCCGCATGACGCCGATCGGTTCACCGAAGGGTTGATGCAGGCCGGGCCACACCGAGGTCACCGCCAGCGCCCAGGCTGTCACCTCGAGGGGCACCTGACCATCCCTGGCCATCAGCGGCCCCGGATTGACGGCCGGGACGACCTCCCCCAACAACCATGCGGCATGGTTGGCACGTGGGCCGACGGTGGCAGGTGGCGTGAGCCACAGGTCACGTTCCGCCGCTGCCAGCACGGCCGCCCAGTCAGGAGTGTCCACATGGTCGGTGGACGGATCGCGTGGGATCCGTGGGTCGCAGTTCTCGGCATCGCCGGCACCCGAGCGACGGGGACGGTCGCTGATCGGTTCGGCCAGATGTGCCGGATCTCGACCCGGGTCACTCACCGAGGCGGCGGTGTCCATCGCATCGTCCGGACCGGGGCGGCCGGTCGCCGCCCTGACACTGGCCATCAGCGCCTGGGACATGAGTGCCCCCGGCGAACCCCGATCAAGGTGTTGACAGGCACGTTCTGCCGTGTCCCACAACTCGTCGTCAGCGAGGGACCAGGAGGCCTGGCATCCTGCGCAGATGGCCAGGACATGATCGCCCCGAAGACTGGCAGTGCCGCTGTGGTCATCTCGTCTCGCCAGCACGTTCTCCACGATCTCGCGTGCGAGCAACAGGCCGTCATGATCGACGAGTCCCTGCAGGCTGGCCCAGGTGAGAAGCCACGCCGCGCCGCCGCTGGCGCGACGCGGATCAGCAGATGTGAGGAGCTCGTGGGCCCGGGCCGTCACCCTGGCGGCCAGGCTCGGAGCCGACCCCACGTCGAGCAGGACGTCGCCGCTGGCACGACGCATTTCGAGCCGGTGCATGCCCAACGGAACGGTGACCTGCTCCGAGGCCATCTCGTCACCGTCCAGCAGGATCGCCGAATCCGGGTCGCAGAGATCGATGACACTGCCCATCTCGACGACCAGGCTCGCAGGCAACCAGCCGGGCAGCATGGCTCGCACCCGTGCCACGTCCGGCACCACCTCACCGCGCCAGGATGCGAGCAGCGGGTGATCGGGGCTCACCTGCACCGTTGGGCCCCACAGTGACACTCCTCCATTGGCCAGGCCCGCCCGGCCGGCCTGCTCGGTCCACACGAGGAGTTCACTGCCCACGCGAGCAACGACACAGCCACGTGATCCGGCTGGCCACACCTGCACGGGTTCATCGACGTCGAAGCACCACAGGGGACCGGGAACCCGTACTGGGCCGGGTCCATCGGCCTTGAGCACGACGCGCAGGGTGAGGCCGGGATCCACGCCGACACGTGAGACGAGGCTCGCGCCGGCTGGATGGTGCCAGCGACACACCCGTTCTGCGAACTCGGTCTCGTCGCTCACCAGTTCCCATCCTGGTGCGACGACCCGACTGGTGCGTTCATCCCAGGGCGGAAACTGCGGACTCTCGGACTGACTCATCGGCTCCTCCCCGGGGTTCAGTGATGCCTGCGCTGGCAGCGCGGGCACCAGAACAGGTGGCGTCCGGCCACGGTACGTTGCTCGATCGGGGTGTCACAGACCAGGCAGCGTTGCCCAACTCGTCGGTACACGTAGACCTCCCCGCCGTGCCGGTCGACCCGTGCAGGGCGTCCCATGGCCTGCGGGGTGTGCTCGGGGCGCACCGTGTCGATACGTCCGCTGGCCACCCCGGCGCGCATGAGCACGACGAGATCGTCCCAGATGGCGTGAAACGTGGCTGCTCTGAGATCACGGCCAGGCGTGGCAGGGTCGATTCGATGCCGAAAGAGCACCTCGGCGCGGTAGATGTTGCCCACCCCTGCGGTGATCGACTGGTCCATGAGTAGTTCGGCGATGGACCTACCACTGGCTCGTACCCGACGCCACGGGACCGTCCAGTCCGCGTCGTCTCGGATGGGGTCGGCACCCAGGCGTTCCCGCACCCGGCGCCAGGCTGCTTCGTCGAGCAGTTCACAGGTCTGGGGGCCACGCAGATCTGCATCCGTGGCACCATCACCGATGCGCAGAGTCGCACCTGACCTCGTACCGGGGCGTGCGGGGCCAGGGAGAACTTGCCGATGAGCCCCAGATGGATGTGGATGAGGTGTTCTGCCGGACGGTCGATGTCGATGACGAGATGCTTTCCCCAGGCGTGCGCTGCGCGCAGGACCTCACCGTCCAGCACGGCTGCCTCGGCAGCGAACCTGCCCTGTGGGGAGCTCACCTGGACGGGCCGACCGGCAAAGGCGTCGTTGAGCGCACCGGCAAGACGATGAATGACGTGACCCTCCGGCACGAGACCCTCCCCGATGGTTGAGCTGAGGTTCCAGTATGACCCATGGGAAAAAGACGTGGTCGGGAACTGACTGCCGCCCCCGTCGTGGTGAAATGGCACGGTGAGCAAGAAGAACCGCGGCAAGACCTCCCGTCCCCAAGGCCAGAAGACGAATCCCGACACGGTCCGACAGCAGCAGGAGGGACACTCCCGACCTGGGAGTCCTCGTCAGAAGCACGGGCGCGGCACAGCAGCCCCCAACCATGCCGGGGATTCCCGCGCGGCACGACGTGAGAACCCCACCTCCCCCGGCCGGCGACGCCACGGCCCAGTGGTCAACGGTCTGCGGGCGCTGCGCAGCCGAGAGCTCAAACCCTGGTCCCGGCGCGAGAGGACGTCAGGATCGGCCATGCCGGCCAAGGGCAAGGAGTGGGACCACATCCTGGCAGACCTGCGCCGCCGTGCCGAGGGAAGTGCGGTCACAGCCGACCCGTCTGCTCCCAGGTCGTCAACTCATCGATCCGACGCTGGTGACGCTCCTCACCGGTGAACTCGGTGGTGAGGAACACCTCGACCATCTGCCAGGCCTCCTCGTGGGACTGCATGCGTCCCCCGAGGCTCAATACATTGGCGTCGTTGTGCTCGCGGGCCAGCCGGGCGATTTCGGTGTTGTAGGCCAGCGCGGCACGAATTCCCGTGACCTTGTTCGCGGCGATCTGCTCACCATTGCCCGACCCGCCGAGTACCAGCCCAAGTGATCCGGCGTCATCGACGACGGCCTGGGCAGCAGGGATGCAGAACCGTGGGTAGTCGTCCTGGGAGTCGTACTCGTGGGCTCCGTGGTCGGCGACCTCGTACCCAGCGTCCTGCAGACGGGTGACGAGGTACTCCTTGAGCTCGTACGCAGCGTGATCGGTGCCGATGTGGACTCGTGTGGGATGGAAAACCATGATGCCATACTGTCACCTGCACCACATCCGCGGCGGCGCAGGACGGCCATTTCCGGTCCGGACGCTGCTGGCGTGGGGCGGGAGGATCGGGACTCGTGCCCCGGTGGAATGTGCCCTTCAGCAGGCAATTCACCTCAATTCATGTGTGGGGGTGACACCAAGAGGCTACTTTTGTGGTCATGACAACTGCTGAAACAGGTCACTTCCACCAGCTTCCCGAGCAGTATCGATTCGCCCTCGTCGACGCCAATGGTGAGCCCACCGAGCAGTGCCGGAACCATCTACGCGCCATCTCCATGGGATTTCATTACGCCGCGCCCGACGAGGATGGGTATGCCCAATATGCCAAGGATTCGGCTGGGGCACGGCTGCGCGAGGTCCGCGAGGTGGAACCCAGCGGGGAACTTCCCGGGCTACCGATTGCGACCCTCACCGGCTACGACCAGACCGTCAACACCGGCCACGGACACCTGGAATCGGCAGAGTTCATCACCGACGTCACGGTGCGTGCCACTCATCGCAGGCGCGGGCTGCTGCGCTCCCTCATGACGTACGAACTCGACCAGGCACGCCAGGCCGGCAAGACCTTTGCCGCCCTCACCGCCACCGAGGGAAGCATCTACGGACGCTACGGGTTCGGCATCGCCACCCAGGCGATGAGCGTCGAGGTGACGAAGGGACGCAACTTCTCCCTGCCCCACGAGCCGGCCGGAACCATCGAGATCGTCCATCCCGGAGCGATCGACGACGTGCGTGAGGCGGTGTTCGCCGACTTCCACGCCAACCACCGTGGCTCCCACGGCCGACAGCGTCTGCAGCTGAACTACGCGGCAGGTCGCTGCACCGCCGACCACCTCTCCACACCGAATCCGCGAATGCGTTCGGCCGTGCACCGTGACGACTCCGGCCGGCCGGACGGCGTCGTCTCCTACGAGGTGACCGAGGACTTCGGCAAACTGCTCAAGGTGCACGACTTCGTCACCGTCAACCCGGATGCCGAGTTGGCGCTGTGGAAGTTCCTCACCTCGGTGGATCTGGTGACGAAGGTCGAGGCACCGATCGTCGGCCGCTCGACCCCGCTGCAGTGGGCGATCAAGGATCCCTACCAGATGCGGATCACCGGCATGAAGAACTTCACCTGGCTGCGCGTGCTCGATGTGCAGCGTGCCCTGGAGGTGCGTGGCTGGGATCACGCCGGCACCGTGCAGTTCCGCATCGAGGATCCGCTGGGCTGGTGCGACGGCACCTGGCAGGTCGAGGTCTCCGAGCCCGGTGCGCAGGCCGTCGTCACTCGGATCGACGACCGCGACGACGTGGCGAGCTTCGGCATCCGGGCACTGGGATCGATGTACTTCGGCCTGGCGCACGCCCATTCCCTGGCCGCAGCCGGACGCATGAACTGCACCCCGGAACAGCTCCTGGAGCTTGACCGATTCTTCGACACCTTCGATCAGGCGTACAACATCACCGGATTCTGACCCTATTCCCGAGGTGCCACACGCCTGAGGCTCCACGGCACGTGAGGTGTGGTGGGCAATGACCCGCCCCAGCACCAGCTGAGTCGCTTTCGGAACGGCTGGGTCGACTCCTGAAACACTGGACGCCGTGCGGGGCTGGAGCGGGTGGGAATTCTCGTGCCGAGCCAGTCTCAGGCGATCGTCGGCACTGCCCGGGGGCCGTGTTCGAGCAGGTGTCGGAACCCGGACTCGTCAAGGATCGGCCTGCCGAGTTCGCGGGCCTTGGTCTCCTTGGACCCGGCATTCTCCCCGACGACGACGTAGTCGGTCTTGCGCGAGACCGATCCGGCTGCCTTGCCACCGCGGCTGACGATCGCCTCCTTGGCCTCGTCACGGGTGAATCCCTCCAACGACCCGGTGACGACGACCGTGAGACCTTCCAAGGTCTGTGGTGCGGTGTCGTCGGTGTCGTCGGCCATGCGCACCCCGGCGGCACGCCACCGCTCGATGATCTCGCGGTGCCAGTCCACCTCGAACCAGGCGACGATGGAGGCTGCCAGCACCGGGCCCACCCCGTCCACCTCGGAGAGTTCGTCGACGCTGGCACGTGCCAGGGCGTCGATGGAGCCGAACCGTGCGGCAACGCTGCGGGCTGCGGTGGGACCCATGTGCCGGATCGACAGGGCCACCAGCACCCGCCACAGCGGCTGGGACTTGGCCTTGTCCAGTTCCGCGACGAGCTTGCGGGCGGTGGCGTTGGGGGCGGCCGGCCTGGTGGCCGTGGCCCGGGTGGCGAAGAATGGCTCACGTTGCCAAGGACCGGGACCGGCCTTGGTCTTGCGCTGCCGCCAGACCTTGACGCCCATGAGGTCGTCGACGGTGAGGTCGAACAGACCTGCCTCACTGGCGAGCAGCGGAGTCTGCGGGGCGGGCAGCTCGCCGGTGTGGTCGGCCGAGTCGGCGTCATCGGTACTGTTCCCGCTCGCCCCGGCATCATCATTGGCGGCGCCAACCGTCTCGTCACGAGTCGCACTGAGGCTGCCCCGGGCTGGGTCTCCTGCGCCGTGACCATCGGGGGTGGGCCGGGACTCCTCGGGGTTGGTGAGGGCGATCGCTGCCTCCCAGCCGAGCGACTCGACGTCCAGGGCCTGTCGGGATCCCAGGGCGAACACTCGTTCGCGCAACTGTGAGGGGCAGCTGCGCGCGTTGGGGCAGCGCAAATCCTTGTCGCCGTCCTTCTCGTAGCGCAGCTCGGTGCCGCAGGCCGGGCAATGGGTCGGCATGACGAACTCTCGCTCGGTGCCATCGCGCAGTTCGACGACTGGGCCCAGGATCTCGGGGATGACGTCGCCGGCCTTGCGCAGTACGACGGTGTCACCGATGAGCACCCCCTTGCGTTTGACCTCGAAGCCGTTGTGCAGGGTGGCCATCTCCACGGTGGATCCGGCGACCGTCACGGGTTCCATCACCCCGAAGGGCGTCACCCGGCCGGTGCGCCCCACGTTCACCTGGATGTCGAGCAGCCTGGTGTTGACCTCCTCGGGTGGGTACTTGTAGGCGATGGCCCAGCGCGGTGCCCGTGAGGTGGCCCCCAGCCGTTTCTGGGTGGCCACCTCGTCGATCTTCACGACGACCCCGTCGATCTGGTGACTCGCGTCGTGTCGGTGTTCGCCCCAGTGTGCGATGAAGTCGAAGACCTCGTCAGGGGTGTCGACGAGCTGGTAGTACGGCGAGACGGGCAGCCCCCAGGCAGAGAGTTTCTCGTACATCTGCGCCTGACTCGTGACGTCGAGTCCCTCCACGGCCCCCAGGCCATGCACGATCATGGACAGTGGCCGGGTTGCGGTGACCGAGGAATCCTTCTGACGCAGCGACCCGGCAGCAGCATTGCGTGGGTTGGCGAACGGGTTGCGCCCCTGCTCCACCAGGGCGGCGTTGAGACTCTCGAAGTCGGCCACGGGAAAGAACACCTCGCCGCGCACCTCGAGCAGATCGGGCACATCCACACCGCGAAGTCGCGTGGGGATGGCCTTGATGGCTCGTACATTGGCGGTGACGTCCTCCCCGACCCGGCCGTCGCCACGAGTGGCACCGCTCACCAGACGTCCTCGTCGGTACACCAGATCGACGGCGAGCCCATCGATCTTGAGTTCGCAGAGAAGCCGCACCGGTGCGTCGGCAGCTTCGGTGGTGCGAGACAGCCAGGTCGCCATCTCGTCGCGATTGAAGACGTTGTCCAGACTGAGCAACCGCTCCAGGTGCTGCACCGGGGCGAACTCGGTGACCCGCTGGGGTGCCCCGACCCGCTGAGTGGGCGAGTCGGGCACTCGCAGCTCGGGATGGTCATCCTCCAATGACTTGAGGCTGGCCATGAGCTCGTCGTAGGCGGCGTCGGAGATCGTCGGAGCGTCGGAACCGTAGTAGGCGTCCTGGGCGTCGAGGATCTGGCGGACGAGTTGCCCCCAGCGGTGGCGCAGATCGGCCTGTTCACCGGTGTGCTCCAAGCCAGCGGCGTCCGGCTCGGTGCCGTCAGGTCCAGTGCCCCCAGACCCGGTGGCCTTCGTCATCGCGTCCGCAACTCCCTCGTCGGCAGCTCTTTCGTCCGCCAGCTCGGTGTCCACATGCTCGGTGGGATCAGTCATGCCTCCATTCTTGCGCACTGCAGCGAAGGACATGCACCTTGCAGATCCAGGGAGCAGCTGGGACGACGCGGCTCTCACCCCGTCCTGCGTCGCAGTCTCCTCGCACCGTGCCGGGAGATGAGATGTTCACCTGCCCGGCGCGCCGCTGGCACCACCAGCGCGGCCACCGTCCACACCAAGGTGAGCACGACGGCAGTGGTACGGCTCACCGGAATGGTGAGGGCCTCCGACTCGCCAGTGTAGACAAGCCGCCAGGGACCAGCCAGTGGATGCACCACGGCAACCCACTCCCACGTCGTGGTGATCAACGCCACGGCCACCGCGAAACTGCCGAGCAGGATTCCCGCCAGTGCCAGTACTCGTCTGGCCGACCAGTTGACCACACCGAGCAGCACCAGGCCAGCTGCGAACCCGGCAAGCACGCCCGCTGGCAACGCCGCCCACGAGGCAGTCGCGGCAGGCCCCAACGGGGAGCCCTCCCGCAGCCCACCGAACAGACCGAACAGACCGGACGACAGTATGGCCACCCCGAGCAGCAGGACGGACATGGTCAGCCCGGCGAGAGCCTGGCAGCCGCGCAGAATCACCAGTCGTTCCCCGACCGTCCGGTACACTTCTTCAAGGTGGTCATCACCGTCCAGGCCGACGGCAACGACGGTGAACACGAGTGTGACGAGGACGGCGGGCCATCGCAGAACCGTGACAGCGTCGCAGAGCGCCGTGGTGAGGCCAGTGGTTGCGTCACCGCGAAGAACGGATCGCCATGCACCGGTGAGACCGCCGATGATGACGGCTGCGATGATGCTGCTCCATCCGCCGCAGCGGTGCCAGGCGATCGTCACCTGAACTCGTCGATCACCCACAGAGATCACCATCCTCATGCACGCCCACAACCTTCCAGGTGCCGTCGGCACCTGACATGCACAGTGGGATCTGTCTCTCACCGGAGACCACGATCGCGTAGTCGTGGGCATGAACCTCCTGCAAGGTGAAGGTGGTGCCCTGCGACAACGACCCGACCGCCCACAGGTAGTCGCCGAACGCCGCCTTGACGTCCCCACCGACGACGAAACGTCCCGCCTGTCTGAAGTTGGTTCGCAGTGACAGTATGAATTGCTCTGCCTGCTGCTCCGGGGCTGCCCCGACCATCTCCTCGACGAGCAGGTAGGGACGCTGCTGGATCGGCATCTCAGTGGTCACTGCACGTGGGATGACGAGCCCACCTACGCCCACCAGCATCAGGGCCAGCCCCAGGCCGATCCCTCGGCGCATTCGCAGTCGGGGGCCAGCTGCCCCAGCGCAGCGGCGGGTGTGGGCACCGCCCTCCCCCGATGGCTGGCGCATCGCTGCCCAGAAGGCGAGGCACGTGCAGATCGTGATGCAGGTGAACGACGCCAGCTGCACGGCACGGCTCCACGGGAAGAAACCCGACCCACGCATGGCACGCAGCGCAGCCACCGGATCGCCCACCCGCAGCACGGTGGCCAGCGGCGAGTCGGGTGTGAAGGGCAGAACCCAGGTGATGACGACGAGAATGCCCATGAGGACACCGCCACGGCGTAGTCCGTACCTTCGCACTGCACCTGCAGTCCACAGCCCCACGAGCCAGGCTCGCACGACTGGCAGGCACAGGGCAGACGCCCAGGTGGGTTCATTCATCAGTGGTCCGCCCAGGTCGGAGAAGGCAAAACACGTCACCGTCATCAGCACCCTCCACGACAGGAGCAGTACGGCAATGGCGAGCAGTCTCTGGCACATCCATCGCCGGTACGAGAGCCCGGAACATGCCCGATCCCGCTCCACACCGGGGCGGGTGTCGGGGCCGATCACCCAGGCACAGATGAGCACCGCCACCAAAGCGTTCACCGGATCTGTGTCCTGATCCAACCATTGGAAGACGTTGCGCCAGTGGACCGGGCCATAAGAGGCCGTCTGCCAGCCCTGGGCAATGGCCAGGAGGGCGACGAGGCACAGGGCGATCCGTGACCGGCCAGCCATACGCCATGCCGATCTCACTGGGCGCCCCCTCGCACGGCGGAGAAGTAGAGATCCTCCAGGCTGGCCCCGGCCGCGAGGTCGGAGGTGTCGCCTCGGGCGATGCACGTGCCGGCGTCGAGCATGAGGTAGGAGTCCGACATCTGTTGCACCTCGTGCAGCATGTGGCTGGAGAGCACGATGGCGTGACCGTCGTCCTGCAGCATCTGCACGATGTCTCGGAACGACTTGAGGAACACCGGGTCGAGACCATTGGTGGGCTCGTCGAAGATGATCACCGGTGAGGCGAGCATGAGGGCGCGCGCAATGCCCAACCGTTGCCGCATGCCTTGGCTGTACTGGGAGAACGGTACCTTCACCGTGTCCAGCTCCACGGTGGCCAAGGCACGCGGAATGCGGTCGATGCGGGCTGCGACCCCACCGCTGAAGGCCTCGAGATTGCTGCGGGCGGTGAGGAATGGGTAGAAGGCCGGCTCCTCGATCATCCCGGTGATGGACACCTCGGGGCCGGTGCGCACCGGTGGTGCGCCAGCCATGAGGACCTCACCGGAATGTGGGGTGAGCAGTCCCAGCAGCATGCGTAGCACGGTCGTCTTGCCGGCACCATTGGCGCCCACCAGCCCCAGACAGCCACCGGCTGGCACGGTGAGGTCGATCGGCCCCACCGATGCTCCCGAGCGGTAGCTGTGGCTGAGATTGTGTGCCTCGAGCATGGTCATGGACGTTCCCATGTGACCTTTCCCTTGGGGGTCATGAGGGCGAGCTGACCGGAGGGGGTGAACATCGCTGCAATCTTGCCGTCATAGGTTTTCTTGGTATGGCCGTCGATCGTCTCGACGACCACCGCAGAGCCGGAACGCCGCGCAATCATCGATCCATCCGGGGAGATCACCGGAGTGGATTCACCAGTTTCCGTGCGCTCCCGTAGAATTTTTCCATTGCTGCCGTAATAAATCAATTTTGTCTCAGTTTGCTCAGAATCCTTATTGGGATCATTCGCAAATGAGACGGCCACTGATCCATGAGCCCCAATGACACATGCCCCCAACTCTTCGGCGGAAATCTCATTCAACACCTGATCCTTCTTGCCAGAAGGTCGATGCAGGATCACGTCATCATGCATTGGAAGAATCCAAGAACCATCGGTGGCAGCACAACCAGCTCCTGAATCTACTTGAATTGCCGAACCGATATCACCAGCTCGATGGATGACACGAGCAAATGTCTTACCAGTTTGACCGTCATCCTCTGAGAAAAGAACCCCAGAAGCACCCTGTCCTGGATTCCAAAAAACTCTTGACGATTCCAACGGGGAAATAGTACCAGAAATATTCTTTTTCCACCATAGTGCGGTCGCCTTACCCGATTTTCCTGCCGTGACAACCAAAACTTGACCACTGATCGACACTGGCACGAAGACCTTGAATTGTTCAGGGATGCGAGTGACATCAGCTCCATGATATCCAACATTTGGAGTAGCCACCACTGGGGATCCTGTCGCATCGAGACTGCCGGAGACAATCGCCTTGGGGCATTGCGATACACAGACAGCCAGTCCTTCATGTCCCGGCTGCGACCAGATCTTCTTGCCCTGTCGATTCAGTCCAGCCATGACATCTTCTTTTACGGCTTCCCGGATGATCGCACCATGATCATCCGCTGTCACCAGGGCAGCTTCCTGCGGAGGCTCCACCGAATCATCCTGACGTTCCTCATCTGGCCCAACACAACTCGAGGTGAGCGCAGCGACAAGGACGAATACCCCGATCATACCTGCTCTCAACCGTTTGTGAACGTGCTCACGCATCGACAATCTGAACCTCCGTGAGAAAACCAACAAAACAGCCCCACTCACATCTCATGGAAAATCATCACATCCTCGTCAAAAAATCCACAACCGCCCCCCATCGCAATTGACGGCATACACGTCATCCCATGCTTCATAGGTGTACTCACGATACTACACCTCATCCCATGCCAGCCATCTGCACTGTCATTCTCGATGGCCAACCGGACTCATATGTTCGGCAGTTGCTGAATCGTCTGCTGTTCGTGGCCAATCGCCCCATCCGCCACATGGTGCGCCACCGCGCCCCGATACAGTGAGCAGTATTGAGACTCAACACCGGATGCCCATGTGCTCCGGCTCATGGATGACAGGAAGGCACGATGAACTCGCTCAACATCACCCGCGACGAGGCGCATCGCCGCTCAACGATCGTCACTGCACACAGCTACCGCGTCGTCGTGGATCTGTCTGGCCGGGACCCTCGAGGAGAGGCCTTGGCCGATCCGACCGGCACCTTCGTGTCGTCCTCCACGATCTCATTCACCAGCACCGGGGGCCAGACCCATGTCGACCTCGTCGCGGACGGGGTGTACGCCGTCGTCCTGGACGGGGTGCCACTGGACCCGGCCGCCCACCAGGGCAACCGCTACCCCATCAGCGTCGAGGCCGGCGAGCACTGCCTGACGATCATCGCACTGTGCCGCTACTCCCACACCGGCGAGGGGCTGCACCGCTTCGTCGACCCCGCCGACGAGCGGGTGTACCTCTACAGCCAGTTCGAGACCGCCGACGCCCGTCGTATGTTCGCCACCTTCGAGCAGCCGGACCAGAAGGCCACTTTCGCGCTACAGGTCATCGCGCCGAGTCACTGGGTCGTCGTGTCGAACTCCCCCACCCCCGAACCGGAGGATGGCCCGTACGACGACATGAGCAGGTGGAGCTTCGCCCCCACCGTGCCGATCGCCACCTACCTCACCGCCCTGGTCGCCGGTGAGTACCACGTCGACCACGGCACCATCACCTCCACCAAGGGTGAGCTGGGGGCCGACATCCTGTGTCGTCAGTCGCTCAAGGAGCATCTGGACGCCGATCGCATTCGTCACATCACCCAGCGCGGGTTCGACGTCTACGAGTCCGAGTTCGACTATGCCTACCCCTTCGAGAAGTACGACCAGTCGTTCGTGCCCGAGTTCAATGCCGGTGCCATGGAGAACGCCGGGTGCGTCACTCACCGAGACGAGTACCTGTTCCGTTCCCGGGTGACGTCGGCAGCCCACCTCAACCGCGACGTGACGATCCTGCACGAGCTGGCACACATGTGGTTCGGCGACCTCGTCACCATGAAGTGGTGGGACGACCTGTGGCTCAACGAGTCCTTCGCCGAGTGGTGCTCCTACCACTGCCGCGCCGTCATCTGCACCCAGGACGGTGGGGAGGACCCGTGGGTGTCGTTCGCCAACCAGCGCAAGACGTGGGGCTACACCCAGGATCAGCTGCCCACCACGCACCCGATTGCAGCCGACATGGTCGACCTGGACGCCGTGGAGCAGAACTTCGACGGCATCACCTATGCCAAGGGCGCATCGACCCTCAAACAGCTGGTGGCCTTCGTCGGCCAGGACAACTTCCTTGCCGGGGTGCACGAGTACTTTGTCGCACACGAGTTCGGCAACACCGAGCTCGTCGACCTGCTCACCGAACTGCACGACGCTTCCGGGCGAGACCTCTCCGACTTCACCGACACTTGGCTCAAGACCCCGGGCGTGAACGTCATGCAGGCTGATTTCGACGTCGACTCCCAGGGTAATTTCACTCGGTTCGACGTGGTGCAGAGTGCCTCCGAACGGTTCCCCGTGCTGCGCACCCACCGAATGGGGATCGGCATCTACTCCCTGCGCGATGGTGCCCTGGTGCGTACCGACGGTCTGGAAGTGGACGTCCACGGCGAGCGCACCCCCATCGCGGCCCTGGTCGGCCACCACCGTGGCGACCTCGTCCTGCTCAACGACGGTGACCTCACCTATGCCAAGGTGCGGCTGGACGACGTCTCCCTGGCAACCTTGGAGACACACATCGACGCCATCACCGACCCGCTGGCCCGCGCCCTGTGCTGGGCCTCGACATGGGACATGTGCCGGGACGGTGAGATGACGGCCCAGGACTACGTACGACTCGTGACCACCGGCCTGGGCTCGGAGACCGACCTCACTGCGATGCAGGCTCTCGCCGCACAGGCGACCATGGCCACCGAGCGGTTTGCCGCCGCTTCGGTGCGCAAGGACACCCGCATGGTCCTGGTGTCGAGCCTCGCCGCACAGCTCAAGGCTGCCGAGCCCGGATCAGACCGTCAGGTGGCGCTGGCCAATGGTCTCATCGACGCTGCCGGCCCCGAGGCCGTCGAGGTGCTGCAGGGCTGGCTGGCTGACGAGGAGGTGCCCGAAGGGCTCACCGTGGACCAAGGTGTGCGCTGGCGTGTCCTCATCGCGCTGGCCCGCCTCGGTGCGGCCGACGAGGCCCTCATCGCTGCCGAGCAGCAGCGTGATGGCACCAGTGCGGGAGCCGAGGAGGCCGCCTCGGCTCGTTCGGCCGCTGCGGACGCCGACCTCAAGGCCGCCGCGTGGCACCTCGCCACCGAGGACCCGACGGTGCCCAACGAGACCTACCGGCACATCACCCGCAGCTTCATCCAACCTGGCCAGGAGGACCTGCTGGAGCCCTACGCCGCCAAGTACCTGCAACTGTGTGAGCAGATCAGCACCGGGCAGGGGCAGTGGGCCAACGCCGGTCACGCCCAGGTGCAGAATGCGCTGACCTTCCTCTTCCCGGCGACGCTGGCCGACCGAACCTGGCTGGACGGGTTGTACTCCTGGATGCGTGACACCGAGTTGAACAGCACGGTGTTGCGCGTCCTGCTGGAGCGGGCCGACATGGCAGAGCGTGCTCTGCACTGCCAGAACGCCAGCGGCGCACGCGGCTGACGCCTGGCCGGTCCGACCGCTGCGTACCGGTCCGACTGCACAGCACCACCGACCAGCTCGCAGCATCCACCACCGAACCCATGAGGAGTCACATGTCCACCCCGACCTCGTCGCGTGCCAGCCAGATCGGCACCACCCCCGAGCCAGGAGGACGTCCCGGCTCCACGGGCACCGATGCCGAGCCGTGGTGGCGTTCGGCCGTCGTCTACCAGATCTACCCACGTAGTTTCTTCGACGCCGACGGTGACGGCACCGGTGATCTGCGCGGCATCACCAGTCATCTGGACCACGTCGTGAGCCTCGGAGCAGATGCCATCTGGATCAGTCCGTGGTATCCCTCCCCCATGGTCGACGGTGGCTACGACGTCGCGGACTACTGCGACATCCACCCCGACTTCGGCACCTTGGACGATGCCGAGACCCTCATCGACACCGCCCGCGCCAAGGGGCTGCGGGTGCTCATCGACCTGGTGCCCAACCACTGCTCGTCACAGCACCCGTGGTTCCGCGAGGCCGTGTCCGGTGGGCCGGGCCACCCCATGCGCGACCGGTTCGTCTTCCGTGACGGCACCGGTGCACACGGTGAGCTGCCACCCAACAACTGGCCGTCGGTCTTCGGCGGTGCGGCCTGGCAGCGCGTCGTCGAGCCGGACGGGAAACCCGGCCAGTGGTACCTGCACTTCTTCGATCCCGGCCAGCCGGACTGGAACTGGGACAACGAGGAGGTACGTGCCGAGTTCGACCGGATCCTGCGGTTCTGGTTCGATCGTGGGGTGGACGGATTCCGCGTCGACGTGGCGGACGCCCTCGTCAAGGACATGAGCCTGCCGGACGTGCCGATCGATCCGAGAACCGGTCGTGGCACCCTCGACAAGTCGATCGACAATCCGATGTGGGACCAGCCTGGTCTGGCAGAGGTCCAGCGTCGTTGGCGTGCCATCGCCCGGGAATACGCCGACACCCCCGGCGGGGAGCGAGTCTTCGTCGCCGAGGCGTACCTGCCCCATGACCGGCTCGTGCAGTTCCTCGCCCCGGACCGGTTCCAGATGAGCTTCGACTTCGAGTTCCTGCAGTCCGCCTGGGACGCAGACTCCCTGCGGTGGGTCATCGACGGTTGTCTGGCGGCTCACGCCCGCACCGGTTCCAACAACGACGAGCAGAACGCAGGAGTCAGCAGCCGAGATGACGCGGATCGGCAGACGTGCGCAGGCGAGCACGTGGACGCGAGCACGGCCACCTGGGTCATCGGCAACCACGACGTCATCCGCCCTGCCACCAGATATGGCAAACCCGTCACCGGAATCGACTTCCGACATCCGGAGGATTTCGACGACATCGCCACCAAGGCGATGGACTCCGACGTCGATCTGGGACGGCGTCGAGCCCGGGCAGCCCTACTGCTGGAGATGGCCCTGCCCGGCGGCGCCTACGTGTACCAGGGCGAGGAACTTGGCCTTGACGAGGTGCAGGTACCCACCGACCGTATCGAGGACCCCACCTGGCAGCGTTCCGGGCATGTCGATCGCGGCCGGGACGGCTGCCGGGTGCCGATCCCCTGGGGCGGTCGGCAGGCCCCCTACGGGTGGTCCACGACCTCCGACACCTGGTTGCCAATGCCAGATCACTGGGCTGAGCTCACCGTGGCGGCCCAGGACCAGGACGCGAACTCCACCCTGAGCCTCTACCGTGCCGTCCTCGCCGAGCGACGGGAGAACCCGGCCCTGGGAGCAGGCCGAATGGTCTGGGAGGACGAGACGAGTTGGCCTGCCCCTGGCCGGGGTGGCCGAGCACGTCCTCGTGTTCCGACGCGAGCCAACGCTCCCGGAGCCCGCGTCGGGGTCCCAGCGTGGTGCGGACCCACGAGGCGGGGCCGGGCTGCGGTGCGTCGTGAATTTCGGTACCGCCCCAGTACCGTTGGACACCGACACGATCATCATCTCGTCGATCCCCCTGACCGACGGCCTGCTGCCCCGCGACGCTGCCGCCTGGGTGCGACTCTGAGGGCTTCGTGCCGTGCAACATCCGCCACGCAACATCAGCCACGGGGCGAGGTCGCCCATGCTGATCCCGGGCGGTGCGGATTCCGGACGACACAGTGCTGCTTCTGGGCGGTGCCGTGCCGATCCCAGCAGTGCAGTGCCTCTGGAGGGTGCAGGGGGCGTACCTGGGAATCCCAGAACTGCCGGGCCATCGGGTCCTGACGGCAAGTCCACTGGGCCCTGACGACGGATCCACCGGGTCCTGACGACGGATCCACCGGGTCCTGACGGACTGGGGGCTCAGGGCCGGACGACGAGGTGTGCCGCCAGTACCTGCCTCGTCTCCTCCGCGATGGGGGTTGCCCGGCCAGTGGCACGATCAACGCACACCAGCACTGCCGCCGAGTTGAGGATGGTGTCACCGTGTGCCTCCACCGAGGCAGCCAGGGTGATCGAGGAGGTTCCCAACCTGACAAGCCCGGTGTGCACTCGACACTGCTGTGTGCTGGGGTGCAGCTGGCGGACATAGCGAACGTCCTGCCGGGCCACCACCCACAGATTCTCCCCTGCACGCCTCATCGCCGGTGACCACGCCGTGGTGGCCAGGATGCGCGCCTCCTGCAGGTACCCCGCCAGGGACACATTGTTGACGTGACCGTACCGATCGACGTCCGACCAGCGGATCGGCACGGTGACGACATCATTCGGATCGGTCCGACCGACCACGTCGACCACGGGCAGGGCAGGCCATGACGTGGCCGGGGCCGACATCGCCAACATCGCCGACTTCTCCTGGGAGTACATGCGGCGCAACCGGCCGGCAACGAAGTCGAACGGACACAACTCGGTGAGGGCCCGCGCCACCTTGGTGCCGCGATGAGAGGCCGCATACTCCATGATGATTCGAGCTGCACCCACCGTCGAGCACCACACGTCCACCAGCAGCGGCTCCTCGTCGACGACGAAGGACTGCACGAATTCGACGCGTTGACCGGCAACCACCATGCCACTGTCGAGCATCGGGGCGGCCTCGGTGGGGATGAATGCCTGGTTGCGGGCCTCCTGCACCAGCTCCCAGATACGCACATTGTTGACGTGTCCTTGGGCATCCATGTCGGACCATCGCAGCGGAATCTCGACTCTCACCGGCCCAGTTGACGACACCTTGACTCCTTCTCGTCGGTTCTGCTGGCGAGGTTGAGGATACGCGTGTGCTCAGGCAGTGGTCTCGTCGGCCTCGTAGAGCGACTCGTACAGGTCATGGAACTGCCGGGCGACGACGGAACGGCGTACCTTGAGGCTCGTCGTCACCAGATCCTTGTTGCTGGACATGTCGTAGTCGAGGATGGCGAACTTCTTGACGGTCTCCCACCGTTCCAAGCGAGTGTTGGCGCGGTCGACGCCAGCCTGCATGGCAGCGATGAGCTCTGGATCGTCAATGAGATCGGCATAGGTGGCTCGAGACTTCCCGTGTCGGCGTCCCCACCGCAGGACCGCCTTCTCCTCCAGGGCCAGCAGGGCGACGATGTACTTGTGTCCCTCACCCAGGACGACTGCCTGGGAGAGCAATGGGATGTTTGCCGCCAGCGAAGCCTCCACCTTCTGGGGGGCAACATACTTTCCACCAGAGGTCTTGATGAGATCTTTCTTGCGATCGGTGATGTACAGATTGTCGTGCTCGTCGAATTCGCCGATGTCACCCGTGTGGAACCAGCCATTGTCGAATGCCTCAGCAGTGAGTTCCGGCAGGTGGTGGTACCCCCGCGCAACGATGGGTCCCCTGACGAGCAATTCGCCGTCCTCGGCGATTCTCGTCTCATTGCCAGGGCAGACTGGGCCAGCCGTGCCGAACTGCACATTCTCGGGAGGGGTGAAGAACGCCACGGCGCACATCTCGGTGGCACCGTATCCCTCGACGATGGGGATTCCAGCCGAGTAGAACCATTCCTGCACCTGGGGAGACAGCTTGGCGCCACCGGAGATCATGAACTTGACATCGCCCAGGCCAGCTCGCAACCGGGAGAAGACGAGCCGATCCGCAATGCGGTGCTTGATCGCAAGATGGGGTGGCATTCTTCTCCTGCCCAACCGATAGGCAGTGGTTTCCTTTCCCACGGCGAAGGCCCAACGGGAAATCATGGATTTCAATCGTCCAGCCGGGAACTGCGTCATGACGCCCGAGCGGATCTTCTCGAAGATTCTCGGAACACCGCACAGAACAAATGGTTTGACCTCTTTGAGGCTGCGGGAAAGACGCGGAATCCTCGGTTCGACCGCCTGGCAGATCCCGATCTCGAAGCAGATGGCCAACAGGCACTTCCCAAAGGCATGGGAGAGCGGCAGCCACAGCAGGTGGGTGTCTCCCAGGTGCAGGAAGTCGCCGTGCTTCCATGCGGCGCCCATGTACGTCCAGGAGCGATGTTCGATCTCCACTCCCTTGGGGGTCCCGGTGGTCCCGGAGGTGTACATGATCGTGGCCAGGTCACTGGGCTGGATCGCGTCGATGGTGCGACGTACCAGATCCGGGTCCTGGGCCAGGGCACGCCGCCCCATGGCGACAAGCTCATCCATGGTGATGACGCGGTCGTCGTCGACGTGGTTCAACTGGCGATCATCATCGAAGATGACGATGTGACGCAGGTGCTCGTCGACGTCATCACTGCCCAACGCCTTGGCAAGGTTGGCCGAGGAGTCGACGAAGAGCACGCTGGACTCGGAGTCGGCGAGGATGTAGCAGGCCTCCTGCGGCCCGGAGTTGGGGTAGATCGTCGTCGTGGCACCACCGGCACATGAAATGCCCATGTCGGCCAGGATCCACTCAATGCGAGTCCCCGACATGATCGCTGCTCGGTCCTGACGTCCCAGCCCCAGGCTCAGCAGACCGGCGGCGACGTCATGGGCCTGCCGGCGAAACTGGGCAAAGGTCAGCGGAACCCACTCGTTGGGCTCATCGGACCCCCCGACCGGGGTGAGGAATGCCACGTGATCGGGGTGTGCGTCGGCCTGGCGATCCAGGATGGCCCCGAAATTCTGGGCAGCAGCAGCGGACAGCTCCTCTTGCAGACTCATACCCTGCGATATCCTTCCCGGACGTGGGATGCCAACGAGCCTTCACGATAGGGCATCCACGGCTGGAGACTTCCGACAACGGCTCCAATCCTGCTTGCAGAATACCTACAGAACACGACTCGATTCTGCCGATGTGGGAATAATTTTCCTCCAAAGTTCACCGAAGGATATACCCTGCGCAATCCACATCCAATACGCTGGGTGGTATGCAATCGACACCTGAGTCACGGGGAAATCTCGGCGCCGAGGCGGCCGAGACCGACTCGGCACAGAGCATGTCCTCACCCGGGCAGGGGACGACCGACACGGTACCGGCGCTGAGTGCCGAGGAGGAACTCATCTGGCGCAGCTGGCTGGCCGGCACCCACCGCCTGGCCTCCTACCTCGACGAGCAGCTACGCCTCGACGGGCTGGACTTCACCCAGTACGAGATCCTCGCGAATCTTTCCACGGCTCCCGAGGGACGATTGAGCATGACCACCCTGGCAGATCTGGTGCGGCAGACCCGATCCTGCCTCGTCCAGGCGATCTCGCGCATGGAGGTCGACGGCTTGGTGAGCCGCACCGCCGATCCACACGATCGCCGTGGTGTCGCGGCGAGCATCACCGAGCGCGGCCAGGCCGTGGTGGAACGGGCAACACCTCATCACATCCGCGCCATGCGCAGAATCCTCATCGACATCGTCGATCCCGAGGACCTCAATGCCGTCGGGCGGGTCATGCAGGCCATCCTCACAGCCGAGATCTGACAGCTGGGTGAGACCCAGCCGAGGGCTGGGGTCGACGTCACGGCGTGCAACGTGCCGACGTGTCTGAAATCGTGTCGTGACCTGTTCGACGCCCAAGCCGGACGGGAATTCCATCGCCGACCTCGGCCGTGACGTGTCCAGAACAAGGTACCGTACACCACAGCCATGCCGACCTGAGGCAACGGTCTCATGACGGTCGGACGGACGCCCCCTGCCACCGTCGTGCCAGACTTCCGTCATGACAGCAACCGCATCCCACACCGAACAGTTGGCTGATTTTCGCGCAGAGTTGCGCCACCTGGATCCCGACATCCAGGTTGACGGCTCACGTCTGGCACGTGCCCTGTACTCCTCGGATGCGTCGATCTACCGCGTCGTACCTGCAGCGGTGGTGCATCCGCATGACGAGGCTCAGGTGCGTGCCCTGTGCCAAGCTGCTTCAGCGGTGGGTCTGCCAATCACCTCACGCGGAGCAGGTACCAGTTGCGCCGGCAACGCCGTGGGCCCCGGCGTCATCGTCGACCTGTCGGGAATGGACGAGATCGCCGACGTCGACGTCGAGCACAAACGCGTCCGGGTGCAGCCCGGAGTGGTTCAGGAACAGCTGCAACGAGTGCTGCGACCGTTTGGTCTGCGTTACGGGCCGGATCCCTCCACCTCGAGCAGGTGCACGATCGGTGGCATGATCGGCAACAACGCCTGTGGCCCGCGTGCCCTGGCATACGGTCGTACCGCGGACACGATCGAGAGTGCCCGTCTGGTCATCGCCGGCGGTGAGGTCGAACCTCTGGCCGCCGCAGCGTCGAGTGACTGGGCCAGTGAACGCGTCAGCGCCCTCGTCGAGAGGAATCTGGGCACGATTCGCACCCAGTTCGGTTCCTTCTCCAGGCAACTGTCCGGCTACTCCATGGAACACCTGCTGCCGGAGAACCACCGCGACATGGCCAAGTTCATTGCAGGCACCGAGGGGACCCTGGGTATCGTCACCGAGGCATGCGTGTCCCTGGTGGCGGAGCGTCCGTGCAGCATCACGGTGGCCCTGGGATACGCCTCGATGGCCGAGGCTGCCGACGCCATCACCGCCCTGCTGCCGTTCTGCCCGGTGGCCTGTGAGGGATTCGGTCGCCGGATCGTCGAGGTCGTCGCCCGATCCGGCAAGCCCGTCCCCGATCTGCCCCGCGGGGACGGTTGGATCTTCGTGGAGCTGCGGGCGGACTCGAATACCCAGGCTCGCCGGGACGCCGACGCCCTGGTCTCGGCATCGAACGCGCTTGACGGGCGGGTGGTCACCGACGAACGCGAGGCTGCCGCACTGTGGCGGATCCGCGCCGACGGAGCCGGGTTGGCAGGCGTCTCGCTGGAGAAACCGGCTTGGGCCGGCTGGGAGGATGCCGCCGTCCCACCGGAGAGGCTCGGAGCCTATCTGCGCGACTTCGACCGCCTGCTCGCCGAGTACGACCTGCACGGACTGCCCTACGGCCACTTTGGTGAAGGGTGCGTGCACTGTCGCATCGACTACCCGTTGGACGAGCCGGACGGCCCGGCACGCTACAAGCAGTTCGTCACGGCAGCAGCCGAGCTGGTGGCCAGTCACGGCGGTTCGATGTCTGGTGAGCATGGTGACGGGCGGGCCCGCTCCGCCCTGCTGCCGACGATGTACTCCCCCGAGGCATTGGACCTGTTCGCCGGTATCAAGCACATCTTCGACCCGCACAACATCATGAATCCGGGTGTGCTGGTGGATCCGCATCCCGTGGAGGAGAACATCCGGGTGCACCAGGCCCGCACCTCACCGCTGACCCTGAGCCATCCCGACTTCGCCGCAGCCGTGCACCAGTGCACCGGCGTGGGCAAGTGCATCGCCGACAATTCTGGGGCTGGCGGGGTGATGTGCCCGTCCCACCAGGCGTCCGGTCTGGAGAAGGACTCCACCCGGGGGCGGGCGAAGGTGCTCCAGGAGATGGTCAACGGCACCTTGGTGCACGGGTGGAACTCACCTGAGGTGGCCGAGGCCCTGGATCTGTGCATGGCGTGCAAGGGATGTTCCCGCGACTGCCCCACCGGGACAGACATGGCCAAGTACCGCTCGCGGGTGTTGTACGAAAAGTATCGGCACCGCCTGCGTCCTCGTTCGCACTGGACGATGGGACAGCTGCCACGGTGGGAACGCATGATGGATGCCATCCCCGGACTGGCACGCACGGCCAATGCCGTGCTCTCGGTGCCACCGATCACTCGCCTGGCGCGGTGGGTGGCCGAGGTGGACCAGCGACGGCCACTCCCCCGGTTCCGACGCTCGGTACGTCGCGAGATGCCCCCTGCGCATCGCACGAGCTCTGCCCAAGCGGTCCGTTCCGGACGGGACGTCTCCCAGGCCCCGCACGGACGACAGGCCCCGCACGGACGAGTCGTCATCTGGGTGGATTCGTTCTCCGATCGTCTGGAGGGGTGCGACCTCGCAGCGATGGTGGCGGTGCTGGCGAACGCCGGCTATGCCCCCGAGGTGCTCACCGACGAGGCGTGCTGCGGGTTGACGTGGATCACGACCGGCCAGCTGGACACGGCTCGGCGCCGGTTGCGCGCGGCGCTGGACGTGCTGGGTCCGCTGGCCGAGGCCGGGATCCCGGTGGTTGGTGTGGAGCCGTCGTGCACTGCGGTGTGGCATTCGGACGCCCTGGACCTGGTGGGTGATGATCCTCGCACCGAGGCGGTCGCACGCAATGTTCACACCTTGGCGGAGATGTTGCAGGCCGCCCGGTGGACACCGCCGTCGTTGGCCGGACATGTCGTCGTGGCCCAGCCACACTGTCATCACGCCTCGGTGCTGGGCTTCGGCCCGGACGCCGAGCTGCTGCGAGCTGCCGGTGCCGAGCTGCGAGTCGTCGGTGGATGCTGCGGCTACGCCGGCAACTTCGGTGTCGAGAAGGGCCATTACGAGTTCTCGGTGGCCGTGGCGAAACACGACCTGCTACCAGCGATCGAGGAGGCTGGTCCCGAGGCGATCATCCTGGCCGACGGTTTCTCGTGCCGACGTCAGACCTCGGAGCTGGCCGGGCGACGTGCCCTCACCCTGGCGGAGCTGTTGGCCTCACACCTGCCACAGTGACGATTCCGCGCGGGACGGGGACTCCACCCACGACATCCTCCATGCGCGGCGCAAGGATCTGACGGTTCCATGCGGGACTGGGCTCCACGCAGGTCGGGGCACCACGGGGGACGGGGCCCTTTTCCGACGTGTCCCAGCGGTGGACCAGTCCGAGAATCCCGCTGAGCTGGATCGACGTCTTCGGCACACAAATTGCGCATCGTGGTCAGTGCGAGATTCCGCTGTGGCAGGAGACCGGGACGGGGCGGCGTCCGCCCTACGATCCGATGGGTCACACCGAGGAGAGATCACACCAGCCGATCCGGGAAGGGACGAGTCCGGGGTGGGACGACATGTCGTCCCACCCCGGGAAGCACCATCCGTCCCGAACGGGCCACGCGTCCAAGCTGGCATGGTGCCCAGGTCGAGGAGCTCGCCGCCCCGCCCTCGAGCGCACCACGCGTCCAGGCGTGGAATCCTCAGTCACGCATGAGGCGACGGTGTCGCGAGGCATGTGGACGGGCTGCCTCCGGTCCGAGGCGTTCGATCTTGTTGGCCTCGTAGTCGGCGAAGTTGCCCTCGAACCAGAACCAGCGCGGGGTCCCGTCCTCGTCCTCACCCTCCCAAGCGAGGATGTGGGTGGCGACGCGGTCGAGGAACCAACGATCGTGGCTGATGGCCACGGCACAGCCGGGGAAATCGAGCAGGGCGTCCTCGAGGCTGGACAGGGTCTCGACGTCGAGGTCGTTGGTGGGCTCGTCGAGCAGGAGGACGTTGCCGCCCTGCTTGAGGGTCAGGGCCAGGTTCAGCCGGTTGCGCTCACCACCGGAGAGTACTTTGGCGAGCTTCTGCTGATCGGGGCCCTTGAACCCGAAACTGGCCACGTAGGCGCGCGACGGCTCTTCGAAGTTGCCGACCTTGATGTAGTCCAGACCGTCCGAGACGACCTCCCACAGATTCTTGTCGGGGTCGATGCCGGCACGATTCTGGTCGACGTAGGAGAACTGGACGGTCTCGCCCACCTTGAGGCTGCCCGAGTCGGGCTCCTCCAGACCGACGATCGTCTTGAACAAGGTCGTCTTGCCGACGCCGTTGGGGCCAATGACACCAACGATCCCAGCGCGCGGCAGGGTGAACGAGAGGTCCTTGATGAGGACTCGGTCACCGAATCCCTTGCACAGCTTGTCGGCCTCCAGCACGACATTGCCCAGACGCGGGCCCGGTGGAATGTTGATCTCGGCGGTGTCGATCTTGCGGTTGCGCTCGGCCTCGGCAGCCAGCTCCTCGTAACGAGCCAGGCGAGCCTTGTTCTTGGCCTGCCGTGCCTTGGGCGAGGAACGTACCCACTCCAGCTCCTTCTCGAGGATCCTGGCGCGTTTGGCGTCCTTCTTGCCCTCGATCTGCAGTCGCTGACGTTTGGTGTCCAGGTACGTGGAGTAGTTGCCCTCATAGGGGTGCAGTTGACCGCGGTCGACCTCGCAGATCCACTCCGCGACATTGTCGAGGAAGTAGCGATCGTGGGTGACGGCGAGCACGGCACCCGGATAGGTCTTGAGGTGTCCCTCAAGCCAGTTCACCGACTCGGCGTCAAGGTGGTTGGTGGGCTCATCGAGCAGCAGCAGGTCCGGCTGCTCCAACAGGAGCTTGCACAGGGCCACGCGACGCCGCTCTCCACCGGAGAGCACGTTGACCGGAGTGTCACCGGGCGGGCACTGCAGGGCATCCATCGCCTGCTCGAGACGAGTGTCCAGATCCCAGGCATTCGTGTTGTCGAGTTCAGTCTGCAGTTCGCCCATCTCAGCCATGAGCGCATCGAAGTCGGCGTCCGGATCGGCCATGGCAGCCGAGACTGCGTTGAAGCGATCAAGCTTCTGCTTGACGTCGCTCACTGCCTCCTCGACGTTCTCGCGCACCGTGGTGTCCTCGGTGAGCGGGGGCTCCTGCAACAGGATGCCCACCGTGGCACCCTTGGCCAGTGCCGCGTCACCATTGTTTGGCTTGTCGAGGCCGGCCATGAGTTTGAGCATGGTGGACTTACCCGCACCATTGGGGCCCACGACGCCGATCTTGGCGCCGGGGAAGAACGACAGGGTGACATTGTCGAGAATGACCTTGTCGCCCACCGCCTTGCGCACATTGTGCATGGTGTAGATGAACTCCGCCATTGACACTCTCCTTCAGGATGGACAAGGTCGCGCAACGGCCTGCACAACCGCTGGCAAGTATGCCAGCCGTGCACATGTTAGGCCACTGATCTCACTCCCCTCGCCCGCACACGGGGACGACCTTGATGCAGGGAGCATTCCCCCGGCTCGCCCCCCATCTCCCGCACACGGGGATGACCCCACACCAGTGCCATTCACACCACTACTGACGTTGGTACGTCCCGAAGCCTCACCCCTCGACCACGAGTACCTGGCAGCGCCCCGATGGTCTCAGCTCGCCGCAACCATGAGCGACGAGGAAGCCATCTCCTGCTCAACGGTCCTCGCACTGTCCAACATCGTGATGCCACCATCCGTACCGTCGGTCGCAGTCTTGGCGACATCCGAGGCACTGCTGGAGCCATCACGCGTCACACGTCGAAATTCAGAACATCCGCGAGCCAGATCGTGCCCCACCGATGAGGCGACGATGGCCAGACTCTCGTGTTCCTTGTCGTCGGAATCGCGCCACACCTTGGTGCGCAGACGCCCTGAGACGATGATGGGGTCACCCTTGACGAGACTGTCGCGGCAATTCCTGGCCAGCCGACCGCTGGTACGTACCGTCAGCCATGTGGTGTTGCCGTCGACCCATGCTCCATCGACCAGACGCCTGGGAGTGTGCGCCACGCGAAAACGCGCGGCACACCATCCCCTCCCCTCGACGTAGTCGACTTCGGTACCCAAGTTTCCACTGAACGAGACATTGGCATCCATGTGAGCTCCTCTCCACTCATCACCAGTTGTCGTGGTGCCGAGCGAGAACCGGACACGGGCACTCACATCTGTGGACAGCGGACGGTTCGCAGCACGACGGTTGTGGACAACCAGCCACAGCTGCTGCACGTATCATCCGCTGTGCGGGGCATCTTTTGTGCTGGCTTCCCCACGTGACTCACAGTTTCCTGAGTACCCCTCGAGCCTCGTTGCGCCGGTGCAACTCATCTTCCACCGGAGCGATGACGAGTCGTTCGGCGACCTCCTCGACGGAATCGACGAGGCGCACCCGCACCGTGTGACCGCGATGCCGTGCCGACACCTCCACCGCAGCCCTGCTCATCAGGCCCACGACAACACCGCAGGCAGCTCCTGCCACAACCAGACACGTGGGCACCGGGAATCGATGCCACGTCGCTGCGGGAAGGGGAGGCATCTGCAGATATGCCAGGACCAGATCGACGAGAAGCCACCCCAGGCCCACGACCACCGTGGTGATGAGGAGCCACTGCAGCACACGAATGATCTGACGCCACCAGAGCCCCTCACCCATGCCCAGATCGGTGGTGGCGATCGCCCGGTCAACCTCATCGGTCAGGTCGTCGCGATGCCGAGTGGTTGCACGGCGCACCGATTGCGCCCAACCCCGGGGCAGGCCAAGGCTGACGTCGTCGGACATGGCACGCAAGGCATTGTCGACCTTGGCCGAGGCCACCCCGGATCGCGACGGCAAGGCGGTGCGTTGCACGTCGATCGGCTCAATGTCTGCCTTGGCTGCCCGCGCCGTCCCGCGTCTTCCTCGATCCGAGGTGTTGCCCGACGTGAGGTGCAACCTGCGTAGTGGATCCGGGCGCAACTTCACAAGCCAGGACACGACTGGCCACCCAGTGGCAGCGATTCCCCGGCGCCGAGTGGCATCGGTGACGGCATCGACGACCACGTCAACACCGCCAGCCAGGCACAGGGAGTCCAGCAGCTCGTCGGTCTGCCGACCAGACACGGTCGTGGCACCGCCATCGCCGACCTGACCACGCATCTGCTGGGCCACCCGAGAGATGTCAGCCTCGAGCCGGTTCGCCATGGCAGTACGGCTCGACACCGCCTCGGCAAGATGCTGGCGCAGCTGATCCATGCCTTCCCCGGTCACCGTGGACACCGGCAGGATCTCGGTTTTGATCAGCCCCTCGTCGTCCAGGATGCGGCGCAGGTCACGAATGCATGAGGTGCGTTGCTCGTCGGTGAGCCGATCGATCTGGTTGAGCACCACCGTCATCACCGTGCTGTGGCTGGACAGACCACGCAGGTATCCGTCATGCAGGGCGGCATCGGCGTACTTCTGCGGATCGACGACCCACACCATGAGGTCGACCATCGTGATGAGACGGTCGACCTCCAGTTGGTGTGAGACCTCGGTGGAGTCGTGATCGGGAAGATCGAGCAGGACGAGCCCGTCGAACGCGCCCCTCTCGGGCACCTGGACCCGGCGTGTCACCTGGAGCCAGTCGAGGAACTGCGTCGGTGGTACGTCGGACCAGTAGGCGGCCAGCGCCTGTGAGGTCGTTGGACGACGAATCCCCGGTTCGGCGAACTCATGGCCGGCAAGCGCGTTGAAGGTGCTGGACTTGCCCGACCCCGTCGCTCCTGCCAAGGCCACCACCGTGTAGCCCCCTGACAAGGCGAGACGCTGATCTGCGTGGTGGGTGACCGCCTGGGCACGTCGTTGCACGTCATCATCGATGCGCCCTCGGCACAGATCGACCGCTCGGTCGAGATCTCGGACCTCATCGGTGAGGTCCCGGCGTCGAAAGGCCATCAGCGCTCCTCCTCACGTGTGCGCCCATCCTGGTCCTCGGGCACCCGGGAGTCTGGGAGCTCGGGGCGTGTCTCCTCCTGTCGGGAACGAGCAATGGGGGTAGCGGACTGTGTCGAGTCAGGCGCGGTACCCAGCTGAGCCGTGGAAGGGGACACGTCGAGGTCTGCGCTGGTGAGCACGTCGATGATCGCGGCCACCCGGGACCGAAGCTGGTCCGCCACCTGGGTGGGCACGTCGAAGTCCGCCAAGGCATCGTCGAAGCGTGCCGCCTCGGCATCGACGACCTGGGCAACCCTCTCGTCGAGCGCATCCTTGGACATGTCGGCAAGCTTGCGTACCGCGTCGTCACCAAAGATCGCCTCGAGCAGTCGTTGGGCGACGACCGCTGATCCGCCGGCGATACCGGCTTCGGCACCCGAGAGCCCGCCGGTGTGGACGAAGACGAGCATCATGAGGGTCACCGAGACGCCGTTGACGCCCAAGGCCATGAACCTGGCCCGGGAGCGTTTGCTCATCCCCTCCCCCGCGACCAGCTCCATGACGTCACCCTGCCAGTCGCGGATGACCCGCTCCACACGCTCGTCGAAATCGGGCTTCACCCGCCCCAGTTGGTCGCAGGAATGCTCCAGAACGGTACGTCCGGCTGGTGAGGAGTCCCACGCACCGACGGCACGTTCTGCTGCGGCATCGGTCTCGGAGCGCACCAGCGCGGCCAGACCGGACTCGACGGCGACACTCACCTTGTCGGCCTCGGGCGGCGTACCCCGGATCGCACCGACGACGCGGTCGCGCAACCATGACACCTTTTCCTCCATGGCGCGCATGAACTGGCCGGTGCCGACGAACTCGTGCCAGCGTGCCAGCACCTCACCGCGCAGCAAGGTGCCGTCGGCCGACTGCACCGAGATCTGACGGCGCGCCTCATCGAACTGGCTGGCGGCGTCGGTACGCAGTCGTTGCAGGGTGAGGTCCTGATCGTCGAGATGGGCGGCGATCCGTGGGGTTCGTTCGCACATGGCTCGAATCGATCCGGCAAGGGTCTGCAGCACGACGGTACGGCGTTGGTCCTGATCGGCGGCGAGACCGGCCAGGAACGAGCGAATCGGGGCGATGGCCTGACCGGGCAACATTCCGTCGGAATCGGTGACGGTCTCGGGGATGGCGAACAGCGGCGAGTCGGCAAGGCCGCGGGAGGTCATGAGTTGGCCCAGATGCGCTGGTACCTCTCGCATGGCTGCCGGCGGTACACGGTCACAGACGACGGCGACGGCGGCATGGCGCCCGGCCGCCTCGTGCAGGAAGTCCCACGGAACGGCGTCGGCGTATCGTGCGGCGGAGGTGACGAAGAGCCACAGGTCGGCAGCCTGCAGCAGTTGAGCAGCCAGCTGACGATTGGCGGCGACGACGGAATCGATGTCCGGTGCGTCGAGCAGGGCCAGGCCACGAGGCAGGGAGGGTTCGGCAACGAGGTGGACGCTGGTCGAGTCGCCGGTGGAGTGGTCGGTACGCACCAGCCCCGGCAGGATCCTCGTGTCGGTGAACCACTGGGCGTCATCAGGATGGTGGACGAGTACCGGGGATGTCGTCGTGGGACGGATGACCCCGGGGGTGGAGACTGGCCGGCCCACCAAGGAGTTCACCAAGGTGGATTTTCCCGCACCAGTCGAGCCTCCCACGACGGCCAGCAGCGGGGCGTCAATGGTCTCCAGACGCGAGATGACGTAGTCATCGAGTTGATGACGAATCGACTCGGCCGAGGCACGAGCCGTCTCGACCTGTGGCAGGTCAAGAGGGAAGCGCACCTGGTCCAGATCGGAGCGCAACCCGCTCAGCTCGGCCAACAGTTCCTGGGTACCCATCGTCACAACCTTCACGAGAATCAGCGTGGGGATCCTTGTACCCAAGAGTATCGAGTCTGTCCTGATTCTCCTCCCCTGATTCTCCTTGCGAGGAACGGGGCGAAGCGACGTTCTGTCCCGGTCCCCGCCCCTGCGCACATGACCTCGCGCCGAATCACCGTCTTTGATGAGGCGTCATTACACCTCGTCCTTCGCACACATGGCCTCGCGCCGTGATCAGGAAACGTGCTTGGTCCGGAAACCGGAATCACCCTCAGCAGCTCGAGGGGAGGTTTCACCGGGCCGATTCGCGACCCATGACCGGAATCGACGTGCCCGAGGACGGATGGAAGTACTCCACCAGCCACCGTGGCAGATGTGGTTTGACGAGCCGGGCACCGCGTGATTCGGTGACGGCCATCGCCGAGAGCCCCCGGATCTCGGCGAGCAGACGGGCCTGCCGTGCCGTCGAGTTCGCTGCAAGACCACGAACCTCCGCATCCCGCAGATAGGCAAGTTCGGTGGTGCGCCGTAGATATTTCAAGGTTTGCCACCAGCACCTGATTCCGTGACTCAGGGCGACGGCACTGATCCACCAGCGTCGATGCAGAACGGAGACGACTTCTCCGACTCGCGCGGGAAGCCATCCCATGACGGCGTAGTCATCGAGGCGACGGGCGATCATGCGTCCTTCCGCCACCAACCGAAGCACCAGGCCGAGGATGAAGATCATGACGATGGTCACACTGACCCACCAGTACGGTCGAAGCTCGTCGAGATTGCGGGTCGAGGACAGCCCGTTGAAGGCCATGTGCCCCATGACAGCCATGACGAAACCGGTGAGTGGCGCCATGACACGCACAATGCGACTGCGGGCTCGCAGACCGAAGGCCAGGCCCAGAGCAGTCATCGAGGTGAAAAGTGGGTGGCCGAATGAGGTGAGCGCACCTCGCAGTACGACTATCTGTCTCAGGGCGGCCTCGGGATCTCCTGCGTCGATGGTGACGCTGGCGTAGTTGTCGGCTCGAGCGTAGTAGACGATGTTCTCGACGAAGGCGAAACCGATGGCCGACAATCCGGCCAGGCTCACGGTCTGAACGGCCGAGGTCAACGTGGGGCCGATGACGGCAGCAAGGATGAACAGAATCGTGGCTTTGAAGAACTCCTCGACGAAGGGCGCGGAGAAGATGGCGGGACCTGCCCCGGCAGATGGGTCGACACCGCCCTTGACGGAGAGCATCGAGGCCATCCACGTGTTGGCGTACATGCTTGCCCAGCAAGCCACCGAGCCGCCCCAGGAGAACGCGATGAACCAGATCGGGAAATGTTTGGTGCGGTATCGGTCGAGCAAGATGAACAGTGCCGACCACACCGCCGCAGTGGGCCAAGCGTAGTGGATGGCCTTCTTGAAGGACAGATCGGTGATTCCCGGCGAGACGAGTTGTTTGCCCTCGACCTCCACGGTGGTGTCGCGGCTGAGGAGTGAATACGTGTCGCCGAGTGTGAGGATCGACAGGACGATCATGACGACGACGGCCCACGTCCACGGGTTGCCCAAGACGCGACGCCACCAGGCGTCGCGGGGTTGCACAGGATCCAGGCCAGACATGGCCCCCACCCTACAAGCTGTGTGCGAGACACCCGGCACCGTGACGTGCTGGGACGTACTGAGCGATCATGGTCTGGTGCACGATGGACCGCGGGAGCACCACGTCGTGCATGTCATGTGGCGGCCCGGGTGGGAATCGAACCCACGCGCGACAGATTAGAAGGCTGCTGCTCTATCCGCTGAGCTACCGGGCCCGGCTCGTCAAGTGTATCGACTTTTCGTGACACCGTCCTCGCTGGTCCTCCGCGATCCTCCACATCGCTTCCCAGCAGCCCTGCCGCGTATCCCAGCAATCCCCGACGTCACGAGATCGGCTCCTGCGCCACGCCGTGAATCAGCCACACCAACTAGTCTGGACCATGTGAATGACATGTTGGTGTGGATTGACTGTGAGATGACCGGGCTGGATCTGGCCCACGACGGACTGATCGAGGTGGCGGCGCTCGTCACCGACGGCCAGCTCAACGTACTGGGCGAGGGAGTTGACGTCGTCATCAAGCCGGAACCGCAGTGGCTGGAGCACATGAACGATTTCGTCCGGGGAATGCACACCCACTCGGGTCTGCTCGACGAGCTCGATTCCGGGGCGACGATGGCAGACGCTCAGCAGCAGGTGATGGACTACATCACCAGCCACGTCAAGGAACCGCGCAAGGCTCCGTTGGCCGGGAACACGATCGGTACGGATCGATCCTTCCTGGCCAAGGACATGCCCGAGCTGGAGACCTACGTCCACTACCGCAATGTTGACGTCTCCTCGATCAAGGAACTCGCACGCCGCTGGTACCCGACCGCTTTCAAACACACCCCGGCCAAGCAAGGAAATCACCGGGCCCTTGCCGACATCCAGGAGTCGATCGAGGAACTCATGTTCTGGCGCGAGGCGGTCATGGTTGCGACCCCTGGACCGGACTCGCAACAGTGCAAGGAGATTGCCGCCAAGTACCAGGGCCTGCTCACCGGAGCGGGACGCTGAGACAGCGATCCGAACGAATGCCCCGGAGTGGCATGGGCGGGATCGGGACACCGACTCGGTCTGGTTCCGTTCAGCCAAACACGGGTCCCTGTTCAGCCGGACACTGATCCGGGTGCAGCAGCCGGGCCCCATTGAGCACACCCCGGGCCGGCTGAGCCCCCTCGAGCACACCCCGGCCCCACTCGGAACGATCCCACTCGGAACGGGGACGCCGGGAACCTCACTCCCCCGCTGCGCCTCGGCTGCGTGACGATTCTGCGACTTGCACAACACGAGCCGAATTCGCTACGCTACCGGGGTTGCCCGGTCAACCGGGAACATGGTGGCTATAGCTCAGTCGGTAGAGCACCTGGTTGTGGTCCAGGGGGTCGCGGGTTCAAGTCCCGTTAGCCACCCCGAGGTAATCCGCGTCGTCCATGTGGGCGGCGCGGATTTTGCATGTCCGCTCATCCACACCCCATCTGGACCCATCCCTTTTGGGCCCATCCCATCTGATCCCGGCCCCCTTCCGAACCCATTCCCCGGATCGCCGATCCACACCGATCGCCAGTACACACCACGGATCATCCTCGGCCTCAGGCCCCATGAACCGTCATGGCCTGACCAGCCACAATGACCTGGCCAGCCACATCTCGCCACCTGGTCATGCAAGGGTTTCCCCATCATGACGGGATCCCTCCGACCAGTTCCGACGAGATCCCATGCACTCCGCGGTCATCACGAGCCAGTACCACCGATCGTGACCAATGGTGCCGCGTGACGCTCACCTCCACCTCGTGGATCGTTGAAGAATGACCTGCTTGTTGCGATTTCCACCATCCGATGGTGCGCACATCAATGTGTGTGACCGCGCTGGACCACTCCCCGCAGATGACCAAGGTGGACTGACGGGCCCTGAGTCTGGTGGCGAGCCTGCGAGAGGCCTCCAGTGACATGGCGGGCGGCGCACAGGCATAGATCACGTCCAGCTCCTCCACGAGAGCAGCGACGGTGGCCAACCAGCCACGGGAGCTCGAAACCATGACCAGTCGTGACGCATCAACCCCCCACCGTCGCACCTGGGCACCTCGCAACTCCGGCATCCCGACAACTCCGCACCATCCATTGACGAGCAACCCCAGGCCCACGTCCGATGCGCCATCGAGGCTGTAAGCCTCCGAACGCAGTCCTCCCGGAAACAGAGGACGTAGCAGAGGATGCACCGGATGCCCGGTGACATCCCCCTCCAGCATGAGGTCACGTCTCAGCGCAGGAACATGGGGTACCAACAGCTCGTTGTCCGACAGCTCTGTGATCGCCATGACCCCATGATCGAACTTTTATTCGAAAATGTCAAACATGTATTCGATCTCATGGTATGATGGACAGCGTCAAAGCCCCGGCGCCACCCACTTCCTCCATCTCGACCCACCCGGAGAGCCTTCATCATGACCACTGTCCTGAGACACTTTTCCGCTTCACGAAGCCGCCAAACCACCAGACCCATGACGTGAGTATTCATGAAGCCGGCAAGCCTGCGATGATGGACCTCATGACAAGCACCCAGATTCAGGCGCCGCCGCAACCAAGCCTGTCCTTCCGGCTACGCGCTGCGCTGATGATCGGACGACTCGCGGCATCAGCCTCCCGTCTTGCCGGCAAGGGTTCAGGATCCTCGATCAGGGGAAAGGTCACACTGGCCCTGGCTCCACAGGCATTCCCCGAGCTCATCGCGCCACGCCAGATCGCGGCCGTCACCGGCACCAACGGCAAGACGACGACGACCCATTTCCTCACCGCCGCGGTTCACGCGAGCCGCGGCATCGAACCCGATGACATCGTCACCAACGCCGACGGGGCCAATCTGCATGCTGGGATCGTCTCTGCCCTGGGGCAGGCCCCGGAGGCACGAAATGCCATTCTGGAAGTCGACGAGCGAGTCGTCGCCGACGTGGTGCGCCAAGGTCACCCGCGTGTCCTGGTCCTGCTCAATTTCAGCCGCGACCAACTCGATCGCAATCATGAGCTGACCTTCCTGGGGAGAGAATGGCGCGAAGCCCTGGAGGAGGCAGGCGAGGAAGGCCCCACCGTCGTCGCCAATGCCGCCGACCCACTCATCGTGTGGGCCGCCCAAGCAGCGCATCGGACGGTGTGGGTGGACACGAAACCGCGCTGGACGGCCGATTCGGTGCTGTGCCCGCAGTGCGGATCGATCCTCCTGCACGACGACAACGGTTGGCGCTGCGAGGAGTGCGGGCTGCACCAGCCCGAGGCCGACTGGTGGGTGGACGACCGGAAGGCCATGCGCAAGGACGGCCACGAGTATGAACTCGAGATCAGCGTTCCCGGATCATTCAACCTTGCCAATGCAACCTGTGCACTTGCCGCCGCAACGGAGATGGGAGTGGACCCCTACGATGCCCTGCTGGGGATGCGCGAGGTCTCCTCGCCGGCTGGTCGCTATGCCACGACCAGCATCAACGACGTCCTGGTCCGCCTCATGCTGTCGAAGAACCCGGCAGGATGGACGGAGTCACTGCCCTTGGCAACCTCCGATCCCCTGATCCTCGCCATTGACGCCGTCGCGGCCGATGGCAAGGACGTCTCCTGGCTGTGGGACGTCGACTATGAGCAGCTGGCCGGGCGAACGGTGATCTGCACCGGACCACGGGCCTTGGACCTGGGAGTACGACTGGAGTACGCCGGGGTCGACCATGTCGTCATCGAGGACCTGTCGGACGTCTTCGTCTGTCCTCTGCTGCAAGGACGATGGGACCAGCCCCACCCCATCGACGTATTGGCCACCTACACCCCGTTCCAGAAACTACGCCGGATGGGAGAACACATATGAGCCTCGACCACCCCAGGATCGTCCTGCTGTACCAGTCGCTGCTGGGCATCTACGGCGATCACGGCAATGCCGTGGTGTGCCAGAAACGTCTCCAGTGGCGTGGCCTGGACGCCGAACTGCTGACGATCGAGCCCGGCGAGCCGGTCCCCACGGACGCAGACCTCTACCTGCTCGGCGGCGGCGAGGACACCGCCCAGATCACCGCAGTGCGCCAACTCAAGGCAGACGGCGGACTGTTCACCGCCCTGGATCGTGGAGCCGTGCTCTTCGCCGTGTGCGCTGGCTACCAGATCTGCGGCTCCTCGTTCACCATCGGCGCGCACGACGAGATCATCGAGGGTCTCGGCCTTCTCGACGTCCAGACCCGTCGCGGACCACAACGAGCCGTGGGCGAGGTGCTGCATCACTGGACGAGGCCCGATGGCACCGAATCACTCGTCACCGGATTCGAGAACCACGGCGGGTGGACCACCCTGGGAACGGATGCCACGGCCCTGGCCGACGTCGAGATCGGGTGGGGCAACGGGGACAGGACCACCGAGGGTGCCATTCAGGGCAATGTCATCGGCACCTACCCGCATGGACCGATCCTGGCTCGCAACCCCGAGCTGGCAGATTTTCTCCTGGAGCGATCACTGGGCACCACCCTGGAGCCCCTGGACAAGCCTGAGATCGAGCAGCTGCGGGAACGCCGAATTCGCTCGGCACGCGCAGGAAAGCCCTAGTCATAGCGGCTTTCACGGAGCTTCTGGCATCCTGGAGGTACATCCATGTACACCCGGTTGCCACCTCGATTTTGCAAACACGATGAAGTTCGGTAATGTTCCTCCTCGTGAGCGCTGCTAGCTCAATTGGCAGAGCAGCTGACTCTTAATCAGCGGGTTCAGGGTTCGAGTCCCTGGCGGCGCACTCACCGAAGGCCTCAATCCACATGGATTGGGCCTTCACCTTCATCACGCACTCCGTGAATCGAGCGATGATGCTCATGTCCCGTCATGAATCGTCACCGATCCTGCGCCCGTATCAAGTCCCATCACCATCGAGTGATCGGTTCATCGAGCAACGTCTTCGAATGCCGCACAGGCAATCACAAAGGTGTACGAAACAACTGCCACACAACCCAGCCACCTGGAGTATCTTTCTGTGCAGTGGCAAAGCTCATCGCCCCGCCAGTACTCCGGCGAGGTGATGAGACGGCGCAGCAGCTGCGCCAGCTTCGAGCTTTCCAAAGGAGGAAAACGAACATGACGAGCCATTCTCGCCGAGCATTTCTTCAAGGATCCCTGAGTGCCCTGGCACTGGGCGCCCTGGCCGCCTGCTCCAACGATTCCGATTCCGGCAGTGCCGCCGACTCCCAGGACTTCTCCGGCACCGGCCCCATCAACTACGCCCAGGGCAAGGACTTCTCCAGCGGCATGGTCCAGAAACGTCTGGACGAGTGGAACAGGAAATATCCCGACGAGAAGGTCACCCTCATCGAGCTGTCCTCCGAGGCCGATCAACAGCGCAGCTCGTTGGTCAACAGTGCCCAGACCAAGTCGGACGCCTACGACGTCATCTCCCTGGACCTCGTCTGGGTCGCCGAGTTCGCCGCCAATCGATGGGTCATGCAACTGCCGGCTGACAAGTTGAAGAATTCCGACATCATCCCCAGCGTGTGGGAGACCGGCCTGTACCGCGACAACATGTACGGCATGCCCTACGTCACCGATGCCTCCCTGCTCTACTACCGCAAGGACCTGCTCGACCAGGCTGGCGTCAAGAAGGCCCCCACGACATGGGACGAACTGCTCAGCGCCATCGAGGCCGTACGCAAACTGCCCGGCCATGCCGACATCGGCGGGATCGGCGGCCAGTGGAACAAGTACGAAGGCCTCACCTGCAACATCTCCGAGTTCATCCACACCATGGGCGGAGCCATCGTCGACGATCAGAGCAAGGTCGTGCTGGGCGACTCCACATACCACGACAAGAACGTCAAGGCCATCCAGTTCGTCATTGACGCCTTCAAGAGCAACGTCATCCCCAAGGAGGCGCTGGAGTGGAAGGAAGAGGACGGCCGCGGCGCCTTCGAGTCCGGCAAACTGCTGTTCTACCGCCAGTGGCCCTACCAGTACTCCAACAACGTCAAGAACCTCGGCACCGACAAGTTCGACGTCGCCCCCATGCCATCCATCGACGGCAACAAGTACGTCGCCACCCTGGGAGGCCACAACTGCGCAATCTCCACGAACTGCAGGAACAAGGCCACGGCACTGAAGTTCATCACATGGTGGACCAGCAAGGAGACCCAGCAGTACAACGTCGACAAGCTCAGCAATGCCCCGATCCTCGGCTCGTTGTACTCCGACAAGGCCAACGTCAAGGAACTGCCCTACCTGCCGCCGCTCAAGGCCTCCCTGGACAAGGCCAAGGGACGCCCGCGTGTGGTCAACTACGGTGACGTCACAGCTGCCGTTCAGGACGCCATCTACCCAGCAATCAAGGATGGCGGCAACGCAGAGGACGTCGTCGCCACACTCAACGACTCGCTGAAGTCCATCATCAAGAACTGAGTGACACGTGCCCAGGGGCGGCTCCCCCGAGCTGCCCCACGCTGCACACACGTCTGGTTCCCCTGCCAGCGATCATGCCTCCGGAAAAGGCCACCCATGTCCTCAACAACTGCACCACGAAAACGATCGGCACGAGCCCGGTCCCAGGAACGTCTGGCCGTGTTCCTCATTGCACCCACACTGCTCGTCCTGACGATCGTCATCGTTGTACCGGTCTTCCAGTCGTTGTACCAGTCCCTACATGGCCAGCCTGGCCTGGACCCCCAGACCGGATTCGTCAACGACACCGAGCCGTTCGTCGGTCTGCGCAACTATGCCGACATCTTCACCGGAGGAGGTGACCGGTTCTGGAATGCCTTCCTCAACACCACGCTCTTCGGTGTGGTGACCGTGCTCCTCGAGACCGCACTGGGCGTCATCATGGCCCTCATCATGCACAAGGCGATGGCTGGACGAGGTGTGGTGCGTGCCGCGATCCTCGTCCCGTGGGCCATCCCCACCGCCGTCTCGGCGATCCTGTGGGGGTGGATCTTCAACCAGAACGGCGTCGCCAACGCCATCCTGGGCCAGCACATCATGTGGGCCTCGGGTGATTGGTCGGCCAAGTGGTCCATCATCATCGCCGACGTGTGGAAGACGGCCCCCTACATCGGCCTGCTCACCCTGGCTGGTCTGCAGGTGATTCCCGAGGAGGTCTACGAGGCGGCCAAGATGGACGGTGCTGGGGTGGGGAAACGATTCACCTCCATCACCCTGCCACTGGTCAAGCCGGCCCTCGTCGTCGCCGTCCTGTTCCGCACCCTGGACGCGCTGCGCATGTTCGACCTGCCGTACATCCTCGTCGGCCCACGCAAGAATTCGGTGGAGACGCTCTCCATGCTCGTTCAGGACGAGGCCTCCAACCTGCGCTACGGCGCCGCGGCGGCATATGCACTGCTGCTGTTCCTCTACGTGTTCATCATCGTCTTCGCATTCATCAAGATTCTGGGAGCCGACATCACCGGGTCGGGCAGGCAGGAGCGTCATCACAAGGTCAGGGCGTCCAGCTTCGTCAACGGTGGCAGCCCCACCACACGTCGGGAGCGCAAGGCTGCCGGACGTCGTGCTGATGGGAAAGGAGTCTCGGCATGAGCACTACGACAGCTGATGCGAACGCAATCCTCACGCAACCGGGTGGCGACACAGGCATGACCGGGAAGAAACGCGGCGGTGCCGGGAAGGTCTTCTCGGGCATCGGGATCGCCCTCATCATCATCTACTGCCTGGCGCCGTTCTACTGGATGCTGGTGTCCTCGTTGCGGCCCGACAAGGAAATCTTCGAGAACACGTGGTGGCCGCGACATGCCTCGTTGGAGAACTACCGAGCCGTCTTCGCTCCCGGGAACAACTTCCTGCGCGCCCTGGGCAACTCCGCCATCGTCTCCATCAGTGTGACGATCGTTGCGCTGCTCATTGCGACCTTTGCGTCCTATGCGCTGGCTCGTCTGGAGTTTCGAGGCAAGGGGGCGTTCCTCGTCCTGGTCATCGCGACGTCGATGTTCCCGCTGGTGGCGATCATCGTGCCGCTGCTGAAGAACTTCTCGGCATGGCATTGGATCAACACCTATCAGGCGATGATCATCCCGGATCTGTCGTTCTCACTGCCGCTGGCGGTGTGGAACCTCACGACGTTCTTCAAGCAGATGCCCGACGAACTCGAGCAGTCCGCCATGGTTGACGGCTGCACCCCACCGCAGGCATTTCGCAAGATCATCCTGCCGCTGGCCACCCCGGGAATCTTCACCACCGCCATCATCGTCTTCATCGGCGCATGGAACGAGTTCCTCGTCGCCGTGACGATGATCAACGACCCGAAGATGCAGCCGGCGACGGTGATGCTGTCGAAGTTCACCGGATCCTCACAGTTCAACACCCCGTTCGGCACGCAGATGGCTGCCGGCGTCATCATGACGATCCCCTTGGTCATCATGGTGCTCATCTTCCAGCGTCGGATCGTTGAGGGGCTGTCCGCCGGTGGACTGAAATCATGACACCGCACTGTCGAGAGAAAACCATGGGCCCTGCCACCATCTGTGGTGGCAGGGCCCATCAGCTGACGCAGAAGTATCAGGTCTCGGCGCCGGACCTGCACGCTCCTGCGAGAAAGGCGCACATGCGGGCACCTGCGCGGCGCGTCCAAGAAACTCTGCGACGTCGCTCGCACCAAGGTGCCCTGGGTACGGAACTCAGTCCTTGTTCTCGGCGGCGGCTTCGGCACGCAGCACGGATGCCTGACGCAACAGGGACTCGGCAAGACTGCTGAACTTGGACTCACCGCCGTTCAGGTCGACGACCTGGGCGACGTCCTTCTTTCCACGATGCCGGTTGCGCTTGGCGGCAGCCTTGCGTGCGGCTTTGCTTTCCTTGGCGGCCCGCTTGGCATTCTTGAGCTGCTGCTTCTCCAACTTGCGTCGGGTGGTGGCGCCGGTGGCCTTCCCGACGATCGCGCGAGCAGCGGTCAGCAGCACGAGGCCACCGACGACGACACCACCGCCGAGGATGAGTCGGTCCCCGCGCCAGCCGTTCTCGTCCTTGACCTGCCCCTTGGCCTGGTCGAACTGTCGCTGTGCAAAACTCTTGGCATCGTCGACAGCGTCGTTCTTGAGGGTCTTGGGATGGAACTGCTGGGTGGCGTCCTCAACGGTCTGAGAAACTCGCGACCTTGCGGCGTTGAGATCCTGCCTAATCTGCTCGGCGGTGCGAGTGTCCTTTTCCTTGCTGGCCATCTGGCCCCCCTTGCTCGATGCTGCGGATATTTCCAGTACGGACGGACAAACCCGCCTCCCTGAGCTCTCAGCCTATATCGTGGACGTCATGAGCACGCATCTAGAGCCCGGATATTCCGCCCCCGACTTCACTCTGCCTGCCGCGGACGGCACGAAGGTCACCCTCTCCGAGCTGCGCAACCGCAAGGTCATCGTGTACTTCTACCCTGCTGCGATGACGCCGGGGTGCACCACACAGGCAGTTGACTTCACCGCCCACCTGGACGACTTCACCACCGCAGGCTACGACGTGTTGGGCATCTCCCCCGATCCCGTTGACAAGCTGCAGGAGTTCGTCACCAAGGAATCGTTGACTCTGACGTTGCTGTCCGACGAGTCCAAGGGGATCATGAAGGCATACGGTGCCTACGGACCCAAGAACGTCTACGGCAAGGAGATCGTCGGTGTCATCCGCTCCACCTTCATCGTGGAAGTCGATGCGGACGGTAATTGCACCGTTGCCGAGGCACAGTACAATGTTCGCGCCAAGGGTCACGTCGACAAGCTGCGCCGGGAGCTGGGTATCAGCGACTGACCCGCACCATTGGATCGAGTGTTCCTTGGTTCCGGGACCGCGATGTCCCGTTGCCGGAGTGGTGGAATTGGCAGACACGCAGGATTTAGGTTCCTGTGCCGCAAGGCGTGAGGGTTCAAGTCCCTTCTCCGGCACCAGCACGATCAGCCCGGTGAAATGATCTTGTCACCGCGCATTCTCACAAGCCTCCCCGCGGCAGACATGCACTGAGGCTGTCTCAGACTGCCAAACCATACTTTCCACGCCTCAGTGAATCCCCAGGAGCAAAGCACAATCAGATGTGTGACCGATCCCGCGGCAGGAGCGGTTGCACACGACGCCGCACGACGGCCCGAGCCAATGGGCCGTTCCGCGTGTGGATCTCCGGCGCGAGCGGGTGCCGATTGCCACGAGACGTGGCAGCCTCTGGGATCCCGAACACGATTGCCACACGCCGTTTTCCCGGAACCGCGTCTCCTGCGCGTCTGCCAGATCATTGGTCCCCGGTTCGCCGTGGCGATCCTGCACCGAACAACCCCACCTGCCACATGGCGTGGCAGCCACCACGTTCAGCACCATGATTGCCACACGTCACTCGATGAGGTGCCATGCACGAACCCCTCACAGTCAAAAACTGACCCAGCGCTCGAGCGCGCACCCCACACCCGCCGCACCGGACCCACACTCACCAACCTGGGGACAGGACCCACGGGGAGCAGGGCTAGCGCTACGAGCCACCGTGGCAATCCTGCACCGAACGACCTCACCTGCCACGTGGCGTGGCACAACCCCCACTCCCACACATGATTGCCACAAAGGCACGAGCAGGGCAGTGCCCCACCCCCTTGCCGGATCGTCACGCCAGGGCATCCACCACCACGCCTAGGCATTTACCGACACCAGGGCATCCGTGGTCATCCTGTGCTGGACGCTCCCCCGTGCCACGTGCCGTGGTATGGGATCCAGTTCAACTCAGGATTGCCACAGCAGCTGAGCCGAGTCACTGCCCTCGGCTGTCATCATGGCGTGGCCCCTGAGGAGATGTTAGATTCTTTACACAAGATGCTTTAAACGAAAGGTTGAAAACAATGGCGTTCGGGGCCTTCGACAGTCAGATCACCCGCCGTGGCTACGTGACCGAGGCAATGGACACCATCTGGTCCGAACGATCAACGGTACAGAGCTGGTACGACGTTGAGGCAGCACTGGCCCGCGTGCAGACGAAGCTGGGAATGATCCCCGAGGGCACCGGAACCCGAATCACCCAGCAGGCGAAGGCCACGGATGCCGTCATGGAACGTATTTTTTCTGGGACGGCAGGAAATCCCTTTGCCCTGGGACTTGACTGCCTTCGGCAGACCCTTGACGAGACGACCCGCCGATGGGTCCATTTCGGGGCCACGACCCAGGACATTCTCGACACCGCTCGAAACCTGCAGATCCGTGACTCGCTCGATCTCATCGATTCCTGCACCAATGACCTTCTGAAAATCACGCGACTGCTGGCCGACAGGCATGCGGAGACCATCATGGTGGCACGCACCAATGGTCAACATGCTGTTCCCACCACTCTCGGCATGAGATTCGCCAGATGGACCGCCGATCTCGAGCGATCCCGTGAGCGCATGACGCAGACCCGGCACCGTTGCCTTCTCGTGCAGTTCTCCGGTGCAGCAGGCACATACGCCTCGATGGGATCGCATGGCGCAACGGTCGCCACCGAGATCGCCAGAGAACTCGGACTCACCTGCGAACTCATCGCCTGGCATGCCTCACGGGACGCCCTCACGGAGCTCTCCTGCAATCTGGCCATCCACGCCCAGGTGTTGGCCAAGATCACCGAGGACCTCTACAACATGCAGCGCACCGATCTTCGGGAAGCGGCCGAGGCCCTTGATCCGCATCTCTCCGGATCGAGCACCATGCCTCAGAAACGCAATCCGTTCTCCACCATGAAAATCACTGCCGCAGCTCGTATGGCTGCCGGTGCGGCAGCCACCGTGCTCACCAACCCGCCCGGTGACTTCGAGCGGGACCACCGACAACTCGAGGTCGAGCGCGACGCAGTTCCCCGAATCCTGGCGGCAGTCGACGGGGCCGGACAGAAGCTGTTGACACTGTTGAACGCACTGGACTTCAACGTCGACCAGCTTGCCGCCAACGCTCATCGAGAAGGAATCCTGCTCGTCAGCGAAGGCATCATGATGGAGCTCGCCCCGCGCCTCGGCCACGAGGAGGCTCACGACCTGCTGCAGGAGTTCTCCGCTGCGCACCGAGCCGACGGAACCAGCCTGCGAGACTTCATCGGCACCCATCCGCACGTTGCCGAGAAACTGTCAGGCCTCGATCTTGACGAGCTGTCCGACCCGTACCGCTACACCGGGTTGTCGGCCAAGCTCTCCCACCTCGTTGCCGAGGACCGGCCCCACACCGGCAACGACGTCATGGGGTGATGAACACTCCGAGGTCGTCGAACAGCCCCTGCATGGCCCTGACCCTGTCCCGTTCGACGTCTGGATCGCTCGGGGCCAGGGCAGCCACCAGCGATTCCAACAGGATGAGATAACAGACGCGCGATCGAAAGGCGGTCGATGCCTCCGAGGCCACCAGCAGGACGTGATCGGCGTGTCGACGCATCGGGGTCGAGGAACGATTCGTGAGCAGGATGGTGGTCATGTCGCGCTCGTGGAACATCCGTAGCACGGATTCGACCATCCGGGAGTGCCGGTCGAAGACGGACGCCAACAGGATTGCGTTGCTGGGCAGGTCGATGAGCTGATGGGCCATGCGGTCGGTCGATTCCAGCAGGATGACATGGGGCCGGTAGTAGCGCACCAGCAGGCTGAAGTAATCCAGCAGTGTGTGCCCGGTGGCGGCTGCCACGAGGTACACCGGTCGCGAATCATCCTTCAACACCTCAACGACACGATCGAAGGCTTCGCCGTCCAACGCCCCCAGGCCAACGTCGATACTGCGTCGAGCAGCCTCCATCTTCGACCGCCACATCGCACCCGGCGCGTCAGATTCAGGACTCCTGGTGGCGCGGTCACTGGGCAGATCAAAGTTTGCTGCCACCTCCTCACGCAGGCATCGTGAGAAATCGCGGAAACTGGCATATCCCAGTTTGCGAACGAAACGTGTCACCGATGCCGTCGAGACGTCGGCGGCCGCACTGATCTCATCAAGGTTCTCCAGAGCCAGATGGGGAAAGTCGTCCTCGAAGTACTGGGCAATCACACTCTCTGTCGGAGTCAGCTCCTGCAAGGCTGCAAGTCGTCCATACAGATCCCCGGATTCCTCCGCCATCGTGGCGCCCCCTGTACACGCGTCCGTCACCACGAAATCTCGTGGCGGGCTTCACCTTACCGGTGCTCAGATGAGCACCGGACTCGAGATCATCATGACGATGAAACCCACCAGCATCGGAAGTGCCGTGCGACGCACCACCGCCATCGGCGAGATGCCCGCGGCACCAGCCACCGTGATGACCACCCCGGAGATGGGTGAGACCGAGCGAAACAGCCCACCACAGAACTGCATCGGGTTGACGATACTTGCCGCGCTACCACTGAGCCCCTTGGCAATGCCTGGGGCCAGGGAGGCGAATGCCGTGAAGGACCCCACCCCGGATCCGGTGAGGAAGGTCACCACACCGACGACCACACTGAACAGGACTGCCATGCCCCACAGTGGGAGACCAACGCCCTCGGCACCATTCACCAGGAGTTTGATGACTCCAGCCTGCTTGAGACCTTCGGCGAACAGCTGGGCACCGATGATGAGGGAGACGACCTTGGCGAACATATTGCCCATTCCGACGAACATGGCGTTGGCGTCACCCAGAACCTCCGAGCGATCGTGGTTGCGTATCAGCTCGACGAGGACGGTCAGCAGCCACACCAGCAGGAATGCCGACACGGTCGACAGCTGCACGGATTTCACAGCCAACGGGCTGAAGACGATGAGCAGGATGATCGGCAGCAACAGGAAGATGGCATACCACTTGGGAGCCTGACGAGCTGCCGTGTGCTCCCCATCGCGACGCTCGGCACTGTCGTCGCCCCCTCTGCGATCCAGGCGACGCTGGACGAAGAAATGGGTGATGGCCACTGCAACAACCGTGGGGATCGCGACCGGAAGCTGATTGCGAACGAAATACACTGCCGGGGACAGCCCCACCGTGTGTGCAGCCAGGATCTCCGTGCCAGTGGCCGGGCCGATGGGTAGGGCACTTGTCGTGGCGATGACTGCGGCACCAGCTGCGGCGCTGGCCCCGGAAGCGATGATGATCGGCATCATGATGACGACGAGAAGCATGGCCAGGCCTGCGGCACTCGGGATGACCATGAAGAGCAGCTGCCCCAGGACGTAGGTGAACACCAGGATGAGATAGGGCTGTTTGAGCTTGGTGACAGGTCCGATGACGAGACGCACCAGTGCCTCGGTGGCGCCAACACGATTCATGTAGGCCGAGAATCCACCAGCGGCCATGATGATGAGGCCAACCCCGGTGAGCTGGCTCTTCGCAATCGACTCGATGAGTCCGATGATGTCGAACCAGACGCTCCCGGAGCTCTCATCGCCTTCCAACAACGGGACCGACGGTCTGAGGATGACGCGGATGAGGACCAGCAACAGACCGGCTCCCAGTAGCACCAGCACAGGCTTGTATCCCTTGACCAGCAACCAGCCGGCCAGGATGGTCACGACAAGCGCGCACAGCGCCAGCACCGTCGTCATGATGACCTCCTCGTCATGTGACCCATCACGATGAAAGTAAATATACATCTTTGCATCTGCGCGATGAATAACTGACATATTCTTGTCGGGAAGATTTTCTGCGCCCTGAAGGCCACCGTCCAAGGAGCACCGATGCGTCCAACGTCACTGAGTCACCGAGCACGATCGTCACTGCACGTGTTGATCTGTCTCCTACTCATCATCATTGGTGCGGTGGGTTCGAGCCTCGCACAGCGTGACGGTGGAAAGGTCAACGTCCAAGGACTGATGATTCCGGGCAAGGACGGCGCCCTTGTCAGTGCTGATCTGTTCCGCCCCGACACGGCCACCGAGAAGAACAAGGCTCCGATGGTCATCGTGAGCCCCGGTTTCCAACGCACCAAGGAGACCCAGATCTCGTACTCCATGGAGCTTGCTCGCCGGGGATACGTCACCCTGGTCGTCGACCCGTACAACCAGGGCGAGTCGACCTCCCAACCACCGACCAATGACGATCCGAGCATCAAACCAGCCATCGACTACGTCTCACGCACCACCACGTTGAACTACGTGGACAAGTCCCGGATCGGCATCACCGGCCATTCCGCCGGCGGATCACAGGTACGCCGCATGGCAGCAGAGTATGGCGCCAAGGAATCCAAGGCCCTCAAGAAGGCCAAGAGCCCCAACTCCCCCCGGCGGCACCACGATCACCACGGAGGAACGAGAGAAGGCCGAGGCCCTCAACCCCATCCGATCAGTGTTCATCTCCGGATGGCTGCAGAAACTCGACGCGAAGAAGTTCAAGAACGTCCACTCCAATGTCGGAATCGGCTACGCGTTCTACGACGAGGGCGGCTACCGCAACAAGAACGGCAATGGGGATCTACGCACCGCGCCAGAGGCATTGGCCGTCATCAACTCCGGACTGTCGGCATCCCAGCACGTCGACCATGTCGTCATCGGCAAGGGGTACGGATCGACCAGCGACCGTACCTATCGCGTCGCCTACAATGACCGCACCATTCACCCCTTCCAGCCCCTGACGCCCAGCGCCATCGGATCGATGATCCAGTTCTTCGACGACACCCTGGGCGCACCACATGCCATGAGCACCACCAATCAGACATGGTGGCTCAAGGAGCTGTGCAACGGTCTTTCCCTCGTCGCAGCCCTGGTGATGCTGATACCCCTCACGAAGCTCCTGCTGACCATCCCGTGGTTCTCCCCGGCGCGCACCGAGGTCTGCCCGGCACCGGCGAAGCCGCGAGGCCGAGGCGCGGTGATGTTCTGGACGATCTTCGTCATCTCGGCCGCCGTGGCATGCGTGACCTTCATACCGTTGTCAGCGGCCAGTCAACACGTCTTCTCGGCCGCGGCGAACAAGCAGAACGGCTGGTTCTTCCCCGGCCGTATGGTCAACGCCGTCGTGCTGTGGTCACTGGTCAATGGTCTGTTCGGCCTGATCCTGCTGTGGATCGGCCACAGCATGTCGAAACATCGTGGTGCGGACGAGCCCCGGAACTGGGGGGTTCGGATGACTTGGGCCCAGACCGGACGCACCCTGGCCCTGGCACTGCTCGTCATCACCATCTTCTACACGATCCTGGCCATCGTGTACGGGTTCTTCCACGTCGACTACCGTCTGTTCGTCGTGGCTGCTCGTCCACTGACGAAACGCTGGTCCCTCATCGGCCTGACATACGTGCCCGCACTGTTCCCGTTCTTCTTCTCGAACTCGTTGCGCGTCAACGCATCGATGCGGTTCAGCAACCAACGCCGCTGGGTCAACTGGCTCATCATCGCCCTGGCCAACTCCATCGGTCTGGCCGCGATCTTCGTCATCCAGTACGTCACCTTCTTCAGCACCGGAACCGTGTACTGGACGACGAACTGGCTCTACGTCAACATGCTGCAGTCGCTGCTGCCCATGATGATCGTGCTGCCGTTGTTCAACCGCGCGTTCTACCACGCCACCGGACGGGCCTGGCTGGGCCCGATCGTCACGACGACGATTTTCACCCTCATGGCACTGGGCGGATCGGTGGCGTACATCCCGATGTTCTGAGGTGACGAGGCACAACGGATCCACGGACTGAGACAGCTCACAGGGTCCAAGGGAAGATGAGGAGTATCAGCAACCAGACAAGTTGGCTCCAGAGAATCACGGAGCACGTCAGAACAAGAACAGCCATGAAACCCATTCGCAGGATTACTGATTCACCATTCGTGTAAATATGTTCTCGCGTTTTCCCCAGAACCCATCCTGCAAGGATGAATACCGCCAAGGGAATCAAATAGACGACGAAGGCCCTGCCGCTGAGGGCGGTGCCAGCTGGCATCTCCATGTATTTCGGCTTCGGTACGAAACCGTGGTAGACGATCGTCAGCAGAATCCCGAGGAGGGTGGACATGACAACACCGATCGCCAGAGCCCTGCGCCCCCTGTCAGCCGGGTTCCCACAGGGAAGAACCTTCCTCCCCCACAAGCCAGAAACCCATCCCAGTACGGGAAACGCAATTGCGACAAGATCCAACCTCACATTCCCCGAACCATCACTCACCGGAAGAACATCGGGAATCCGCAGCACGACAACCCAGCAGACTCCAGCGACGGTGCCGATGATGAGGCCGTTGAGGGGTGCGCGGTGGTACTGCTGGTCAGGTGTTACTGTCATCCGCGCCTCACCCTCACGGATTCATCATCGGGGCGACAGGGCTGCTTAGGTGCCTTGGCTGCCAGTGATCTTCTGATCGTATGTTGAGACGCAATCAGAAAATAATCCATATCCAGAGCCATAAAACTTCCATTATGGCAAACCAACATATTACACATAACAACAGAACAATGACCGACATGAGTGTCATCGATACGAAACTTCTTCGGCAATTCTTGCTGTTGCTCATTCGAACAGCGACGAGTGCCCATCCACCATATGGGAATGGAATCAGTGCCAGCAGATATAGGATAAGTGCCCCGATTTTTGGGGCCGTGTCGAGGTGTGCCCCGAGAGATTGTGAGTCCTGAAAGAAGTCAGAGAAGAAGATTGCTGCGGTGGCGATTCCGATCATGCTTAGCGTTGCAGCGTAAAGTATTTTTGTTTCACGTCGCTGTGCAGACATGGGTCTGTGCGAAATGATATTTTTTTCACACAGACCGTCAATCCATCCGAGGAGAGGAAAGGACAACCCCATGAAGGTCATCCACGCGAATCTCGGGGAGGTGAACCACCTCACCTTGGAAAACATGACGAATACAATCGCCCAGACGGCTCCGACGATGGTGCCGATGAGGAGGCCGTTGAGGGGTGCGCGGTGGTACTGGTCCTTGGGTGTGTTGTTGTGGGTGGTCATCGTGGTGCCTTGGTGTTGGGGTCGCAGGCGTCTCCTACACCGTTGTGGTCGGTGTCGGTCTGGTCTTGGTTGGCGATGGTGGGGCAGTTGTCCCGGGTATCGGGCACGCCGTCGCCGTCTCGGGTGATGTGGATGGGGAAGGTGAGGGTGTCACTGGTCCCGGTGGTGTCGGTGATGCGTAGGTGTGCCCGATACTTTCCCAGCTGCTTTAGGGTGCGGGTGATCCTAGGTGTGGCACTGTCGATTTCGTAGTGGCCGTCCCCGTCAAGGTCCCACTGCCAGCGTCGGATACGCCCGGTCGACGTATATGACGATGACCCATCTAAAGAAAATGGCGTATCAGCGCGTACTAGATTTTGCCCAATCACAGCGGCCCGTATCCGCACGCTCGGAACCGACACGACATGCGTGGCTGCGTCACTTACCGAATTCGCACTCCACATCACTTTTTGAAAGAGCTTGCTTTGAGCTAGGGCAGCAATCTTGATGTGACCGGTAATGTTTGGATGGTAATAATTATTTTTATCGCTGCCAAAAATATTTGGAGCGTCTTCTGATACTGTTACGCCAGTTTTACTATCCGCATATCCGGCGGTTTCCCCGAAGGCATTGATCCAACGGTAAGGGTTTTGTTCGCCATTATGGACCACTGGTTCCGGTTCGTGGGTGGTGAAGAGCTCGGTGGTAGGCGCGTATGTCACATGGAGCTTGTGGCTCTGATTCCATTTGTTGATAGTGGCGGCCTGCTTGGTGCGGAATTCGTCTTCGGCCGCTCTCACGCGAGTGGAGGGTACATCAGTTAGAGGTAGATCGTCGTCTGCGGGGATGAGGTAGGGGTAGCCGATCAAGGCAACACGGGTATGAGCCGGATCCGCCAGTCGCTTCTGAATGTGTGACAGCAATGTCGTCGTGTTCGCCATCGTGGCACCAAGCTTCTTACGTGCTGCGTCAACAGAGCCGCCACACTTAGCTGCTGACCACACCCTTTCTATGAAGCAGTTTTCTACGACGTCAGCGAAGTTGAGGTCGTTGCCTCCGGCGGTCATGAGGATCACGCCGGTGTGGGGATCCATGGTATCGGCTTGGCTGATGATGTTGTGGTCTCCGGTGGCGATCTGGGCGCCGCTCCAGGCTTTCACGTCGAGTTGGTACGTTGTGTCCGTGTTTTTCTGGTTGAGCATGCCGGTGAGTACCGAACCATAGTTCTTGGGGCTGCGATACGACCCATCGGCCGGATACCCATCTTTCAGGGTTCCGTTGCCTGCCGAGTACGAGTCGCCCAGGACGGTCATTGTCACCAGCCTACGGGGCGGGTGGGTCCCGATGGTGTCGAAGGACTGCAGACCACGCAGCACCGGTACCGCCTGTATCGTCGCCAGCATCGGGATGTACCCGGGGAATGATCCGTCAGCCTGCTGCTGCTTCACGAGCCACGTCTGGCCGGCCACGGCCTGCGCCCTGTGGTCAGCATCGCCAGCACGGTACAGTCCCGGTGCCACCCGCGTGGTCGCACGCACATTCGCACCGTGATCCTTTATGCCCCACCCGTCACCTTGCCGGTCGTCGTCGAGACGCTTGACAAGACTCGCGACAGCCTTCTGCTTGTCCGGAAACTCCACATGAGACAAGGCGGTGAGCATGACCCCATCAGTACTGACCAGTCCCCCCGTCCCCGCCGGCAGCATCGAGGTTGTCATCGCATACTCGGTCACCGAGTCGAGCAGCCGATGCGGGATCGGTTTGCCCAACCGCTCCAGGGCAATCATGTCCAACGCCTGATAAAAAGGATGCTCAGTGAACTCCGACGCCGAGGTCACCGGCTTGGCATAGTCGAACCCGCCATAGGTCGTCGACTCACCAAGAGCCAACAGAGTGATGACCACCTTCGCACACCCACCCACATTCGCGTGAGTGCAGTACCTCAGCCCCTGAGCCTTGATACTGTCCTTGACCTTGGCGACGGTAGGCGAACCCTTCCTGCCAGCAGCCACCAACGCCAACGCCCCATCCAACTGCGAACCCAGATCGCCCTTCATCAGGTCGGCACTGTGGCCATCGATGTAGTCGGCCGCCCTGCCGGCCTGGGCGGCATAATCGGCAGGCCCAGACGCCCCACCCGCCTGGGCAGGAACCGCCCCCACTGCGCCCACCATCAGTGCGGCAGCCACCACCGGGCCCACCACACGCCTACACATCCCCACCACGGCCACGCGCTCCCCCTCGAAAGCACGTTCCGACAGGTTCACGGGGCAGCACAGGCGTGACATGCGTCGGTGTCGATCCGTAACCCCAGACGGA
>OKOE01000006.1_pt1 | contig 181679 bp, 136 predicted proteins | sample 1614581 | NCBI WGS metagenome assembly OKOE01 (sample SAMN04436953, study PRJEB24849) | human gut metagenome | biome: human gut; feature: NICU; material: stool | host: Homo sapiens | place: USA: Saint Louis, MO | collected 2010-01-04 | reverse complement strand
GTCTCGGGAACGTTCCCGAGACCCCGCCATTGTTTTCTCGCGCACTCGCCCCAAGCAGGTCAAGAGTGATTGTTTTTGCGTTCCCCACCGGTGGGGCAGTTCTCCTCATTTCCACCTCACGGCGTGAACATTTTTCCCACCACACGGCCACACGTGTCAGGAAAATGCCCTGCCCCTTGCTCTGGCGTCAGTAATGTTCACCACACGTCAGTACTATTCCCGGGGCGGGTTCGACCTGGCCACCGACCCATCGGGCACCCACACCCCCGCGGGGGTACACCGACGAGAGCCCGAGGGGATCGACAGCTGAGTCGGATTCGCGATGGCAATTCCCGATCACCGTTGCCTTCCCGATCCCCCATGCGCTGAGCACATTGCAACGGGGGCGGTGGAACGTGCCGGCTCATCACCACGCCACGGTTGGCAGGCATGGCCACACCCGCACCGTCGTGCCATCGCGTCGCACCGTGCGCGACCTCGATGATCAGCCCGGTGGCGGTGACAGGCCCAGACGATCTGGCCAGCCGACGCGTGGGTCCTCCCACCTGTGATCTTCCCAATCCATCGACCACCAGCGTCTGAAAACGGGTTTGGGCACAAACGATCATCAAGGATACCGCTGACCGAGGACACCTCCTCACCACTTCCACATCGGGGAAAATCCATTGCGGGCCGACAATGGATTTTCTATGCTGCAGAAAAATTTTCCTACGCCCTCGAGGGGAAGTGAACATTGATATGACGTACCGTTAAGACAATTCCGAGGTCGACCGGTGGGCCTTCGGCACCCGCTCCATTCATGCAGGTCAGCCCGTCGATGCAACAGGTGCCCGGAACATGCCGATCTACAACACGGCCTCCTACGTCTTTGACTCCTGCGAGAACGCCGCGAAGCGATTCAGCCTGGAGGAAGACGGCCCGATCTACACGCGTCTCAACAACCCCACCATCACCGCCCTCGAGGAGCGAATGGCGTCCTTGGAGGGCGGTAGCTGCGCCGTGGCGTTCGCCTCGGGGATGGCCGCGATCACGGCGACGGTTCTCAACCTCGCCAGCGCCGGTGACCACATCGTCTCCTCCCCGCGCCTGTACGGTGGCACCCTCACCCTGTTCGAGTTCACCCTGGCGAGACTGGGCATCGAGGTGACCTTCGTCGACGACCCCGACGACCCGCAGTCCTGGCATGACGCCGTCCGCCCGAACACCAAGCTGTTCTTCGCCGAGAGCACCGCGAACCCGCTGGCCGACATCCTCGACGTCCCCGCGGTCGCCGCCGTCGCCCACGAGGCGAAGGTGCCCTTCATCGTCGACAACACTGTCCCCACCGCGGCGCTCATCCGTCCGCTCGAGCTGGGGGCCGACGTCGTCGTGGTCTCGCTGACGAAGTTCTACACGGGCAACTCGACTGGCATCGGCGGCATCGCCATCGATGGCGGCACCTTTGACTGGACCGTCACCCGCGACGGACAGCCGATCTTCCCCGGCTTCGCCAACCCCGACCCGACGTACCACGGCATTGTGTACGCCGATCTGGGCGAGATGGCGTTCGGCGTGAAGCTGCGCGTGGGTGTCCTGCGCGACATCGGCGGCTGCCTGTCACCGTTCAACGCCTGGGTCACCCTTGCAGGGCCTCGACACCTTGGAGCTGCGGATACAGCGTCACTGCTCGAATGCCCTCAAGGTGGCGCAGTTCCTCGCCGATCAGCCGCAGGTGACGAAAGTCAACTATCCGGGTCTTCCGTCCTCGCCGTGGTACCCGGTCAAGGAGAAGCTCGGCCTCGACGGGGTCGGCGCAGTGTTGTCGTTCGACATCAAGGGTGGACGCAAGGAGGCCTGGGCCTTCATTGACGCGCTCAAGCTCCATTCCAACGTCGCGAACATCGGCGACAGCCGGTCCTTGGTGGTGCATCCGGCCACGACGACCCACGCGCAGTGCGACGAGCGCGGTCAGGAGGTTGCCGGTATCACCGAGGCGACCATCCGACTCTCGATCGGTCTGGAGAGCCCCGAGGACATTATCGACGATCTCAAGCTCGGCTTCGCCGCACTATCACAGGCCTGATCACATCTCTTGTTGACGCCGTCCCTCCCGGGGCGGCGTCAACCTGCAACGTCCCACACCCATCCACGGCGTATCGCGTACGTCGTGGATGCCATGTGCCGCAACGCCCGCAGCACATGTATGTACACCATCCGCACACCCAGGGGAGGAGGCATGGTGATGAAGTATGTTCAACTCGGCGATTTCACGACGCAGGCCGGGGCCGTCATCCCGCAGGTGAGGATTGCCTACGAGATGTGGGGGCAGCGGCATGGAAACAACGTCATCCTCGTGGAGCACGCGCTCACCGGGGACGCCGACGCACGCTCCTGGTGGCCCGGACTCATCGGGCCGGATCTGGTCATCGACACCGACCGGTACTGCGTCATCTGCACCAACGTCCTGGGTGGTTGTTCGGGATCGACGGGCCCCGGGACCCCAGCCCCTGACGGGCGGGCCTGGGGGTCGAGGTTCCCTGCTCTGTGCATTCGAGACATGGTGGCTGCCGAGAGGCAGCTCCTTGCGCTTCTGGGCATTGACGAACTGCTGGGAGTCATCGGGGGCTCGATGGGTGGCGCACGAGCCCTGGAGTGGGCGGCAATGTACCCCGAGATGGCTGGGTCGGCCTGCGTCATCGCGACCTCGGCGCGATCCTCGGCCTGGCAGATCGGCATCCAGACCGCCCAGATCTGCGCGGTCGAGGCTGACCCCAGCTGGCAGAACGGCGACTACTACGACACCGGACGCTGCCCCGACCGGGGCTTGGGGGCAGCGCGACGGATCGCCCACCTGACGTATCGGGGTGAGCGTGAGCTCGACGCCCGCTTCGGATCGGCTCCGCAGAAAGGCGAGGAACCGTTCAGCGCCTACCGCAACTCGCAGGGACGCTTCGCCGTGGAGAGCTACCTCGACCACCAGGCCCGTAAGCTGCTCCAACGCTTCGACGCCGGCACATACGTCGCCCTCACCCACGCCGTCAATCGCCACGACGTCGGACGTGAGCGCGGCGGGGTCAAGGAGACCCTCGCCTCGATCACCATCCCGGTGCTCGTGGCCGGAGTCGACACCGACCTGCTGTACCCCTTGCACCAGCAGGAGTTCCTCACCGAGCATCTCGGCAACCCCCTCGGTCTGGACACGATCGTCTCCCACGTGGGCCACGACGGCTTCCTCACCGAGACCGAACAACTCCAGGACGTGTTCACCCACTATCTCGACGCCGTCGACCTCAACGGCAGGGGTGAGCCACATCTCCCCCAGGAGAAGGCTTCCGGATTGTGCAGTGCCGACGTGGGCAGCACTCGGCCTTTCACCGACGCATTCTCGGCAGAGCCGTACGCTCGTGGACAGAAAGTGGCTGCCAAAAAGTGACTGCCCGCCAACTCAGATGGATGGACGCAGCGTCCCCACGCACACACCATGGACACGATTCGCGTCCTCATTGACACCAGATTGGACAGCCCTGTGTCGATGACATCAGGTTGGACAGCTCTGTGTCGACGCGTGTGTCTGAGTGCCACTCTGGAGTTCCCCGTCAGTACGCTGCATGTGGCATCGTGGGAGCATGAGCCTGCACGTCATCTTCGTCTGCCGAGGAAACATCTGCCGCTCTCCCATGGCCGAGCGCATCGCCCAGCGATTCTTCTCCGATGCCGGGCTGGACGTTGAGGTCACCAGTGCCGGGATCACCGACGAGGAGCATGCCAACCCGATGGACCCACGGGCCCGCGCGGTGCTCAACCGCCGCGGCTACGACGTGCGCCCACACACGGCCCACCAGATCAGCGCCGAGGAGATTCGCCGCGCCGACCTCGTCGTGGCAGCAGAGCCCTACCAGGTGCAGACCATGGTCCGCATGGCACCATCGACGAGGAACATCGTCCTGTTGCGCGACTACGACCCCTCGGTGACACCCGGCACCCCACTGGATGATCCTTGGTTCGGCGACGAGTCAGGATTCGAGACCATCGCCGACCAGATCGAGGCGGCCATGCCCGGCCTTGTCGCAGCCATCAGGAAGTGACCCCGGCACCGCGACCGTGCCCATACCTTCCGCATCCTGCACCAGGTGTCTCCCACACCCGGAACCAGGTTCTGCACCAGGAGCATGCCCGATCCGCACCAGAAGCATGCCCTGTCTGCGTCAAGAACATGCTCGGTGCGGCGACCTCTGACGAAAAATGACAGCCCAGCCCTCTGCGGGTAAATGCTGTGCCCGAAGAGGGCCGGTGCTGTCAGAAATCGACACTCCCCCACCTGGTGCGACTTGCGGAAGACCTCAGTGACTTGCGAAAGACACGGCACGCGGGGATCTGGGAAGCACGGAATCCGTGTCGGCACGGACGGTGAAGTGTCCGCTGCGATGGCGAGAGCACGAGCCGAGGCCCAACTGAAGAAGACCTACAAGTAAGGCTCTGCGGTGGGAAGGCCTACAGGCGAGGCGCTGCTGAGGCGAGAACCTACAGGCGAGAATCGGCTGAGAGACGTGGCCGGGCTTGGCCTGTCAAAAATTGACAGGCCAAGCCCCCTCATGCACGTGGATTGCCTGAGTGGGGCCGCAACCGTCAAAAATTGCCATCCGATGCGAGCACTTCCATACCCGAGCCCCGAGACATTGCAAGCCCCGCCCCGACCTGCACAACGGGGCATCCCCTCAGCTATCCCCAGAAGCTGACACCAGCCCGATCCACGCAACGAGGACAACGAGGAGCCCCTCAGCACGTCCCCCGAAGCCCTCGACCCACGCAACGAGACAGTCACTCAGCACACATCCCCCGGAGCCCCGATGAGACACCGCCCCCCGATCCACACACCGGGGCAGACGCACCAACACCACCGCACAGACACCGACGCCACCCGCACAAGCACACCAGCGTCACCTGCACAGAACCGGTGAGCAGGATCTGCAGCCACAGGGGAAATCTCCATGACATCCACCCCCGCACCGTGAAGGGCACAGCGCCCATGCCGAGGAGGGCACGGCCAGAGATGCGCTGGCTGCCAAAAGTGCCGGTCGGGAAACAGCCGCCGCGGGCGTCGAAACGGCCTGTGACGCCGATCCCGGCTAGGCTGTGTCCCATGAGTCTGTTCTTGGTCGGCGGCCCCCATGACGCATCGTTGCAGCAGGTTTATGACGAGTTCATCGACGAGGCTCGCCCACATGGTGATCGTGTCGGAATCGTCGTCACCGGGCCGGCTGAGCAGAACCAGCAGAAGATGGCGGAGCTCAGCCAGATCGTGAGCTCTCGATGGCCTCAGGCCACCATCGTCCCTATTCACCTGGATGGCCCGGGAACCTCATCCGTCGTTGACGGCGTGCCCACCTGGCCGGAGAACCCCCAGTACGAGCTTCCCGCCGATCTCGACCAGTTGGCAGGAATCATCGTCGGCGGCGGCTGGGTACCCGGCTATCTTGCCGGGCTGGGGCCAGCGGCCGAGCAGCTCTCCCGGATGGTGCGCAGTGGCGCCCCGTGGCTGGGGTTCTCGGGCGGAGCGATGATCTGCTCATGCTCCACCCTGGCCGGAGGATGGCGTCTGGATGGGCGTCAGATTGGCCCCGAGGCCGGTTCGAGGGGTTTCGGGGACCTCACGATCGTCGAGGGTCTGGGGTTCATCGGTCTGACGGTGAGCACCCATCTTGACCAGTTGAGTCCCGAAGGGGTGCTCGTCAGCGCGATTGAGTCCGGTCATCTGGGCTCGGCCGTGTCCATCGATGAGAAAACCTGTCTGGTGGTGCACCATTCCTCGGGTCGATGCCACGTCATGGGCAGTGGGATCGTGCGATGGTTCACTCCCCAGGCGGACGGCGTGCTGGTGCGCACCGAGCATGGCCAGGTTCCCAAGGCCACCACGTCGCACACTCCGGCACCACCCCGGTTCGACGGTCTCGCCAAGGTTGCCGCCGCATCCCGACGGGCTGCTCGGCAAGCCGCCAAGGTGCACGAGGCTGCCACCGAGACCGCCGACACGAAGAGCTCCACACCAACCCAGCGGAACTCACCGAAAGCGACGAGCAAGAACCGAGCACACACCAAAAAAGGCTCAAGCGCCGCCAGCGCCCCGGCCTCGACTGCCGCCGAGAACCCCACTGCACCGGAGGCCCCCGATGCGTCCCGGGCCGGTGATGCTGGGAACGGCACCGCACCCGATGTGCCCACGTCCCCAGTCGGCGGCCCTGGCGCAACCATCGAGAGCTGAAACCATCGGTAGGAGGTGCGGACATGGCAATGACGATTCTGGTGGTCGACGACGATCGTGCGGTACGCGAGTCCCTGGCACGATCCCTGCAGTACAGCGGGTACGGCGTCGAGACGACCGAGGACGGGGTGGAGGCCCTGGCCTGGCTGTCCGGCAACCATCCCGACGCCGTCATCATGGACGTCATGATGCCCCGGCTCGACGGCCTGGAGACCACGCGAATGCTGCGCGACAACGGCAATGACGTCCCCATCCTCATCCTCACCGCCCGTGACGCCGTCGGCGACCGGGTGGACGGACTCGACGCCGGCGCGGACGACTACATGGTCAAACCCTTCGCCCTGGACGAACTGCTCGCTCGGTTGCGCGCACTCACCCGCCGCTCCCGCAACGAGAGCGAGCGTGAACCCGACACCGAGACACTCACCTTCGCCAATCTGCGCATGAACCCACAGACCCGAGAGGTCACCCGTGCCGGGCGCAGGATCTCCCTGACCCGAACCGAATTCGCGCTGCTCGCCGTCTTCATGCAGAACCCGGAGAAGGTGTTGGAGCGATCCTGGCTGTTGCACGAGGTGTGGGGATTCGACTTCCCGACCACGGCGAACTCCCTGGAGGTCTACATCGGCTACCTGCGCCGCAAGACCGAGCAGAACGGTGAGCCCCGGCTCATCCACACCGTCCGCGGAGTCGGCTACGTCATGCGGGAAGCGACTTCGTGATTCGCCGCTGGTGGATGCGACTGCGAGCTTGGCACCCACGCACGAGGACAGTCCGAATGACGGTGGGGCGACGTGTCGCCCTGCTCGTCTCCCTGAGCGTGGCGCTCTCGGTGATTGCCATGGGAGTCGCCGCCTACATCACCACCCGCATCACGCTGTTCAACAAACTTGACTCCCAACTCACGCGGATCGCCAGCACCGTCTCCGGGCCGATCCAGGTCGACATGAAGAACCTCGACGGTGTGGGCTCCCGCTCGGTCGACGTCACCGACGAGGTCATCGTCAACCTGGTACGGGCCGACAACTCCATCACAGCCGTGTCAGGAACCAACCGGACCGTCGTCACCGAACCCAGTGAACTCGCTGTTGCCCGACTGGGTTGGGGAATCAGTTCGCGCACCGGCGTGGATTCGCAGAACGAGCCGATCCGCATCGTCGCCGTACCCCTGAGCATCGACCGGGGCAATTCCGACCCCGTTGAGCACTACGCCCTGGTCATCGGAGAACCATTGGACACCACATATGGTGTGCTGCAGTCATTGTGGATCATCCTCATCGTCGCCGGAGCGGTGGGGGTCATTGCCACCACGCTCACCGGACTGTGGGCTGCCAACAACACCATCCGCCCCATCCGTGATCTTTCGAGGGCCGTGCACGAGGTGGCCGAGACCGGCGAGATCACCCCGATCAAGGTGCACTCCGACGACGAGCTGGGCGAGCTGGCCGCCTCGGTCAACGTCATGCTGACGAACCTGGAGAAGTCGCGGGAGCGCCAGAAACGTCTCATCGGTGACGCCTCCCACGAGCTGCGCACCCCCCTCACCTCAATGCGCACCAACGTCGAGCTGCTGCTGGCCGATCAGAAGACCGGAATGCTTCCCGAGCAGGCACGCGGCGAGATCCTCACCGACATTGCCGCCCAACTCGGGGAGTTCTCCTCACTCATCGGCGACCTCGTGCAGCTCTCCCGTGAGGACGCCCCACCACCCCGTCCAGAGATCATGGATCTGGCCGATGTGGTGGCCAGAGCCGTCCAGCGGGCGAAACGCCGCGGCCCCACGATGGTTTTCGACGTGCAGACCGAGTCGCAGCTGGTGCTCGGCGACTCGCAGGCCATCGAGCGGTCCGTGACGAATCTGCTCGACAATGCCGTGAAGTTCTCACCGAGTGGGGGCAGGATCACCGTGCGCATGGCAGACGAGACGATCACCGTGGCCGACGAGGGGCCGGGCATCAGCGACGAGGACCTGCCTCACATCTTCGACCGATTCTACCGATCCGACCAGTCCCGCAACACCCCGGGCACCGGACTCGGGCTGTCGATCGTGGCCCACACCGTCAACTCCCACGGCGGATGGATCAAGGCTTCCCGGGCCCCTGGCGGTGGTGCCCTGTTCACCATGCACCTGCCCACCGTCGATCCGTACGACGTCGCCGGGAATGAGTCGGCAGGCAGTGAGTCGCTGCTCACATCGGAGTAATCCACCGTTTCCACCGTCTGTTCCCAGGTTGTACACAGCTGGGTTGTGGATAACCTGTCTGGCTGGGGAAAACACATCGGTGTCATTCCACAACCGCGACATGACGCGGTTTTTCAGCACAGTATGCCACCACGACCGAACCTTGCCACGCCGCGCTCCATCGCCGTTTTCCCCACGTTCCGAAAAGTTATCCACAGGAAGGCGATGGTTGTGGAGTACTTTCCCACACCCCTGAACCCGATCCGGCTTGGTCCTGGTCTGGCCTGGTCTGGTCCCGATCCCGGACGGACTGGTGCCGATCAGATCGGCTTGGTCCCGATCCAGGAGGGGCTGATGCCGATCTGACCTGGTCCGATCAGGTCGACACACCATCCGCTCACGAGCGACGGGAGGCATGAGGACAACAGGTGCCACCTGGTGCCAGCCAGCCCACCTCGGCGTGTCCTGACGGGTCACGTGATGGGGATCGTAGGAACTTCCCGACGCGGCTGCCTCGGTGACGCGGAGAGAGCCCCGTCACCATGTGCCGCACACCAATGAGATTCCCGGTACGCCACAGCCACAGAATCGTCATCGTGAATCGATCAATTCCCCGCGTACCTGGACGCGCGACGCTACGCTGTCGCCATGTCAGCTTTCATTGTCGAAACTCGCTACGATCCCGCGCACGAGGAAGAGCGCCTGGCGATCCGTCCCCAGCACCTGCAATACCTTGACGGCCTCATGGAACGCCACCAGCTGGCCAACGCCGGCCCCTTGGCGGACGGTACTGGCGCCGTGCTCGTCTACCTCGCCAAGGACCGCGCAGAGCTCGACCAGCTCATGGCCCCCGACCCCTACCCCGCAGGCGCCGTCCGCGTGGTCAGCGTACGTGAATGGCGGACGAACTTCCCGTTCTGAGCCTCGACCCGTGCTGGGTGACAACGTCGTCGCCCAGCAGGGGTGACCAAGCGCCCCCGAGATATCGCCCGGCCGCAGAAGAATCCCCCGAGTTGGCCCTGCTCACAACCTCACGGAGGCCCAGAAGCCTTGGACGAGCGTCGCCTTGGGCAGCAAGCCCTCCGTGCCACTGTCCACCGGTAAGTGCGACGATGTGCAGACCGGCGGTCAGACTCAAATCGTGCGTCCGCACCATCTGGACCAAGTCACCAGATGCGTCTACAGGCGTCATGCCGGGGGTCTTGGGCCCTCGTCTCGATCAGGCGCTCACCACATTGGTGGCCAGCAGCACGATCATGAGCGCACCCAACCCCACTCGGTACCAGATGAACCCGGTGAACTTGTTCGACGAGACGAACTTCAACAGCCAGGCGATGGAGACGTAGGCCACCAAGAGCGACACGACGGTGGCGACGATCGTCGGTCCCCAGCCGATCGAGGAGTGCGCGATGTCCCCGGAAGCCCCGATCGCCTCGTAGATCCCGGCGGCGACCAAGGCCGGGATGCCCATGAAGAACGACAACCGGGTGGCCGTCGGACGGTCGAACCGGCGGAACAGGCCCGCCGAGATCGTCGCCCCGGATCGTGAGATCCCGGGGAACAGCGGGGCCAGCGCCTGGAAGCATCCGATGATGACGGCATCGACCAGTGACACCTGCTTCATGCCGCGATCGAGATCGGTACGACGGTCCGCCATCCACATGACGCCCGACCAGATGACGAGTGCCCCGGCAACGACCCACAGTGACGACAACGTCGTCTCGATTGCGCCCTTGAACACCAGCCCGACGATCGCCACCGGGATGGAGCCGATGATGATCCCCCACCCCAGGGTGTAGTCGGGATCCTCGCGAGCCGACGTGTTGGCCAGCCCCTTGCACCAGGCGACGACGATCCGCACGATGTCGGACCAGAAGTACACGATCGCGGCAAGAATCGCCCCCACCTGGATGATGGCGGTGAATGCGGTGATCCCCGCCCCCTGAATGTCGTAGCCGAGCAGCTTCTCGACGATCCTCAGGTGGCCGGTGCTCGACACCGGCAGGAACTCGGTGATTCCCTCGACGATGCCGAGGATGACGGCGTGGAGCCAGTTCACTGTCCAACCTTTCATCAGCCAACGCGCGGGTGGGCACGCGCCCGGCCAGTGTACGTGACTGGCTCAAACCTGCTGCGATCTCGTGTGACCGTTTGATGATGGCTGCAGTGATGACGCGCGTTCCTCGCTACGCAGCCAGCCCCACGTCACAGAGCTGCACGGCCCTTGCCCAGACGCACCCGATCCAAGCCACCGCCGACAGACGCTGATACCGAGCTGCAGAACGCCTCTCCCGGATCGGCTGACCAGCTGCGCCGTTCACACCGGACCGCCCCGTGCCATCGCTACAGCTCTGGGCACTGACCAGCTGCGCCAGACACTCACCGGACCGTCTCGTGGCAATCAGCTCGCTCAGGGCGCCGACCGGCCCCTGCCCAGACACCCCACCGTCTCGTGTCACCAGTTCACTCTGGTCGCCGACCAGCTCACAATTTCATCACCGTCGTGGATCGATAGTGGTCCGGACCGACCTGCCACAAGGTGAGCGAGTCGACCCCGACCCGCATCGGAACCCACTCCTGCAGAAGAAGGGCAGCCTCGTCCAGACGTTCGGCGGGCACCCCGTACCCAAGGGTGACGTGCGGGTGCCAGCGCCCCGGAGCGTAGTAGTTGAAAGTCGTCACACCAGTCCCAGCGAGCCGTTCATGGAGCAGCCGGTGTGGCCTGGCAAGCGATTCGTCCGCCCGGTTCGCGGCGATACTCGGCGGGGCGTCTGGCGGATGTGGACACAGTGACACGACATTCTGGGAGTTCGGAAGCTGGCAGGCTGCGTTGAGGATGACGTCACGCGGCCACTCGTCCCCTGCCACCTCGGCGGTGATTCCCTCGATGCGGTCAACGCAGGTGAGGGTGATGTGTGCAGGCTGATCGATCACCGGCAGCCCGTGAGCACGCATCTGTTCGCGAATGTGGCAGACGGTGCGCTGCGCAGCCTCATCCAGGACGAGGGACATGACATGAGTGAACACGACGTCGCTCTGCCAGTCATCCGTCGGCATTCGCCCTCCATCACCCTGTTGCATCATCCACAGCGCTCAGCCTCGCACAGGTGTGGATCCCGTGGCTGGTATGGACCACCCCACCACCATCGGCGAGATACCCGCAGCGGTGGATCCCATAACCGATCGATACGGACAGCACCGGCACTTTCTGATCTGCGAACTCCATTTCCAGCGCAGGAGACCGTACCACGCCTCGGCGGCGTTGCGCCCAGACGCACCCGAGAACCTCACTGTGCGGTCCGGGCAGATGAGCAACTGGGCAATTGACGATCACCACCGAGCCCCTGTCATCCGCACCGTGACGATTTTTGACGGCCCACAGCATGATCGGGAAGATGCATGCCTCTATCCCGCCTGTGGCGGGAAATTTCGCACGGGCACCTGTGTAGTGACGCGTGGGAGCACACGGGGCTGGTAGTGGCAGATCCAGCGCACGTGCTGCCCGTGACAGCGCCGCACGTCTACTGCATCCAGATGCCTGGTTCGAGCCTTGGAAGGCTGTCCGGCAACCCGTGGTGACAAAAATGTCAGCCGAGACGAAAGCGCGGCACGAAAAGGCATGACACCCCGGTAGTCGGAGCACGGCAGCCGGATCGACACACCGACACCGGATCGCTGGTGGGCAAGACCCGATCGAGGATGTCGCGTATGCCCGACATCGAGCAGCTCAGTCGCCGGACTCGGCCTCCATTGACTGGTTGAAATCCTTCTTGATGGCTCGCCATCCGTCGGCGTCCCGCCCGGCGAACCAGTATGCGGACAGGTGCACGTGATCCTTGGTGAGATTGCGCTGGAGACGCAGATGGCGCCGCACCGAACGGACCATTGTTGCCTCACCGTGGACGAAAGCATGGACGTCATCCGGGAGTTCGAGTTCCCGCACGGTTGACATGACACTGGCAGGGTCGTGGGATCCATCAGGGTTTCGAGGGACTCGAACGACTGTGAACCGCTCGTCGGCAGTCAGGGGGTAGTCATGGTGTCCCCCAGCCAGAACGACGGTTGCCGCAGCAGATCTTGGCAGGACAGCCAGGGTATTCGCAACCGCTGGTAGCGCGACGGCATCGGCGACGACCAGCAGATGGGTGAGATCATCGGGCATCTGCCAGTGGCCCCCGGGGCCACGCACCACAACCTCGTCGCCCGGCTGGACAGTTCTCGACCACTGGGTTCCAGGGCCATCGTGGGCCGCAGCACCAGTTTCAGGGCCAAACTGCAACACATCGATACCCCACCTGCCATCCTCGAACCATCGACGGCGAGTGTACGTACGCAGCAGCGGCTGGGAGACAGAATCGTCGTCATGGTGACGATCGGAGCGATCAGGTGGCAGAACCACCTTCACGTGGTCATCGACCGAGGTGATGGGTGGCATGCCGCACGGCTCGAAGTCGATCGAGATGACGTGTGGGATCTCGTGGCGGACGTCGTGAACCCGCACCAGGCGCTGTTCCTTTGACATGGACGAGAGCATACCTAAATTTCGCAACGAATCGTTATCAAAAATTGACGTGGTCTTGCACCACCTCTGCACGAACCCCCACAACGAGCACAAGCCCCACAACGACTCTGCACAAAACTGTCAGTTCCCCTGGGGCTCAGTCACTCACATGTCTGGGGCACCGCCGGAGCGTCAAAAATTGTCAGCGGCGTGCTCCCACGGAACGGCAGTATGCGCTGCTTCATCCCTGGACAGACTGCTACGTCCTTGGGACGGTACCCCTCCCCTGTTGCACCACCCGCAGAACAGTCGCCACACCACCCGCAGAACAGTAAAACGGGCCCTTGGAACGACAGCGGTGATGGCCAACACCAGGGGTGTCAAAAACATCACCCCACGGCAGACGGGGTCACGCAAACTACGCCACCGAGCCCCGGGTGACAAAATTGTCGACTCCCCTTGGTCATGACGCGGGAACGCCTCGGTGGCGGTGCCGACAACACTCGGGAAGCTCAAAATCAGGTACTGGGATGCCGGAGTCAAGCTGGGGTGCCGGGGTCACCGGATTCAAGACTGAGGTTCCGGGTCCAAGTCGGCGGGGACTTCGTCGTCGGAAACCCAGTTCCGACATGCAAGCGCCCACATCTCTCGGGGAGTGTCAAAATTGTCAGTCTCCCCAGTGTCAGACCACCAGCGCCAGGCCATGAGCGTCATACCCGCAGTACGTCAAGATTCTGATGAAGAGCCTCGCCCCAAAAAGCCCCTCCTGATGGATGCCTCAAGAAAGTGGTTCCTCCCCGCAGTCCCCGATGTGGGCTACAGAATGTGGGCTGCAGGGAGGAACCATCACCTCAACCGAGAAGTCCACATTGCGAAGGCGAGTGACGATGTGACAAAAATGTCAACTCCGGGGAGACGAAGCAACAGAGATTCCCCAACCAGTGATGCATCGTCAGAAAAGTTCCAGACCACGGGTCATGCCAGAATCCGTCTGGCATGGGATCTCCGAGACAGCACCAGCCGCCACGAGACATGACTGAGTGGTGCGCGAGATTAAGCAGAAATCCCGCAACAGAATCACTCACTGATCGCACGATCATCCGGTAGCCGACGAGGTGGACGCCACGACCTGGTCCCAACGAAGTTGGTTACCACGGTCCAATCCCCAACGAAGCGACCACCACGGCCGTATCCCGTCGAGTCAGTGCGCGTTGCCGACATTCACCCCGCCGAGACAGCGGAGAACCACCTCGACATGCACAGATGAGACTACCAATCCTGTCGTTCGTCGACCGTGTCGTCCACGGCTCTCCAAACATGGGAGGGGCCCTTTACCGATCCCGCCTCTGCCGGTCCCATTGCCAGCGCCGCGCTACGGACACCCCTAAACATGCGTGAGGGGCTCCCGGGATTCCGGGAGCCCCTCGCACCAAACTCAGTTTGGCTCAGGCCACACTCAGTTGGCGGCGACCGTCTCGACGCTGACATGCCCCGTGATGGAGTCGTGCAGCTTCACGGCCACAGTGTGCGTACCGATGGTCTTGATCGGCTTGGCGATCTCGATGGAACGCTTCTCCAAGGCTGGGCCACCAGCCTTCTTCACGGCCAGGGCGATGTCGGCAGGAGTGACGGCACCGAAGAGGCGTCCGGACTCGCCGGCCTGGACGGTGATCTGGACCTTGAGATCCTCCAGCTGGGAACGGACCAGCTCGGCCTGCTCCTTGGTCTTGATCTCCTTGGCGGCGCGGGCACGCTTGATCTGGTCGATCTGCACCTCGGCGCCACGGGTCCACCGGATGGCGTAGTTGTTGGGCAGCAGGTAGTTACGGCCATAGCCGTCCTTGACCTCGACGATGTCGCCGGGAACACCCAGCTTGTCGATCGGAGCGGTGAGAATGAGCTTCATGTGTCGTCCCTCCGTCCTCAGCGAGCCGTCGATGCGTACGGCAGCAGGGCAAGCTCACGCGCATTCTTGATCGCGATGGCGACCTTGCGCTGATCCTGCACCGACAGTCCGGTGACGCGACGGGCACGAATCTTGCCACGCTCAGAGATGAACTTGCGCAGCATTGCGGTGTCCTTGTAGTCGACCTCTCCGATGTGGACGGTCTTGACCGGGACGACCTTCTTCTTCACAGACTTGCGCTGTGGACTGGCCATTGTGGTGCTCTCCTTCTGAGAAGCCCGGCTCTCGCCGGAATGTGCCTGTCCCTACCCCATGCGGGGCGCGGAACCTGACGATGGATTGATGGAATGTGGGGGTTGCCTCGCACGAGGCAACATGGATCAGAATGGGGGTTCCTCGCTGCTGGCCTGGCCCCAGACGTCCGTACCGCCGCCGCGGTTGTCGTTGGTCTGGTCGTAGGACCCGTAGGATCCCTGTCCCTGGTTCTGGCTCTGCCCGCCGCCGTTGAACGACTGGCTTGCACCATTGCCAAAACCTTGGTTGTTGCCGCCGAAGGAACCCCGTCCCCCGCCCTGACCGGACGGATTTCGGGTCACCGATGCCGAGGCGTACCGCAGTGAGGGGCCCACTTCCTGGACGTCGATCTCATGATTGGTACGACGGCTGCCGTCACGGGCTTCGTAACTGCGTGCACGCAGATTGCCCTGGACGATGACTCGCATGCCCTTCGACAACGACTCGGCGACGTTCTCGGCATACTGCCGCCACACCGAGCAGTTGAGGAACATGGCTTCGCCGTCACGCCACTCGTTGGTCTGACGATCAAAGGTGCGCGGCGTCGAGGCGACCGTGAAGTTGGCCACGGGAACCCCGGACGGGGTGAAACGCAGTTCAGGATCGGCGGTGAGGTTGCCGATCACGGTGATGGATGTTTCTCCTGCCATGTGAGACTCCGAATCAGAAAGGCGTGGATCGATGGGTCACTCACGTGACTCCGTTGGTTCCATGTCTACCCGACTGGTGAGACAGTTTCCTGTCAAACTTCATCGACCAGCAGGTCCACACGGCAACCAAGTGCCCGGTAGTCGCAGCGGGCGTCCTCTCACGTGAGGGTTTGCTCAGTGAATCTCCGGACGCATGACCTTGGTACGCATGATCTTCTCGTCAATGGCGAAGAGACGATCAATCTCCTGAACCGTCGCCGGCTCACAGGTCACGTTGAGGACGACATAGATCGCCTCGGACTTGTTCTGAATCTCATAGGCCAAGCGACGCTTGCCCCACACGTCGACCTTGTCGACGGTTCCCTTCTCGTCGGTGACAACCTTCAGGTACTTCTCCATGACGGAATCGACCTGGCGCTCTTCGACGGTGGGATCGATGAGGATCATGACCTCGTACTTACGCATACGCTGACTCCACCTCCTCTGGTCTCTGCGGCCACGGGTACGTCCCGTGGCAGGAGGGCGTAATGCCTGCCACTCCAGTTGGCTGGGGTGACATCGACGTCTATACAGGACGCCGAGCTTTCACTATATCTGTTCAGGCCCCGTGGACCAAGCCAAGGGGAAATGACACCGACCAGCGAAGCTGGATTCTCGGTGCCCACGAAAAATATGACGCCGAATGAGGTCGACCGTCTCAGCGTCGACGTTCCGGACCGGGAATGAGGATCTCCCCCGCCTCGCGCCAGGCCAGCAGACCGCCGGTGATGAAATCGACTCGAAAACCTTGCTCCCGCACGGCATGGGCCAGATGTCCGGAGCGCAGTCCCGTGTCGCACATCAGCACGAAATGCGGGTCCGGCTCCGCCAGAGGGTCATCGGCCCAGACGGCCGACACCGGGTCGGCGAGCAGTTCCTTGGGGTCCACCCATCGGGCGCCGGGGGCATGGCCAGCCTCGAACTCACCCACGGTTCGCACGTCGACGAGAACCCCACCCTTCGACAGGGCGGTCAGTGCGGTGGGCACGTCGACACCGTCGGAGGGCATGCCGTGATTGGTGAGGAAATTGCGCAGTCCCATGGGTGAAAGTCTACGAGGGTGCGGAGGGCTGGGGTCTGGTGGGAATTTTTGTCATTGCTTTCCGGGGGCACAGAGGGGCAGGCCGCACAGCCCGACCCCATGCCGCACAGTCACCCCATGGAGCCTCGCACCCCACGTGGTGCGGTCGGAAAGCCATGAGAGTCGGGGTGGACGTGATCCTTGGCCCCGCCCCCGTGGGCACGATTGCCCAGAGGTGAGCGAGGGAAAGCAGGCGCCCTTGGTCGGATCCCGGTCGCAGGACAGGTCCGTTCGTGGGGAAATCGAGCTGAAGATCTTCCCCTGGCCTGCCCCCACCCGGGGCCCTGGCCCGAACCACGGATCGAAAATCATCTCATGTTGCCCGCTCCCCCAGCCGGAAGTTTTCGCACAGACTCGTCCTCATGCGGTACTCAATGCCTCACGCTGGACCCGCCGTCCTTGTGCACCCTGCCGTTCCTGCGAGCATCCTTGCCGGCACCGCCCTTACGTCGGATGGCGATCTTGGAGTACATCTCCTCAATCACACCGGTGAATCGTTTCTCCACCTCACGACGGCGCACCTTGAGGGTCGGGGTGAGCAGTCCGTTGTCGGTGGTGAACTCGTCCCACAGCACGCTCAGATCCCGAATCTGCTCCTGGTGGGGCAGTTTGGCACTCAGCTCGGCCACCCGCTTGCGGATCTCCTCGGCCAGTTCCGGGCTGCGCAGTTTCTCGTTGGCCGACAGGCTCGTGATGTGCAGGCGCTCGGCCAGCTGCTCGACCTGCGGCAGGGACGGTTTGACGAGCAGGGTGAGGCAGGGGCGATTGTCGCCCAGGATGACGGCCTGTTCGAAGAGCGGGTCCTTGAGCAGTTCGGCCTCGATCGGCTGGGGAGCGACGTTCTTGCCGTTGAGGGTGACGATGATGTCCTTGAGCCGGTCGGTGATGAGCAGGTAACCGTCCTCGTCCAGACGTCCGACGTCGCCGGTGCGCAGCCACCCGTCGTCGAACGCGGCCTCGGTGGCCTCCGGCTGGTTCCAGTAGCCCTTCATGACGTTCTTGCCCCAGTACTGCACCTCGCCGTCGTCGGCGATGCGAATCCTGGAACCGTGGATCGGGCGCCCCGCGGTACCGAACTTGTGGGCTGCCGGGCAGTTGAAGCTCACCAGTGGGCTGGCCTCGGTGAGTCCGTAGCCCTGACTCACGAGGATCCCACAGGCTGCGAAGAACTCCTCAACCTCCTTGCGCAGTGGGGCACCACCGGCGGCCAGCACCTTCTTGGGGCCACCGACGGCGTCGCGAATGGAGTGCAGCACCAAGGCGTCAGCCAGCTTGTGCTGCACCTTGAGAATGCGCCCGGGGGTGCCGCCGGCCTCACCGACGTCCCACCACTGCTTGCCCACCTGCAACGACCAGTCGAAGATCCGCTTCTTGGCCGGGGAGTCGGAGACCTTCTCCTGGGCCACTGTCATGACCTGCTCGTAGAGCTTGGGAACACTCACGAACAGCGTCGGACGCACCTCGGCGAGCATCGAACCGACCGTCTTGGGGTTGGTGACGAAGGTGTTGAGGCAGCCGTGACTGATGAGCGTCATCGACCAACCCCACTCATAGGCGTGGGAGAGGGGCAGGAAGCACAGCGAGTGGTCGGTGGGCTGGAAGTCGAAGAAGGCGTCGAGCGACGCGATCTCGGACAGCACACCCTCGTGGGTGAGCATGACTCCCTTGGGGGAACCCGTGGTCCCGGAGGTGTAGATGAGAGCAGCGACGTCGTCGGGGCGAGCCTGAGCCATCCGCTCGGCGACAATCGCGTCGAGCCGGGCACGATGATCCTGCTGCGCGTCACGGACGGGGCCGGCGGACTGGTCGGTGGACGCCTGGGCGGCGCTGGGCCGATCGCTGCTGGACGAGCCCTCCGACCGTTCATCTCGCAGTCGGTCATCTCCTGGCTCTGACTGTCCCTTCCTTGGTTGCTCAGCGACGCGGGCCGTCTGCGAGGGCTGCGCGTCAGACGCGACGGCGGGCCACCGCGAACCATCTGACGTCAGCGCCCCGGAGTCGTCCAGTCCACCACCAGCCACCAGATCGGCGAAGGAGATCGTGGCGATGGCAGGATCGTCGGGCAGGTCACCGTCGAGGACGATGATTCGTTCCAGGCTCGGCATGCGGTCGGCGACGCTCAAGGCGCGCTGTGCCAAGGATTTGTCGGCGACGGCCAGCACCCGCACCTGCGCGTCGGAGATGATGTGGACGATCTGCTCGGGGGTGCTCGTGGGAAAGATCGGCACCGGGATCGCGCCGACCGTCAACGCCGCGAGATCCAGCTCGAGCCATTCCGGGCAGTTGTGGGCGAAGATCGAGATGCGATCGCCGCAGCACAGTCCGTCGTCGGTGACGAACCCCGGATCGACCAGGCAGCGGGCGACGGCGTCCACCCGACGCCCCAGCTCGGCGTAGGTGTGCAGCACCCATTCCCCGTCACGGCGTACCCGGGTGGCCGGACGGAAACCGTGCTGGGACCGCGTGCGGGCGAACAGATGCGCCAAGTGGTTGACGGCCAATTCCTGCGTCATCATGACTCCTGACCGCAGAGCGAATTCATGGCATCCATCCTACGGCCACTGGCGGTCTGACCGGTGGCCAACCAGGAATGCGACCACGTCCCGATCAGTGGCTGCCGAGTTCCTGGGCCTGATCCGTGGTGGCCGAGGAATGTGATCACGTCAGACGGACGGCAGCACGATCGCACGCAGACCTTCCCCAGCCCTGTTCCAGCCACCAGCTCACCACTTCGACCACGGCAACCTCCCACGCCACTCGTTGCACAGAACTGTCCATTCCGGCAGTCCTCCGTCCTTGCAATGCATGGCAGCTCACGATTGCGGTGAAAACGCGAGTATGGTGGGGCAATCCTGCCCAAGGAACCCGACCTGACCGCGAACCTCGGCAACCCTGTGTGGCCGTGGGCAGCCTCCGCCCGGAAAATCTCGATTGCCATCGGACTTTCTCCCCAGCGCCCCTCCAGGAGCCCACGCACAGGGGCCAAACGCCAGCATGACACTCCATGGGGGACGGGCCAGGAGCCCACAGGGGCCTGACCATCTCTTCCGAGGGGCGTGAAGCCAAGACCAAGTGCCCCGACGAAAACGACCTTGCGCACGGTGCCCGGGCCACGGACAATCCCTGCCCGGTGAGGCCCCAGTCCCGCCCGGTGAAATTCGACAACTCAATCAGGTCAGCGCCGCTCAGCGGGACGTGATTGGAGCCACCGGGTGTGACCGGACCAGCATGATGCAGGTCAGAACTCGATGCGCCGGACCAGAGCTGCGAAAAATAACACCCCGCGCTGGCCGCAGTCACGATCGGGACGCACGCCCCGGTCTGGTGACATTTTTGTTCACTGCCGCTCCAGGACCTGCTCGATCCACTCGACGTCAGCTCTGCGATCTGGTTCGTCACCCGGGGTCTCCACCACAGTCGGGGCATCGGCGGCAGCAACGACCTCACCCAATGTCTGCGGATCGATCTGCCCCTGCCCGAGGTTGGCGTGCCGATCACGTCCGGATCCCGCAGCCCCTTGGGAGTCGTTGGCGTGCACCAGGTCGATGCGTCCGGTAATGGCTCGGATGTCGTCAACGAGCGTGTTCATGTCCAGACCGGCGGCAAACGCATGACAGGTGTCCAAGCAGAATCCGACGTTCTCAGCGCCCTGTGCCGCACCGATCGCCTGCCAGGTGCCGGTGAGTCGCTCCAGAGTGCGAGCCATGGCGTTCTCTCCGCCGGCGGTGTTCTCCACCAGCAGCGGCACCGGGAAGTCGAACCCATCGATGGCCTTGCGCCAGTTGTCCTGGCCCTTCTCGATCGGTTCGCCCTGACGCACGTGCCCGCCATGCACGACGACACCGATCGCCCCGATCTCAGCTGCGGCGTCGAGGGTCTGCTGGACGAGCTTTCGACTCGGGATACGGATCCGGTTGTTGAGCGAGGCGAGGTTGATGACGAACGGGGAATGGACCACCACGGTGACACCGGCCTTCTGCGCCGCCTCCCGGACGGCTTGGGCCCCGCCCGGGTTGTCGAAGCGTGGCTTCTTCCACGACTGGGGATCCGAGACCGTCACCTGGGCCAGATTGCCCAGGACACGGCCGCCAAGGACGTCGTCCAGACTGACGTGGGAACCGATGGGATGAGCACTCATGGGCCAAGACTAACCAGAGAGTCCTCGGCTGCTGTGGTCTGAGGCAGCAAGCTGCCGTAGATTGGTGGTCATGGCAACGAGCATGGTCACGGGCGGCACGTCGGGAATTGGCCGGGAGTTCGTCACCCAGCTGGCGTCACGGGGCGACGACATCGTCATCGTCGCCCGGGACACCACTCGGATGGCGCAGATCAAGGAGCAGATCGAGGCCCGCTACGGCGTGAGCGTGGAGACGATCCAGGCCGACCTCTCCAACCGGCACGCCGTGGCCTCGGTGGCGGAGCGTCTGGAAGACTCGGACAGCCCCATCGACCTGCTCGTCAACGACGCCGGTTTTGCCGTGCACGCCAAGATTCTCGATCCCGACTCGCTGGAGTTGCAGAATCGCGCCTTCGAGGTGATGTGCCGCGCCGTTCTGGAGCTGTCGGCGGCGGCAGGGCGCGCCATGGTTGCCCGTGGGCACGGTGCCATCCTCAACGTCTCGAGCTCCAGCGCGTGGATCAACACTGGCAACTACTCGGCCCTCAAGGCCTGGGTGCTCACCTTCACCGAGGGCTTGGCCAACGAGCTGCACGGCACCGGCGTGCACGCCATGGCCCTGTGCCCCGGCTGGGTGCACACCGAGTTCCACTCCCGTGCCGGGGTGACGGCCAACCACCTTCCGGACTTCTTCTGGATCCCGGCCGACGTGCTGGTGCGCGAGGCCCTGGCCGATCTGGACCGCGGCAAGGTGGTGAGCGTGCCGACCCCACTGTGGAAACTGTTCATCGCAGTGGCCAGCCACGCCCCGCGCTCAGCAATGCGGTTCCTCTCCCGCACCCTGAGTTCCAGTCGTGACAAGGACGACCACCCGCAAACGACGAATTCCCCCACCACGCACGACGCCCCCTCCACACACAGCACCGAGGCCTGACCCATGAGACATGACATGGGGGCCAAGCCAACCAAGTCTCGAGGGCGCTACACCAGCACTCTGTCAGCAGTGAGCCGAGAGGCCGCCAACCTGCTGCTGCTCAAGCCGCTGGTGTGGCGTCTCACCGATGTCACCGTGCACGGAGTTGCCAATCTGGATTCCCTGAACGGTGCCTACATCGTCGTGGCCAACCACTCCTCGCACCTGGACACACCGCTCATCTTCGGGTCGATGCCACGTCGGCTGTCGAAGTACTTGGCAACCGGGGCAGCTGCCGACCACTTCTTCACCAACTGGCTACACGCCATCACACCGGTGATGTTCTTCAATGCCTTTCCGGTCGATCGAGGCAAGGGCAAGGCTCGGGTGGCCACTCGAGGGACCACCGCGCATGGGATGGCCGGGTCCCTGCTCACCGACGGCGTGCCGCTGCTCATCTTCCCGGAGGGCACCCGGTCCCGCACCGGCGCCATGGGGACGTTCAAGCCCGGAACAGCCGCCCTGTCGATCTCGCGTGAGGTGCCGATCATCCCGGTGGCCATCGTTGGCGCCTTCGCCGCCATGCCCAGCGACAGCGGGCTGCCCAAGGGGCGTCCGCCGGTTCACGTCGTCTACGGGCACCCGATGGAGCCGGCCCCTGGTGAGATCGCCCACAAGTTCTCCGAACGAGTGCGCCGTCAGATCATCGAGTTGCATGACCAGACCGCCCGGGCATACGGGATGCCCACCCTTGCCGAGTACGCCCGCACCCTCGCCCTGGAACGGTCGACGACGAAAACTGCCGGTGAGGAGCCCCATTCCAAGTGAGATCGACGACGCGCCGACCGTCGTCGACAGGTGATGGCTGAAACTGCCTCTAACCACTCGTCCCAGAGCCGTCTGGGCACCGGCCCCTCACCTTGGCATCACCCAGACCAAGCCGCCTTCACCCCCCCAAAAAATCGTAAGGAGCCCACAATGAACGCCAAGGAGCCCCACAGACGAGTGGTTGCCGATCAACACATCATCTCGGTGAATCGCCGGGTCAGCGTCGACGGGCTCGACGAGTTCATCGACGAGGCGATGAACGGCATGGCGCGACTGCTGGAGGGCAACGGGTACCCGTTCGTCATCTACCACGACGGTCTGACGGTGGATTCTCCGGGAACCGTGGAGGTGTGCCAGCCCATCGACCCCGATTTCGGGCGTCGACTGGAGCTGCCCGAGGGAATCATTCGGCGGGTGGAGCCGGAGCATGTGGAAGCGTGGGTGACGGTAAGCCGGGCTGAGCTTGCCTTTCCCGAGATCGACGAGATCTACGCCGGCCTGGATGCCGACCTCACCGATCGCGGTTGGCAGCGTAACGGCGCTCCCCGCGAGGTGTATTGGGGTGAGTGGAACGATGCCGCCATCGACGATCCCACCTGCGACGTCTGTTTCCCCGTGGTGCCGTACCCCGACGAGATGTGACGGGGCTCGGGACGTCGACACGGCATCCCTTGCCCTCGCCTCGAGACATGCCGTCCAGCTCAGAGACAGAGCGCGCCTGAGACTTCCCGTTGGTTTTGATCCCGCCGGTCGCCCGTAGGCACAGGGCGGGAAAGCACCAAGCCAAAAATCCCAGCACCCTGACCTTCGCGTCACTCAGGTGCCCCAGCCCCCGCTCGCGTGACAAAAATGTGCACTCACCTTGGGTAGACACTTTCGTGTTTCCCAGATTGCTGTCCCCCATCGGGAAACTCCCCCAGACAGCGAGGTCGCCGCTCACGCCCTGCAGGCTCATCCGAGTCCCGTCAGCGGCCACCAGCCGGTTCTAATGCACAAAAATCCCAACACAGTGGCGCCACGGTCCCTCACCTGACTCACCTGCAGCTTGCTCGACAATTTTGTGCATCCGCGTCACTGGAACCTCGCTCACAGGCTCCACCGCATCTTTCAATCAGCCACGTCCTTCCTTGGCATCGCGTTGCACAAAAACACCAACACACCAGTGTCCCCGTCACTCTGCTGTCCCTTCGTGGCTCACCTGGCACATTTGTGCACTCACCCGCCGGAAGCGTCAGTCCGCTCCCACGAACCACACCTCGTACACAAAATCCACGCATCCGTACCTTCCGGCGGCATGAGCATGGCTGCCCACTCGAACTACTGCACGCCCTGCGCACAGACCTCGGGGCCTGGCACCCGTTCCCGTCTGTCTCAATCCGTGCACGCCCCTGCACAAACCTCCGAGGCACCAGCGGTCACGTCACCCACATGACTTGCCCACCCCTCACCTGACAAAAATGTTCATGCCCCTGGCAAGCCCCGCCACTCAGGCGCGACTTCCCACCGCTCAGACACGATCGCCTCAGGCCAACACGCACCGGCCACCACGTCCCGATGCACAAAACTCCCGGCTCGCGAGCTCGCTGGGCACTCGTGAACCCCGTATGGTTGAGGGGTGACGATTCAGGTACGACGTATCTCTGCCGATCAACATCTGGCTTTTCTACAGGACTGGGCGAGCCCGGGGTCGCAGGCGTGCGAAACGGTGAGTTTCCTGCAGACCCCAGCTTGGGCGCAGGTGAAAACCGACTGGCGCTCTGAGTCCATCGGGATCGTGCGGGACGGCACCGAGCTGCTTGGTGTCGGCCTGGTGCTCTACCGCCAGGTGCCCAAACTGCACCGCTACTTGGCCTACCTGCCCGAGGGCCCGGTGATGGACTGGTCCTCCCCTGAGCTGCCGGAAATCCTCACCGCCCTGCGCAGCCACGTGAAGTCTCGCGGCGCCTTCGCCCTGCGCATCGGCCCCACCCTGCCACATCGCGTGTGGGCCAAGGACACCATCAAGGCAGCCATCGCCGATGAATCCGTCACGGCACTGTCCGAGGTGCCTGCGGACCGGACGAACCGCCGAGCAACCTACCTGGCCAACCAGCTGCGCCACCTGGGGTGGCGTCCACCAAAGGATGAGCAGGGATTCGCCGCCGGCCAACCCAAGTTCAACTTCCAGCTGCCCCTCGTGCGGTGGAAGGACGGTGAGCGGGTACGTCTGAGCGAGGACGAGGTGCTGGCTGGAATGAATCAGCTGTGGCGCCGAAACATTCGCAAGGCCGCCAAGAAGGGCGTCGAGGTGGTCTCCGGTGGTCGGGACGACCTGGCTGCCTTCCACACCGTCTATCTGGAGACTGCCGAGCGCGACAGTTTCACCCCACGTCCGTTGGAGTACTTCGAACACATGTGGGACGCCCTCAATGCCGAGGATCCCGATCGGATGCACGTCTACCTGGCTCGCCACGAGAGCGACGTTGTCGCCGCGACAACGTGGATCCACGTGGGCCGGCACTGTTGGTACTCCTACGGCGCCTCCACCAACGCCAAGCGCGAGGTACGCGGATCGAACGCCATCCAGTGGCAGATGATCCAGGACGCCATGGCGGTCGACGCCGACGTCTACGACATGCGCGGCATCACCGAGGGATTGACCGCCGACGATCCCGAGCTCGGCCTCATCAAGTTCAAGGTGGGCTCGGGCGGGCAGGCCGTGAGCTACATCGGCGAGTGGGACCTCGTCATCGATCCACTGCTCTACAAGGCCTTCGACCTCTACATGGAGCGGAGGAGCCGATGAGTCTCGTCATGCACGTCGATACCGCAGCCTGGCGTTCGCACCAGGATGCCGTTCTGGCCGGCGACCGGCTGACCGTACCGGTGATCAAGGGCAATGGTTACGGGTTCGGGCTGGAGCGGCTGGCTGGTGAGGCGGCACGTCTGACGGCGGACGTCGTCGCCGTGGGGACGGCCGGTGAGGTCGCGGCGGTACGCGCCGGTGGGTTCACCGGTGACGTCGTCGTGTTGACGCCGTGGCGACCCGGCGATCCGATCGTCGAGCAGATGTTGGACGAGGCCGCCCAGAGTGGTTCGGGGGTCATCATGACGGTCTCGCGGGTGGCGGACGCCCAGGCGTTGGCTGAGTCACGCCCCGGACTACGGGTGATACTGGAGGTCCTCACCTCGATGCTGCGCTTCGGGCTGGCTCCCCAGGAGTTCCGTCATGCGGTGGCTGCCTGCCAGGATCGCTTGGAGATCGTCGGCTGGACGATCCACCTGCCCATGACAGGTGAGCACCTGCAGGAGGCCACCGATCTTGCCACCTCTGCCGTGGCGGCCTGCAAGGTCCCGTTGTGGGTCTCGCACCTGGACGACGACGAGCTCGACGTGCTGCGTCATCGGATGCCGGTGACGGTGCGACGCCGGGTCGGTACGCACCTGTGGTTGGGTGGCGCGGATGCCTACCGCTACACCTCGAGTGTCACCGACGTGCACCAGGTGAGCCGCGGCGAGCGGGTGGGCTACTGGCAGCGCGCCGTTCCCGATCCGCGTGGCGGCCAGGTGGTCGTCGTCGACGGGGGCACGAGCCACGGGGTGGCGATGAGCGCCCCGACCCCGGGCGCTTCGGTGCGCCAGCAGCTCACGGCTGCTGCGGGTGGTCTGCTCAACGCCTCCCGGCTGGCCCTGTCACCGTTCAGCATCGGGGGCCGCAAACGGTTCTTCGTCGAGCCACCCCACATGCAGGCCAGTCTGGTCTGGGTGCCGGGTGGGGTGAACGTCACCGTGGGTGCCGAGATCGACGTCACGATGCGTGCCACCACGGCCACTCCGGACGCGATCGTCCTGGAGTGACCGGCCACTCGCTGCCTCGATGCACGTCCGGCGAGGCCGTCCAGCCCACCGATCCCCTACAGCTCAGATGATTGGAGGAGCGGAACGGCTCGCCACACGTGTACAGGGCGGGGTAACCTGCTGCTAGAAGATGTCCACTCTCGTACCCAGTGGTGTGCCCCGAGAATCGAAGGATCAGGACTCGACCGGGTCATACTCACGCTCCCACGGGGCACGTCCCGGCGCTGCACTCGGGTCTGACCTTCTTCCGTCCAGTCACCCTGCCCGGTGCCCACCAGTGAGTCCATCAATCCATCGCCCATTCGCCAGCTATGAGATGTGGGACATCCCTGCGTCCACACCTGATGAACCTGGGGGTCGGCAGACAACCGGCCTGCGTCTACCTCGGTACTCCCTTGCCTCAAGAGAGGGGGACCGTCCAGTGGCGCTCTCGCGGTCATGGAAGAGGATGCCGCCACTGGCACTTGACGGCTCGGCATGTCACCGACGACCCGATGGCCACCAAGTGGCCCCATCCTCTGCCCAGGGGCAGCTGCCAATCACGAATTGCTGGGCCCGAAATCAGGGCCAGTCACGATGTCGGATCGCAAAACCCGAGACCAGCCACAATGCTGAACCACAGACCCGAGACAGCCACGATGCTGGGTCGCAAAATCCGGGGCCGCCCACGCAGGGCAGCCCCGGATCCACATGTCACTCGGTCAAACCAGACCGCAGCCGATCAACCGGCTCTCGGTTCTCTCTCAGTCGAGCAGGTTGTCCGACAGCCCCAGAGCCTGGTGCAGCAGCCACACCGGGTGGACGATCTTCACGCCCGAGGACTTGGTGATCTGCCAGCGGCAGGTCTCGGTGTCGCAGACGCCGACGCCCTCGTTGTACTCACGCATGTGCTCGAAGACCTTGGCGCCGATCCGCTGGGAGACGTCGTAGCGCTCGGCCTTGAGGCCATAGGTACCAGCGATACCGCAGCAGGGCTCGTTGGACTCCAGCACCTTGACGCCCGGGATGAGCTCCATGAGCTGCACGGCCGGGAATCCCATGCCCTGGCTCTTGACCTGGCAGGGCTGGTGGTATGGCACGGTGAGATCGAGCGGCTTGAGGTCGCTGAGGTCGATCTCGCCGTTGCGGTACTCCTCCATGAGGAATTCGCAGAAGTCGAACGAGCGCACCGACACGTCGTGCAGACGCGGGTCGTCGACACCCATGATCTCGTGGGCCTCGTGCTTGATCATGCCGATGCACGAACCCGAGGAGGACACCACCGGGATGCCCTTGCCGCGTGCGATGATCTTGTCGCAGATGTCGAGCAGGGTCTTGGTGGACTGCTTGAACAGACCGTTGGACTGCTGGGCCAGGCCACAGCAGCCCTGCTTGGGCACGAGCACCTCGTAGCCCAGGTGCTCGAGCACCTCGATGGACTTCACGGAGGTCTCAGTCTCGAAGTAGCCGCCGGCGCAGCCCTGGAAGAAGATCACCGGGCCCTTGGTGGGCTTGGTGGCAGGCTTGTGCTTGCGGATCCACTTGGAGAGGGTCTCGGTGTGGGCCTCGGGCATCGGGGCCTCGCGGTGCACCTTGATGATCTTCTCGACGGCGAAGCGGATCGGCTTCTGCTTGAGGCCCCAGTTGGCCAGCGGAGCGATCGGGGAGAGCACCTTGCCCTCGAGCACCGTGAGCGGGATGAGGCGGTCACGCAGCGGAACACCGTTCTGGTGCTTCATCTTGGCAGCGGCCTGCTCGTTGAGTTCGGCGATCTTCACACCCTGCGGGCAGTGCAGGGTGCAGATGCCGCAGAAGTTGCACCACTCGAGGGAGTTGTCCACCGAGGCTCCGTCACGGAACCGCTCGGCCTGCGGACCGTTGTACTTCGGACCGGTGTACAGCGGGGTCGCCTTGGCGACCGGACACATCGTCTCGCAGATGGTGCACTTGACGCATGCGTCCAGCGAGGCTCGGGAGGCCTCGTGGCCAGAAAATGTCTCTTCGATGACACCCATGATCAGTTCCTCTCCGCAGCAGTGACGCCCAGCTGGGCGGCGATGGCGTCAGCGGCCTTGATCGCCGATCCCAACGCGATTCCCTCACCGGACTTCTCCTGCCAACGAGTTGCGCCGGCAATCACGCCACCAGCAGCGAAAACGTTGGTGTAGACGGGCTTGCCGTCGTGAATGGCACGCATGTCCTCGTCGACGTCGACGCCGGAGAGGAACAGCGGCTGCGGGTCGCCCCAGTAGTCGCCATGCGTCAGATCCTCCGTCTTGACGCCCTCGGGCATCTTCACCGGCAGATCAAGGATCGTGTCGTGCAGCTCGTAGTGCGAGTCGAGCTGCAGGGCACCGGACTCGAAACCGCCGGCGGCCAGCACGAAGGCGTCGGCCTTGAGCTCGCGCTCGTGTCCAGTGGTGTGCAGGGTGATCGACTCCAGCTTGCCGTCGGACCCGGCGGTGGCACCGACGACCTTGGTGCCGAGCATGTAGTCGACGCGCTCGTCCTTGGCGAGCTTGACCAACCGATTGTTCATGCGCATGCCGGGAACGCACGGCGGCAGCGAGGCGATCTCGAAGACGTCGGTGCCCAAGATGGCGCGAGCGTCGGCCAGCACCTCGTCATGGTTGTCGATACCGAGGATGGCCGGCAGACCGACAACCTCTCCGGGATTGACGAATGCCTTGAGACCCTCGAGGAAGATCTTGCGCACCTCGGGGTCGTCCAGGCGACGAGCCAGGTTGAGGCCGGTGGCGTCGTACTCGCCGGGGCGAGCCTCGAAGTCCACCATGACGGCACGAACCTGCGGCTTACCACCATCGGGCAGGACGGTGCGCGAAAGGTTCTGCGCGATGAGCGAGGGGTGGAAGTCCTTGTACTGGGCCACGCCGATGATGACCATCTTGGCGTCGCCATGCAGTACACCGGCCTTCATGGACTCGGGGATGAACGCCGTCGGACGGGCAGCGCCCACGGCGGTCGGCACCAGGACGTTCTCGTCGGCGGAGCCGTTGACGAGCTTCTCACCGAGGATCTCGGACAGCAGTTCGACACCGGAGCGCACCGCCTCGACGCCGATCTTGGCATACGGGTGCTCGGGGTGCTTGGCTGCGAAGGCCTCGATTCCCTTGGCGGGATTGGTGACCCGCTCCGGGTCGTAGCCCAAAAGGTCGATGGTGCCGTGGCCCAGCTGCAGGCCACCGACTCCCTTGGTGACCAAGGTCACGCGTGCTCCGGCACGGCGCAGACGCAACGCGGTGACTAGCCCGGCGAGTCCGGCGCCGATGACGGCGACGTGGGGCGCATTGGCTCGGGCAACGGTGATGGACTCAGGTGCTGCAGTGGCGGTCACAGTACAACCTCGCTCTCGGGGACCGGAAGGTGCTCGACGTCGAAGGTCCCCTGGAAAATCCAGTCGTCGAGAGCGGTCTGACGGACCTGCTCACCGTAGAGGATCGGCCACAGACCGATCCACCGGTTCTTGAGGAACAGGCGCAGCAGGCCGGTGGCGCGCTCGGCGTCGATGGCACCCTCCTCGAGGGCGACGCCGGTGGCGCGCATGGAGCAGAAGCCACCCTGGCAGGGCCCCATGCCCAGACGCAGCTGACGACGCAGGTCGTCGAAGGTGGCGTCCGGCTGCTCGGCCAGCAGATCGGTGAAGGCCTTGCGACTCATGAGCTCACACTCACAGATCACCTGGTCGTCGATCTTGGACTTGGCGGGCACCTTGGCAGGGTCACCGCCGCGCACCAGGCCGGTGGCGGCACGACGCTCCTCGTTCTCACCCAGGCGATGGGTGATGAGGTAGTTCTTGCCGGAGGTCGAGCCGGGCACGGCCTCCTCGGCGGTGCGGCAGGGGCGATCGTCGCCCAGCTGCTCGACCATGACGTCGACGATGTTCTTGGCCATGAGGCGGTACGTGGTGAGCTTGCCGCCGATGATGGAGGCGATGCCCTTGACGCCGTCACGGGAGCCGTGGTCGAGGATGCTCATGCCGCGCGACATGTGCCGGGTGTCGGAGGCTGCCACGCGCTTGTCCTTGAACAGCGGACGGGCTCCCGACCAGGCGTGCACGGCGCGGGACTCGCGGAACCCGGGGATGAGGGCCTCGCCGGAGTCGAGCATCTGCTGCACCTCGTTGCGAGGAATCGGCAGACGATCCGGGTCCTCCTCCTTGACGTCGGTGGTACCGATGATCGACACGGTGTGCACCGGCACGAGGATGTCACCGTCGGCCGGGTAGATGCACCGGTTGACGACGGTGTTCACCAGACGGTGGTTCATGGCGATCATGATGCCGCGACCGGCGACGACGTCAACGTCGTGACATCCAACCATCTCGGCGATCTTGCCGGCCCACGGGCCAGCGGCGTTGAGGACGAACTTGGTGTTGATGGTGATCTGCTCGCCCGTCTTGAGGGCGGTGGCCTTGACGGCGGAGACCTGGTCCCCGTCCAGCTCGATGCCGGTCACCTCGTGGTAGGTGAGGATCTGGGCGCCGTAGTCCTCGGCGGAGTGGGCGGCTCCCCACACCATCTGCCAGCCATCGACGGTGCCGTCCTGCACCGCGAAGGCACGTTTGATCCCGGGGTTAAGGCGGGGCTCACGGCGAAGTGCCTCACCAACGGTGATCTCCTCGAAGGGCACCTTGGCAGCGGTGGCCCCTTCGACCCAACGATCTGAGAAGTCGAGGTCGTCCTCGGGGGTGACGACGAAGAGTCCGCCGGTGCTCTCGACCGCGTCCGCGTTGATCCGCGTGACGATGGCGTTCTCCTCGGCGCACTCAGTGGCCGACTGCTGGTCAGAGACGACGTAACGTCCACCGGAATGCAGCAGACCGTGGTACCGGCCCGTGGTGCCCTGGCCGAGGTCGGCCCTGTCGAGCAGAATGGCGGAATACCCGCGCATTGCTACATCCCGGACAACGCCTGCCCCGGTGGCACCTCCACCGATGACGACGACATCCGCCTCCATGGTTCTCATAAGTAGTACTCCCTCCGGGTGCGCGGCCCGGGTCCTGGCTGGCTCTCGCCTGCGACACTGTCAGGTTTGTCACCAACATTACGAGCCACCATGCATCTGTGCCTATGCGCCCTGCCAACGTGCATGAATTCCGACACGTGAAGAACGGACGTGCAGGCCGGAGGAAATATGTGCATCCCATGGGATGCATCAGGAGGTGCTGGGCTGGGCGAGCCAATCGAGAGCGAGTGGAGTGGCGCCCGTCGTCATGGAGTGTGACGCCCATCGTCTTGAGGCGATGGAGGCATATGCGCCGAGCTGATCGAGGACGGACACCTGACGAGCGATGGGCAACCTGACCGGACGGACACCATGGACAAGATCTGGGTGTCGACTGTCCACCGACCGTGATGACCATTTTTGTCAGGCCAGGGGGCATCGAGTCACTGCAGTGCAGCTGAGTCTCCCCGCGTGACACTTTTCGACACCCCACAGTCCGCACCCGTCTCGAGAGGTCGTGTTTCCCCGCCCCACTGCGTGAGGAAGAGGCGTTGAGTGAGACGTGGCGTGGCTCGTGCCTGGCGCTGAAAGACCTCCGCACTGTCTCCCATGACAATTTTCATCCGGTCACGAAAGACCAGGCACCGCGATGCGGCCGTTCTCTGCCAACCGACATTTTTCGACATGCCCTCAACCGAGCTTCCTCCACAGAGAGAATCGCGCGCTCACCACGGCAGAACCGCTCTTCGTACCCACCACTCCAAGGCGTGGGGTGACCGAAAGCGGAACTACCGAAAATTGACAGCCAGTGATCAGCGGATGGCTGGTCCCGACCACGGCTCGTCAGACACCTGACCGGCGATGAGGCGCGAGTCCTGGCGAGGCGCCTCGCACCGATGGAACCAGATCAACTCACCACAGATGTCTCCCACGAATCGGAGATGACCCCCCGCAAGAGATTCCCGTCAATGACGATTTTCACCGTGCCATGCGGTAGCGAGGTACTCCCATGCATCCCACCAGCACCACTCGACATTTTTTGACACGCTGCCCATCCAGCATGTCCATCGCCCGAGGTGCATCCGCCTTGTCACACGTCACAGCACAAGGAATCCACGATGCCGAGCTGCGACGTCTCCTATGCGCTGACCGGCAAGATCCTGCCTCGGGGAAGCTGGGCGCATGGGCCCACGCGCATCGCCCATTTACACTTCTGTCAGCCACCCGGTGTCCAGCCACACCACAACCATGCCCGACACAGCCGAGATGAAAGCCACATGGTCATGCTTCACAGGCGCCACCCCGCGTCCCAGACCCAACCTGATCAGCAAACATCAGCAGTACCGATCAGCATGGGAAGCACCGGTGCATCCACAACCGCCACCCGGATCGCTGACGTGTCGATCGTCATCGTCGTGACGCTGTGCTACAGCACATACGCTCTCACTCGCCACGCTGCCTTCAAGTCAGCGGGGTACGACCTGGGGATATTCGACCAAGCGGTACGCAATTATGCGCACTTCCATCTCCCCTACTCGCCCCTCAAGGGGGTCTCATTCAACCTGCTCGGCGACCATTTCCATCCGCTGCTGATGGTTTTCGCACCGCTGTACTGGATCTGGGACGATCCGCGAATGTTGCTCGTGGGACAGGCAATCGTGGTGGCATTGAGCCTGCCGCTACTCACCCGGATCGCCGAACGACGAATGCATCCGATCGCAGCACGGATCTTCACCGTTCTCATCGCCTTCTCGTGGCCGATGCAGGGGCTCATCGACTTCAACTTTCACGAGATCTGCATGGCCATCCCCCTGGTCTGCCTGGCCTATGACGCCCTGGATCGTCGCTCGTTCACACCGTTCATCGTGGCATGCGTCCTGTTACTCGGCGTGCGGGAAGACCTGGGAACCGTCGTCGCCCTGCTGGGACTGGTCTGGGCTTGGGAGGTATGGCGCACGACCCACGACCATCGACAGGCGCTGCGTGGTGTGTACATGTTCCTCGGGGGCATCGTCGCATTCGTCGTCATCACGAGGCTGGTCATTCCGTCGCTGGCACCGGACGGCACCTTCGCCTACTGGGACTACCCAGATTTCGGATCGAGCCTCTCGGACATGCTCGCCATGATCGTGCAGCACCCTCTCAAAAGCCTCGGCATCGCATTCGGCAACAGTTACAAGCGTCAGACCCTCCTGCTCCTCGTCGAACCGTTCTTCTTCCTGTGTCTCGGATCGGTGCGCTGGTTGCCGTGCCTGCCAATTCTGTTGTCGCGGATGTGGTCGAACCGCCCCCTGCTGTGGATGGCCATGTTCCACTACAACGCCATCGAATTCGTCATCCTCGCCATCGCAGCGGTGACAGTCGTGGGAAGGGTATCGAAGAACTGGCGAAAGGCGGTGGTGGCCGTCCTGCTGGTCAGCATCACCTACTCATATCGAATTGCGCACTTGGAAGGTGAGTGGACAGAACCGTTCCGACAACTTCCCCAGGATGTGCGGACGATCAAGAACAATCCGCGGATTGACGCCATCAATGAGATGCTCGCAGCGGTACCAAAAAACACCTGCGTGACCGCAGACGACCGAGTCGCACCCCACCTCACCTCAACCAATCGAGTCACGGTCCCCGGCGCCCCCACCCCCAGAACGGATCTCGTCATTCTCGACATGACACAGGCAGACACCGGCAATGGTCTGTCCAAGCCCTCAGACGCCTTGAAGGATTACGAGGACCAGGGGTATCAGCGCATTGCGGACAAGGAGAACTACATCCTTCTCAGCACGAGCAATGTCGTACCAGACAAGAGGCTGTGTGGACCTACGGCGCCATAGGCCAAGACCTGCGCGCACAAGACCTTGCGCGATGCGGAGGCAGCCGGTGGGCGCGACACCAGCAGGAAGGACCGCTGCCGGCCGGCAGAGACCGTGACGCTGAGGTGCCGCCGATTCATGTCATCCTCCTCGACCTTGGCTGGGTGTGTGAAATTTTCATCGAGTCGGAGGGGGTCAGGGCACTGCAGTGCAGCCGCTCCCACCCAGCTGACATTTTTCGACACGGAACGGCCGACCCTGCTTAGACGAAGAAAGCCCGTGCTTCACGGATGCGCCTCCCCGCGTCTGCCCAGATCGAGTTCTTGTGCCCACACCGTGAGGGAAAGAAGCGCTGAGGACACTGCACTGGTTCGCGTCTGGCCTGGGAAGGCATCCGCGCTGGCGGCCATGACGATTTTCACCCCGCTCCAAGCGGATCAAATCACTGTGGTGCAGCCATCCCCTACCAACCGACATTTTTCAACATGACCTCATCCGAAGCTGCCTCCACAGCGAGAGAATCGCTGTGCTCACTACGTCGAAGGAACTCCTCGCGCACCTACCACGCCAGATCATCGGGAGTGTCGAGATCGCGGCAGGCCCTGGACTGCACCCAACCAGGTCAGGGACGACACCGCGATTGCTGGTGTGAATTCTCCCTGCTCGAAAAGCCTCGGTGCACGATCGTGTCGTCACCTCCGCCCGGCTGACATTTTTCGACACGGAACGACCGACCCTGCCGCGACGAGGGAAAGCCCGTGCTTCAGGCTGCACCACTCCTCATCCACACCACCACATCGTTGTCATCAGCTGGTCGGGTCACCACGATCGCCACAGCTCAACAGCCTGGGGACCCTGACCGGTCATCACCCCACCGAAGCGGTGCCCCTCGAAGTGCACAGATGAGCAGATGGCAGGTACGTCGCGACGTCCTCATCCCACCGGGGTGAGAGCATCCTTTCCCCCGAGCACGGCGGCAATGTTGCGCGCAGCGAGCTCGGTCATCTTTTCGCGCGTCCGTCGAGCCGCTGAGCCGATGTGGGGCAGCAGTACCACATTGTCCATGTCATAGAGCTCGGGTTCGATGTCAGGTTCGTTCTCGTAGACGTCCAGCCCGGCTCCTGCGATCTCGCCATTGCGCAGGGCAGTGACGAGGGCCTTCTCATCGACACAGGCACCTCGCGCCGTGTTGACGAGGTAGGCCGTACTCTTCATGGCGGCCAGCGCATCGGCGTCGATGATGTGACGTGTCTGCTCGGTGAGTGGACAGTGCACGGAGACGACGTCACTGGTCCTCAGCAACTCGTCGAGCTCGACACGCCGAGTGGGGGCAGTGTTGGGGTTGGTGGCGTCGATGGCCGAGGCGTCCTTGTCGTGTCGCGCGGTGTAGACGACGTCCATACCAAAAGCAGCAGCACGTCGCGCCATGGCCTCACCGATCTGGCCCAGGCCGATGATCCCCAGGGTGGCACCTTGCAGTCCCATGCCCAGCATGAAGGTGTGGTCGTAATGCCACGGTTGCTTGGCCCGTACGTACCGTTCGGCCTCCCCCAGCCGACGCGTCACCATGAGCATGAGCCCGAAGGCGAGATCCGCGGTGGTCTCGTGCAGCACACCCGGCGTCGTCGTGACGACAATGCCGCGGCCGCGCGCTGCGTCGACGTCGATGTTGTTGAATCCGGCGGCGCACTGGCCGATGACCTCGAGCTTGGTGGCCCGGGCGAGCATGTCGGCGTCCAGCGGGTCGGACAGGCTGCTGAGCAGGGCGTCCGCCTCGACAATTTGCTCGGCGAGCTCCTCGCGCGTCATTGCGTGGTCCCCGCCGATGATCTCGCACCCGTCGAGCTCACGGGCGACGATGTCGGTGAGTTGAGGTGCTGTGACAACGATGCGTTTCATGGCTCCACGCTAACCCGCACGGGGAGGCCGTGTGCGAAAGATGCCCCATCCGGATCTGTGCAGTGATTCTTGGGGGGCGTTTCCTGCCCGTCCGGAGTCGTGATTGTCACAGAACCCCGGTGTTCAGTTCGTGCTCATTTCTCACAGCTCAGGACGGCCTGCGGCCTTGAGAAGGTGCACTTCCTGGGAAGATCGGCACCTGTGCAGGACGGCGGTGGAATCAGGATGACGCGTTCCGCTGCCATGGAGCCCTCCACCCCAGTCAAATCAGCACTGTGTCAGGTCGGAGGCATTCTGTGCTCGCCACGGGGCTCTCGATCAGCCCGTGTCAATTTCTCACAACTGGGAGCGGTCATCTGCAAATGATGTGTTGTCCTGCCGCCCTGCTGACATTTTTTGACATCGCAGAGATCTGAATACCGTGGGCCGGGTCCCGGAGCACAATCCTGCGCCGACAGTTCCTCCTCACCAACCCCCTGCATGTTCTCCCTGCCACCCCCTGCATGGGCATACCTTGCCCCTCTTGCACACACCTCGCTTCCCCGCAAGGGCACCGGCAAACCCCACCCGGTGCACATTCCGAGTGGAGGGGGACGACTCAAGGAAGCTGCTCACGGCCTGAATGATGTCGGGTGGACATCCCGGGCGGAGGGAGACGACACTTCCCCGCATGGGCACCGGCAAGCCTCCCTGCCGTGCGATGGCAAGTGTCGTCCTTGCTCGGGCCAGGCGCTGGTGTGAGCAGCTCAGCGTCTCCCTTGGCAGCCTTCGTCCCCCTGCTCGAACCAAACGTTGGTGGCCAGTCATTCCCGCCAGGGGCAGGGCAGCACCCCACCCCTGCCGGCAGGCCCTCTCCTGAGGCTGGGTGGCATGGCGCCAGCCTGGGTGGACCCCGCCCCTGCCGACAGGCTTTCTCCGCCACCGGGTACCTGTCGTGATCCTTGTCGACCATGTCACAATGGCTGGGTGCAAACTTCGGGCCCAGAACCACGCTCCGGCAACCGAGATGTACGCAAGGAGGCCCAGCACCGATGGGTCAGACGACTGCGCAGGTTCCGCAAGGCCCTCGTTCCACACCGCCCCAAGGCGTTCCGGGACTCCCTGAACCGTTGGCTCCTCATGGGCCTGCTCATCGGCCTGTTGTCAGGAGTCGGTGCCATCATCTTCTTCTTCTGTCTGGAGACCGGCACCCACTGGCTGCTGGAGGGACTGGGCGGCTATCGACCCCCGGGCACCCTGGGTGAGGGAGACGGCAGCCCTGGCAGCTCCATGTCTCGGCCGTGGGCCATCCCGTTGGTGGTCGCAGGCGGTGCCCTCGTCTCGGGCATCCTGGTGCACTTCGTCGCCCCCACCGCCCAGGGACATGGCACTGACAACGCCATTCACGCCGTCCATCATGATCCTGCCGAACTTCGACCCAAGGTGGCAGTGGTCAAGATCATTGCCTCCTCCCTGGTCATCGGTTCGGGCGGCTCTGGCGGACGTGAGGGCCCGACGGCCCAGATCAGCGCGACCGCCATGTCGGCGCTGTGCAAACGGCTCAACATCCGCACCCCCGACGCACGTATCGCCGTGTCAGCAGCCATGGCCTCGGGCATCGGGGCGATCTTCCGCGCCCCGCTGGGCGGCGCCCTGCTCGGCTCTGAGCTGCTCTACCGCGACGACATGGAGGCCGACGCGATGATGCCCTCGCTCATCAGCTCGATCGTCGCCTACGTGACCTTCGGATCCGTCTACGGGTTCAGCCCGATCTTCGGCACCCTGTCGGGCGTGCAGTTCTCCAAACCGGTGCAACTCATCTGGTTCATCTTCCTGGGGCTGGCTGCCGGCCTCATGGGTCGGCTCTACGCGGTGGTGTTCTACAAAGGCACCGACCTGTTCGCCAAGCTGCGACTGCCTGGCTGGCTCAAGCCTGCCGTGGGTGGTCTGTGCGTCGGGCTGCTCGGCCTGCTGCTGCCCCAGGCGTTGGGCACCGGCTACGGCGACGTGCAGCAGGAGATGTACGCCGACGTGCTCGTCAAGATGCCGATGATCATCGTCCTGGCCATCCCCTTCGCGAAGATCCTCTCGACGACCCTGTCCATCGGTTCCGGCGGTTCCGGCGGCGTGTTCGGCCCCGGCATGGTCATTGGTGGGGCCACCGGCGCGGCCATGTGGCGACTGCTGGAGACCCTGCCCGGTATGCCTGCCTCGCCGATGAGTTTCGTCATCGTCGGCATGATCTCCTGTTTCGGAGCCGTGGCGCACGCCCCGTTGGGGATGATGCTCATGGTCGGCGAGATGACGGGAAACCTCTCCCTGTTGGCTCCCGCGATGATTGCCGTCGCCGTGGCCTCGCGAGCCGTGGGTGAGGTGTCGATCTACCGGTCCCAGTTGCGCGACCGTCTGGAGGGACGGGAGGTGCACGAGACCTTCGAGACGGCGAAGGCAGCACGCAGGAAGAAAGAGAGGAGTGCCGACGGGGCTCAGTGACGGCCACCAGTCGCCATTCAGCACGACCTGACCAGCCGGTGTCCCGTGGTGGCGGATGGGCTGGCCTCGGACAGATCGCCTGTTCATCACCAGAACCCGCTGATCGACGCGTGCGTGAGGACAAACAGCCCCAGACATTGTCGGCTCCTGCACGAAATGGACATGGGAGAATGCGCATTGGCGAAGCCACGATGAGCTCATCCTCGGGGTTGCCGCGCTGCTGCCCCGTAAAAAAGGGAACCAAGGGCGTCCTGTGCAGAACACGCGGGGAAGGAGATCGCCCCTCAAAATCTGCATCGACGAAATCGGTGCACCGTGAACGCTGAGTGGGCCGCGACCATTCCCGGCCACGACCCACTGCCTCAGCTACGCGTCCGCTGGACTCACCGGTGGTCTGCAGTCACCGTCGGCTCCACGGTTGCATCCAAGCCCACTGAAGACTCGGAGTTATCTTCCTGGTCCGCGGTCACGGATGTTTCTGAGCTCACCGCTGACTTCCGGCGCACGTGCACCCTGCCAATGAGGTAGATCACGAGAGTCAGGGCGAAGGTGGACAACAACTGCTGACGCAACCCGTCAGCCGTCATCCCGAGGACGACGATCGCCAGGACGACCAGGGCCGAGACGATCGGCACCCACGGGTAGCCCCACAGCCGCAGTGGCAGGTGTTCACCGGCGGCATCCGCACGACGTCGCAGAATGAACTGTGAGGCGATCGTCGAGGTGTAGGTGACGATGATCGTCGCCCCGACCAGGGTGAGCAGCACGTCGAGCACCTTGTCACCCCAGATGTAGGTGCACACCACAGAGGCGAGACCGATGCTCACCGAGGCGAGGATCGCGGCGACCGGCACCGAGTGGGTCCTCGAGGCAGTCAACGCGCGGGGGGCCAGACCACGATCGGCCAGGGAGCCCAGCATGCGAGCCGCACCGTAGAGGTTGGCGTTGAGACTCGACAACAGGGCCAGGACGATGACGGCTCCCATGATCTCGGCGGCCACCGGGATCCCGGCATGGTTGAGCACGGCGACGAATGACGACTTGGCCAGGGCAGGATCGTCCCAGGGCAGCACGACGACCATGATGGCCACCGACCCCATGTAGAACAGCAGGATGCGCCAGATGATGGTGCGCACCGCACGTCCCACGTTGCGAGCCGGATCCTCGGTCTCTGCGGCGGCAACGGCCATGATCTCGATACCACCGAAGGCGAAGACGACGATGAGCAGGGCCGATGTCAGCCCACTCATGCCATTGGGCAGGAAACCACCGTGGTGAATGACGTTGCTCAGCCCCGGGGCCGGTGCCTTCGTCAGCCCGAGGATCATGAGCACTCCCACGACGAGGAAGACGACCACCGCCGCAACCTTGATGAGGGAGAACCAGAACTCGAACTCGCCGAACCGGTCCACACCCAACAGGTTGATGCCGGTGAGGGCCACCAGGAAGATCAGCGACATGAGCCAGGTCGGGGCCACTGGCCACATGGCGTACAACACGGAGGCGGCCGCCGTGGCCTCGGCTGCCACGACGACGACGAGCTGGATCCACCAGACCCATCCGACGGCGAAGCCCACTGCCGGGCCCATCGCTCGCTCGGCATAGACGGAAAACGCCCCGGAGTCCGGGTGGGCCGCCACCATCTCGCCAAGCATGTACATGATGGCAATGACGAGCAACCCGGAGATCACATAAGCGATCAGCACCGCCGGGCCGGCTGCTGCCACGCCCTTTCCTGACCCGACGAACAGGCCGGTGCCGATGGCACTGCCAAGGCTCATCATGACGAGCTGGCGGCCCTTCATCTTGGGTGCTGTAGCGGACTCGTTGGCCTCACTGATGGAGTGAGTCATCTGAATGCTCCTCAAGGTGTATTCCGGTTGGGCGATCCTAATGACCACCTCGCACCTCGAACGATGGAATCTCACACAGTGAGAAGATTGGCGTCGTCATCGTCGTGGGTCACATCGCAGTTGTGCAGTGGTGACGATGATGAGGCCGCACCACCCCAGCCGGTGGATCTCCAGGGTGGGTCTCCCAGGGCCTTGCTGCACCCCGCATCGGTCGGAACGCTCAGATCCCCTTGGATTGAAACACCACATCAGCCAAGTTGGGGCTCCAGCCCACCCGTCAACCTCGTTTCGGCTGTCCCCGTCAAAAAAGTGTCTCACCCCGGTCATAAGCTCTGAGCTGTTGAATCCTTCCCGGCAGGATCCTTGAGAGGAAGACGACGATGACCCGTTTTCTGCACACCTCCGACTGGCAACTGGGGCAGGTGCGCCACTACCTGTCGCCGCGCAATGACGGCGACGATCCCCAAGCGCGTTTCACCCAGGCACGTATCGACGCGATCCGCACCATTGGTGGGCTCGCCCGGCAGCGTGAGTGTGAGTTCGTCGTCGTGGCCGGTGACGTCTTCGAGACGCAGAATGTCTCCACCACCATCGTGGCCAGGTCCCTCAAGGCCATCGAGTCCATCGAGCTGCCGGTGTACCTGCTGCCGGGAAACCACGACTCCCTGGAACCAGGAAACATCTGGGAGCGCATCAAGCTGCCATCCAACGCCATACTGCTGGACGGCACCGATCCCATCCGGGTGGCAGATGGCGTCGAGATCGTTGGAGTACCGCTGCTGGCCAGGCACCAGAGCACCGATCCGTTGGAACCGGTCGTCAAGAATCTGGCCTCCGACGCAACGACTCGAATCATCGTGGGGCACGGTCAGCTGGAGGGACTCAGCGGCAACACGTCTGAGGCGCTCCTCGCCCGTGAACCCCTCCTGGCCGCCATCGAGCGATCGGCCGTGAGCTACGTCGCCCTGGGAGACCGCCACATCGCCTGGCCGCCAGACAATCCGCATGGTCCCATTCGCTACAGCGGCACCCAGGAGACGACGAGTTTCAACGAGCCTGGTCGGGGAACCGCCGTCGTCGTCGATCTCGACGAACATGGCGCCACCGCCGAGACCGTGGAGGTCGGCACTTGGCTGCACACTCGGATCAGCATGGATCTCAGCACCGACGAAGACCTGGAAACGTTGCGCGAGAAGCTCGCGGCCTTCACCGAACCTGATCGCACCATCGTGCGTTATGACCTGCACGGCTCGGTGTCGCTGCAGCAGAAGATTCGACTGTCCGAGATCCTGGACGATGCCGAGACCCAGTTCGCGAGCCTGGAACCCAGCGACAACCGCAATGACCTCACCGTCGTGCCCGACGACGTCGACTTCACCGACCTGGACCTGCCGGCGTGGGGCGAGCGGGGAGTCGAGGAACTCACCGCCATGTCCACGGACCCGGCTCTGCCACAGGAGGAACGGGACTGCGCCGCCGACGCCTTGAGCCTGCTCTACCGGCTCGCGCACTGATCAGATACGTAAGTAGAACGCACAAGCGCTCATCCCCCGCTCCGCCCGGTTGACACGCTCTCCCGGCACTTTCAGAACTTCCATCACCCACCTCGCCCGATAACCACCACACAACCCCAACTCTCGCCCCTCCCCACACCTCGCCAATCCCGCGTCCGTCCATCGCGCCAGGAGACGTCATGAAACTGCATCGCATCCACATCGAGAACTACAAGGGCGTCACCGAGCAGACCCTGCACGTCCCCGACACCGGGTTGGTGGTGGTGTCCGGCCCCAACGAGGTGGGCAAGACCTCCCTCATCGAGGCCCTCGGTCTGGTCTTCAACACCAGGAACAAACACACGGCCAAGAAGCAGGCGATCAAGGACGCCCAACCAGTCGGCCAACACGTCCCGGTGATCGTCGAGGCGGAATTCAGCATCGGTGAGCATCGAGTGGTTCACACCAAACAGTTCCTCGTGAGCCCCAAGGCAGTTTTGAGGTATGTCGGCGGTCCGCGTACCGGGGACTCGTTCACCGGCGACGATGCCATTGGCGAGATGGAACGACTCATCTCGGGGCTGGACGACACCTTGTGGACGGCGCTGCAGGTGCTGCAGACCGGTGGCAGGTCCGAGCTGACGCTGGACTCCTCGGAATCACTGCGTGCCGCCCTGGACGCCCGTAGCGGGGCCACCGACATCAGGCGGGACGACCACGGGCTGTTCGACCTCATCAAGGAGGAGTCTCAAAATTATTGGACTGCCACCGGCAAACCCATCCGTTCCCGCAACGACCAGCGTGGGGAACGCGATGCCCTCAATGCACAGCTGGTTGACGTCAGGCAGACTCTGGACCAGGCCGATCGTCTCGTCAGTGAGCTCGGCGACCTGGACGAGGAGCTCGGCGACCTGCACCGACACCAGATCAAGGCACGTGGTGAGCTGGCGGAGGCCAATGAGCAGCAGGAAGGCCTGAGACAGCTCAAGGACATCGTCGAACGAGCCGCCCAGGACGAACTCAACGCCAAGTTGACTCTCACCGAAGCCGCCTCAACCGCCCAACAGCGCACCGAACTGCTCGGCGAACTGGCCAGTCTGGATGAACGCATCGCTGGCTCGACAGCGGACGTGAAACAAGCCGAGGAGCTGCACCACGCAGTGAACCAAGAGCTGGAGCAGGCGAAGTCCACGATGGTCAAGGCCAGAAGCACACGCGACAAGGCACGCGATGCGGTGAACAAGGCAGAAGACCTACGCACCCTGCTGTCACAGGAGTCGAAGCTCGCTCAGCTGCGCAGACGCCGCGAGCGCGCTGCAGCACTCAACGAGCAGATCGTCGAGCTCACTCGTGAGGTCAACGATCATCCCATCACCAAGAGGCAACTGGGACAGCTGCGCAAGGCTGAGCAGAAGGTACGGGATGCCCGTACCCAGGTGAGTCTGGCAAGCCCAGTGCTCACAGCTGAGACGTTGGCCGAGGATGCGCCGGAATTGTTGCTCGACGGCGAGCCGGTGGAATCCGGGCGAAGCTACCAGATCGACCAGGCCGTCCAACTGCAGGTGGGGGCGTCGTGGAAGATGTCACTCACCCCACACGCCGAGCTGGAAAAGCTGCGCAAGGACGCCGAGAAGTACGCCACGCGGTTGACCGATCGGTTGGCCGACCTCCACGTGGAGTCCGTCTCGCAGGCTGAGGACCGCTGTGAGGCCCAGCAGATCGCTGCCTCCCGGCTCAAGGAACGGACTGCCCAACGCGACGAGTTGTTGGACGGCAAAAGCATGGATGCCCTGGACGCCACCATCGAGCAGATGAGCGAGCAGGTCGCGTCGCTACGCGAGAGCACCGGCCTCACCGCAACACTCAATGGGAGCTCACGTCCCAGTCCGCATACGACCGACGGTGGAGACGACGCTGGTGCCACTGACCTGGACACTCCTGCACCGGGTTCACCGACTGCTTCCGACAGCGAGGTCTCATACCCCGACATTCCCGATCCTGACGCCCAGGTGCAGGCGGCGAAAGCTGAGTTGACCACGGCGGAAGACCAGGTGGCTGAGTTGGAGGCTCAGCTCAGTGCAATCCGGGAGCGTCTGGATCAGGCCCGCGAGCGCATGGTCGCGGCAACGACGACGATGACTGGTGACCAGACCAGACGCGCCGAACTCGCCGAGAAGCTCCACCTGGCTCGTGAGCAGGCAAGTGACGACGACATCCGGGTCGAGGAGGAAAAAGCACGAGCAGCCCACACGCAAGCTGCCGAGGCACTGGATCGGGCCAGGAAGGACCTTGAGGATCGCCATCCCGACCAGATCGCCCAGGACGTGACCGACGCGCAGAATCGGCTGACCAATGTGAGTGCACGACTGACGGAGAAGCAGTCCCGCCAGTCGTCGCTGCGGGGTCAGCTCACGGGGATGGGGCGTGAGCAGCTGCAGGACGAGGCAGATCGCACCCGCATCAGGATTCACCACCTCGACAGGCAGATCAGAAGTGTGGACCAACGGGCCGAGGCCGCCAAACTCCTGGCTGAGACGATGTTCAACGCTCGTCGTGAGCAGGACAGGGTCTATCACGAGCCGCTGACCCGTGCGATCAACCAGATCGGTACCGCGATCTACCATGACGGTTTCTCGGTGCGCATCGACGAGGAGCTGCGAATCAGCGGACGGCTCCTGGACGGTCAGGGACTGGGCACCGGTCAACTCTCATCAGGGGCTCGGGAACAGCTGGGGCTCATCGTGCGACTGGCAGTGGCCAATCTCGTCGACCCCGGTGACGGAGTGCCGCTCATCCTGGACGACGCGTTGGTGTACTCCGACCAGCGCCGTGCTCGTCGGATCATCCAGCAGATGGCGGCTGGGGCCACGAACTGCCAGATCATCGTCCTCACCTGTGACCCGGAACGCTACGACACACTCGATACCAGCGACGGCATCACGACGGTGAGCCTGGAACCGAGCCGGAGCGTGTGAGTGTGCTGGGAGACGCGAGCAGATGGTTTCACCACCCGAGCTACCACTGGCGGTGGTGAAGCTGGGCCAGTGGTAGTGAATCTGGGCCAGTGGTAGTGAATCTGGGCCAGTGGTGGTGGGTTCCGGGAGTCAGTGTGAGCAAGCTGAGCAGTGCTAGCGGCCCCGAACAGTGCGAGCAGCCCGAGGCCCATCGCTGCACCGGACACGGAGACGCAGGCACAGTGCTTCCGGCTCGCTGTCTGGCAGGGTCTGGTGGCGAGTCAGGAGACGACATCCCTGCACAGCCCCAGTCTGCAGTGCCCGGACAGGAGAGGCACGCTACCGAGGATGGAATCCGGCGGTTCCGGCCCCGTCCCGGTCGTGGCGACGCCCCGTTTCACGCCCCCAGTCGCATCCAGGCGTCTCCCCGAGCACGCCACCACAGCAACAATCCGCGCACTGCCATGAATCCGGCCCAGGCCACCCACAGCCACACCACAGCCATGGGACCGCTGGGCTGCGCCAGGTAGACGCCGATGATCATTGGCAGGTACGCCAGCAGCATGACCACCTGTGCTCCAGACAGCCACTTGCCGTCGCCAGCACCGATGAGCACCCCGTCCAGCACGAAAACGGGGCCGCTGAGCGGCTGCAGGACGGCGACGACGAGCAACCCGGCAGCGATGGCGAGGCGCACGTCATCCTGCGTGCTGAATGCCAGGGGCAACAGGCGATGGATGGCGACCAGCACCACACCCATGCCCACACCGACCCACGCTCCCCAGCGCGCCATGATGGCGGTGAGCTTGCGGGCCCGCTGCCCGTCCTCAGCGCCCAATGCCTCGCCGGTGAGGGCCTGTCCGGCGATCCCGAGGGCGTCCAAGGCCATGGACAGGAAGTTCCACACCGTGAGGCTCACCTGGTAGGAGGCCATCTCGACGTCCCCGAGTCGAGCCGCGACCCACGTCGTCGCCATCATGGCGCCGCGCAGCGCAAGGGTTCGGATGAGAAGCGGAATCCCGTCGCGCATGGATCCGGCCACCCCCGCCGGGTGAAATCCCAGGCTGAGCCCAACCCCGCGAGTACGAACGATGAACACCCACACCAGTCCGCCAGCCAACCCCACCTGACAGATCAACGTCGCTGCAGCAGATCCGCGAATTCCCCAGCCCAGTCCGAGCACCAGGACGAGGTCGAGCACCAGGTTCGCCGAGAAGGCGATGACGGTGGCCACCAGCGGGGTGTGGGTGTCCTGGAACCCGCGCAACACCCCGGTGACGGCCATGGTGGCGAGCATGGCAGGCACTCCCCATCCGGCGATCTGCAGGTACTGGGCAGCGAACTGGGCGGTCTGACCCTGAGCGCCGAAGAGCCGGGCGGTCGGCACGTCGAGGATGACGATGAGCAGAGCCACGACGATTCCGATGAGCAGCGAGAGCCACAGTCCATCCACCCCTGCAGTGGCGGCTCCAGCCCGGTCCCCGGCCCCCATCCGGCGTGCCGAGGTCGCCGTCGTCGCATAGGCCAGGAAGACGAACAGCCCGGTGGCCGTGAGCAGCGCCGTGCTGGCGACGCCGAGACCGGCCAGCTGCGAGGTGCCCACGTGTCCAACGACGGCCGAGTCGGCCATGAGGAACAGCGGCTCGGCCACCAGGGACAGGAAGGCCGGGATCGCGAGATTGAGAATCAACCTGTTGAGGGATTTTCGGTCGTCGATCGCTGTGTTCTGCACGACGGCGAGCTTACGTCCCCGCGCCGCACGAGGCATGTGCACGCTACTCGTCAAGCATGTAGAGGTGAGGATCATGGGACGTGTCTCACATGTACCGCCCCGCACGCCGACCCGCTACCCTGAACTCATGTCTGATGAACTGCTCGTAGCCGTCATGGGTACCGGGATCGTCGCAGCTGACGACCCCGTTCTCACCGCCGACGACCTTGGTCTCACCCGCGGCGACGGAGTCTTCGACGCCACCCGCGTCGTCACCGCCGAGGACGGCACCTCCCACATCGACAACCTGTCGGCCCACCTGAGTCGATTCGCCCGCTCCATCGCCGGAGTCAATGGCGCAGCACCCGATCTCGAGGCGTGGACTGCGCTCATCGACGAGCTCGTCACCGCCTGGCGACGACCGGGCGAGGCCGTGCTCAAGGTGATGTACACCAACGGCCCCGAGACGCGCCGGGTACACAGCGCAACCGGTGAGCAGACGAGCAACTTCACCGGCCGCACAGGTGCAGCCCAGAATCAGAGGGATGCCGGAACAGCCCGCAATGACGCCCAGAACCCACCGGGGGAAACTGGGGACCACCCGAACGGGGCAGTTGCACAGACGGGGCCGGTCACCCAGCTCGCCACCATCGCCCCGCTGCCCGCCCATACCATCGCCGAACGCACCGGGATCTCGGTGATCACTGCGTGCCGGGGATTCACCAGCGATGCCTTCGCCGGCGCTCCGTGGCTGCTGGGCGGCGTCAAGACCCTCTCCTACGCCGTCAACGTCGCTACATATCGGCACGCCGCAGCCCACGGCGCTGACGACGTCATCTTCACTTCCAGTGACGGTTTCCTGCTCGAGGGCCCCACCTCTGGGCTACTGGTCGAGAAGGACGGCCGGCTGTGGACCACCCCGACCGGAGCCACCGGCATCCTGCGCTCCATCACCGTGGAACAGGTGCTGGAAGCCGCCGATGCCCGAGACATTCCCACCTCGTCACGCCTCATGCGCCCCGAGGAGCTCCTGGAAGCCCAAGGAGTCTGGCTGGCATCCTCGGGACGCGGGGCCGTCCCGGTACTGCGAGTGGACGGCCACGAGCTCGCCACCGATGAGCAGCTGACCGAGCAGATGCGCTACTGGTGCGGATTCGCCGAGGCACCAGCGAAGTCAGGCTGAACAAAACAAGTCACCTTCGAGGGAGGATCCCCACATCCCCGGCAAGGGCCCGACAGGGAGAGGACATTTTCCGAGACGCCGCACCAGAGTCCCGCCACGAATACGGATGCATCTTTCGGATGTGATACTCCCCACATCAACCCCCAGCAGAGTGGATCTCCTGACGCACTCGCCCAGCACCTCGTTTCACACGAACGCATTCCACGATCCAGACAAAGAAGACACTCCATGACCCACACACCTCGACTCATCCACACCGGTCAGGCTCTGGTGGACGTGCTCGTCGACGTACCGCACCTTCCCCGACGGGGTGGAAACGTCATGGCCACCTCATACACCCGCCATGCCGGCGGGGCTGTGAACATCCTTGTCGCAGCCGCGCGATCCGGTGGCCAGGCCGTGCATGCCGGAGCGATCGGCACCGGACCCAATGGAGATCTCATCTCGACCACCCTGGCCGAGGAAGGGGTCGCCATGAGCGCAGCTCGAGTACCCGACGCCGACACCGGGGTGTGTCTGGTGCTGCTGGACCCTTCCGCCGAACGCACCTTCATCACTACCACTGGAGCTGAACGGGCCGTCAGCATCGATTCGTTCGGTACCAGCAGTCCCCGACCCGGCGACATGGTGTGCGTCACCGGCTACTCTCTGGCACTACCCGCCACGCGAGATCCCCTGCTGGCCTGGCTGGACACCCTGCCCGCCGGGGTGGGCGTCGTCCTGGATCCCGGGGCTGTCTTCGCCGAGCTGGACGAGTCGGTACGCACCCACATGATTGACCACACGACGGTGTGGACCGGCAACGCCGAGGAATCTGCTGCTCTGGGCGGGGTGGGCGACATGGTCGGCTCCCTGCACGCCTGCGCAGAACGACTACATCCCGGTACCGTCGTCATCACCCGCGACGGCCCGGCGGGATGTGCAGTGTTGGCTGATGGATCGGCCCGCGAGATCCCCGGCTTTCCCCAGCAGGCGGTGGACACCAATGGTGCAGGCGACGTCCATACCGGCGCCATGATCGCAGCCAGATTGGCTGGCCTCACCTGGCACGAGGCTGCTCGGTGGGGCAATGCAGCCGCAGCGATCAAGGTCACACGGCGCGGGCCAATCGCAGCTCCGAACACCGCGGAAATACAGCGTTTGCTGAACTTCTAGGACCAGAGGTGCACAGAGCAGGATACCGTCGTCCGCTCATGAGAGAACCTCGGAAAATCGAGCGGCAGCCGACTCACCACATGCCGGTCGCGCCCCCGTTTCACAACCGCTCCTGCGTCGTATTGGCAGTCGTCCCTGCGTCGTAGCGGCTCGTGAACCCAGCTCATGGAAGCCGCTGCGAAAAGTACCCGGCTCATGAAGACCGTTACGAAAAATGTCACCACACAGCACAACGGGTCGTCACATCGCCTGGACCCAACGTGGCCTGACAAAAATTGTCACCGACTCTCGGCTCGGATCACGACAGCGTCTGCATCTCAGCTCGGATCACGACGGACCTGCGCCTCACGAGAATGTCCGCACTGTGGCGGGAGTGACGAAAATTGTCACCTTCGGGCACAGAAAGTCATCACACTGCCGTCGCCTCTTGCAAGATGACAGAAATGTCAGCTCCGTACTGCCACGCCCTGCAACCCACACGAGACACTCCACCCACGTGGCGGGCGACGTGCTGCGCACCCCACCCTGCCCCCGCACGCGGCGCTCCCCGCCACGGTGTCCGACGTCCACACTTTTCACATGCCTGCTGCTCCCAACATCACCATTGGTCCAGTCCCGAGGCAGCTTGTCATCCCCGGAAGCCTCACCACTGACGAATCCTCTCAAGACAAAATTCCCGGTAGCGCCGCCCAGCAGGAAGTGGGGTGCCCTCCCCGCCTCCCGGATGTCAAAAATCTCAATCACACAAACGTCGCCCCCACCGCGAGCGCTCAGGAGCCTCCAAGAGCCAGTGAGCTGACGATTGTCCACACCACAGCAGGTACGGTAGGTTTCCCAGCACTGGCACAATGTGCGGTGTTGCCGATCGGCTGGAGCTGGTGCATCACTGAAGCTCAAGGAGGAGCACATGACGGAAACGGCTTTCATCGTGGGGGAATCCCTGGTGGACGTTGTCGCTCCTCCCCCGCCTGGCCCAACCACTGAACATCCAGGTGGTTCACCACTCAACGTCGCGGTGGGGCTGGCCCGGCTCGGTCGTCGGACGCAGCTGGCCACCCGATTCGCCGACGATGGTCATGGCCGGATCGTGCGCGATCACATCGAGGGCAACGGCATTCAGCTGTACCCGAGTTCCGATGAAGCGCTCACCACGGCGACCGCCACCGCCCGACTGGCGTCTGATGGGCAGGCCAGCTATCACTTCGACCTCACCTGGGATCTACCGCGTCTGGACATCCCAGACGAAGCCATCGTTGTGCACACCGGGTCGATCGCCTCGTGGACGGCACCTGGCCGTGACCACGTTCGTGACGTCATGGGCCGCGCCAAAGAACAAGCCACCGTCACCTACGACCCCAATGTGCGCCCCGACCTGCTGGACGATCCTGAATCCGCCCGCCCCCTCATCGAGAGCTGCGTGAGCAGAGCCGATGTCGTCAAGGCCTCCGACGAGGATCTGCACTGGCTGCACCCTGGCGATGACCTGCGTACCATTGCCCGCCACTGGCTGGATCTTGGACCGAGCCTGATGGTCATCACCTGTGGCGGATCGGGAATTCTCGCTCTCACCGATCGCGGGCTGAGCCTGAGCATCCCGTCCCACCCGGCCAAGGTCGCCGACACCGTCGGGGCCGGGGACTCATTCATGTCCGGCCTTCTCGACGGCCTGTGGAGTGCAGAACTGCTGGGGGTCGAGCATCGCGATGACTTGGCTGCCATCGACGAGGCCACGCTGAGACGCATCCTCACCCGCTGTGCACACATCGGGGCGATCACCGTGAGCAGGGCTGGGGCGAATCCACCCACCCTTGCCGATCTGGGCGAAGATGCTCGGAACTGAGAGAGTGCGCGCAGCGGTGTCCGGGTGAATTCTCGCGAGTGCCCTGGCCTGCTCAGGGGTCATGGGGACGCCACTTCCCGTCACAATAGCTGCGCAGAGAACCATTCCCGTCATGCGGGGGATTGCGAGGGACTGCCTTTCGCTCCCGGACCAGTATCGGAAAGACACGTTGCCGCACGAGGGTCGGTCGATCCGTACCCGACTCCAACTTCATGGATCGGCCAGTGCCCAAGTCACTGAATCCTCTGAGCCATGTAGAGGGGTTGGAAGGTCACTGGGGATCATGGTGTCTCGGAAAGCTCACAGCTGATCCGTCACGAGAGCTGAGCAGACGTCACCTTCCGTACAACCGCGCTATCAGCTTGACCACTCGTCTCAGCCAAGTCGTCCCCCTGCATGGTTGGCCGCGGTCTGCGAGACTGGCAGAGTGAACGGCAATTTCCACTCCAGCTACGACCAGGGGTTCGCTCGCGTCGCCGCCTGCACCTCCACCGTGCACGTCGCCGATCCGGCCGCCAATGTCACCGAGATCATGGACACAGTCACCAAACTTTCCGCCGAATCGGTGGCCATCGCCGTGTTCCCCGAATTGTGCCTCACTGGTTACCAGATCGACGATCTCTTCCTGCAGGACGCTGTACTCGATTCCGCCCTTGAAGCCATCGAAGCCTTGCGCCAAGCCTCCACCGATGTGTTTCCCGTGATCGTGGTCGGTGCTCCGCTGCGCCGCGGCAACCGACTGTACAACTGCGCAGTCGTCGTCCATCGTGGCCGCGTACTCGGCGTGGTGCCGAAGAGCTATCTCCCCAACTATCGGGAGTTCTACGAAAAACGTCACTTCGCGGCGGGGGCAGGCACCACAGGGACGATCAACCTCGCCCATCGACAGAAATGTCACCCCACCCCCGGAGCAATCTCCGCGAACGCACCGTCGGTGAACACACCACTGGGCGCTCTTCCCGTCAGCACCTCCGCCGACGCACCCTCGACCAGAAGCTCGGCAACTGACACCCCCCCAGCTGGCACCTCGTCCACGAGTGCCACTGACTCCGCCGCCACTGCGGTTCCCTTCGGCACCGACCTGCTCTTCCAAGCCGTTGACCTACCCGATCTCACCTTCCACGTCGAGGTGTGCGAGGACCTCTGGGTGCCGGTTGCGCCCTCGTCACGAGCGGCTCTCGCTGGCTCGACGGTTGAGGTCAACCTGTCGGGGTCGCCCATCACGGTCGGGAGATCCCGGCAACGTCACGACCTGTGCAAGGTGACCTCGGCCAAGAATCTGCAGGCCTACGTCTACGCCGCGGCTGGGGCGGGCGAATCGAGCACCGACCTGTCGTGGGACGGCCAGGCCATGATCTACGAGAACGGGGCGCTGCTCGCCACGACTGAACGTTTCTCCCGCCAACCCGGCTACTGCATCGCCGATGTCGACCTCGACCTGCTGCGTCAGGAGAGACTGCGTCAGGGATCCTTCGACGACAATGCCCTCACCCAACCTGCCGGAACCCTGGAGCAACCCGCCGGGGGGCAGTGGCGCGTCACCACCTTCACCCTCGACCCACCGCACGACGACATCGGGCTACGCCGTGAGGTCGATCGGTTCCCCTTCGTACCCAACGACCCCGCCCAGCTCGCCCAGGACTGCTACGAGGCCTACAACATCCAGGTGTATGGCCTTGTCAAACGCATGGAATCGATTGGTTCGCCAAAAATCGTCATCGGTGTGTCCGGAGGTCTGGACTCCACCCACGCCCTGCTCGTCGCAGCCAGAGCGATGGACGTACTGGGTCGTCCACGCAGCGACATCCTCGCCTACACCATGCCCGGTTTCGCCACCACCGACCACACGAAGAACAACGCCCTGGCCCTGTGTCAGGCCCTTGACGTGCCTTGCAAGATCATCGACATCCGCCCCGCCTGCACGGCGATGCTCAAGGAGATGGGGCACCCGGCTGGCGATGGCGAGCCGGTCTATGACGTCACCTTCGAGAATGTCCAGGCCGGGATGCGCTATGACTACCTGTTCCGCATCGCCAACCAGCACGGAGGCATCGTGCTGGGCACCGGCGATCTCTCCGAACTTGCCCTGGGTTGGTGCACCTTCGGGGTCGGTGACCAGATGAGCCATTACGGGGTCAACACCGGGGTGCCCAAAACCCTCATCCAGCATCTCATCCGGTGGTGCATTTCGTCAGGACAGTTCGATACAGACACCAATGAGGTGCTGGAGTCGGTTCTGGCGACAGAAATCTCACCCGAGCTCGTCCCGGCCCGCCCCGGTGAGCAGATCCAGTCCACCCAAGCCAAGATCGGCCCCTACGAGCTGCAGGACTTCACCCTGTACCACCTGCTGCGCCACGGCATGCGTCCCAGTCGAATCGCATTCCTGTCACATCACGCCTGGCGAGACGCCGAAAGCGGTTCGTGGCCACCCGGATTCCGAGCCGAGGACCGGAACAGTTATGACCTGGTTGCGGTCAAGGGATGGATGCAGTTGTTCCTGCGCCGATTCGTCGGTAACCAGTTCAAACGGTCCACGCTGCCCAACGGCCCCAAGGTGGTTTCCGGCGGCTCCTTGAGTCCACGCGGGGACTGGCGAATGCCCTCCGATGCCTCGGCGGCCGCCTGGCTGGCAGATGTGGACAGCGTCCCGGAACAGTGAACGATCCAAGGCGCGGAGTGATCAAGCCTGGGGCGATGGAGTTCGATCCCGTGGGGTGAGTGATCCGAGACAGTAACGAGATCGGGCGGTGGCCCGAACACACTCGCCCCTCACAAAACCTCCGCCCCTACCGCGACCCTCCTCACCGCACCGCAACCCTGACGAAAAATCCCGCCAGGGCCAGACTGTTGGCACAGCTGTGCCCCCACCCGTCCCCGAGTGACAGATGTGAAGCCAGCACCACTACGGACGGACTTCTGCCGCAGCACTTTGTGTGCATGCTACCGGCGAGAAGTTTTCCACACGTATCAGATCAGCACTGTGTCCGGTGACGAAAATCGTCACCGGACACAGATTCCAGAAATTTCACAGACCGCTCACATGGCAAAAAGGAGTTTCACTTCTTCTTGTCGAGGCTCAGCGGCAAGGTGAGCAACCCGACGACGATGACGAAGCCCAGAACGACGTGCACCCACTTGACTGGGTGTCCCACCTCGCCCAGGGCGAACTGGATGATCAACAGCACGGCCATGCCAAGAGCGTGTCCCATGACACCAGCCGGTCCACCACGTCGTTTCCACATCACAGCTGTGACGGCGGCGACGATGCTCGAAACCAGAGTGAGGTACCCGAAGCCTTCATGCACCTCGCCAAGATGTATCCCGGCAAGCATGCACACAGCGAGGATGGTCTGAACGATGATTGACACGACGGCAATCCACGCAGACCAGCGCAGAGCAGAAGGTACTTGGGTTGGGCTTGGACTTGGGCTATTACTCATGATCCCACTCTAGGTGACCCTGACCACCAGCCTCGGTTTCCCACCATCATCAGGCCCACCATCATCAGGTACGTGGTTGGCGTGCTGCTCCACAGCGATCCATTGCATTCGGACATCCAGCAGTACTGACTAACCCGGTGACCACTGCACCTTTCAGCCATTGACAAAATCATCGCCAGGCGCGTCCCACCATCACCGGATTGCACTTACCTCTGCTCGCCTGACAAAAATGTGCACCAGCACGTGCATATGTCACTGACGGCTCTCGCCCGACCACCCATACCTGCCAAAGCCAACCACCACACTGGCTTTGCACAGCGCGTCTCCCTCAGCTCCCAACCCAACCCCACCTTTCTGACATCGGTGTGCCCCCTGCGAGCCAGACCTGACATTTTTGTTCACGAGGATCGCCAGTTGCTCATGGGGCCACCAGACTCTCCCCCTCGCTCGATGCACATTCTCATCTTCAGTCCGGCCTCTCAGCCTTCGGCGTGTCTCCCGCAACAGAACTGACACTTTTCTCACTGCAAAACCACGGATCTCGCCGCACGCATTCGGCTTTCGGCCGGATCATCGACACCACGCTAACTCTTCGACTCATTGGCCCCGCGCTGCTCGATCCCCGTGCTGTGCATTTCTGTCTCTTGCCCCGAGCTCCTGCCCCAGATGTATCTTGCAGCCTCCCGGCATGACACTTTTTGATGCCCAGGCCCTCTGCACGTGTCTTCGAGAATTAGAAACGTGCACCGCCACGTGAGCTCGCCACCAGGTAGTGCCCGAAGACCCTGGCGGTGCAGGATTTTGAGTTGGATCCAGTTGACCGCAGAACACGGCGATCTCAGCAGCTGCCCAGCTGGGGCCAGCCTCAACAGAACGTCATAGGGCAGCGCCAGGAGGAATCCCTGCAATCATCCCGCTGAGTGCTCCCCCCTGGACAGGCGAACGCTTGCACATCCTCTTCCTGCCGAATTTCGCCTCCTGGACATGCTCTGTCCACCTGGGCGTAGCAAGATGGCAGATGTGACAGACAGCGACACCGTAACCCCTGACCTTCCCCCCTCCCCAGCAGTCCGCATCGGCATTCTCACCAGCGGTGGGGACGCCCAGGGCATGAATGCCGCCGTGCGTTCCGTGGTGCGTTCGGCCTTGTCAGCAGGCGCTGAGGTGTTCGCCATCCTGGAGGGGTACCAGGGCATGATCGACGGCGGTGACGGCATCCGCGAGATGAGCTGGGACGACGTCGGCTCGATTCTGCACCGCGGCGGCACTGTCATCGGCACCTATCGCAGCGCCGAGATGCGGGAGCGCGCCGGTCGCCTCAAGGCGGTGCACCACCTGTTGGAGCGCGGTATCGACCGGCTCATCGTCATCGGCGGGGACGGGTCGCTGACCGGCCTCAACCTGCTACGAACCGAGTGGCCAGGTCTGCTCGATGAACTCGTCGGCTCCGGTCAGATCACCCAGCAGACCGCCGAGGAGCATCCCAACCTCATGATTGCCGGGCTGGTGGGGTCCATCGACAACGACCTCGTCGGCTCCGACATGACGATCGGTGCCGACACCGCTCTGCACCACATCGTCTCGGCAATCGACGACCTCTCCTCCACCGCAGCAAGCCATCAGCGATCCTTCGTCGTGGAGGTCATGGGTCGTCACTGCGGATATCTGGCCCTCATGGCTGCGGTGGCCGGTGGCGCCGACTACGTGCTGGTCCCCGAAATGCCGCCGGCTCCAGGCTGGGAGGAACGCATGTGTGCCGAGCTGCGTCGGGGGCGACAGGCTGGCCGACGCGACTCGATCGTCGTCGTCGCCGAGGGTGCCACCGACCGCGAGGGCAACCCGATCCGCTCCGACTACGTGCGCGAGGTCCTCACCGACCGACTCGGCGAGGACACCCGGGTGACGATCCTGGGCCACGTGCAGCGTGGTGGCAAACCGTCGGCCTACGACCGGTGGGCGTCGACCCTGCAGGGGTACCACGCCGTCCACGAGCTGCTCACCGCCACCCCGGACTCCCCCGGCCGAGTCATCGGGACCTGCGGCAACCGAATCCGCCGCCTCGACCTCATGACGGCGGTGCACGACACCCAGCAGGTGCCGGTGCTCATCAAGGAGGGTCGCTACGACGAGGCCATGGCCATGCGTGGCAGCTCATTCACCGAGATGGACGCCGTCTTCACCGAGTTGTCCGAGCCAGCCCGCACCGCCGCCGAGCTCAGTGGCGGTCCGGACTCCAAACGCATCGCCATCATGCATGCCGGCGGACCAGCCCCCGGTATGAACACGGCCGCCCAAGCCCTTGCCAGGTTGGGAATTTCGCGGGGCCACACCATGCTGGGCATTCGTAACGGATTCGTCGGCCTGGCCAAGGGAGACATCGGAGAGCTCACCTGGGAGGACGTCGAAGGATGGACCGGTGAGGGCGGGGCCGAGCTCGGCACTCGCCGCGAGATGCCCGGCACCGGTGAGCTGTACGCCATCAGTCGAGCCCTTGAGGACGCTCGGGTCGATGGACTCATCGTCGTCGGTGGCTACGCCGCCTACGACACCGTCCACTGCATGACCACCGAGCGGGACCGCTACCCCGCCTTCCACATTCCGACAGTGTGCCTGCCCGCATCGATCGACAACAATCTGCCCGGCTCGGAGTTCTCCATCGGCGCCGACACCGCACTCAACGTCATCGTCGACGCCATGGACAAGATCAAGGAGTCCGGTATCGCGTCCCGGCGCTGCTTCGTCGTGGAGACGATGGGCAAGACCTGCGGCTATCTGGCTCTCATGTCGGGGATTGCCGCAGGAGCCGAACGGATCTACCTCAATGAGGAGGGCATCAGCCTGGACGATCTCGCCCACGACGTGCACTGGCTGCGCGAATCGTTCGGCAACGGTCGACGAATCTTCCTGGCAGTGCGCAACGAGACAGCCTCGCAGAACTACACCACCGACTTCATCGCGAAGGTCCTGGAGGAGGAGTCCCACGGCATGTACGACGTGCGTCAGGTGGTTCTGGGGCACATCCAGCAGGGTGGCTCACCTTCCCCGTTCGACCGGCTGCTCGCCACACAGTTCTCCTACCATGCCCTCAACCTGCTTGACGAGCTGCTCGCCACCGGTCGGGACGACGCCTGCTGCATCGGGCTGAGCGAGGGCGAGATCCAGTCGAACAACATGTTGCTCATGCCATCCCTGGTGGACGTCGGCACGCGTCGACCTCGCGAGCAGTGGTGGTTGCACCTGCGCAAGGTGGCTCACGCCGTTTCCGACGAGGTTCGCCAGCCTCCGAACCCATCTCAATCTTCCTGACAGGCGATGATCCGTGGGGAGCCGCAACCGGCCGTGAAGATGATCAGGCCTCCACTGACTCCTTGAGCAGCGGAGGGCAGACGAGGTTGCCAGTGCATCGCCCGGCACGAACGAGCATCCAGCCCATCGACTTGTGGCTGCGTAATGCACGATCGTCTCGGTGGGTGCCAGGCCGGGAATGGCCTTGGCAGTCTCCGCCTCGATCTTCGCTATGGAGCCATGATGGGGAACCCGGAAGTTGACCCGTAGATTGTCGCTTCCCGTCACCCACAGGCAGGAGCGCAGCGAGGGGTGCTGTTTGAGCAGTTCGAGCACCCGCACCTTGTGGTTGAAGGCCACGGTCGCCATCCAGGTGCACTCCATCGTCCAGTTGCCCAATTCGGGAGCCACATCACAGCGCATGAGGATCTGGCGACTCGCCAACACCTTCTGCAGGTGTCGACGCAAGGTACTGGTGGGCACATCGAGTTGACGTGCCAGATCGCTGGCACTGGCGCGACCGTCCTTGGCGAGCAGCGTCACGAGTTGCTGATCGAGCTCGTCATTGGGCAGGGCCCACAGTTCTCGAGTTTGATGAGGCTGGGCACGTTCGGCTTCGGTGAGGTTCAGCCCGTTGACCCGCCACGATTCAGTACCGATCGCCACCGCAGTCACCACGGCACTGCGCGAGTTGTACACCCCGGGAATGCTGCCGATCCAGTCGATGACGAGGTCGGAGAGGGTGGGCAGGTCGGGAGCGACGATGGTGAGAACGAGGTCACGACGCCCGGTCGTCTCATCGACGGAGACCACCATGGAGTGGGCACACAAGGTGGCGATGGCACTGGGCAGGGACTCGGTTCGTCAGTCCACCTCAACGATGGCCGTGAGGTGGCGGTCAAGATTGGGGAACGTCGTCACCCACACCAGCCCCTCATCGGCCAGTCGCTGCCATCTGTGGGCTGCCGTCGTCGGTGAGATGTCCAGGAGACGCCCGGCCCTGGCCCAGGAGATCCTCGGATCCATCTGAACCAGATGGGCCAGATGACGGTCAAGCTGTTCGTACACGTCGATCACTCTCCGGGCTGAGAACATTTTCAACAGAGCTACTTCGTCGTGGAATCATCGTGCATCCTCACTCGATGTTTTGGGAAGAGAATCGCGACATCCTCCCCGGCACCACCAGCGGTGGGAAGCTCTCACCAATGGTTCGCTCAACGTTGACGAACCAAGGGTACGCAACAGGTAATGCCGACCAGGACAGCGTAGTCACAGGTGAATCGCGAGTCCGCGCCGCACCCAGCTGCGATGACCCTCAACAGGACGAAAGTACCGCAGCAGGAGGAAAGATGAATTCCAACAAGAAGATTCGCGTCGTTCAGTGGGGGCTGGGAGCGATGGGTCGCGGCATGGCCCAACTCATCACCACCAAGGAAGGACTGGAGCTCGTCGGAGCCATTGACGTCAACCCTGCTCTGGACGGCAAGGACGTCGGTGAGGTGCTCGGCGTCGATCCTCTCGACGTGAAGGTCACCACCGATCCCAGCTCCATCCTCGACTCGAGCAAGGTTGACGTCGTCACCATCGCCACCACTTCGTGGGTCAAGAACCAGATCGACGACCTCAGCATCATTCTGTCGGCCGGCGTCAACGTCGTGAGCATCGCCGAGGAGATGTCGGCACCAGAGGCCCAGAACCCCGAACTCGCCGAGAAACTCGACGACCTGGCCAAGGCCAACGATGTCTCGATCGTTGGCGTGGGCGTCAATCCCGGATTCGTCCTGGACCACCTTGTCGTAGCCCTCACCTCCGGGTCCCAGCAGGTCACCAAGGTCGAGGCGAGGCGCGTCAACGACCTTGCCCCCTACGGTGAGACGGTGCTGCGCACCCAGGGCGTCGGCACCACTCCGGAGGAGTTCGAGGCCGGTGTTGCCGACGGTTCCATCGTCGGACACGTCGGCTTCCCCGAGTCGGTACGCCTCATCAGCGACGCCCTGGGACTGGGAGTGGACTGCGTCGAACAACACGTGGAGCCGATCATCGCCAAGGTGGCCCGTCAGGCCCGCGATCGCGTCATCGAACCCGGACGAGTGGCTGGTTGCAACCACACCGCCGTGGGCCGCCGCGGCGACGAGGAGGTCATCAGACTCATCCACCCCCAGCAGGTGGATCCCGGAGCCGAGGGTACTGAGACCGGCGATTACATCACCATCAGTGGTGTGCCGGAGATCTCCATGTGCATCCAGCCCGAGATCGCTGGTGGCAAGGCCACCGCAGGTATCTGCGTCAACACGATTCCACGCATCTTCGCCGCGACGCCAGGACTCAAACGAGTCATCGACCTGCCTTCACCGAGCGCACTCATGGGTCCTTCTGCCTACGAGAGGCGCTGACGGTTCCCCGGCGCACCACGAAAAAGGCGTCAGGAGAACGCCCGCAAACCTCCGGGATCCAACGATCCGGCTGGGTGACTTCCCGCCACCGCGAGGTGGGAGGAACTCATCCCACCTGCACGGGGGACCATCTCCTGACCGCCGTGACAAAAAACATCAGCAGAACGCCAACGCCGGCACTGCTGTGCACCAGACCCTTTTGAAAGGAGCAAGATGTCCACCGCCGATGAGGAGCGCGTGGCCCGCTTCGAGGACCTTCGCGCCGAACTGGCCACTTTGGATGACGACGCCCTCAAGGCCCGTTTCTGGCAGCTGTGCGAAGAAGTCATGACTCCGGTCGTCGACTTCTCCCGCACCCACACCACCCCGTCCATCGAACGTTCGGTACTGCTGCGCATGGGCATTGACTCGGTGACGACCCACGCCGTCGTGGAGAACGTGCTCAATGCGGAGCTGCTCGGCAAGGGAGCCGGGCATGCCGTGCTGCGTCTTTCCCGTCGCGACGGCATCGACCTGCGCGCAGCCGCCCAGCGGATCGCCGACGATCCCACCGTCCTGGATGGGCTCTTCGACGGCAGCCCGCTGCCGTCAGCTCGAGCCACAGCACTGCAGGGAGCACATCATGAGCACTGAGTACGACGCTCTCGACCCCAACGAGAAACTTGACATCGAGAGGATCTTCGAGGATCTCGAGCACTACCACCCTCGCCGCAAGGGTTGGACCTGGCGCAACACTCCTGCCGAGGGAGTCGACATGGGCGACTTCCACTACAAGGACATGTCGACGCCGCTGAGGAACAGTCAGCCATTGCCGGCTGCCAAGTACTTCGGCGGTGTGGACCCTCAGCCAGCCCCGGTCGTCACCTCCGAGATTGCCTCGGGTCATTTCGAGGACGACCTGCGTCGAATGCGCATGTCCGCCTGGAATGGTGCCGATCACATCATGGTGATCCGCACCACCGGCCAGAGTCACATCGACGGCCTGCTCGAGGGCACCCCCGAGGGCATCGGCGGCGTGCCGATCACTCGCAAGGAGCTGCGGGCCAGCCGCAAGGTCTGCGATCTCATCGAGGACGAGGTGGGCCGTCCGATCAACTTCCACTCATACGTCTCGGGTGTCGCCGGGCCGGAGGTGGCCGTCCTGTTCGCCGAGGAAGGCGTCAACGGTGCCCACCAGGATCCGCAGTACAACGTGCTGTACCGCAACATCAACGCCTACCGCAGCTATGTCGATGCCGGTGAGGCGAAGAAGGTCATGGCCGGGGCCCGGATCTTCCAGATCGACGGCGCCCACAATGCCAACGCCACGGCCCGGTACGGCTGGAAGGTCATGCCCGAGCTCATGGTGCAGCACGGCCTCAACTGCATGTTCTCGGCCCTGGTCGGTATGCCCAAGGATCTCGTCGGTCTGTCCACCGTACCGCCGAGTGCCCCGCCAGCCCCCAAGCTGTGGTACGACCTGCCCTACGCCGTCGCCCTGCGCGACCTGTTCAGCGACTACCGCATGCGCGCCCAGCAGAACACCCGTTACATCGAGTCCGACCTTGCCGAGGCGATCCGCACCCACACCGTGGACACGCTCATCTCGATGCTCACCAGCGCCGACATCCAGAGCACCATCACCCCCGACGAAGGCCGCAACCTGCCCTGGCACGTCAACTCGGTGCGCGGCGTGCAGACCGTCAAGCAGACCTGGTCCGCCCTGGACGGCATCAAGGAGATGGTGACCGTCAAACGGGATGGTCCACTGGGCAGCATGGTGCGCGACCTCAAGGAGAGAGCCATCGGTTTCCTGGCCGAAATCTTGCACGTCGGTGGCTACTTCGTCGCCGTCGAGGACGGGTTCTTCGTCGACTCAGCCGAGTTCCCCGAGCGCAACCACGACGGCATCGCCCGTGATGGTCAGGGCGGCGTGTCCGCTGGCACCGTCATCGAACGTGACCCGGACTACTTGGCGCCAGTCTGTGACCACTTCGGCACCAACAACCTGCCCGAGGGGTTGGACAAGCCCTGCGACCTCATTGACGGCTGCACCCTGTGCGTGCCGGAGAAGATCGTCTATATTGACGAGTTGGACCCCTCCGACTCCGTCGGCGTGCGTCTGGAGCGCACCCGCCCCTACCGGGACGGCACGAAGCTGCGTCCGGAGGCCGAATGGGCCGGTAACGGCGTGGTCCTGGTGCAGTTCACCATCCCCGCTGGCGGGGACATCGCCCATGAGGCGGCTCTCGAGATGGCTCGTCAGATGGGCCTGGAGGATCCCCAGGTCTGCAACCTCCAAGTGCTGCAACCAGCAGAAGGATGCTTCGTCGAGGTCAAGGGCAAGATCGGCTTCGACGTCGATCCGTCGAAACTCACGATCCCCGAGAAGGTCGAGCTGCTGCCCGAGGACGAGATGCGCGAGTTCGTCAAGGAGCACAACGTCACCGTCGTCGCCGGCACCGTCGGCGAGGACGAGCACAGCGTGGGTCTGCGCGAGATCCTCGACATCAAGCACGGCGGCATCGAGAAGTGGGGCGTCAAGTACCACTACCTGGGCACCTCGGTGCCCATCGAGAAGATGGTCGACGCCGCCATCGAGACCGGTGCCGATGCCATCCTCATCTCGACGATCATCAGCCACAACGACATCCATCGCACGATGATGCGCAAGCTCAACGATCTGGCGACGGAGAAGGGCATCCGCGACAAGACCGTCCTCATTGCCGGCGGCACCCAGGTGAGCCGGGAGATGGCAGCCGAGACCGGCCTGGACGCCACCTTCGGTCGAGGTTCGCACGGTATCGACGTCCTTGACGCCATCGTGCGAGGCATGCGAGTTCGTCGGGGGATGTGAGCGTCATGACCGTACTGACCACGTTGGAGATCGGTTCGACGATCACCAAGGCCAATGCCTTCCGAGTCGAGAATGACCACCTCGACCATGTTGGGCAGGGATTTGCCGCCACATCGGTGAGTGCCGGTGACGTGCGGATCGGGGCCGACGCTGCGATCTCGCAGATGCGTGATCAGTACGGCCTGGCCTTGGACGCCGGGGAGATTTTCGTCAACTCCTCGGCGGCCGGAGGACTGCGGATGACAGTTCACGGTCTGACGAGTTCGATGACGGCCAGGGCTGCTCGTGAGGCAGCCTTGGGGGCCGGGGCCATCGTCGTGCACACGACGGTGGGCCCCATGGACGAGTTCGACGTCGAGGACCTGTGCGAGGCTCGTCCCAACATCGTCCTGTTGGCCGGCGGCGTCGACCACGGCGAGAAACGCATTGTCGTCGACAACGCCCGTCTGATCGCCTCGGCCCATCTGGGAGTTCCGGTGATCTACGCGGGCAACGCACAGGCCAGACGTCGAGTCGAGACGGTGTTCGCCGAGGCTGACGAACCACTCACCTGTGTGAGCAACGTCTTTCCCCAGGTTGATGTGCTGCGCATCGACCCGGTACGCGCCGTCATCCAGGACGTCTTCAACAACCACATCACCGCCGCACCGGGGATGGGCGGTTTGGCCCAGCTCTCCACGCACGACATCCTCCCCACGCCGGGAGCCGTACTCCGGGCGACAGAATTGTTCACCGAGGCCGTGGGCGACGCCGTCGTCGTCGACGTCGGGGGTGCCACCACCGACGTGCACAGCGTCACCGACGGCACCTTGGAGTGGACCAGTCGCACTGTCGATCCCGAACCGCGGGCCAAACGCACCGTCGAAGGAGATCTCGGTGTGTTCGTCAATGCCCGACACGTGGCCGCCATGACCGCTGAGGGCGAGGACGAGGAGCGTTTGTCCAACCTGCGTGCCATTCCTGCCACCGATGATGAGTCCGAGGTGACCAGGTGGCTCACTCGCCGAGCCGTCGAGGTCGGGATGGGCCGGCACGCCGGAGCCGTGGTGGAGCTGTTCACTCCGACCGGCAAGACCCAGATCGTGCGCGGCAAGGATCTCACCGCCGTGCACTGGGTCATCGGTACTGGCGGTGCCCTCACTCGAGTGCCCGGTGGGAACGCCATCCTGGCCCACATGTGCACCGGAGCCGGCACCCAGCTCATGCCAGATCCCAGCGCCACCATCCTCATCGACCGGGATTACCGGTTTTCCGCCTTGGGCACCATTGCCAGTTCCTACCCCGACCTCGTGCGTGAGACCTTCGCACGTTGGGTCCACGAGGAGACAGGAGACCCACGATGATACGTCCCACTCCACGTCTGGAGATCCACACCGACCGGATCTCCGAGAACCTGCGTGCCATCGTCGGCCAGTGCGCCGAGCACAGTGTGCAGGTGGCAGCGGTCACAAAAGTCCTGGGAGCCCATCCCGCCCTGCTGGCAGCGCTGCCGAACACCGGGGTGTCCATGGTGGCCGACTCCCGCCTGACCAATCTGGAGCGCGTCGCTGCCGCTGATCTGGGGCTGCCCACCTTGTTGCTACGGCCTCCGGCGCCACGTACTGCTGCACGCACCGTTCAGGTGGCCGATGTGTCGCTCAACTCTTCACTGGTGACCATGCAGGCTCTTTCGGAGGCCGCCGAGATGGTGGGCACCCGCCACGGGGTCATCGTCATGGTTGACGTCGGAGACCTGCGCGAGGGGGTGTGGCCCGACCACGTCGTCGATCTCGTCAGTCAGGCGAGCCGTCTGCCGGGACTCGACATCCTGGGGCTGGGGACGAATCTTGCCTGTTACGGAGGGGTCATCCCCACCGCTGACAAGATGGAACTGCTCGTCAATCTGCGTGACGAGGCCAGCCGCGTCACAGGCCTGCCGCTGGAACTCATCTCAGGGGGAAACTCGGCAAACCTGCCACTCATGGTCTCCGGCCAGATGCCAGCTCAAATCAATCAGTTGCGCATCGGCGAGGCTGCAATTCTGGGGCGCAACACTCTGGACCGCAGTGCGTGGCCGGGAACACGTCAGGACACGGTGGAACTGGTCACCGAGGTCGTCGAGCTGGAACGCAAGCCATCCATACCTCAAGGAGAACGTGGCCAGGACGCTTTCGGCCAGACGGTGAAATTCGTCGACAGAGGCGTGCGGTTGCGCGCAATCTGTGATTTGGGGCGTCAGGACGTCGCCCCCGAGGATTTCACTCCCGTCGACCCGGGCCACATCGTCCTGGGAGCGAGCAGTGACCATCTGATCATTGACGTCACCGACGGCGACACCACTCTGCGAGTGGGATCGGAGATCCGGCTGCGCCCCACCTACGGTGGGTTGCTCACAGCGAGTACCTGCGCTGACGTGTGGAAAACGTCAGCAGACGAGAGGTGAGGTCACTGTATTTGCTCCCCTGACAGTCCCCCGACACTTTTGGACACCCACTGAACGAAGGAGTTCCCATGGGTACATCCACATCTGCATCAACACCTAGCCATCACCGCCCCTCACGACTGACTCGACCAACTCGCGTACCGCGACCATCACAGCGGTCAGAGGCCTTGCCCGAGGAGCCTGAGCTCCAGCGCGGTCTGAGCAATCGTCACCTGCAACTCATCGCCATCGGCGGAGCCATCGGCACCGGAATGTTCATGGGCTCCAGCAGTACCATCCATCTTGCTGGGCCGTCGATCATCCTCGTCTACACCGTCATCGGCGTGTTCATGTACTTCATGATGCGGGCCCTGGGCGAGATGCTATTGTCGAACCTCAAGTACAAGTCGTTCCGCGACATCGCCGAAGACCTGCTTGGTCCGTGGGCCGGGTTCATCTCCGGATGGACGTACTGGTTCTCATGGATCGTCGCAGCCATGGGTGACATGGCCGCCATCACCGGATATGCCCAGTACTGGTGGCCCAACATCGCCCGATGGGTCCCGGCAACCGTCCTCGTGCTCGTCCTGTTGCTGCTCAACATCATTGCTGTGAAGTTCTTCGGTGAGGCCGAGTTCTGGTTCGCCCTCATCAAGCTGGTGGCCATCGCCATCCTGCTGCTGGTGGCCATCTGGTTGGTCGCCACGAAGTTCGTCTCGCCCAGTGGTGAGATGGCAACGGTTTCCAACCTGTGGAATGACGGCGGATTCTTCCCCAACGGGATCAACGGATTCCTCGCCGGCTTCCAGATCGCCTTCTTCGCCTTCGTGGGGATCGAACTTGTCGGTACTGCTGCCGCCGAGACGAAGGATCCCACCACGACACTGCCGAAGGCCATCAACGCCATCCCGGTTCGGCTGGCCCTGTTCTACGTGCTGGCCCTGGCTGCCATCATGTGCGTGGTTCCGTGGCGCAGCGTCGTGCCGGGCGTCAGCCCCTTCGTCACTGTCTTCGGCATGGCGGGGTTCACCGCTGCTGCTGGCGTCATGAACTTCGTCCTGCTCACCGCTGCCGCCTCCTCGGACAACTCCGGTCTGTACTCGACCTCCCGGATGCTCTACGGATTGGCTCACGACGGGCAGGCCAACCAGATCTTCGGCAAGCTCTCCAGACGCCGTGTGCCGCAGAATGCCCTGCTCCTGTCGTGCGTCATTCTGCTGTGCGGTGTGTCCTTCCTGTACATGTCCGACAGCATCATGGAGTCCTTCGCCCTCGTGACCACAGTCGCCGCACTCATGTTCCTGTTCACGTGGTCGCTCATCATGGTGTGTTATCTCGTCTACCGCAAACGCTGGCCGGAACTGCACGAGAAGTCGATCTACAAGATGCCCGGTGGGGTGCCGATGGCCTGGGCGGTGTTGGGATTCTATCTCTTCAGCCTTGTCGTGCTGTGCCTGGACCCGGTCACCCGCAAAGCCGTCATGGTCACCCCGGTGTGGTTCATCCTCATCATCGTCATGTACTTCGCCCACAAACGCCGTGCCGCCAAGCAGAATGGGCTTGTCCCCGAATCATCAGTTGAGGAGGCACAACCCCGCCACAAGGACGAATCGGACTCGTGAGACGTCCGTGAGTCCGCCACCCCACCAACCCGGAAGGAGCCACCATGCCCACGAAGGCGTCCGCCGTGGAAGCGAGGTCTGATGCACGTACCGTGTCACCAGCTGCTGCAGCGCTCGACTCGGCCGCCCACCGGCGGCCCCGATGCTCAGCACCATCCACGGCCACCATCGACCTCACTGCCATCAACCACAACCTGGCCCAGGTACGTGATCTCGTGGGCAACCGCAAGGTGCTCATGGCCGTCAAGGGAGATGCCTACGGTCACGGCGCCGTGCAGGTGGCACGTCATGTCCAGCAGACCGGCGCCGCAGACTGGCTCGGGGTGGCCACGGTTGCAGAGGCCCAGGAACTTGTCGAAGCAGGTGTCCACCTTCCCATCCTCAAGTTCTCCCCGGCAGATCCCGGCAATCTCGAGACAGCCATCCTCTATGGGGTACGCCTCACCGTTGCAGACGAGCGGACCGTGCGTCAGGCCAACGAGGTTGCTCAGGCCATGGGCAGATGCGCGAACGTGCACGTCGCCATCGACACCGGGATGGGACGAATCGGTCTGCAACCGGAACACCTTGCCGACATGGTTGCAGCTGTGGATCGAGCGGATCATCTACGGCTGGAAGGAGTGTTCACCCACCTACCAGTCAGTGACGCCCCGGACGGCCGGGAGTTCACAGCCGCCGAGATCACCCATTTCGTGGACACGGTGCAGATGGTGGAGGCCAGACGCGGCCACATACCGGTGGTCCACATGGCCAATTCGGGGGCAATCATTGGCCAGAGCCTGGGCCCCACAACCATGGTGCGCGCAGGAATCATGAGCTACGGCTACAACCCCAATCCCGCCATGGGGTCGTTGGGGCTGCGGCCGGCCTTGTCATGGACAAGTCACATCTCGTTCCTCAAACAGGTGGACCCAGGGCAGACTGTGGGCTACGGACGCACGTGGACCGCTCGACGCCGTACGACCATTGCAACAGTCCCGGTGGGTTACGCCGACGGGTACTCCCGACGACTGTCGAATCGCGGCCACGTACTCATCGGAGGTGAGTTCCGGCCAGTGGTTGGACGAGTCTGCATGGACCAACTCATGGTTGATCTGGGGCCAAGTTCCACGGCACGGGTAGGCGATGACGTGGTTCTGCTCGGTGAGCAGGCCGGGCACACCATTACTGCCGACGATCTTGCCGAGCAGTTGGACACGATCAGTTACGAGATCACCTGCGACATAGGCAAGAGAGTCGATCGACGCTGGGTGTCGTGACGTTTTTGTGCCACGGGTCATCGAGTCAACACCCTGCGCAGGCACAACTCGTGACCTGGTACAGCAACGATGGGGCCGAGTTCCTTCTGCGAACTCAGCCTCATCGCCTGTCACGGGATGGCCCCCACAAGATGCTCAATGTGGACCACTCGAACTCGTCTCACCTCGCACTCGAAGATGCCAGTCATCCACACACCTGCAACCTCCTGACCAGCCACCCCCTGCAGGTGTCACAGCCGTCATCGGACATGCACTCCGTAGGAAACGCTCAATCCCTCAGGACCTCGTGCTTGGCATGGGTAGAGCCCTCTGGCGGGCCTCACCTGAAAACTTTCCCGACCCGTGTCACTCGGGTACGCGATATTCGCGCCACCAGGCTCACAACTTCTTTTCCAGGATGACCCTCAGCTGGGCCAGACGACTCGTAGTTGGGCCAGACGACTCGCCATGCCACACAGGGACATCTTCCACCAACCCACCAGCCCCCTCAGCATGACGGGAGCACCGCGCAGCACTGTGCCGTGACGAGAAACAGCAGCAGCCGGAATGCTCCGGCACTCTCGTGGCTCTCACCTGTGTGGCGTGACAAAAATGTTCATCCACACCTCGAGCCGTTCCAGAAGTCACACCACCGGTGGGTGAAAATCGCCCCGATCTCACACTGGATGGGCACGACACCGAGCCATATCAGACCCTGTTCAAGGACAAGGGCGGGGATACGAGACAGGAGAGGCGCTCGACCCAGACGGTTGGAGTAATCCCACTCGTTAGGCGGGGACATAGGGGGCAAGGAGATACGCAGACAATTCGGCACTGCATGTTTTTGAGGTCTTTCGAACCACGGACCCAAATGTGACATGGGTCCGACTCCCCTGGCGCAGTTGACAGTACGGAGCTGGGGTCGGGGCACCCAGCCCCGACCCCAGCTCATGCATCCAAGCAGCACACAAGCGTCAGATCATCCTTGACCTGCTGTTTGTCGTGTCATCAGCGATCAGTCCAGCACCTCGCAGGAGCAGTGGGACTCAATGCCCAGTGCCTCACCCACCGGGGCGCTGAACAGCTGACCAGCATGGGTCGTCAGTCCACGTCCCAGCTCAGAACGGATACCGCAGGCATCCTTCCAGCCCTTGTCGGCAAGCAGGGTGCAGTAGCGCATCGTCGAGTTGGTCAGGGCGTAGGTCGAGGTGTGCGGAACGGCACCGGGCATGTTGGCCACGCAGTAGTACACCGAGTCGTGGACACGGAATGTGGGATCAGCGTGAGTGGTCGCGTGGGATCCCTCGAAGCAGCCTCCCTGGTCAATGGCGATGTCAACGAGAACCGAACCCGGCTTCATCGTTGCCACCATCTCATCGCTCACCAAGTGCGGCGTACGGGCACCCGGAACCAGCACCGAACCGATGACCAGGTCGGCATCCTTGACGGCCTTGCCCACCGACAGGCTCGACGAGTACTCGGTTCCGATGCGGCCGCCGAAGGCCTCCTCGATGTAGCGCATTCGTGCCACGTTGACGTCGAAGATCGTCACTCGAGCGCCCATGCCTTCCGCAACGCGAGCTGCGCACAGCCCAGCAGTACCACCACCGAGGACGACGACCTTTCCAGGGGCAACGCCAGAGGCGCCACCCAGCAGCGTTCCATTGCCACCAGCAGGCTGCATCAGGCAGTTCGCACCCACCTGGGTCGACAGACGGCCAGCAATCTCCGACATCGGGGAAAGCAGCGGCAGGGAGTGGTCATCCATCTCCACCGTCTCGTAGGCGATGGAGGTGACGCCGCGATCCAGCAGCTCATGAGTCAGCTTCTCATCGGCAGCCAGGTGAAGGTACGTGAACAGCAACAATCCGTCATGCATCCGTCCGTACTCTTCAGCAATGGGCTCCTTGACCTTGAGAATCATCTCAGAGGAGTCCCACACTTCATCAGCTGACGGCACAATCTTTGCACCAACTGCAGCGTATTCTTCGTCGCTGATCGCTGAACCAACGCCAGCTCCCTGTTGCACCAAGACTTCGTGGCCATGGTCGACCAGAGCGTTCACGCCGGCAGGGGTTGCAGCAACGCGGAATTCGTTGTTCTTGACCTCGGTAGGAATACCAACCTTCATGAGAATGTCCTTCTTCCTTGACGATTCACCGCCAACAACACTGTCAGCGATTCTCACGACAGTTGCTACTGTAACAACGCGCGTTCACGGTTGTGTCGGGACCCACCTTTTTAAAAGTCGCCCTCGCCACGGAGCCGCGGAAATCGTCGTTACGGGCAGACCACGGATGCCACACCCCGCGAGTTCCAGACCTCATGATTCTCGCAGTCAGCACATGCGACCACCACCCTGTCCCGGTTCGCCGTTGTCCAAGGATCACGTGCCAGCTGGCACCGGACCCAGCTTGGAGCCTCATGGGCCGAAAGCACGCAGGCTGACGATCTGCAACAGCTCACCCCGTGCACCGCGCAGATTGTCCACAGCAGTTGTGGCGCACGACCTGTGACAGCAGACAGCAGGTTCATGGCCACATGGGGCACCGCTTGCCAGTCATGGATCAGGAGGACCTCGTCCATTGCATGCTCAGATGGGCACCCTCGCGGCTGAAGCACAGGCACTGCCCCACCCATCTGACCGACACCAGCAAAGTTCCTTCATTTGTTCATCTCTTGACTCGGTGGCGATAAAAAGAAACCTGCACATCTTTTCATGCCGTGCACATTTGTTTGACTCACATGACGTTTCACTAAGTGAAATACATCGCGCGTCCAGAGGCTACCCAGATGAGCTCGTGTAATATCCAGCCCAAGCGCTCAGCATCGCGACTGCATGCCACCGCTTTGTCGCCACCTCAACGACGAGCTGGTGATGATCGGCGTTTGTAAGCTTGCGATGCTGGTCCCATCCGATGGGATCAGCCCAACCGGGCGACAACAAGTGCGCGTCCATCTCACCGTGGAGGTCACATGAGTACAGACACGACACCAAGGCCAGATCCCGGTAGACGCCATGACGCAACCGCCATGACGGCTACCGCAAGGGGGAAGAGAACCCCCACGGAGCTCGACTCCGGGGACGCACCTGAGCTCTCCCGGGGTCTGGAGAACCGTCACCTTCAGCTCATTGCCATCGGCGGCGCCATCGGCACCGGCCTGTTCCTCGGATCAGGCCGCACGATCAGCTTGGCCGGACCGTCGATCCTGCTGGTCTACCTCATCATCGGGTTCTTCCTGTTCTTCGTCATGCGAGCCATGGGCGAGCTGCTGCTGTCGAACCTGGCCTACAAGTCGTTCGCAGACTTCGCCACCGACCTCATCGGCCCGTGGGCAGGCTTCTACATTGGCTGGACCTACTGGATGTGTTGGGTCGTCATCGGCATCGCCGACACGACGGCCATCACCGGCTATCTCGCGGAATGGTTCCCCAACCAGCCCAAGTGGATACCAGCCCTCGTTGTCGTCGTCCTACTCACCGGACTCAACATGGTGGCAGTGAAGATCTTCGGCGAGATGGAGTTCTGGTTCGCCATGATCAAGATCGTCACCATCGTGGCGCTCATCCTGGTCGGCGGCTACCTGGCCATCACCTCCTTCCAACCCCCGGTTGCCGGCGCGCCGCCAGCAAGCATCGCCCACCTGTGGAATCGCGGTGGCTTCTTCCCCACGGGATTCATGGGATTCGTGGCTGGCTTCCAGATCGCCATCTTCTCGTTCCAAGGCATCGAGATGGCTGGTACCGCTGCTGCTGAGACTGCCAACCCGGAGCACAACCTGCCTCGAGCCATCAACTCCATCCCAGCGCGTGTGATCATCTTCTACGTACTGGCCTTGGGCGTCATCATGTCGGTGCAGCCATGGGACCTCATCGACCCCGACAAGTCGCCGTTCGTGGAGATGTTCAGCTTCATCGGCGTGCTCATCGCCTTCCACATCGTCAACTTCGTCGTTCTCACCTCGGCGGCCTCTTCGGCCAACTCCGGTGTGTTCTCGACCTCGCGAGTCATGTACGGGTTGGCGCGTGAGAAGAACGCCCCCTCGGTGTTCGCCAAATTGTCCGATCGTCACATCCCACGCAATGCCCTCATCCTCACCGCCTTCTGCATCTCACCGTCGATCATCCTCGTGATGCTCTCCGACTCGGTGATGGATGCATTCAGCCTTGTCGCCGGCGTCTCCTCGGTGCTGTACCTGTCGGTGTGGGGACTCATCCTCGTGTCGTACCTGTGCTACCTGCGCAAGTACCCCGAGCGCCACGCGGAGTCCAACTTCAAGATGCCGGCCGGGCGGTTCATGTCGTGGGCCGGGCTGGTGTTCTTCGCCGTCATCGTCGTCATGCTGGCGATGAACAAGGAGTCCCGCATGGCGCTGCTCGCCGCCCCGGTCTGGGTGCTCTTCCTGGCACTCATGTACCGCGCTCTGCGCGAGACTCGATCCACAGCGGTTCCGATCGACTACGACGCCGAGCGGATCCGCGAAGCCGAAAAGGTGCGTCAGCACGTGGACGAATACCACGCAAACAAGGCCACCCAGAAGAACCGTCGGGGCTCTGGCAAGGCACAAGACCCTTGGCGATGAGTCCCATGACGAGATTCAGGAGGAGGATGGGAGATAACTCCTCAGTCGTCAATCACACAAGACGACCATGTCGGCGAAGTGGACCAGTGCTCACTGAACCAGCAGCCAGCAGCAAGCACTCCAGACAGTGGCCTGCTGCGTCCAGATGAGTCAGAGAGTGGATCGCCCCGTTAACTGACGTCAGCTGTTCCGGGGGGACTCACCGTCTTGAGCGTGGGCTGCCATCACGTGACACTTTTGGGCTGCCGATGGCCGTGCCACCGGCAGCTCAGCTGTGTCATGGCATCTGGTCAAGGGCCCCAGGTAGAGTCTCGTCCGATCACCAGCAACCCACGAGTCCACTCGGAACCCAGAGGATTCCCTCGGCAAAAATGTCAGCTGCTTGGGCACAGCAGCACCGTTACTACTGGCATACCCAACCGCTGCTGAATCTGCATCGCAGGTCTCGGTAAAAACGTCATCTCCCCGTCAGAACTCCTCCAAGACGTCTTGACACTCCTCCAAGGCTTCTCGACGTTGGCGCCCTGTGACGGCAACGCCCCCTGCACAAGCATCACTGATTCCCCGCCATCTGGAATCGTGATCTGCTTCTGTCCGGCCTGCCTGCCAAAAATGTCACCCGCACGGGGACAGCACCATGCCAGTGCACAGAAGCCCCTTCTGCTGACACTTTTGGACACAGTGGAGCCACACGTCAGGAAACAGTTGTTGTGGGTGGATGCTCTCCATCACCCCAACAGAGCCACTCATCAAACCGCCCATCGATCATCCCAGGACTGATCAGCTTTTCGACCGCACTCATCAGCCTCGCCTTCGTAGTGAAGCAGAATTGCTACCAATGAGCGCTTGACGCCGTGACAAAAACGTCGCCCGAGGCTCCGTGGCGTCACGCGAGGAGCAGCCAGCGTATTGCAGTGAGACAATTTTCAATCTCGTCGTCATCTCGCCTACCATGGCTTGAGTTCATTTCGCAACAATCTGCGAAATCTCCTGTCTGCTCATCATCCCCAGGGGAAGACACGTGCCCACACCATCTCCACTCAGTCGCCGTTCCATGCTGACTGCATCTGCTCTCGTCAGCAGTGCCGTGATCGCTGGCTGTGCACCCTCACCTGACTCGCTCAACGGACGATCCGCAGACAAGGAGGCCCAGACCCCAACCCCAACCCCCACACCTGCTTCACTCAACCTGTCTGCTGAGCACCCGCTCACCGAAGTTGAGCCCGGAGATTCGCTCACCTTCACCGTCACCAACGGCTCTGTGGACAAAATCACCGTCACGAATGCCGACAAGGAGGACGTCGAAGGCACTTTCACCGACGGCGTCTGGAAACCGAAGCATCCGTTCCGCCCAAGCAGGAGTTACGAGGTCCACACCACCCTGGCCAATGCAGACCCGTCCCTGCCTGCCCCCAAACCCCTCGTCACGTCGATTTCCACTGTCAAGGGGGAGGGCAATGCCGGGAACATCCTCTACGAGGACATGGACGACGCGGGGATCGGTATGCCGGTCATCATCCTTTTCAATCACGACGTCGTCGACAAGGACAAACGTGCTGCCATCGAAAAGGCCATGACGATCGAGGTCAGCCCCGAGCAGGAAGGGTCCTGGGGATGGCTTGATGGCACCCATCTCATGTGGCGCCCCAAGCAGTACTGGAAGCCCGGCACAAAAGTGTCGGTGAAGGGCGACTTCGGCGGCCTCAAGACAGCCAGCAACCGGTGGCTGCTCAACAATCTCACCGGCAAGTTCGGTATCGGCAAGTCGCGCGTCGTGAAGATTTCCACTAGTGACCATCGCCTTGACGTCTTCATTGATGGCAAGAAGGCGCGCTCCATGCCCTGCACGACGGGCAAGAGCGGCTTCATCACCCGTTCAGGCACCAAGGTCATCATCGAGCGTGAAGCAGACAAGGTCATGGATGCCTCGACGATCGGGATCTCCCCGGGCAGCTCGGAGTACTACAACCTTGAAGTGAAGTGGGCCTTGCGCATCACCTACACCGGTGAGTTCATCCACGCCGCACCTTGGTCCTCGCGCTCACAGGGCAGGGCAAACGTCTCGCACGGGTGCGTGGGCCTGGCAACGGACGACGCCAAATGGCTGTTCAAGACCTGCCGGGCAGGCGACATCGTCGAGACAACTGGCTCGAACCGGCACTTCAAACCCGAGGAAGGCATCGGCTGCTGGGTCTACGACTGGGCCGGATGGCAAAAACTCAGCGCCGTCTGATTCACATGTTGCGTGGACGAGTACTCGCGTTCTCCACACAACGCTCTGCCTCAAGGCCTGAGAACCCTCAACCTGAAGCCTGACTTCAGAGTTGGGGGTCGATCATTTCTCGATCCCACTGAATGGCATCACAACAGGGTTTCCCGCTCCTCAGAAGCCTGAGAACCAGCTGAGACGGCGTTGAGCAACTCTCAACTTCTCTGGACTCGGCCCGCACACACACTTAATGTGCCCACCGTTCAGTTCGTGCCGTACCCGTACGGCGTCCCGGGCCGAGAGGAATCCACCGTGAACCGATCCATGCATGCTCTGCGCGGATTCGCCGCCACTGCAGCCCTCACTGCCACCTGTGTCGGCGTCATGCCAGCAGCAATGGGGGCCTCTGCTCAGGCGACCACGGCCACCAAGCAGGCCACTGCAGACGTGTTCGTACGTGATGCTCCCGCCAACTCCGGCAAGCCGATCGGTGTACTGCCCAAGGGACGCCGCGTCCACGTCACTGGAGCTGACGTCATGGGGTGGACGCCGGTACGGTTCAACGGGCACTCCGGCTACATCTTCCGGGCCTACCTGGACACTCCTGACTCGGCCAACCCCATCGTGACGAAGAATGGCCGACAGGGCTCACGTACCACCACGGCGAATCTCAACTTCCGCGTCGGCCCGTCGATGAGCACGCCAATCAAGCAGGTGCTCCCCCGCGGCACCCGTGTCCACCTCACCGGGACGACGGCAGGCCGATGGGTCAAGGTCCGGGTCGGGGACGCCACCGGATGGGTGTTCAGCGACTACCTGTCGACTTCAGGACGTACTGCTGAGCCTCCCCGGGCAAGAAAACACGCCAGGACGGAAGCGTCGCACCACGAGCGCAAACCCCACAGCTCTGCCGTCAACGACGGCAAGAAGCAGAGCGTCAAGCCGACGACACCAAAAGCCCGGCCAGCTGAGGCAGCTACGTCTCGCAACAACTCTGCACTGGTCACTCCTGCAGAACACAGCAAATCGACGCACCAAGTCAACCCATCGCCGTCTTCGTCCGCGAAGCCCACCGAGACTGGTGACCCTGCACACCAGAGCGCACCGACTGAGAAACCAACCAAGGCATCGGGGATGACAACGCCGACCCCATCCGCCTCGGCCAGCTCGAGCGCAACTCCTGCTCCCGCCGCGAAGCCGACCCAGAGCACCAGCCCTGGCAAAGCCGCCACTCCCGCCCCAGCCAAGGAGTCCACAAAGTCTGGGCCGACAGGCGCTGCGTGGACCACCGATCGACTCAACCTGCGAACCAACCCGTCCACCAAGGACAAGGTGAAGGGAGTACTGCCGCAGGGCACGAAGGTGGCCCGGACCGGGACCATGTCGGGAACCTGGGCTCAGGTGACAACAAGTGACGGCACCGGGTGGGTCGCCGAGGAATACTTGAGTTCATCCGCTCCGGCGAAACACGCGCCCAAGGCTCCCGCCAAGCACGTGAAGAAGGCGACCACCAAGCACACAGCCAAGAAGCCTGCCAAGCCAAAGACCCCGTCGATCACCGGAACCCGCTTCGCGACCACCACGCTGAACGTATGGGATGCCGCTACCGGTTCTTCACACTCTGGCGAGATCTCCAGAGGGAAAACCGTCAAGATCACCGGAACTGTGCGCAATGGTCGAGCAGAGATCGTCGTATCAGGACAGTCGCGATGGGTGACCAGTCGGTACTTGGCCACTTCCAAGCCAGCCGCCCACAAGCAGAAGCACAAGCCTGCGACAAAGAAGGCCAAGCCTGCTACCTCCAAGAAGTCCACCCCATCACGTAGTACGTCCAGGGGGGCCATCACTGGCCAGTGCTCGGCCTCCTACTACGACGAGGATCAGATGACGGCCAACGGTGAGCGATTCAACACAAACGATCTCACCGCTGCCCACAAGACGATGGCATTCAACACCCGAGTCAGGGTGACCAATCCCGCCAACGGCAAATCCGTCGTTGTGCGAGTCAACGACCGCGGACCCTACGTGGCCGGACGTTGCTTGGATCTCTCGCGTGCTGCTTTCTCGCAGATCGCCTCAACCGGGGCTGGAGTGGTGAACGTCAAATACACCGTACTGGGGTGAGGTAACGCCTCAATTTTTGTGGGGGTGGGGGCTGTCACGGCAGTCCCCACCCCTGCTTGACTGCTTGTCACCCCGGGACGGCTATGGGCAGTCTGCCTCCCACACCCGGGGCGGCAGCCTCCACCCCCCTGTTTGTACTGCTCGCCGCCCAGCTTGATCGTCAAGCTGGGCTCACAGCGTTCCATCCCCCTGTACTGGTGTCCTCTGAACCTTTGAGCCCGAAAGGCATTTCCATTAGCCCTCCGGAGGATCGCCTGCCATCTCCGAGCGTGCCGCCCCCACGGGACCCGCTGACACATTCGACAGTCTGATCGCCCCCGGTGGCCGTCACAGCGCCGCCTGGGCCATGATGCTCGAACATTCACGCTCTTTCCCTAGAGTCACTGCTGCCTGGTTTGCTGCTACTTGCAGCTGTGCTTGCCGTCAATTTTTGTCACGCCCATGTGGTCTCAGGACCTTGGTCGACGGCCTCAGCTCCCTGCTGACATTTTTGTTCACCTCGTGCCGCCTTGGTACCGAATCTCGTCAGGATCCTCGCCGCCAGACCTGCCGAACCTGGTATCTACAATGACCAGGTTCCTGCCTTGAGCAGAACAGCTGGACAGACCACCAGAAACCCGTAATCTTTTTTGTGAAAATATTCACAATAGTCGTGAAGGAGAGTGACGAAAGTCACTCACGGTGCGGGGGCGATCGCCGCCCACACCTTGGCTGCGGCAAGGGATGCGGCAGCTGTGCACGACTGCCAGACCCTGGCATGGGAAACAGCGACAGCGCACCCCGGAAAGGAATGTCATGACCGAGACCGCGCGTTTTGTCGACGATGACAAGGATCTCAACCTTCCAAAGGTTCAAGCCACCGATGGTCAAACCGGCTATGACGTAGCTGGTCTGCTCAGGAGCACCGGCAACGTCATGCTTGACCCCGGGTTCGTCAACACAGCTTCGTGCGAATCCGAGATCACCTACATCGACGGCAACAACGGCGTTCTGCGCTACCGCGGATACCCCATTGAACAACTTGCCGAGCACGCGTCCTTCCTGGAAACCGCCTTCCTCGTCCTGTACGGCGACCTGCCAACCACCTCCGAACTCAACAGTTTTGAAGAGGCCATCCGGCGCAAGACTCTCATTGATGAGCGAATGCGCGACCTCTTCCGTTGCTTCCCACGCCGATCCCACCCCATGCCGGTGCTTTCAGCCGGGATCATGGCTCTTTCCACCTTCTCCGGCAGCACTGCCGAAAAAGATCTGGACAGCTTGAACAAGGCAACCCTGAGCTTGTTGGCCAAGGTCCCCACCTTGGCAGCATTTGCCTACAAGAACTCCATGGGACAGCCGACCCTGTATCCGGACAACTCCTTGGGCTACGTCGAGAACTTCATCCGGATGAGCTTCGGATTCCCCACCGAACCCTATGAGTTCAACGAGGCGATCACACAAGGCCTGGAGGTGCTGCTCATCCTGCACGCCGACCACGAGCAGAACTGCTCCACCTCAACGGTACGGATGGTCGCCTCGTCAGGCGCCAACCTGCACGCCGCCGTCGCCGCCGGAGTCAATGCTCTGTCCGGCCCCAAACACGGCGGAGCCAACCAGGCCGTCGTCGAGATGCTCCAGTTCATTCGTGACAACGACCTCACGACCAAGCAATTCGTCGAAAAGGTCAAGAACCGTGAGGACGGCGTCAAGCTCATGGGCTTCGGCCACCGCATTTACCGCAACTATGATCCCCGCGCCGCAATCATCAAAAAGCACGCCGACGAGATCCTGAAACTGCAAACCGGGCGCAAAGACCTTCTGGAAATAGCCAAGGAACTTGAGGAGACCGCGCTGAACGATGACTACTTCAAGGAACGCAAGCTCTACCCCAACGTCGACTTCTACTCTGGCCTCATCTACGAGGCCATGGGGTTCCCCCTCAACATGTTCACAGTGCTTTTTGCCATTGGAAGGCTCCCCGGCTGGATTGCCCAGTACCGCGAGCAAGTCACTGGCAGTGAGAAGATCTGGCGTCCACGTCAGATCTACACCGGTTGCGACGTCAGGGACTGGATTCCATTTGAGCAACGAAGCTGAGTGAAGGTCTCCTCAACAGCAGCTCGCATGGATCAGCCGACGTTTTTCGCGCACCTGCCAAGTAGGGATGGGACGATCCTCCCCAGGACTCGCAGGAGCAGGCCTGTCCGATGAGCACCCTTACGGTCTGTTGAGGCGGAGATTTCTCCCATGAAAGCCTCCTGCTAGGTCGAATGCTGACGATCCCAACGCTGCGGGCTTGACCTGCTGTAGCCTCGCGCCGTGGGGATGGGCGTTGGCGAATTTTTCCCGGCCGAGTGGAGGCTCAGACATGGCTGACGGAGATCAAGCGCCTCGTGGTGACGCCCACGACGAACGAAAAATCCCGATAACCGGCCTCACCGATGCCGATGGGCGTCTCGAACCTGCCAAGGACCCGCGTTCCACGGCCTCCTCCGCCCCCAGAAAAGGTTCTGGAGCGGCTTTTGACAAACCAATTCCCCCCTCACACCGTCTGCAACACACGGTGATGGTGATCATGGCGATACTCCTCACAGGGGTGAGCTCAGGAGTGGTTGGCGGGCTACTCGGCAGAATCAACATCGCCATTGAGGTTCTGGCCTTCGGTCGCCATGTCTCCACCAGCACATCCGGCATCGGTGAAGTCACATTCTGGCGTCGTCTCTGCGCTCCCGTCATAGGAGCTGCAATGGCAGGCCTGGCATGGGGATTTTTACGACGCCGCGAAGTCGTGACGGTGAGAGCCGCCCTTGATGCCAAGCAGCCTCGTCGTCTCGACCCCCTCGTTCAGCTCATCGATGCTTTTGCCCAGCTCATCATCGTGGGATCCGGCAGCTCCTTGGGACGTGAAGCGGCACCCCGTCAGCTTGCCGCTGTGAGCGCCCAATGGATTGCCGAAGTATGTGAGGCAGATTTTCCGCTACGCCGAACCCTCATTGCCTCTGCCACGGGGGCCGGGCTGGCAGCCGTTTACAACGTGCCCTTCGCAGGAGCCTTATATGCCCTCGAGCTGACCCTTCGACCCAATCCCCGCACCAGGCAAGGGTGGCAGCAGATAGCAATCTGCACCACCGTCTCCCTGCTCGCCACAGCGATGGCCTGGCTCACCAACCACAACGCTCCGACGTATATCCCAGGTCCGGCGGAAACCGCCGGCTGGGGCACATGGGGTCGAGTAGCGCTGCTCGGACTAGCCGTGCTCCTGGTGGGACCACTTGCCGGCATGGTGTTCTCTCATGCCAAGAGGGTGAACCCGAAAGCACATCATCTCTACTGGACAGTGCCACTGGGAGGAGTGATCGTAGCTGGGATTGCACTACTGGTCCCACAGGTTCCAGGGAATGGCCAGATCATGATGGGGACGCTGCTGGGCACTCGTCTCACGTGGCAGCTTGCCGCAACCTTTCTCGTGGCCAAGCTTCTTGCCACAAGTGTGTCCTTGACCTCAGGAGCAGCAGGTGGCTTGCTCACTCCATCACTGGCCATCGGCGGCTCCACAGGAGCATTGCTGGGGGTACTGACCGGTGCCACTTCGGGTGAGACCGTGGCCCTCGTCATTGCTGGTGCAGCCGGAGTCCTCGCCATGACGCAACGAGCTCCCCTTTTTGCCATCGCCTTCGCCTTGGAACTCACCCGTCCGAAAAGCATCGTCATACCGCTGGTTGCCGTCACCGTAGGAATTGCCTGGGCAGGGTGGGCATTGATCACTTCCCAGGATCACCGTCATGGTGCAGTGGGGAAGGCTCCTCGTCGGTGATGCGAGGTCCTTGGGGAACCTTTGAATATCCCGGTGAAGACGCGTACAGGTGCAGCACCGTGAAGGTGCATTCCGAGACAGAGGTGAAACCTCAGGAGGACTGTATCGCCTTCACCATGATGACTCTTGCCACTGTCTCCTGACATTTTTCGCACCTGAGGAGCCACGCCAGTATCAGTGGCAGCACAGTACTTGGATCTGTCCATCACCAGCCAGACCCGTCGTGCAGCCCATGACGAAGACGATTGGGCCACAATTCACCGTGCTTGTTTAGCAGCCCTCATTTTGACATGCGGGACACCTACCTCAGCCGAGCAGCGATGCTGCTAATTCCTGTGTCCCCGATGAAAATTCACATCGCAACGTGGGCAAGGGCCCATCTCCACCTATGCCGTTTCGTGGCATCGTCATGACTAGCTGCGGGAAGTCTCAACCTGCGTCACACTGAGACAGGGATCCCTCGGTGGCGACTCCAGATGACCGATCTGATGGCATCGAGCACCAGTCCCGGCTCATCACGAATCATCGCCGGCGTCACCCGAACAACCCGCCACCCTGCTCCTCCGAGCAAAGCATGACGCCTGGCCGTGGCTTCATAATCCCTACGCCTGCCGTGAAAGGCGTAACCGTCCACCTCAACGATCGCCTTTTCGTACTTGAACCACAGGTCGGGGAACACGACCCTGCCATTGATCCACAGTCGCTTGTTTGCCTTCCAGCCGCTGATCCGGTGATGTCGAAGCAGGCTGTGCAGCTCATGCTCAGCTACGGACCAGGGCTCATCGAGAAGCTGTCTGAGAACTCGCCTGACAACTGCTGCCGGAGCTTTTCGCGCGACCCTGGGGCGAGCCTCACGCAAGTCGTCCGGGGCGACGAGACCTGCACGTAGGCATGCAGTAGCTGCTTCCCAGTCGCCCATCAGCGCAAGACGCAGACAGGTGTAGGCGTGGGTGGTGCGGATCATGTTTCGGTCACCAACCACTGGTTCACAACCTGAGCGGTGGAACCTCAACCACCGTCGCCGCGGAAGCCTTGGCATCACGTGTGGGATGACGACATCAACCACGGTGAGCTCCAACTCACGCAGCCCGGAAAGATACAGGGCTGCCCGACCGGTGAACACTGCGTCAGGTCTCCACAGCATCACAGCGCGGATCCATGACTCAGGTTTTCTGGCGGCGACATTCGTCATGATGATTCTGGGCAACGGCCTGACTGCCCATCCCTCGCGCACTGCCTGCCGTGCCTGACGCGCCACTCGACCTACCGAACTGATCTTCGCCACACCACCGTTGGTTTCAAGAATGTCAACAAGTTCCATGTACTATTTTTCGTTGCAGCGTCCCCAAAAGCGGCACCTTTCACTCTGGTTGTGGAAAAGACACCCAGGTGAGGACGCTTTTCCACAGGTCGTTTTCGGAGCTTTGGCTGTGCGATCTCAGCCAGGAGCTGTGACCGGCATGGCCTCGAGTTCACAGGGGACAAGCCTCATTGACTCAGCAAACCTCATCAACCCAGTCTGATGGGTGACGACCCCGGATCCTGCAGCCGAACCCAGCAGATGAAGCTCGAAAATTGTCAGTCCAGGCGGGTTCCATGCACATTGCATCACCTGCTGCGCTCCGAGCGACACTTTTGTGAGGTGAGGAAAGTTGTGGTGCCCCTGCCACCGTCGATCGGGCTTATTGGAGCCAACGCCCGAATCTGGTCGGATGGGGCAGAGCTGCTTCGACACAAGTCCTCATCCCGCAGAGCAACTCACGAGGATGCCCCCTCATCGCCGTACGTCCCTGATCAAAAATCCCGCCACCCGCTGGCCCCAATCACTTCGTTGCCAAGTAGGCTTGGCTCATGGCAGAGATGCGTACTGAAAAAGACAGCATGGGCACCATTGACGTGCCTGCAGACCACTACTGGGGAGCCCAGACCGAGCGCTCCCTCCACAACTTCGAGATCGGCCGCGACACCTTCGTGTGGGGACGCGACATGATTCGTGCCCTGGGCACTCTGAAGAAATCCGCCGCCCTGGCCAACAAGGAGCTCGGTGAGCTCCCGGGCGACGTGGCAGACCTCATCGTCAAGGCTGCTGACGAGGTCATTGCCGGCAAGCTCGACGCCGAGTTCCCACTGGTCGTCTTCCAGACCGGCTCCGGCACCCAGTCGAACATGAACACCAACGAGGTCATCAGCAACCGCGCCATCGAACTGGCCGGCGGTGAGCTGGGATCCAAGGCCCCGGTGCACCCCAACGACCACGTCAATCGTGGCCAGTCGTCCAACGACACCTTCCCCACCGCGATGCACATCGCCGTCGTCACAGCCATCAACGAGCGTCTTTACCCGGCCGTCACCCAGCTTCGTGACACCTTGGACAAGAAGGCCAAGGAGTACGACGACGTCGTCATGGTGGGTCGCACCCACTTGCAGGACGCCACCCCGATCCGTCTGGGGCAGGTCATCAGCGGGTGGGTCGCCCAGATCGACTTCGCGCTGGATGGCATCCGCTACGCTGACTCGCGTGCCCGTGAACTGGCCATCGGCGGCACTGCCGTGGGTACCGGCCTCAACGCCCACCCCAAGTTCGGCGTCACCGTTGCCAAGCACGTCTCCGATGAGACCAGTCTGGACTTCAAGCAGGCCGACAACCTCTTCGCGAACCTGTCCGCCCATGACGCTCTGGTGCAGGTCTCCGGGTCGTTGCGCGTGCTGGCCGACGCCCTCATGAAGATCGCCAACGACGTGCGCTGGTACGCCTGTGGCCCGCGCAACGGCATTGGTGAGCTGCTCATCCCCGAGAACGAGCCCGGCTCGTCGATCATGCCCGGCAAGGTGAACCCGACCCAGTGCGAGGCCATGACGATGGTCGCCACCCGCGTCTTCGGCAACGACGCGACCGTCGGCTTCGCCGGTTCGCAGGGCAACTTCCAACTCAACGTGTTCAAGCCGGTCATGGCTCACGCCTGCTTGGAGTCGATTCGCCTCATTGCCGACGCCTGCGTCTCCTTCGACGAACACTGCGCCTACGGCATCGAGCCGAACACGGCCAAGATCAAGGAGAACTTGGACAAGAACCTCATGCAGGTCACCGCTCTCAACCGCCACATCGGCTACGACCTGGCCTCCAAGATCGCCAAGAACGCACACCACGAGGGCATCAGCCTGCGTGAGTCCGCTCTGACGGTCGGTGGTATGAGCGCTGAGGACTTCGACAAGTGGGTCGTCCCGGCTGACATGACGCACCCCTCGGCTGCCGACGAGGACTGAGTCTGACAGCTGGATCGCCCTGACACCAGCTCAGGTCCAATGATGGAGGGGACGTGCTTCGGTGCGTCCCCTCCAGTTTCCAGATCTGTATCCCACGACCACAGAAAATCGTGACCTCAGCTTCTTCCTTCAAAAAATCCCGGCTCGAACGCGTTTGCAGCATCCCAGTGTCGGGTACCTGCCTCACCCGATAGAAATCTCGCTTACCCGCGCCAATCACTGCTCACCGCACGTGTTCAATACGGCTTCCCGGAGCATAGGGGCTCGAGACGGTGTGGAAAACACCACCTTGGTTCGGGCCAGAGTCCCGAGAGGACATCAAGGCACTCCGCGAAGAAGCCCCACCCCGGACTCCTGACGCAGCCCACACTTGTCAAAAAGCCGATGATCTCCTCGACCTATGCCGGTCAGGCTCGAGCGGACTGGATCTCGTCAGCACTCATCAGCGGTACGGCCGCTCTGTGTAGTATGCAGACAGTTTCCCGCAGGCCAAGATCAGGAGCTTCCCATGGGCGCCATTGCCACGGACGCGATCATTTTGATCACGTACATCCTCATCATTCTCCTAGCTGCCTTCATCCTCTGGATGATCATTGACGTGCGCAACAACGTGAAGAGAATCGCCGATTCGCTGGACCGACTGGCCTCATCCGAATCTCGACGAAATGGCGAAGCCCATCACCAGAGTCCAGTGAACTGAGCCTCAGCCGACCGAGTCTGTTGGAAGGAAAACCGTCACGACTGCCGCCCCTGGGAGCCCAATGCACTGGAGCCACCGCACCAGCTCGGTTCTCAGACCAGTGAGTCTCGTCTCAGGTCGGTGTAGTTGACCCCACCGTTCTCCAGTTTGGCGATGAAGGCGTCGTAGCCATTGGCCTCCAGCCAGATCCGCTCAGCATCAGTGATCGGCATGCCCATGAGCCAGTGAACGAAGAACCCATCACCCACATCGACGCGATCGAGTCCACCAGCAGTGAATGGATGCACCCACATGAGGTGGGGGGTGGTGGCCTGCGGATCGTACAGAGCGACGACATCGCCGAAAACGATACCGGGGGCCATGAGCCAGTTGTCCCGCATGACAGCGAAAGCACACGAGCCCAAGACCTTGCCCATGACATCGGAGCCAGGTGCCCCCACGGTCATGAGCTCGGCAGGCACGCTGACCGACTCCCCCGACTCCAGCGGCAACTCGTTGCTCATGGTGTGAAGGCCCACAGTCGACCATGTGCACCATTCTGGAGCTGGGGCGTCATGAAGGCTGAGCATGTCGATACGCAGATCACCAGCGGCGTCCACCATGGCATCGGTCTCAGGTTGGCCCCCGATCGCACGAATCGCTGCAGAGGCAACAGCAGGCCCAGTGGGAGGCATCTGAGAGGGGACAGCAAGATGCTCAGGTAGATCGGACGCGTTGACTGGCGCCGAGGCATCACCCGCGGGACCACCAGCAGGAGACGCCGCTGCATCAGGAAGATCGTTCATACCACCGATAGTGTCACGAACTGGTCGCATTTATCAGCTCGACCTCACAGCACCACGTCCTCATGCCGACCAGATCACCAACACAATTCTGTTGCCGCTTGGCCTTTCCCATCCCGTCGTAGCGCGATGCAGCTCCGGATTCTTCTTGACCGTGAGATGTTGATGCGTCCTGCGGGGAGCGAGGTGCCAACCACGCCTGGCACGGGTCAATGAACGAAATTGAGTTCTCGGGGAACGCCTCAAAGCCATCCAAGCATGTCAAAGTCCGCTCCGGCTCATGCTGACGCTGTACCCCTTATCCCCCATGAAGACAGGAGAGGCGATCCGCACTGGACAACTTTACATGCCAATGCCAATTTTCTCCTGGGAGAGCAGGTGTGAGCGGTCACGCCCTATCACTCGCACCTTGTCACTCAACCGCCACAGTCCTCATGGCAAAGCCAGTGCGAAAAATGTCGATTCCCCCGGCATGGGGGTCTTCCTGTGACTGGCCATCGGGTCTGTTGTGGGAAATCGTCACTGGCGAAGAGTCACCGTTGACAACAGCATTCCCCATCGAGCGACGCTCACCTCGAAAAAGGCAGAACCATGATCCCGCCCACTTCGCTTTCCGTGCTCATCTACTCCCAGAGAACCTCAGCACCCTCACAGCGCACTGAGACCATGGCTGGGTCCAGGCCGTCCTTGCCCTGATACGGTCTTGTCGTCTCGACGTGGTGGCATACCCTCAAGTAGAACGCGCCGTCAACAGAAGGGCAGCAGTGAAGTTCCACACCGAAATCTTGACTTGGAGCACGCTCATTCAGCTCCTCCTCATCATTGCCATCGCAATTGTGTTGCGATGGTTGCTGCGCAAGGGCGTCAATCTCGTCGTTTCGGCCATGCTGCGCACCGCCAAGAAACGCGACGAAGTCATGGGGCTGGGCCGGATGCTGCCCAAAACCTCCGAGCGCCAGACCCAGCGCACCAAAACGGTCGGCGGCTTGCTGTCGAACCTGGGCGTGGCGATCATTCTCACTGTTGCGATCCTCGCAGGATTCTCCACCATTGGGGTGAAGATCGGTCCAATCCTGGCATCTGCCGGAATTGTTGGTGTCGCTCTGGCTTTCGGCGCTCAGAGCTTGGTCAAGGACTTCCTCTCAGGACTGTTCATCATCATTGAGGATCAGTATGGGGTGGGTGACACCGTCAACATCGACGAGCTGGGAGGAGTTGTTGAGGAGGTCGGTCTACGGACGACCCGTATCCGCGATTTCAACGGCGTGGCTTGGTATCTGCGCAATGGAGAAATTCTCAAGGTGGGCAACATCTCGCAGGGTTGGGCAACGAGCTTCACCGACATTTCTGTGCACGCCGACGAAGATCCCGATGAGGTGACTCGGGTGCTCAACATGGTACTGGACGAATTGGCCGAGGCATATCCAGACTCGATCCTAGAGCAACCAAAGGTACTGGGTGTCGGCGACATCACCGGAGGAACGATGACCTTCCAAGTGTGGACGAAATGCGTTGCCGGAACCCAGTTCGAGGTCATCAGGGCGATGCGGCAGATGGCAAAGACAGCATTCGCCGAGGCCCGCATCCGCGGAGCGTTCTGAGCCACCTGGCAGGGAATGAGATGGGAAAGATCATTCTGCTCGCGGTACTGGTGAGTCTGCCGGTACTCATCGCTGCTGCAGCCATGGTCGTCATTGTCATGACGAGGTTCCACAGGCCAGCAGACGTCCCGAGCGCGAGTGCCAGCAGGAGCGAGTCCGCTGACGATTTTGAAAGCGCCGATCATCCAGACGATTTCGAAAATGACGCCCAGTAGCTCCCTCCAGCAACTGCTACTCAGTTCTGAATCGAAAGAGCTCAGAACGATCAGCGTCCCATCCCTGAGAAAAATGTCAGCCCAACCGAAGTACCAGCTGTAGAGAGACTTCAGACAACCGAGAAAGACAGTTTTCGAAAGACAGTGCATCTAGCGGCTCAAGTACGAGCTGTCAGGAAGAACCCAGATCCTGGCACAGCTGAATGATCACATCGGTGGCCCCACCAAGCAGGAGGCCAGTTACCTCGATCTGTGTCAGAAATGTCAGCAGTCCTCATGCCATGCATGACAAATGCTGCAACACCTCCGAGGACAGGTAGACTTGTGCGTCATGGCAAACGTGCCCCCCTCGTCAACCGCTTCCTCACTGACCGCTCTACGCCCCTGCGCGCAAGAGAAGGGGCTTACTGTTGCCCAGTTGCTGGAGCACAGAGTGGATCGTCTGTGGCAATCAGCCCCACTCATTGCGGACCTCGGTGCTCTTTTCGCCGATTCGGGACACGACCTGTACCTCGTAGGTGGATCGGTGCGCGATGCCCTCATGGGCATGCTGGGACACGACCTTGACTTCACCACCGATGCCCACCCCGACGAGATCGAGGCACTGCTACGACAGCGAACTCGGACCACCTGGGACATTGGACGGGCATTCGGCACCATCGGTGCCATGATCGACGACTGGCAGGTGGAGATCACCACCTATCGCACCGACGTGTACCGCCCAGACTCACGAAAACCCGAGATTGCCTTCGGCGACACACTGAATGACGATCTCATCCGCCGAGACTTCACCGTCAATGCGATGGCCCTGCACGCCGCCAACCGCGAATTCGTCGATCCCCATCATGGTCTCACCGACCTCGCATCTGGGATGCTGCGCACACCATTCCCGCCGCAGCGATCGTTCTCTGATGACCCACTACGGATGATGCGTGCAGCTCGATTCACAAGTCAGCTGGGCTTCACCGTCACCGATGAGGTGCGCGCGGCCATGACCGGAATGGCAGACCGCATGTCGATCATTTCCGCTGAACGGGTTCGTGATGAGTTGTCCAAGCTGCTACTTACCGACTCCCCCCGTGAGGGTCTCATGCTGCTGGTTGACACAGGAATCGCCAGCATTGTCCTGCCCGAACTGCCCGCGCTGCGTCTGGAACCTGACGAACATCATCGTCACAAGGACGTCTACGAGCATTCGCTCACGGTCGTCGACCAATCGATCGAGCTGGAGAAACGGCGGGGCCATGATCCCGACCTGGTCGGGCGTCTGGCAGCTCTGCTTCATGACATCGGCAAGCCGGCCACTCGACGTTTCGAGCCCGGCGGCAAGGTGAGTTTCCACCATCATGACGTCGTTGGGGCGAAGATGGCACGCAAGCGTCTCAAAGCGCTCAACTATCCCTCTGACATCGTCAAGGCTGTGTGTCTCCTGGTGGAACTGCATCTGCGCTCCTACGGATATGGCGATCAGGGATGGACTGATTCAGCAGTGCGCCGTTACGTCCGTGACGCAGGCGACCAGCTGGAGCGTCTGCACATTCTCACCCGTGCTGACTGCACCACACGCAACCGACGCAAAGCGGAACGACTGGAATTCGCCTACGACGATCTGGAGCGACGCATCGCCGAGCTGGCAGCCCAGGAGGAGTTGGACGCCACCCGACCTGATCTGGATGGTGGACAGATCATGGCAATCCTGGGCATCAAGCCCGGACCAGTGGTGGGTCGGGCCTACAAATTCCTGCTCAATCTACGCATTGAAGAGGGACCTCACACTACCGACCAGGCCGAGAAAGCCTTGAAGGCATGGTGGGCCCAGCAACCAGAGTCAACGCAGTCGTGATGCGGGGATGATTCGGGGCCACCTCATGGAATGGCCCCAAACGAGGGAAAGCTCGACTGGCCAGCTCACCGTCGAAAAATGACACGGGTGTGGCATTCCCATCACCGTGGTGGCACAAGGGCCGGTCACTCGACAAAAATGTTCCTGCAGCATTGATGAACATGGCCCTCACAGCATGAGCACGATGCAGGCCTGTCCCCTCTGCCGATGACGTGAGTTTGTTGCGGCCAAAACACGACAGGCACAATTCGACCAGGAGCAACAGTTCCCACGCCACCGCGCATGGAACGAAAATCCCGCCAGCAGTCGCCGTGGAGCACTCTGGTGCCTAGCGATGGAACGCAATGACATTTTTCGCCACGAGTCTGGTCTATCCCAGGTAGAGCACACCAACTCCTCTGCGGCAAGGACCCCTGAACCTCCCCAGGCATCCACGCCCCATCCGGCCAATCGTGGACACAAACCCCACCAGTAGCTCCCAGCACCGAAAGCAGCGTTGTCCCCTTCATGGAGTGACCCCGTAGCATAGGAATCGTGCCCGGACCTCACGTCACACGACTGCGTCGTTGCCTCACCCTCATGGGTGTCACAGCTCTGACGCTGTCAGCCAGCCTTGTTCCGGCACAGGCATCAGTTGAAACCACACTTCGCACGTCACAGGTGTCGGCTGCTCACGCAGCCTTGGCACGCACCTGGGACTCAGGGACCTCTCCGGCATCCATCTCGCACAGCCACGCCCTAGAGCAGGAGGATGCCCCTTCGCGAAGCAACGCGCTTCAGCCCGAAACTTCCACTCCAGTACCCAGTGCTCCATCTTCCTCACCCCGTGCTTCTGACTCCCCCCAGAACCCAGTGCCCCCCCAAACCTCACCCCAAGAGCCCAGCTGCCAACAAACCGGCCGCTACGGCACGGACAAGGAGTCGTCCGGCCAGGAAGTGGCGATCGACATCACGTCGGTGAGCCCCGACTCAGGGTCTCCCAAGGACCCCATCACCATCCGCGGTACGGTGACGAACATCAGCGGTAAGAATCTGCGCTGGGTACAGGTGTCGTTCTGGCGCTCCTTGGACCCCATCAGCGGCTATGACGACATGGGGTCCGTACTGCAGTCTCCACCGGAGATACCCACCGGGGCACGATGGTTCCGTGAGCCGAATGAAGCTTCGATCAACAACATCACCGACCCCGAAAGCACCCAGACCTTCGCCAACGGCCAGTGCGCCACCTTCACCGTCACCGCCACCCCGGAGAAGATGGGCCTGACCGACACTTCCAAGGCCTATCTCATCGGTGTGCACGCCCAGGCAACCCCCGAGCACGGTTCTCGGCACACTGTGGGGCGGGCCCGAACATTCACCGTCCTCACCGACAGCCATACATCGGCCTGGTCATCATCGCTTGTCGTACTCAATTCCACCCCATCCACACGCATCGATGGCACATTCATCGACGATCACCTCGCCGATGAATTGGACGGACGCCTCCTGGAACTTGTCGACCAAGCCATCGCCACCAGACGCACCGTACTCGTCGATCCTGAGTTACTCGACGAGGTCACAGCCATGACCAAGGGCTATCAGGTGGCTCATGGTGACAAGTCGGCTCCAGGCACGGGCGGGAAAGCTGCCAAGGCCTGGCTGGATCGTTTCACGACGATGCTCAAGGCAGTACCGGCATATCGCCTCCCCTATGGTTCCGCCGACGTGACCGGGGTGGCTGCCACCACCTCCCACCGTGACGTACTCACTCAGATCAAGGAATCCCTGCCACCAGACAACCCTGCCGCCAAACTACCTTTGGCCATACTGGACGAAACCGGTGAACTCACCAAACCGGCATTGACGATGCTGACGTCCACCTTGCACCCAGCACTGGTGGTCACCTCTGCTCTGCTCACTGCCACTGGCCCCAGAGCATCCAACGGCACCACCGTGATTCCACTGGCCACCGACGCGTTGGAGGGAGGCCCACCTCCCTCCCCCTCAATGCCTGCGCAGGTACGTGGCCGCGCCTTGGCACAGGCCCTCCTCACCGGGACACAGAACTCTCCCCTGGTCACCGCGACCCATTCCCCCGACCAGGTGAGATCCGTGACCCCCCCTGCGTGGATGCATCAGGTGGATCTGCGCTCCATCAAGCCAACACAGGTGCAACTACCCGCTCTGAACACCCGCAGCTCCGCCCGACTGCTCGGTCCGGACTGGGCGAGTCAGCTCGAACAGACCACAGACGAGGCCCAAGCCTGGACCAAGCTGCTCAGTGATCCGGGAAAGGTGTCCCAACCATTGGGACGGATCTCCGTGGCGGGCCTGTCCACCAGGATGAGCGCGAGTGAACGACGCCTGTGGTGGCACGCGGCCATGGCACCGGCTCGTCGGTACCTGTCCGGTGAGCACATCGAACTGCACTCGGCGTCAAGCTTCGTCATGTCATCGTCGTCCAACGAGTTCCCACTTGCTGTCACCAACCACCTGGATCAGGCGATAGATGTCAAGGCCGTCATCGTCTCGGAGAACCCACAACGCATCGACATCCCCAACACCAAGGTGATCACGGTACGTCCCGGCGAGACCCAGGCCCTCAAGTTCTCTCCCCATGCCAGCTCCAATGGCCAAGTCAGGATGACGGCAACCTTGACCTCCCGAGATGGGCGTCCAATCGGGCAACCCGAGACCTTTGTCGTCAAGGCAACCCAGATGGATGACATCGGATGGGTGATCATCGTTGTTTCCGGAGGCATCGTCATTGCAGCAACTGTGTTGCGGATCCGACAGGTACGTAACCGAGGAACGGGGAGGAACAACAGCAACCCAGTGGCCAGCGGAGCGGCACACGAATCCTGAATGGTCGAACCACTAAGGTGCTGTTCAGGTCTCTGATCAGGAGGGGCCTGAGACACAGAGCAATCTGGGGCGTGGGGAGGTGCCGTGGACAGTCGTCATGAGGAGGTCGCGGCATCGTCTTCCCGAGTTGGAAACGGCGCCGAGACGTATCAGCCCTCGGCAGGGCCCCAATGGGCTGAACAGTCCTTGGAGGCTGGAACCACATTGGGCGACAGGTTCCGGCTCGAGGTGAAGCTTGGGCATCTTGCCGACACCGAGTTGTGGCGAGCTTTCGACCTCAAGCTGCACCGTCCCGTCGTCATCACGGCGATGGACGCCAGATCTCCACGCACCCCCGAGATTTTGACCGCTGCGATGCAGGCAGCCGTGGCCACCGACTCGAGATTCGTGCGGGTGCTGGACGCAGTGAGCGCTCGTCAACCAGAGACGACAAGTTTTGTCGTCAGTGAGTACGCACCCGGCCGCACCTTGTGTGAGCTGCTTGCCACCGGCCCGTTGTCTGCGCTGGAAGCCGCCTGGGTGGTGCGTGAGATCGCTGACGCCATGACCCCCATGCATGCGCAGGGTATCTTCCACGAACGGCTCAGTCCGGAAACGATCATCATCACCGCCACCGGAAACGTGAAGATCGTTGGTCTGCTCATGGAGGCAGTGCTCAACCCCCACGAGACGGAACAAGCAACTTCTTGGTCTGAGCGTGAGGCCACCGACATCGTCGACATGGGGAAAATTCTCTACGCCTGTCTGGTTTCGCGATGGCCGTTGGGGACACCGTCCGCCCCCGCCTCCTTGGCAGCACTGCCCAGCGGGAATACTCGGCACGCTCAGAAAACTTGGGGACTGGCAGCTGCTCCCGCTGACGGGCACGGCTGGTTGACGCCGCGGCAGGTCCAGCCTGGCGTCTCCCCTGCCCTAGACGTGCTGTGTGACCAAATCCTATCTCAACAACCTCGCCACGACGAGGTCCCGGTACGGTCTGCCAGCGAGATCTACCAGGCTCTTGCCCGTGTACTGGGTTCGGCGGATGCCGCAGCAGATCTGGAACGTCGACTGCGCTACCCCACTGCTGCCGCGCAACGCCCCGCTGACGCACGTACCGCTTCCGCAGAACCCAACCTGGTCTCCGCAGGACGCACTCTCACCCCTGAATCCGCGGTGACCAGGACTTCAGTGGATCTGCCACCGGTCATCGATGAGGAACCTGCTCCAGCCCACGCTCCGTCCGTCGAGAAATCGTCGCGGGCACACGATCCTTCGAATCGGCAGGGCGAATCCTCCCAGGATCTGACCGGTCCCGACGAAGATGGTTACTGGTCTCCACAGGCTGCTGCCGGCCAATGGGGACGTCATGATTCATCCCAGCGTCATCAAGCAGCAGACCCCTCGACAGGATCAGTTGCTGAAAGCTCCGCAGGAGTCGGCATCAAAAGTTCTGCAGGAGACCCCTCTGGCCCCCTCACTGCCGTGAACAAAAATGTCAACTCCCGGGCTGGGACGTCACGCAACCGCCCCGCACGGACCCGAGGTGACAATTCTGAATCCATCGGAAGGGCTCCCCGCCATCCGCGTCCCGCCAATCGACACTGGCCGTGGATACTCGTGGCACTCACCATCGCAGCTCTGGTGGTTGGCCTGGTCCTGGTTGGTGCTCACGGTGACGATGAGCAAGCTCACAACGATGCTCCCCAGGCAACTGAGCCCACCATTGCCACGGTGAAGGACTTCGACCCGCAGGCTGATGGTGGAAACGATGAAGAGCACCCACGGTTGGTGAATCAGGCTCACGATGGTAGGGCCACCACTGCGTGGCGCACATTGGTGTACCGCGGGTCTGCGAACCTCGGCGGCCTCAAACCCGGGGTCGGGCTGGTCGTGGATCTCGGCAAGCCAACGCAAGTCTCGTCAGTGACAGTCACGCTCACAGGTTCAGGTACAGACATCTCAGCATGGATTCCATCCAACGACACCTCCAGAGCGTCGATGCGCTCCATCAAGGACTGGACCAAGGCGGACGGGCAGTCGGACGCCAACGGCAAGGTCACCTTGGACCTGGGTGAGAAAAAAACCCGCTACGTACTCATCTATCTCACCAAACTGCCCAGCGTCTCCGACGGGCGCTACCAAGGTGGAATATCCACGATCACCGTGCAATGACACGACCACTGGCCGTAGCAACGTATCGAGTCGAGACAACCGCAGTCACCGAGCAACACAGTCCCTGTGCCGGGTAGCTCACGGTGTAGAGCTGGGGACGTTCTGTCACCTTAACTGGCGGTCTTCCCCAGCCATGTCCACCTGGATGAGCGCCCACCTCGAGCGGGTAGTGCAAAAATTCCCGTCAGAAGAAACCCCGAGTCACTGCACTGCCCAAACTCCAGGGGCGGCGGCATTTTTCTCACACATGCCCACTGGTTGTTGCTGTGGGCACCGCTCACCTGTCACGACGTTCGCGCAGCCAAGCAACTAAGCCATCGGTTTCTGTCCAGAAACCACAGCCAGAGTCTGAAATACACACTCGCCAAGAGTCCAATCAGACCCTTCATCCACAAAGTGCCGCCCTGTAGAAGTTACCCGGTCAAGAGCTGCTCAGACAGAGATGTGATCCAAGGGCACCCTTGTCATGACGGAGCAGCCAATGCTTTCGGCTCTCGGGAGGGCCAGCAGAAGACTCAGTCGAGTACCGTTTGAGTGACGCGTGATCGCAACCGTCAAAATCGGTCATCACAACAATGTGACGACACGAGGATTGGAAACCAACGTCGTCCAACAGCATGGCCGTGGTATGACGATGGGCCCCGCACGTTCATTGCGGGGCCCATCGAGGTTAAGGTGTCACCGGTCAACAGATCGGAGCACGGTCACTCCTTGACGTCAGCGTCAACCCAGTCGAAGGTCTTGGTGACGGCCTTCTTCCAGTTACGGTACAGGCGGTCACGCTCGGCATCGTCCATCTTGGGCTCCCAGTGCTTGTCCTCAGCCCAGTTCTTGACGACGTCCTCCTCACCGCTCCAGAAACCAACGGCAATACCGGCAGCGTAGGCGGCTCCCAGAGCGGTGGTCTCGGCAACCACCGGACGGATGACCGGCACACCAACCTGATCGGCCTGGAACTGCATGAGGGTCTCGTTGGCAGTCATGCCACCGTCAACCTTGAGCTCGGTCAGCGGAACACCGGAGTCGGCATTCATGGCGTCGAGCACCTCACGGGTCTGGTACGCGGTGGCTTCCAGAACGGCGCGAGCAATGTGGCCGCGGTTGACGAACCGGGTCAGGCCGACGAGAGCACCACGCGCATCGGGACGCCAGTACGGGGCGAACAGACCGGAGAACGCGGGGACGATGTAGGCGCCACCGTTGTCCTCCACGGAGGTGGCCAGGGTCTCGATCTCAGGAGCCGAGTCGAACATGCGCAGGTTGTCGCGCAGCCACTGCACCAAGGAGCCGGCCACGGCGATCGAACCTTCGAGGGCATAGACGGTGGGCTGGTCACCGAGCTTGTAGCACACTGTGGTGAGCAGGCCGTTCTCGGAGAAGACGGCCTCTTGCCCGGTGTTCATGAGCATGAAGCAACCGGTGCCATAGGTGTTCTTGGCGTTGCCCTTCTCGAAGCAGGCCTGTCCGAAGGTGGCTGCCTGCTGGTCGCCCAAGATGCCGGCGATCGGGGTGTCGATGAGCAGGGACTCGCGGGAGGCCTTGCCGTACACCTCGGAGGAGGACTTGATCTCGGGGAGCATGGACTTCGGAATGCCCATGACCTCGCACATCGAGTCGTCCCACTGCAGCTTGCGCACGTCCATGAGCATGGTACGCGAGGCGTTGGTCGGCTCAGTGACGTGGACGCCGCCGTTGACGCCACCGGTGAGGTTCCACAGCACCCAGGTGTCCATGTTGCCGAACAGCAGGTCGCCTGCCTCTGCCTTGGCGCGAGCACCCTCGACGTTGTCGAGGATCCACTTCACCTTGGGGCCGGAGAAGTAGGTGGCCAAGGGCAGACCACAGATGTCCTTGAAACGATCGGGGCCTTCGTCACCGGCAAGCTCGTCACAGATCTTCTGGGTACGGGTGTCCTGCCACACGATGGCGTTGTACACCGGCTCACCCGTGTTCTTGTCCCACACAACTGCGGTCTCGCGCTGGTTGGTGATACCGACGGCGGAGAGCTGGTGACGGTTGATGCTGGCCTTCGAGAGGGCCTGACCAATGACCTCACGCACCGACTCCCAGATCTCGACGGCGTCGTGCTCGACCCAGCCGGCACGCGGGAAGATCTGTTCGAACTCCTTCTGGCCGACCGAGACGATCTGCCCGGAGTGGTTGAAGATGATGGCGCGAGCTGAGGTCGTGCCCTCATCGATGGCGAGGACGTATTTCTCTTCGGTCATGATCGCTGCCTTTCTATGTCAACGTTGACTCGGGTGGTCTGGAGGTTCAGACATCATCGCATGTCCCAGTACTGTCACATCTGGTGGCTGTGTTGCCGCGTCAAATGTACCTGCCCGGAATCGCTTGTTCCTCCAAAACAGGTGGTGTTTCATGGCTTGCCCTCGACGGATCATCCGACGAGGGCAAGGTGTCTGGCTAGATCTTTTGTGTGATCACCAGAAAATGAGGTAGGTGACGGACGCAAGGACAGCGCCAATCATCGGGCCGACGATCGGGACCCAGGAGTAGCCCCAGTCGGAACCACCCTTGCCCTTGATCGGGAGGACGGCGTGGGCGACGCGGGGGCCGAGGTCACGAGCCGGGTTGATGGCATACCCGGTGGGGCCACCCAGCGAAGCGCCGATGGAGACGATGAGCAGAGCGACAGCGAGCGGGCCGATGGCAGTACCGGAGAAGACACCGGTCTTGAGATCGACCGAAGCGGCGGCGGTGTAGTTCGAGATGATGACCCACAGAACCAGCACCCAGGTACCGATGGCCTCAGTGACGGTGTTCCAGAACGGATTGCGGATCTCGGGACCAGTGGCAAAGGTGCCAAGTTTGAGAGCCGGGTCGCAGTCCTCGTCGTAGTGCTGCTTGTAGGCCAGCCACGCAATGATGGCGCCGACGAAGGCACCGAGGAACTGGGCGATGATGTAGAGGCAGATGTTACCAGCGGTGGCCTCAACTCCAGGGGCCAGATCCTTGCCTGCAAGGGCAAGACCAACAGTCACAGCTGGGTTCAGGTGACCACCGGTGCGGTAGGCCCCATAGACACCGAACATGACGCCGAAACCCCAGCCCCAGTTGATCTGAAGTGAACCAGGTCCAGGATTTCCCTTTGTCTTGGGAAGAAGATTGTTGGCGACGACGCCGACACCAAGGATGATCAGAATCATCGTTCCGAGGAACTCAGACCCGAAAATCGCGCCGGCGGACACCGTCGTTTCGAGAAGCATGCGGACTCCTTTGTCTTGCGTCATCCCAGGGCATTCATTGGCACTGGGTCTCACACAGGTCGTAACCTTGGTCAAGTGACCATGGCGGCCTCGCCCAGCTTTTGCGAGCTGGACGGTCTCAGTGAACACCTCTGACCGATCACAGCGGTACCCTATTGAACTAACGTGCACAGGAAAGGCAAATACATGAACGAGTGGGCCGATGATGTGTGGACCGCAGCGTCGATGTACTACCTACAGGGCGAAACCATGGACGTCATTGCCAAGCACTTGGGTACCTCGCGATCGACCGTCTCCCGCCTGTTGAAGCAGGCCCGTGAGACGGGCTTGGTGCGCATCAGCCTCGCCCAGCCAACCAGTGCGCGACAAGGACTTGGGACCACTTATGCCCGTCTTTTCGGAGTGCGCGCCACCATCGTTCCTGTGAAGTCGGGGACCACTGAAGTCCACCGCTTGGACCAAGTGGCGCGTACCGCCGCACAGAGTCTCACCGATGCCGTCCATGATGGTTCCACGGTAGGTATTGCGTGGGGTACCACCTTGGACGCTGTGGCACACCACATCATCCCCAAGGAGACGCGAGGGGTACACATCCTTCAAATGAATGGATCGGCCAACCCCACCTCGTCAGGCATTCCTTACGTGGGAGAAATCACTGCCCGCATCGCCGATGCCTTCGATGCAGACGTCATTCACTTCCCCATCCCAGCCTTCTTCGACAATCCGGCCACGCGCGCATCGATGTGGAAGGAGCGCTCCATCCAGTCCGTGCTCCGCACTCGAGCCACACTGGACGTGGCCGTGTTCGGTGTCGGCGGGCTACAGGCACCAGTGCCCTCACACGTGTACTCCTCGGGATATCTCACGGAGGAGGAAATGGCTGAACTCCGCAATAGCGGAGTGGTCGGGGACGTCAACACAGTTTTCCTACGGGCCGACGGATCCTTCGACGTGCCGTTCAACAACCGAGCAACGGGAATGACACCCACCGAGATTCGAAAGGTGCCGCGACGTATCTGCGTGGTGGCCGGTAAGGCAAAGGCCCGTGCACTTCTGGCTGCGCTGCGGGCTCGGGTGGCCACCGATCTCATCGTCGACGACGAGACAGCGCGTGCTGTCCTGGAGCTCATGTGAGGCCAAGACTGCGCCAGCGCTCTGGACAGGCCAGCACCAGCTCTGGAGAGGCATGGCAGCGTCCGGCCAGTATCCTCACGGGTTGGACTCTGCGGCGGACGGTACTTTTTGACACACCCACCGAGGGTGACTGGCGGTTCCACAGAACATCGTGACCCATGTGCCTGCTGCACTGCCACCATCTGTGACCGCTCGTACTGGGTAACCCTGCGCAACCGCCATGACTTGTACTGCCGCACTCGCATTGCAACGCAGGTTTCTCTCACCGCTGCCCATCCTGGTTCCACCGCTGCTCATCCTGGTAAGGCACGAGAACCGTGCCACTCCGGGAACAAAAAACACACGCGAGGCGCGGACACGTCACCACAAAGACTCGCTCCACCGTGGAGTGTCAAAAATTGCACGTTCCAGATCCTGCACACTGGATCGCATGATGTGAATGGGGTGAGTCCTCTTCATCGCCAAGCCACGACAGATCCGTTCACCACTTGACCGCGGCAGACCCGGCACGAGCTCCCGAACGGACGACTGTTGTTGCGTCTGATGGTTGCCGGATCCATACGCAGCGAAGAACCTCACGCACGAGCCACGGATCCACCGATTCGCAGCCCGATACGCAATGTCAATTTTTGTCAGCAGGGCTGCGTCACCAGCCCTGCTCTGTCACATCTCAACGCTTGGCGTCACGAAGAGTTGCCGTAACTTCCTGATCCTTGCCATCCCGCAGGATCTTGATCTTGACCGTGCTACCGACGGGTTGTTCCCGAACTCGCGCCACCAGCGAGGTACTCGACCCAACCGTGGTGCCATTCACCGCAACGATGAGGTCATTCTTCTTGATCCCCGCTTTGTCTGCGACCCCTCCCGGAGTCACGGTGCGCACCAGAGCTCCCATCATCTTGGAACCGTCAGATTTCTCGGCCTGGGCGTCTGAGGCTGACAACCCCAGCAGCGCGTGTCGAGCCTTGCCGTTGCTTATCAACTGATCGGCAATGTTCTTCACTTGATTGGCCGGGATGGCGAAACCAATGCCGATGCTCCCGGAGGTGTTGCCGTCCTCACTCGACGACAAGGACGCAATTGAGGAGTTGATACCGATGAGCCGACCCTCGGAATCCACCAGTGCACCGCCCGAGTTTCCCGGGTTGATGGGGGCGGAAGTCTGGATGGCATTGGTGACGACGACATCGGTGTTGCGGATCACGCCTTCTCGCTCACCACTGGTGGTCACCGGACGGTTGAGCGCCGAGATGACACCAGTCGTCACTGAACCGGACAGCCCCAAAGGATTCCCGATCGCCATCACGCCTTGCCCAACGACGAGTTTTCCCGAGTCGGCGAATTGAATGGGTTTGAGGCCCTTGGGAACGGTGTTGAGTTTGAGAACGGCCAAGTCACTGGACGGATCAGTTCCCACGACTGAAGCGTCATAGGCCAAATTTCCCATCGCGACACTGATCGAACCAGACCGAGATGCTCCAGCCACCACGTGATTGTTCGTGACGATGTGACCCTTGTCGTCGACGATGACTCCGGATCCCTGACCGCCGCCATTGGTGGTCTGCACCTGGATCGACACGACGGAATCCGTGACCTTCTTGGCAGTTGACGTCCAATCCTTGGTGGAGACTGGCGCTGCAGGTTTGCCGTCACTGTTGCCCAAGGCTGGGGCAGACGACGACTGACTCACCTGAGGTGTCTCATTGGCGACGTACCAACCAGCAGCACCACCGGCACCAATGGCGAGCAGCAGCGCGAGAAGCCCTCCCGCGACGGTCCGCCCAGGCCCTCTCTTCGTGCCCTTGGTCGTCGTGGCAGGCACCGCCGACGATCTGTCATCACGCTGGGGACCGGGAGGTGTGGACGGTTGGGATGCCGTACCCCATGCGCTGCCACCCCATTGCTGAGATTTCCCTGCTGACGAGCCACCAGCGCCCCAGGGCGACCCATTTCCTGATGCATGTGGGGTTCCGCTCCATGGATCGTTGGCGCCTCGGGAGCTCTCATGGTCGCGCGACACCCACGAATCAGGACGCGAGTCGGGCGAGTTCTGGTTATCCGTCATGACTCAATGATGCATCACGCCCTGTGAGTCAAAAATGTCGTTTCGGGACACGGCAGGGGCACTCCACATGCGATCTGGGTGCGCTGGCGTCAAAAATGACCTGGCCTTAGCTTCAGAGAACTGGTTTGGAGGGATTGGCTCGAAGCCACAAGGCACCAGCCAAGGCTGTGAAAACCCTCGGTTCCTCACACACCGTGTCAGTCACCCAATCAGATCCCATGGTCGGTGCCTGGTGTGTCCTGCTGAGTCATGGGCATTCTGTGCTCGTCACGTCCCATACCTGTGACGCACTCAAGCAGTGAAGCACCGGGAACAATAACGCCATGTCATACGCTCACCTTCATAGGCACACAATCCATCGACAAGTAGAGTGAACCAGATCCGTCACTTGGTATCTCGACCCGCGGTGGCACCATGCCTCATTCGCACCCCGCGACAAAGTCGCGAACTGATCCGCAAGGAGAGCTTTCGATGAGCACAGATCCCATCATGACCTCCCCCCTGGTAGGGGGGATCACCCTGTCCGATCCCGGTCAGGCCAGCAAGCCGTCCACTGCCGACTCCACCAACGACGGCGAGGTTCGTGATGTCATCATCGTGGGATCGGGTCCAGCCGGATACACTGCCGCGATCTACAGCGGCCGTGCCGGACTGCATCCGCTCGTCTTCGAGGGGAGTGCTGACGCCGGTGGGGCCCTCATGCAGACCACCGAGGTGGAGAATTTCCCCGGTTTCCCCGACGCAATTCTGGGCCCAGATCTCATGGCCCAGATGCGTTCCCAGGCCGAACGGTTTGGCGCCGAGCTCATCGCTGACGACATTGTCGAGGCCAACCTTTCCGGGGAGATCAAAACCGTCACCGATACGGACGGCAACGTCCATTGCGCCAAGACCGTCATCTTGGCCATGGGTGCGGCTCACCGCAAACTCCAGATCGAGGACGAAGCTCGGCTCTCCGGGCGTGGAGTGTCGTGGTGCGCCACCTGTGACGGGTTCTTCTTCCGCGACAAGGACATTGCCGTCATTGGCGGCGGTGACTCTGCCATGGAGGAGGCGACTTTCCTCACCCGGTTCGCCAAATCGGTGACTGTGATTCACCGACGCGACGCTCTGCGCGCCAGTCAGGCGATGATCGACCGGGCCATGGCAGACCCCAAGATCAAGTGGGCATGGAACAGTCAGGTCGTCGGTATGGATGGGGAGACCAAACTCACCGGCATCACGCTCAAGGACACGGTTACTGGCGAAAAACGTCACCTCGAGGTGTCCGGTGTCTTCGAGGCGATCGGGCTCGATCCCCGATCCCAGCTCGTCTCCGACGAAGTCACAGTCGACAAGGGTGGCTACGTCGTGTGCGATGAACCCAGCACTCGTACCAATCTTCCTGGCGTCTTCGCCTGTGGAGACCTGGTGGATTCCCATTACCAGCAAGCGATCACAGCTGCTGGCTCTGGTTGCCGCGCTGCCTTGGACGCCCAGGGATATCTGGCCTCCTGACAGTGGCGTTCCCGGCGCTCAGGCCCGGAAAGCACCACGTCTGTTCCAGGGCGTCGGCTCTGATCCTGCGACCCCGTCATCTACTGGGAAGACCCAGCCATGATCTGCCAGCCTCTGATCCACCGAGGTCATTTCCACTTCATCAGCCGGACCTGACAATTTTTGTCAGCTCGCCGGCGCGGGGCGCAACAAACTGCGTTGTGCAGGCTCCAGCTGATGTTTTTGTCCACGAAAGCACCTCGTGGACAAAAACATCGTCAGTACTCACGCGTCGTCCAGTACTCACGCATTACCTCTGTCCTCGCCCCAGGACTGACCTGCCTCCTTACTGGGCCAGCAGCTGAGTTCAAACTGCGAGGTGAACACGCGTCGTTCACCGGTGATGGGGTCGACGAAACTCATCCGGTAGGCCTGCAACTGAAGCGGTCGGGAGAAATCGTCAATGGGGACATCGAGCAGCTGCGGATAGAACGGATCGTTGAGGATCGGTGCACCCAGGCTCCACATGTGCAGCCGAATCTGGTGGGTTCGGCCAGTCAGCGGGGTTGCCTCGTACAACGCCAGATCCCCTCGGCGTTCCACCACCCGAATTTCGGTTACGGCATTCGGTTCTCGACCACCCACCTGCTGCGCCTGCAGAACGCCACGTTCTTTGATGATGTGACTGCTCACTCGCACCCCACCGTCACAGTGCTCAAGCCACACAGGGCCGCTGGACAAGTTCTCCGTGTCACTTCGTACCGCGCTGGAAAACCTTCCCGAGCGCGACTTTTCCTGCGAGTCTGCGATGCTGGTCCGGTGACGACTCTCAACCTGATCGACGATGTTGTCATGTCCAGCCTCGCTGGAGCGCATCGGTGACTGACAAAAATTGTCGCCACCGCTACCTTTTCGCCATTGGACGGCCTCACTCTGCGATGAGGTGACAGAAATCGCACGATCCCTCTGATCAGAAGGATCACACCATTGGCCAGACGTCAATGACTGGTCGCCATCCTTATCCTTGTGAGGAAGCCCATTGCTCTTGGTTGCCACATGCTGGCCAACACGGTTCGGCTCCTTCGTGCCCTGTCCAAAAAGATCATCCCCGCTCCCAGATGAACATTCCTGTTCCCGATGATCCTGTGACGTGACAGAAATCGCGCCCCCGGCAGGCGTGTTCTCGCCAAAGACTGCAACTGAGCCGTCCCTGGGAACTGCCACGTCGGGAGATGTCGCTGTCTCATCTTCTCCCAACCTCCCGAAGCCATGTGCAGAACCAGAGGGCGAGTCACCGATCACCCCCAGCGGTCCATCGTCCATCTCGCCCAGATCCAGCCAGGGCGCTACCAACCGATACGTCTTGCGCACCTGCCGACGTTCGAAAAGCGTCTGGTACGGGCATCGCCACTGTCGAGCGCAGGTGAGCATGAGGACACCGGATGTGACCCGGTCCAGACGATGCGCCACAGTCAGTTCCGGCATCTGGAGTTGCGTACGCAACTTGACGACGACTGATTCCAGTACATGCTGGCCTCGCGGGATTGACGACAGGAAATGTGGTTTGTCCACAACGAGGATGCGCTCGTCCTGATACAGGATCCCGATGGGGAATGGCACTGGCTTCTCATCTGGCAGATCACGATGGAAGAAGATGAAACACTGCGGCTCGAAGGTGGTCATCGCAGTAATCGGTACCCCATCCTGGGTGACAAATTTCTTCTCAGTGATCATCTCGTCGATACGCGATGGAGTGATCCGAGTGAGTTTCTCGACGAGGAAGTCCCGCAGGGTGGGCCATGGCCACCGATTCACGATGCCCCGGTCGTGCGAAAGCCGTCGACACTGTCCATGGTCGGGTGTACGCACCCAGGCTGATTCCAAACCGTGACGTTGCGGCAATGGTGAACGAGGCATCCGCCAAGCCTAGACCGTGTGTCCAGGTGACAGATGCCTCGTTCAGACAGATCTTTCCGTGTGAGCCCGCAGAAAGGGGTCACGGCGAAAATTTTGTGAGTGGGTACGCTTGCTCAGGTTCTATCTGATCAAGCGATTTTCACGGATCAAGCAGCTTTCTTGTCCTGAGCGGGAGCCTTCTTCTCCTTGTCGGGAGCAGCAAGAGCCTTCTGGTAGGCGTCGTTCAGCTCGGCCTCGGCAGCCTTGCAGTCGCCCACAGTGGACTTGGCGCGGAACCACACACCAACAGCCTTCGAAATCTCCTTGTTGAGCTCCTTGACGACGGCCTTGTCCTTCTTGCCGTTGATGTTCTTGTTGCGATCGTGGCGCACCTGCCAAATGGCCTTGTTCAGATGTGCCTTCGTGTAGATGGTGGCGGGATCGGTGTCCTTGATGTCCGGCATGGCCACAGCAGCCTTGTAGCATTTTTCGACAGCGGCGATCTCAGCGTTGATCATGTCCTTGGTGGCCGTCGGGTCGACGAGGATGACAACGGCCTTGGTGATCTCCAGACCCATGGTGACATTGGCCTGACGCGGCTTGGTCTGCAGGTTGTCGACGGAGTTGTGGATCGTCTGGCCGATGGTGATGACGAGCTTGACGCGTGAGCCCAAGGTGTCCAGCTTGTAGGCCGGGACCTGACCGTTGGCAATCTGCTCGGCGAGATCACGCAGCCGGATGACGCTGTCCAGCAGGTCTCCAACCTGATCCTTGTAGTCACCAGCGGGAAGGATCTGGCGCAGACCCTTGAGGTCGCCAGCCTGTCCATCAAGATCCTTGATGATGCTCTTGGCATGATCAGCATCGGAGGACGAGACGGGAGCAGTACGGATGAGGGGGGCGGGATCCGCGGCAGCCTGAGCCGGAAGAGTGACGGGCACGAGCAGGGCACCGGCAACCAGCGGAGCTGCCATGTACTTCAACTTCATAAGAGTTCTCCTGTGTGTGAAAGATTGGCCGCCTTGTTGAGGCAGCTCCAACATATATTTCCGTTATCCTCCATCGCAACTGCCCTACTCATGAGGTACATGGATGAAGAACATGACTCGGTGCCTTACACAGTTTGAGCACTTGGAGTGCCACAGGATGAAAAAGGCACCCGCCACCTGAATCTCCAAGTGACGGGTGCCTGTCTGATCACATCACCCCTGAGCAACGCCCACATCGAGCGTCACGTCATGATCAGTTTTCATGGGTCTGATTGACCATCGATCCTCAGACCCGGTCAGTGGTTGAACGAACCAGCGTTCAGCAGATCACGCGACCTTCTCGCCACCGTTGGCAGGAGCCTTCTCCTTGTCGGGAGCAGCAAGAGCCTTCTGGTAGGCGTCGTTCAGCTCGGCCTCGGCAGCCTTGCAGTCGCCCACAGTGGACTTGGCGCGGAACCACACACCAACAGCCTTCGCGATCTCCTTGTTGAGCTCCTTGATGACGGCCCGATCCTTCTTACCAGCAAGGTTCTTCGCGCGGTTGTGACGCACCTGCCAAATGGCCTTGTTCAGATGCGACTTCGTGTAGATGGTGGCGGGATCGGTGTCCTTGAGATCCGGCATGGCCAGGCCTGCCTTGTAACGGTCCTTGACAGCGGCGATCTCAGCAGTGATCTCGTCCTTGGTGGTCATTGGGTCGACGAGGATGACAACGGCCTTGGTGATCTCCAGACCCATGGTGACATTGGCCTGACGCGGCTTGGTCTGGAAATTGTTGACGGAGTCATGGATCGTCTGGCCGATGGTGGTGACGAGCTGAACGCGTGCGCTCAGGGTGTCCAGCTTGTAGAACGGAACCTTGCCCGTGGCGATCTTCTGTGCAGCACGGCGCAGATTGAACACAGTGTGCAACAGATCAACGACCTGGTCCTTGTACTCACCAGCCGGGAGGAACTTGAGCAGATCGCCGAGCTTGTCAGCCTGTCCATCAAGATCCTTGATGATGCTCTTGGCATGATCAGCATCGGAGGACGAGACGGGAGCAGTACGGATGAGGGGGGCGGGATCCGCGGCAGCCTGAGCCGGAAGAGTGACGGGCACGAGCAGGGCACCGGCAACCAGCGGAGCTGCCATGTACTTCAACTTCATAAGAGTTCTCCTGTTGCAGAAAGTAGTGCCTGCCTTGTGGAGGCACGCTCAATATACATTCCTGTTATACGTTCATGCAAACTCGCTACCCCACCTTCCACCGCAACAGACCAGTCACACCGGGGAACATCACTACCTATCTGACATCCCCACCACGAGTATGACGGAAGGTCGCGCGTTCGATTAGGGCTTCCGCATGGGTCACGGACCAGGTGGTTGGCGTCGACCCTCCAGCAGTCCTGTAGTCCCCCACCAGCCCTGTGCTGATGACGATCACGACGGATTCAAGAGCAAGAGATGGCGACAACTTGGGATGCAGCGCACCAATCTTCAGGACCAATCTTGTGGAGAACCTCGTCCTTGTGAAAACCCTGCACTTGTGATGAGCTGCCACACAGCAGTCGGTGCACTCGACCGAAGCAAGCTGGCGGCTTGCACTGGAGCCACCAGCTGCCCGATCAGGGATTCTGGCCCCAACCAGATTTCTGAGACCATCCGCTCACGGAGCCCTGGACGTCAACGAGGGTAGGCGGAAAATCTCATGTGAATGAGTTCCCTTGGAGACTCTTGGGTGTCAACCGAGGCAGTGGTTGGCTTCATCACACGGAAGTTCAGTCTCGAGGCAACATGTGTCGGATAGGAGTTGGGACCACCAACCAGGCCGTCTAGGATCAGGGGCACCCCCTTTTCCCGCGTGAGAGGTCATTCATGAGCCAGGTCATCGAGGTCACCGAAGCCACCTTCAGTTCCGAGGTTGCGGGAGCAACCAAACCTGTTCTGGTCGATTACTGGGCTGACTGGTGCGCCCCATGCAAACAGCTGTCGCCCATCATCGAGGAAATTGCCGCTGCCCACAGCGACAAGATGACCTTCGCCAAGGTCGACACCAATACCAACCAGCAACTGGCTGCCTCCCAGGGAATCATGTCGCTGCCCACCATCCAGATCTGGCAAGACGGGCAGATCGTGAAGTCCGTCCAGGGCGGCAAGACGAAGAAGGCCTTGCTCAAACTCATTGACGAGTTCATCTCATGAGTCCAGCCTCCCATGGCCATTCGGATGCCCCTCCAGGTTCCTCTGAATCACCTGAGGAACCTGACGACGTGGCATACCGCGTCCCACGACGCAGAGCTGCACGTCGCGGTCCGGCTCATGCCGCCGAAGAAAATCCTCGGCACACAAAGCTCCTGCTGACGATCCTTGCCTCGGTGATCCTCATAGTGATCGTGGCATTCATCCTCAGCTGGATTTTCTCGAACGATGACTCGTCAGCCCCCGAGAACGGCCCCACCGTCCATGCCGCCACCTGGCCGCTCCAATTGCCGCAGGGCGCGGGCAGCTACACCCGCGACCCCAACACGGCGACAAACCCAACGACCAAGGACGGTACTACCACCCTGTCCGCCACATATGCCAAGGACAATCAGGACGCGGTCATCGTTCTCATGAGTCGCCCGACAACTGATCTGGAGAAGTTCATGAAGGAAGCCGCCATGAGCTCCGTGACCACCCAGCCGGTAGCCGGAACATCCACCAAGGCCTTGTGCGGAACGAGTCTGGACAACGACAACACCAGTTGCGCCGTCCTCAAGGACGACACAGCTGTCCTCGCAGTGGGGCTGCTCGATCAGCCCCGGCCAGAGTTGGCTGCCGTGGCCGACTCCGTGGCGAAGCAGGCCGCGCACTGACCAGCCAGAATCATCTCGACGACTGAAAGAAGGATCATGTCCCGCACTGAGCGCAAGATCTCCCTCACCCGCACGAGCAGGGGAGAGTACACCGCCACCAACGATCGTGGCGGCACACTGCATCTGAGCGCAAACGGCACCTCTGATTTCACGCCTGTCGAAGCACTTCTGGCTGCCGTGGGGGCCTGCTCATCCGTCGATGTCGACGCTGTCATCAGTAGACACACAGAGCCGGACAGCTTCGAGGTGACTGTGCGTGCCGACAAGATCACCACACCCAACGCAGCGAGCAAATTGGACAACCTCGAGTTGCACTACACCATCGATGTCTCCACCGACGATGAGCGCGAGACCGAAAAGCTCAACACCCTCGTCGCACGCGCAGCACAAATTTCCCGTGACCGGGACTGCACCGTCTCTCGCACGGTCGAGGACCCGACCCAGGTGACATTTTTCGTCAACGGTGCCGAACTCGACTGACACATCCACATTCCCGTCGCCTGCTGTGAGTGGTTGTTGCCTGATTCCAGGTGCTCCGACCAGCGCCTTCGTCGAGGAACCTTCATCGAGGATGCCCACTTGGGGGAATATCCCACACCTCCCCCAGGTTGCCTTCAGGTTCCCATCCCATCGTTCAGATGACTTTTCTCGCATCTCGACGTTTTGGTAAAAGCTTCCGGTTGTAGGAACTCTTGCTGTACCCACGTGACCAGGCGGCTGGGCAGATTCACGTGAGATCCCACCGTCGTGCTCAGGTCGAGCTCCATGACTTGTACCGCGTTGGCGGAAGTATGCGCCACTTCACGGAAGCCAATGGCCCTGAGCCAGCTGATGTCGGGGGTCCACAGGTTGGATGACATGCCGGTTCCCGCTGCCTCAATGGCTGGCACCGACCCCGTCAACCAACCAGAAGTACGATTGATGAGCGATCGACCACATGCCGCGGCTGCGTGGCCACGACGCCCCGGTATCCATGCCGCAATGAGTGCTGCCGAGTCTTGCCGGCTGAGCCGCCCTGCCAGTGGATGGTTGACCGGCATCTCCTTGCCGGGGCTCGTCAGGATGAACGAGGTGACGCGTCCGGATTCCCACGTACCAACTCCGCACCCGCCCCACTGGGAGCAGGCAGCATCTGCCCATTGCGGGGGCTGTCCTGCGTCCAGCCCCAGGAGATGGGCAACATCGGCATCGCACACTTGATCGAAACGCTGTATGTGCTCTCGGGTAATTGTCCGTAACCGTCTCATCGTCTCCACCCCAGCACGATTCAACCACAGGCTCGCGACTGGCTCCGCGAATCCCCGAACCTCACAGATCCGAACCGCCAACTTCAGCAGCCGTTCGCATGGGTTCCACTGATCCCATGTGGACGTGGGTGACGAACACGGCAATCACGGTGATGACTGTTCACTGCCGCAGCAATGGTCAGTGACCTTGTGCACCATCCGTTCTGACAGTCTGCGACTCTGGATAAGACCAGCATCTGTGCAGAGACCTATCATGAAATTTACTAGTATCTTTGTCGATAAATATCTTTAACTATCTGTTCAGCAGTTTGAGCAAGTGCGCAAACTCGTCATCATCCCGGAACGAGAGCGAGATGGTGCCGCGCCCCGCTTTGCGCCGGATTTTCACCTTCGTGCCATATGCGTCGGAGAGTTTTACGCTCTCCTCCTGTGCCTGTGTGTCCATCGAGGGTTGCGGGCGAGATTTCTTTTCAGACTCTTCCCCGGCGTCTGGGGTCGGTATGAGCGCCAATTTCACTGCTTCCTCAGTTTGACGCACCGACAGGTCCTCGGCCACGATCTGCTGAGCCAGATTCTCCTGTTCTTGACCAGGCAAACTCAACAATGCTCGAGCGTGACCTGATGACAAGCTCCCCTCCAGTAGCAGGCTCTGTGCTCCCGGAGCGAGCTTCATGAGACGAATTGTGTTTGCGATGTAGGACCGAGATCGCTGTACCCGTCGGGCAACTTCATCCTGCGTGCATCGGAAATCGTCCATCATCTGCTGGTAGGCAGCAGCTTCTTCGAGGGGGTTGAGCTGTACGCGGTGCAAGTTCTCCAGGAGAGCGTCCCGTAGCATGTCCTGCGTATCTGTGTGGCGGACGAGAGCCGGAATCTCTGGCAGACCCGCACGCTGCGCAGCTCGCCAGCGACGTTCGCCCATGACGAGCTCATACTCGTCATCGTCAGTCTGTGTGACGACAATGGGCTGCAGCAGCCCCACCTGTTTGATTGACTCCGCCAGCTCATCCAGAGCTTGATCATCGAAGTGGGTACGCGGCTGATTCCGGTTGGGTCGTATCAAGGTAAGCTCCACCATTTTCAGTGAAGTGCCATCCGTGAATTTCCCATCACCTGCCTTATGATCATGCTTTTCATGGGGGTCTTCGAGATCGCGATCATGCTTTTCACTAGGGCTCTCGGTGATATCCGTTCGTTGGAAGAACTCTCCAAACCCTCGTCCCAGCCCCTGATGCTTTTGTGCCATTGTCCCTCCCAGTAGTTCTGTATGATATATCACTGAGCGTGACGATGAGCGAACTCAGCGGCAGCATCGCGATAGGCTCGAGCACCCGAAGAGTGCGGCTCATAGGTGAGCACGGATCGGGTGTAGCTCGGCGCTTCTGATACTCGCACTGAGCGTGGGATGACGGTGTCCAACGTCTCTCCACTGAAGTGTTCCCGCACCTCAGCTGTGACCTGCTGGGAGAGATTTGTCCGAGCATCATACATCGTCATGACAATTGTTTCGATGGACAAATCCGGATTGAAGGCCTGCTTCACAGCCGTGACTGTGCGCATGAGCTGTTGCACACCTTCCAACGCATAGTACTCGCACTGAATGGGCAGCATCACCTCATCTGCTGCCACCAGGGCGTTCAGCGTAAGAAGCCCCAGCGATGGTGGGCAGTCGATGAACACATAATCGACGTCGTGCGTGTCCAGGTATTCCTTGAGTGCCTTCCTCAGGCATGACTCGCGTTTGCTTTGTGTGACAAGCTGAAGTTCAGCTCCAGATAGATCTATTGTTGCTGGCACTACATCAAGTAGTGGACTCTCGGGACTCATTTGAGCCACCAAAGTGATCTTCTCCCCTTCCAGCAACACTTCGTATGTTCCTGGAGTCCCGACGTCATGGTGTACACCGAGAGCGGTCGATGCATTCCCCTGAGGGTCGATATCTATGACGAGTGTCCTCAATCCGCTCATGGCCAGGGCCGTCGCCAAATTGACGGTGGTCGTGGTCTTCCCCACACCGCCTTTCTGGTTGGCCACCGCAATTATTCGAGGTTCAGACGGTCCCGGCAGGGTCCGGGGCACTCTGACTGATGCCCCCTTGAAGTCATCCGGTTCTTCGATTTCCGGTTCGTCGGGACCATCGAACGCTGCTCGTTTAGGAGCCTTGTCGTATACCGGAACTTCGTTCGTCATAGGATTCCCTTCAGCACCTGATGTGTGTTTCACGTGAAACACGTCTACAGCTTGCGAAAACTTGGCTACTGGGCAGCGCACTCATCGCGATGACAGTACTCAATGCTACCGGTAGGTAGCCTTGGATTACAGCCCGACGATCAGAAAACGCATCGCTTTCGTGCACCGCGACACAGGCTTCGCGGCACATCAACACAGCAGAAAAGCTCCTCCGGATATCCCAAATCCATCTGACAGTTCGATAGCTTTACTCATGAAGGATGATAGCTTCCGACCAGAAAATCCATGCCAAGAGCAGGTTCTACTAGCATCTGTTGTGCTATGTGCAACAGAACGAGCAGCACAAAATCTGAATCAGGTACAGAGATGGTTTGAGATCAAGCTCATACCTCAGATGGATATCTACGTCAATGATGGGTGTTTACGTCAAAATAACACGTCACTACTCTCATAACAGGTTTCATCCATGTCATCCGACCCCGGGTAACATGTGTCATTGGAGAAGGCGCCTTGACTCCCCCGTACCCGCCAGGTTCATTCAGACAACAGACCGTTCTGACGACAATCCATTTGCCATGTGCCCGGAACACCGCCATACCACACGGGATACAGCGCGCAGTAGTGTACGGCCGGTCCGAAAAAACGTAACAGAGATAAAGGTTCTGATGGAGCTCCAATTGATCTCATGACCTGAGGCGTTCCAATCCCCAAGCTGTGGTGATCTGTTGTATTGCGCCACGCCAGCAGACAACGACACGCCTGATGTACTTTCACATATTCATATATTAATATTTTTATAGATAAATAAATCTAGTTATTCTAGCAGGTGCCTCACCTATCTCAGCCGATAAAAAAAAGTGACTGCACCCACGACAACACAGCCGCCACCCGGAAAGCTACTCTTAGCTACTGAAAACACATATCACCACTGGACGATGGGCACCAACCCTAGTGTGTGGATTGTCTTCTACTGGTAAGACGGTATTTTTGGTCTATCTTGGAGCAGACGGTCGGGTGAAACAGGATGGCATTGACCAGAGACTTGCACTGGCACAGTCCAATCTTCTCGGAGCTGCCATGCGATAGTGTGCCAAGAAAATCTTGACGATCTGGCGAGTACCGGAAATGGCCATCACCACGTTGATAGTGAAGCAAGCGCAGGTCAACATGATCAGATAGCAGCTACTCAGAGTAGATCGATCATGGGCCGGTCGTGATTCGGGTGTTCACGACATCATGAACACACCGTGACTCACGGTTAGGCACAACGAGTCGGTTCTGGGGGGAGTAGATCAATAATGAAATGCAGTGCTGGGGTTTTCTGCAGATAGACGCGCGTTCAAATGCTCCAGAGTGTCTGATCTAGATATTCTCAATCGTTCGGATATCTTCTGCTACAGATCCAACCGTGAAGTCGGCTCTCTCGCCAGCTACAGCAATGAACAAGAGTTGATCGTGGAGCCGCCGAGGACCTCATCTCATGCCAGACACCAGCAGGAGAGATGTTTCACGTGAAACACAGCCGGTGACTGACATTCATCAGCCAGGAGTGACTCCACTCTAGAGATGGTGATAGCAGAACGAAGTTAAAACAGTTGGCTCACAAAATCGTGAACCGATAAGAACGGTAATCCGGTAAAGACGACAGGGACGGTAGTTCGGATGGCCGCTCAGCACCACATTCAGCGCGATGACATCTTTCTAGTGCCCAGCTTCTCTTGAATATCTCCAAGAAGACGATGTTCGGGATGAAGTGGGAAGAGCTCTGAAGATGGAGGTGCTCGGGAAATGAAGGTAGCCCAGGAAAATCACTGGAGGCTAGCTAGTAACCCCCGCTTCCTAGTGGCCCATTACCTAGATTCACCGTTATCATCAGAACAACAGGGAACGGCTACCTATCGATCGAGACCCTAGAGATCCCGTCCTTGACAACACATTCACAGGTGAAAAGCACTGGGCATGATCACAATCAGCATGCTGATCAGACATGGGTGGACCAGCATGATCAACTCAGACTATGCAGCAAGTTACCGTGATCACCAAAAGCTGCGGCTCGATCCACAAGTCAGCAAGTCTAGGTCCTTGAGCGGAGGCGGAGTGATCCATCGGCTCGACAAGGGAGTGGGTCCGGTGGATGCAACTGACGTGAAAACTCAGAAACACTCAGCTCGGCAAAACAGACGGTGTCCATAGCCAAGGAACTAGTCCATCTACTGCTACTACGATGCGGATCCCGACAGGAATGAAAGATCGGCACCGCCAATTCGCAGCTGTGACCCAGTAACCCGGTGCCCAAGTGGTTCGGTGCCAGGGTTCCGGTACTCAAGTAGCTCCCCCGACTCAACCCAGCCCAGCGCAGCAAGGCGCTCAGTAGCGTAGCGTTGTCAAGAAATCGACATTACGGGGTGATGTGTCACATCATCTGCAGGAGAAGCACTGGGATTACTGGGAAGTCGAGGTACCTAAGTCGTGGTCGTGGTATCAACGGCAAAAGTTGTGCACCTTGTGGACAGGTACGGAGATGGTTCGAGATCAGCCCATACCCAAGATGAGATGGATATTTACGAGCACATGTCAATGTCAATATGACACGTCGCTACTCTCACAACAGGTTTCATCCACGTCATCCAGTCTCTTTCGTAGGATTAACACGTGTCATGGGGAAATGCAGACGCAGGTTTCACAGCTGAATCAGACTCTCCCCAATCAGGCATGTCGGACCCGCACGACCCGAGTGGGGTCGGCATCAGCAGCAGCTCGAACGATGAGTACCTCTGCATCAAGCCGACGCTTGCGAAGTTCCTTGTCAGCCTTGGCTATTTCTCTGTCCACAGACTCCCCCTTGAGGGCAAGAAGCTCTCCTGAAGGTAGGAACAGTGGTGCAGTCCATGCCAAAAGTTTCGTGAGGTTGGCAACAGCCCGAGCGGTGACGACATCAAAACTCATGTGAAAATCTTCAGCTCGCGATCGGATCACCGTCACCTGATCGTCAAGATGAAGTTCGTCAACAACGGCCGTGAGAAATTGGTAGCGCCGAGCCAATGGCTCAATGAGCGTGATCTCCAAGTCAGGGCGTAGCAGGGCAACTGGAATTCCAGGAAGACCAGCACCGCTACCAACATCGGCTACCCGCTGTCCCTCGGGGATCAATTGAGCAACAGCGGCACTGTTGAAGATGTGTCGTTGCCACAGTCGCGGAGTCTCCCGTGGCCCGATGAGTCCTTGGGTCACGCCATCACTTGACAATATATCGACATATCTTTTTATGTCTGAATATTTTTCTTTATAAATGTCCCGTGCTGCGGTGTTCTCCTCGACAGTCGATGAGCTGGATGGGACCTCACTCGCCCCCTGGGATGGATCGTTCCTGGCAGCAGCGCTTCGGTCATGATCCCCAGACGCACTGCGACACCAGTCACGGTCACCGGCTACAGGGGCACTGCCACAACGATCATCCATCCCACTCACAGAGGTATCTTCACACAGTTACCGAGTCCGTGACCACAGGCGCAGGGGAGACATCGGAAACCAAGAGGACAGGAGCAAGCCACAAAAGACACGCGGAGGCAAGGTGTAACCCAGGGATCCCGATGAGGAAACGGAAAGCTCATGTGCACGCGGCTCGAGCACGTGACCGCAGAACTCGGAAAACAGGTCAACCTCATGGGAGCAATGGGAGGGTCAACACACACCACCCATGAGAGGGTGAAGCGGTGTGCGTGCGTGGCGAGACATCTCTCCGTGGGCACCACGAGGAGGTAATGAAGTCGCTCCCACGGGACACACGGGATCTGACACGGCGTGAGAGGTCGGTTGGGGGATGGGCTCATAGGGGCTCATTCACACATCTCGCGAGGTTGAGAACGTGTTGCGGGTGAAACCGTGCTCATGACGTCCTGACTGTTGCCGTGGGACTGCGTGCGTTCCATGGCAATGTGGCGATGGTCCTCGTGCCATTGGACGCCCGGGCCCACGAGCTGGACACCGGCCCCAAGAGCATGAAGGCAGACAGCGTCATCACACCATGAGGTACAACACACAGCACGATTCAACGATCATCGCTACGGCACCTCTGCCCAGGCAAGGGCTGTGTCGAACCAGGCATGTCGTGCCAGGCAAGGGCTGTGTCGTGCCCCCGGACAGAACGGGTGGAGCCTCAGACACTCCCAGCAAGGAGTAGTGACACGCAGGCCATCCACGCCGCCACAGCGTTGGGAAAACCTCAGGCCGTCATCGATGAGGAGCACAAAGCAACGCTGGGGTGCACGAAGAACTGCTGGGGGCGCACCGGCTGACCTCAGCTGCCAGATTCGTCACTTTGTCGACCTCCCACCAACATTTGTCGACCTTCGCCACCAGCACCTGAAGATCAAGCGATGACCATCACCCGTGTGACCGATGATCCAGGTACCACTCCCTTCGCTGTGGAAAGAAGCACTCCTAGTGTGGGCCCCGCTGGTTGGTGTGGGCACTGCTGGTGGAGATACCGCTACGCACGGGACAAGACCAGACATCATGGACACCCTCATGGGATCGCGCGGATCATGGGGCCTGGGAAATACTGCTCGACGCACAGGATGAGACCAGACATCATGAGCGCCCCATTGGGTCGCATGGAGATACGGCGTACGGGACGAGACGACATCATGGGCGCCCCCATGAAATAGGGTGGAGCGCCGCTCGCCGTATACGACAAGCAGGGCAGAAGCATGGATACCGAGACGACGACCCGTGCGAGCATCTATCACACGAAACGGGCCGCGATGCCGTCTGTACCGCGACCCGTCCTGAACTCAACTACCCGCCCTGTGTACTGACCACTCTGTGTCCTGACCGTTCTGCGCGGCGAGCTGCTCGCACAGGATCAGCAGCATCCTCGTCAGGATGAGGACCTCAGTGAAATCACAACATGCCTCCTGGGCTCCACACCGTCGGACTCGCTGAACAGTCCAGCGTCGGCAACAACGTCATGGACAATCTTGCGTTCAAAGGGATTCATGGGAGCCAACGACACCGGCTCACCGGACTCCTTGACGGACTGCACGGCCTCGGTGGCGAGGATGGCGAGTTCCTTGCGTCGATTCTCCCGGAACCCTGCGACGTCGAGCATCAGCCGTGACCGATGTCCGGTCTCTGTCATGACAGCCAGACGTGAGAGCTCCTGAAGGGCTTCGAGGACCTTTCCCTCGTCACCGACGAGTGTCTGATTGTCAGTGACGATGGACACGTGTGCCCGCCCGTTCTCGACATAGGTGTCGATGTCGCCGTCCAGATCAGCGATGTCGAGCAGATCCTCCAGGTAGTCGGCGGCAATGTCTCCCTCGGTCACCAAGGGGTTCTCGTGATCCTCCTCGGTGGCGGGATGCTCGACACCCTCATGCCGTGCATCGGCTGCAGCGTGCTCGTCTGGGGAATCAACGCTGCGTAGTGGAGTGTCGCTGTGGGACTCGGTGACATCCGTGGACATCTGGGTTGTGCCATGGTCTTGACTCATTGCGGTTCCTTCTTCACATCCGTTGCGAGGCTCGTCATCAGCGATTTGCCTCGGCTGCCTGGGCGATCCGTTCATGGGAGATCAGTCACACCATCGCTGACGACAGTGTCTGGTCCGGAAAATATCCACCAGGGCGCTGCAGTCATGATGGGTTTTGTCAGTGCTTGCGCTTCGACCGGGACTGTCGGGCGGGCTGTTGGCGTCGCACCACCTGCTTGTTGCCGTTGGCGTCCTTGCGAACCGTCTGGCGCGTCACCTGCTGGCGAGCCACTGCAGGCCTGGCGGCATCGCTGGGGTCGCCAGCAGGGGTGGGGGTGGCACTGACAACCTTGCGACGGCGCTTCTCGCGACGCTGGCGCTCGATCTCGTCGGGATCCTTGCCCTTGGCACGCATGCGCTCCTGCCAGTCGATGTAGGCCGGGGTGTTGGGGGTCGGATTGTTGCGAATGAGGATCTCCTGCTGACCCAGCGTCCACAGGTTTGACGTCGCCCAGTAGATCATGACGCCGATCGGGAAGCTCACACCGCTGAAGAGGTACATCAGCGGGAAGAGGTAGATCATCATCTTCTGCTGCTGTGCCATCGGGCCGGTGAGTGCCTCGGGTGGCATGTTCTTACGCATGAGCTGCATCTGGGTGTAGAACAGCGTCACCACCATGATGATGATGAGGACGAGGGCAACGATCTGCGTGCCGCCGAATCCGTTGGTCATCGGCAGGAATCGTCCGGCCAGCTCGGCACCGAAGAACCTGGCATGTTGCAGGGACGCCACGAGCTCGGGGTGGTCGACGAAGAAATGGCCGCGTGGAGTTCCGCGGGAGGCCCCGTCGAGCACCCGGAACAGGGCGAGGAAGATGGGCATCTGCAGCAGGATTGGCAAGCAGGATGCTGCAGGGTTGACGCCCTCTTCCTTGTAGAGATTCATCATCTCTTGGCCGGCACGCTGCCGGTCGTCACCGTACTTGTCCTGGATCGCCTTCATCTTGGGTTGGATGAGCTGCATCGCCCGGGCGGAATTGATCTGCTTGACGAACAGCGGGATGAGCAGGATACGGATGAAGATCGTCAGGGTGATGATGGCGAGGGTCCACGTCGCACCGGAGTCCGAACCGAACACGGGGCTCCACATGGCGTGGAAGAGCACCACGAGTCCGGACACGGCCCAGTAGAGCGGAAGCATGATGGCATGGCCGATGGCATGGAAACCATCACCCAAGCCAAGCATGATCACCAGGGGATTGAGCATCAATTCTCACCTCGGGAATCGCAGGGCGTACCAGCAAGCACGTGCTGGTGGTTCCCGGCCAGGCCGGCGCGGGAATGGTCAGATGAGGTGGTCCCGACGTCATGCGCGCCGTGCCGACCTCCAGTGAAAGTCGTCACCCATCCTCGGGTGACGGTCTCAGGATGCAGTTCGGCCCACTCGTGAGCCTCAGGGGTGTCGGGGACCGGGTCGTAGCCGCCATGTGACCAGGGGTTGCAGCGCAGGATCCGCCAGACGATCATCGGTGTCGCCCGGAACACCCCGTGCACCTGCAGGGCACGCAGCCCGAAGGAGGAACAGGACGGCTGATACTTGCACACCGGCCCGTACAGCGGCGAGATGAAGGTTCGCCATGCTTTGACCACGGCGATGACAAGCCACGTCAGTGGGCGAAATCTGCCGATCCTGGACATGGACGCTCACACCTCCCGACGCACCGGGCTCATTGTAGGCTGCTCACCAGCTGTGACAGGCCCCTGCGCATCGTCACCCGCGGTGTCGATGTGAGCACCAGTGTCGTCAGGTGTCCGACCATTGGTCTGCGGACAATTGTCACATGCAGAGTCGGTCGACGACTGGGCGGCAGTACGGCGTTGGAGTTTGTCCAAGGCCTTCGTCCACGCCGAGGACAGATCGCTCGGCAACTGCTGGGGACGTCTGGCTGCGGCGGGTAGGGCACGCACCACGATCAGGCATCCCAATGGCAACTGCTCGGCAAGGGGACGGGCCAAGTGACGTAACTGACGTGCCACCCGGTGCCGGGTCACGGCATTTCCCACTGCCTTGGACACGACGAAACCGACCCTGGGTGCTGCACCAGGGTCGGAACATGTCGTGGCGTCCGCGGGTGTGGACACCAGCGTCCCTGTGGACAACCTTGGGGGCAATGAGAATGACTCCCCATCGCACCGGGAGTGGGGCATCCATCCCGCATGGACGACGAGAGTCTGACGACCGGACCGGACTCCACCGCGAGTCGCGGATCGAAAGTCCTCGGACCGATGCATCCGCGACCGCGCGGGAAGCACGTCGGACTCAGGCAGAGAGCTTGGCGCGACCCCTACGACGGCGAGCCGCTAGGATGGAGCGTCCGGCGCGGGAGCTCATGCGATGACGGAAACCGTGGTTACGGGAACGACGACGGTTGCTGGGCTGGTAAGTGCGCTTCACGGGGATGTTCTCCCTTGTGTCTTGGGGATCACCCGGGAGGACGAGGGGTGCTCTTCCTCAGGCCGGGGCGCCCGGCCGGGCGCAGGAAAGTGCGTCACCGCCACCAGGCAGTGACTGCAGAACTCTACTTGTCCGACTGCTGAAGCGCAAACTGGCGGAGCAATGGATGACCCGTTGTCCACAGTGTGCAAATCACACTGATGTAGCGACCCGCCTGGCGAGCCGTTCATCGTCGTGACCTTCGAAAACTTCTTGCACCACGACACAGAGATGGCTAGCGTCAACGTTCCACAAGGTGTGCACAATCCCGCATGACTTGTGGAAAACTTTGTGGATAAGCTTGTCCTGATCTCGTCGTGCGGATCAGCCCTGATTTTGTCGCACGGATCAGCAGGGCCATCTGCACAGTGATGTCAATCGGAAAGGAGTGGGATGAGCAACCACTCGACCACTGGTCAACCAGCCGAGTCCGCTGATGCTCCAGGCTCCGCCGATGACCACCTCCACTCCTCCGATGACCGGCCCCTGCCACGCGTTCATCCCAACGCCGTCCTTCCTCCTCCCATGAGCGCCCGGGAACCCGTCGATCCGACCGAGGCCCTGGCCGAGGCGTGGAGTTCACTGCTGGACAACGTCTCCAAGGCCAACCGTCCCTGGTTGCGCAATGCGACCCCGGTGACGATGCACTCCTCGACGGCGATGGTTGCCGTACCCAATGAGTTCGCTCGTGACCACATCGAGACGAAGATGCGTGCTGAGCTGGAGGAGCTGCTCTCCGACTCGTTCCACCGCCCCATTCATCTGGCCATCACCATTGATCCCGATCTGGAGCTGGCTCTGGGTGCCCCGGATCGCCCGGAGGATGACGAGGAGGAACTTCCTGTCGCCGAGTTCGTCCCGCGAGCGGGGGTGTCTCCGGCGCCCGTCCTGCCCTCGGATGCCGGAAGTGGCGCCGAGCAGTCCGATGACCCGGCTGCGCACCTCAACCCCAAGTACACCTTCGACTCCTTCGTCATCGGATCGTCGAACCGGTTCGCCCATGCCGCCGCCGTGGCCGTGGCCGAGTCACCGGGTAAGTCGTACAACCCGTTGCTCATCTATGGCGGTTCGGGGCTCGGCAAGACGCATCTGCTGCACGCCATCGGCTCCTACGTGCTCAGCTATTACCACAACGTGCGGGTGAAGTACGTCTCCACCGAGGAACTCACCAACGACTTCATCAACGCCATCGGCACCAATCGCACCGCAGAGTTCCGACGCGCATACCGCGACATCGACGTCCTGCTGGTTGACGACATCCAGTTCCTGGAGTCCAAGATCCAGACCCAGGAGGAGTTCTTCCACACCTTCAACACCCTGCACAATGCGCAGAAGCAGATCGTCATGACCTCCGACCGACCCCCGAAGCTGTTGGAGGCCTTGGAACCGCGGTTGCGCAGTCGCTTCGAGTGGGGTCTGCTCACCGACATCCAGCCGCCCGACCTGGAGACCCGGATAGCCATTCTGCAACGCAAGATCCAGGCTGAACGACTCACCGTCGGACCAGATGTGCTGGAGTTCATTGCCTCGCGCATCCAGACCAACATCCGTGAGCTGGAGGGTGCCCTCATCCGGGTGGCAGCTTTCGCGAGCCTCAACGGCCAACAGGTGGATCTGTCGCTGGCCGAGGTCGTCCTCAGGGATCTCATTCCCGAAGGCGGCGAGGCCCCGGTCACCGCCGACGGGATCATCACCGAGACGGCGAAGTACTTCTCGATCTCCCGTGATGATCTGCTGGGAACCTCTCGTGCCCAGACCTTGGTACGGGCTCGTCAGATAGCGATGTACCTGTGCCGGGAACTCACCGATCTTTCCCTGCCCAAGATCGGCGACGAGTTCGGTGGCAAGGATCACACCACCGTCATGCACGCCGAACGCAAGATTCGGGCTCTGCTGGGGGAGAACCGCGAGATCTTCGATCAGGTGACCGAACTCACCAACCTCATCAAGACGTTCTGACTCGCACGCATCCCGTCATCGTCGACACAGGATGCACACCCTCCACTCTTCGAGACGAGACGGTTTCCCCGTTGGACGCCATCCCCACAGTCCTGTGGAAAACCCGTGGAAACCCTGTGGATAGTCATGCACAGGCCAGCACCATCCACATCGTCTCGGACTTTTCCCAAGCTCCCCCACCGACTTGTCCACCGCCTCAAAACCCATGTGACAAGGAGTTACGGTGGTTCTTCACAAAATTCACAACGGTTATGACGACGACTGGAGAGATACACGCAAAAAGGTCGTCCAAGGTAACGCCTGTGTGCAACTGCCCCAGCCAGCTGCGAGAATACGCAACCCTCAACCTTGGTTCCGGTCCGATGGAGGAAACCGGATATGATCGCAGTAGCAAGCACCATCCGTGCACCAGTGACACTTCAGAGGGGACACACGTGAAAATTCGGCTCGAACGCGACGTGATGGCCGACGCCGTTGGGTGGGCTGCCCGTAGCCTGCCCACCCACCTCACCGTGCCCATCCTCGCCGGTCTGCTCATCACTGCCACTAAGGACGGCGTGACGATGTCCGGATCCGACAACGAGACCACCGCACAGATCACCCTGCCGGCCCAGGTGGAGGAACCTGGTCAGGTACTCGTGTCGGGCAAGTTGTTGGCAAACATCGCCAAGGCCCTTCCGAACAAACCGGTCGACATCACAGCGGATCCGGCATCGATGGAACTCGTGTGTGGATCGGTGCACTTCACGCTGCAAGGTCTCCCGGTTGACGAATACCCATCGCTACCTCAGATGCCTGCCACCACTGGAACGGTGGACACGGCGGTCTTCGCCAAAGCCGTCTCCCAGGTGTTCGTCGCTGCTGGTCGAGATGAGCTGCTGCCCGTCTTCACCGGCATCCGTGTGGAGATCGACGGTGACAAGCTCTCCCTGCTTGCCACTGACCGTTATCGCATGGCCCTCAAGGAAATCACGTGGAATCCCAGCTCCACACAGATGGATGCTGCAGCTCTGGTGCCAGCCAAGGTCCTCAACGAGACAGCCCGCTCCATGACCACGGGAGACCATGTGTCGATCAACCTCTCCGCTGCGGACACCGGTGACGGACTCGTCGGCTTCCAGGGGGACGGGGCGCATGGTCAGCGCCAGATGACGACTCGTCTGCTTGACGGTGAGTTCCCCAAGGTGCGTCACCTCATGGACATCAAGCCCACTCGTTCGGTGCGGGTGCGTACCGACGCCCTCATCGCCGCGGTCCGACGCGTCGCTCTGGTCGCCGAGCGCAACACCCCGCTGCGTATCGTCATCAATGACGACTCCATTTCCTTGTCTGCCGCCACCGGTGACCAGGCTCAGGCCTCCGAGGCCATCGAAGCCTCGGTGACCGATCACGTAGAGGGCGATCCCACGATCACCGCTGCCGGGTTCAACCCGAACTACCTCTCCGACGCGCTGGGTGCCCTGGACACCCCCTACGTCCACTTCTCGTTCACAGCACCTGGCAAACCATGTCTGGTGGCTGGTCTCAACGAGATCGACGGTGAGATCGAGCAGGACTACAAACACGTCATCATGCTCATGAGGTTGCCCAACTGAGGCGATCGGCAGGCTACGAGAAAGCGTGTATGTTGCTGAGCTGGAACTGGTGGACTTCCGGTCCTACGTGCGTTCTGCCATCACACTGCAACCAGGTGTGACGTCGTTCATCGGCTCCAACGGGCAGGGCAAGACGAACCTCGTTGAGGCCATCGAGTACCTGTCCACCCTGTCCTCGCACCGAGTGAGCAACGACGTTCCCCTCATTCGACTGGGAGCCAAGCAGGCCATTGTCCGCGCCCGAGTCCTTGCCGGAAGCGATGACCTGCGATCCCTGCTACTGGAGGTGGAGATAAACTCCGGGCGGGCCAACCGAACCCGAATCAATCGGGCGAGGACGCAGCGTACTCGTGACCTTCTCGGGGTGCTGCGCACCGTCGTCTTCAGTCCCAACGATCTGTCGATCGTACGAGGGGATCCATCGGATCGACGTCATTTCCTTGACGGCCTGGTCATCACCCGCTGGCCGCGAATGGCCGGGGTCAAGGCTGATTACGAGCGCATCCTCAGACAGCGTAATGTTCTGCTGAAATCCCTTGCCGGGCGAGGTGCCTCTGCCGGCGGTGAGGCGGGAGCGACCCTGGAGATCTGGGACGAACAGTTGGCAACGATCGGCGCCGAACTGCTCTCCGCGCGGTTGGACACCCTGAGTTCCCTCATGCCGCTGGCCGCGAAGGCCTATGGAGACATCGCTCCCGTCAATGACCTCACCACTGTCCAGTACCGGTCAACGATCGATCTGAGCGATCTGTGGTCACCCCCGCAGGCAGACACCCCGAGCGATCCGGTGGATCGGGCTGCTCTCACCGAGCGATTTCGAGATGCCCTGTCGGCTCGTCGCAAGGACGAACTCGTCCGGGGGGTGACGTTGGCCGGCCCGCACCGTGACGACGTCGTCCTGCACATCGGTCAGCTCCCGGCCAAGGGCTATGCCTCCCACGGTGAGTCGTGGTCGCTGGCACTCGCTCTGCGGCTCGGATCCTTCGAGCTGTTGCGTGCTGACGGCATCGAGCCGGTACTCGTTCTTGACGACGTCTTCGCCGAGCTCGACAGTACTCGACGGGATCGACTTGCCGGTTCCATCGTCGATGCCGATCAGGTGCTCGTCACCACGGCCGTTGCCTCCGACGTGCCTGAGGTGCTGCACGGGGCGAGGTTCGACGTGGGTGGTGGCAACGTCATGGCCCATGAGGAGGTGCTCGATGAACGGTGACCTCCCGCCGCATGAGGATGCCGGCATGCCGTCTCGATCAGGACGTCTGCCATCTCGGCGAGGACGTTCCCAGTCGGGGAAACGAGACGGTTCGCCCTCTGGCGACGTTGATTCTCGTAGGGAACCGGCGTCTGCTGAGCCATCCCGTTCCGGACGAGCTGATCGTCGCCGGATCGTCTCGGAGACGGTGAGCGAGCAGGATCAACAGGTCGACATCGAGCACAGTGATGACGGTCTCGACCTGGCCCAGAGCACTGCCCGGGCAGCTCGCGGCGATCCAGCTGGTGCTCCTCGGCCTCGCACCGGCGCTCTGCCCGATCCCCAGGTGCAGCTGCCGGCGCCACGTGGCATACGCAGTCCTCGTAGACGTCGGAGTCGTGTCCACCATGCCACCTGGTCCGGGCCCGGACCTGATCGTCGTGACCCCGTGCCATTGGGCGATGCGATCGACAAGCTCATTCGGTCTCGCGGCTGGTCGACCCAGGTGAGTCTGCGTCAGGTGCTCGACAACTGGGAGAAATTGGTGGGCCCGGCCAATGCCGCCCACTCCACGCCGGTGTCCTACACCAAGACCGTGCTCACCGTGCGCACCGATGCCACCGTGTGGGCCACGAGCATGCGCATGATCGCCCCCAATCTCGTTGCCGAACTCAATCGGCGGCTGGGACAGGGTACGGTGACGCGTGTCGTCATCGAAGGGCCGAGCGCACCGAGCTGGAAGCATGGTCCGCGATCAGTGCCAGGTAGAGGACCACGCGACACCTATGGATGATGCAACACTGGTGGTGCGCCCTGCACTCGTGGCATGGGTCAGAAGGGCCAGTGCATACAATGAATACGTCACGGCCACGGTGCGTCAGTGAATTGGCATGACACACCCGACACCAACATGATGGGATCGTCTCATGCACGTCGTCACTGGACAGGTTCAGCACTACGACTGGGGGACCATCGCCGAGATCCCACGTCTGCTGGGTGTGGAGTCCGATGGGTGTCCGTGGGCCGAGTACTGGTTGGGTGCCCATCCCAAGGCACCCTCCTTGCTGGCCGACGACTGTGACATCAATGGAGCCGACCGTGCCGACGGTGGACAGCCCCTGGATCGTTGGCTTGCCGAGCACCCCGACCAGCTTGGCCAGGCCAGCCGTGAGGTCTTTGGTGACAGACTGTCCTTCCTGCTCAAGATATTGTCGGCAGAACAGCCACTGAGCATTCAGGCCCATCCGTCACGTACCCAGGCTCAGCTGGGTTTTGCCCAGGAAAATGCTGCTGGGGTGCCCATCGATGATCCGCGTCGCCTCTATCGCGACGACTGGCCCAAACCCGAGATGATCGTCGCTCTCACCGAGTTCCATGCCCTGTATGGCTTTCGTGACCCCCACGAATCACGCCGAATGCTGACCGTCTTCGACGCGGTGGACGGTTTTCCCGGCCTCGTCGCGCCTCTGGAGGATCCAGGATCTGAGGGAATCGCTGCGGTACTGACGTCCTGTCTGCAGCCCGATGAGCAAAACCGACGGGTCATCGCCGGCATGATCGCCGCGGCACACGATCTCGTCCAAGGCCACGACCCGGCATCCATGCAGGAGGACGCACCACAGCTGGCCCGCACTGCCGTCGAACTTGATCGGGCTCACCCCGGTGATCCCTCCATCCTTGCCGCACTGCTCATGAATCGGGTGCATCTGCGCCCCGGTGAGAGCTTGTTCCTCGGTGCGGGCACCATGCATGCGTATCTGCACGGTACCGGGATCGAGATCATGGCGAGTTCGGACAATGTGTTGCGCGGTGGTCTCACCTCCAAGCACATTGACGTGCCTGCTCTGCTCGCTCACGCAGACCTCACTGCGACATGTGTCCAACCGGAGTGTCCTCGTCAGTTGCCCGGTGGTCTCCAGCACTACCGGACGCCGTTTCCCGAGTTCACCCTGTGGCGGTTGGGAGAACGCGTGGAGACAGACCTGCCGGCCACCGGTCTTGGCCGGATCCTCCTCGTCCTGGACGGCCGAATGAGCCTCATCACCTCAGCTGGTGTGACAAGCACCGACACCAGTGCTGAGGTGACCCAAGTACGGGCTGGGCAGGCTGTCTGGATCAGTGCCGGGCAGCAGGTGCACGTCACTGGCTCCGCAGTGGGTTTCCTTGCTGCCCCCGGAATCTGTCAGGAGTTCCCCGACGAGCTGTGACGTCGGGAGAACACACGTGACCAGACCATGCCTGCGACTGTCACACGCACCGGAGGAACTTTTTCGTTTCTGAGCGGTGCGGAGGTGATGGCTGATCCCCGGGACTGGGTCGCGGGTGGAGGCGCTGCAAAGGCACCTGACGCGTCTCTCACGGCTGATTGATGTGGCATCCACGCCGATTCGGCGCGGGCTACCACAGGGATTGGCCCGATCTGGGGTAGACTGTCTTCGTTAGTCCATGAACTCGAAGGGGCATGTGTGCGCGACGTCGAAAGATCGTGCCGCCCTCATCGAGTCGCGGGAATCGGATCCACCCTGGACCCGATCACTCAACAGGAGCGCATTGTCCGTGAGCCAGCCGTCATCATCTGAATCCCAGTCTGCTCTTTCCTCCGTCGAGGATCTGCAGGGGGAATCCACCGTCCACGCAGACGAGCCTCCCACCGAGGCCACTCCCTCACTGGTCGACGGCACCTACGATGCCGGGCAGATCACGGTGCTGGAAGGTCTCGAGGCGGTTCGCAAGCGTCCCGGCATGTACATCGGATCCACCGGTGAGCGCGGCCTGCACCACCTGGTCTACGAGATCGTCGACAACTCCGTCGACGAGGCCTTGGCGGGCTACTGCAACTCCATCGAGGTCGAACTGCTGGACGACGGACGCTGCCGAGTGAGTGACGACGGCCGTGGTATCCCGGTCAAGGAGCACCCCGTCGAACACATCCCCACCGTCACCCTGGTGCTCACCGTGCTGCACGCCGGTGGCAAGTTCGGTGACGGCGGCTACAAGGTGTCCGGTGGCCTGCACGGTGTGGGTTCCTCGGTCGTTAATGCCCTGTCGAGCACATTCGTCGTTGAGGTGTTCCGCGATGGCTATCACTGGCGTCAGTCCTTCACCCTTGGTGTGCCCGATGGGCCCTTGGAACAGCTGGAGGAGACCGAGACCACCGGTACGACGATCACCTTCGAACCCTCGGCCGACATCTTCGACACCACCGTCTTCGACTACGAAACCCTGGCGGCCCGGTTCCGCGAGATGGCCTTCCTCAACAAGGGTCTGCGCATCAGCCTGCGTGATCTGCGCGACGGACACGTCGACGAGGACGGTGCGGCCCTGCATGACGAATTCCATTATGTAGATGGATTGCAGGACTACGTCACGTTCCTCATCGGGACCAAGGACGTCATCAACCCCACGATCATCAGTCTGGAGGCACACCGTCCCGAGGAGGGGATGGGGCTGGAGATCGCGATGCAGTGGAACACGTCGTACGCCACCAGCGTGCACACCTTCGCCAACACCATCAACACCATCGAGGGTGGTACCCACGAGGAGGGCTTCCGCGCCGCACTCACCAGTGTCGTCAACCGGTGGGGTGAGAGCTGGGGCATGATCAAGAAACGCGAGGATCGCGTCTCCGGTGACGACATCCGTGAGGGACTCACGGCGATCGTCTCCATCAAACTCACCGAGCCACAGTTCGAGGGTCAGACGAAGACCAAGCTGGGCAACACCGAGGCGCGATCCTTCGTGCAGAAGGTGCTCTACGAGAAGCTCTCGGACTGGTTCGAGCAGAACCCCAAGGAGGGCAAGCTCATCATCACCAAGTCCCAAGCGGCTGCCCAGGCCCGTGTTGCGGCACGCAAGGCTCGCGACATGGCCCGCAACCGCAAGGGCCTGCTCGGATCGACGTCGCTGCCGGGCAAACTCAAGGACTGCTCCTCGACCAATCCCGAGGAGTGTGAGATCTTCATCGTGGAGGGTGACTCCGCCGGTGGTTCGGCCTCCCAGGGGCGTGATCCACGCATCCAGGCGATCCTGCCGATGCGTGGCAAGATCCTCAACGTGGAGAAGGCCCGGGTGGATCGGGCTCTCAACTCCGAGACGATCGAGTCGATCATCAACGCGCTGGGTACTGGCGTCCACGAGGAATTCGATCTTGACAAGCTGCGGTACCACAAAATCATTCTCATGGCGGACGCCGACGTCGACGGCGCGCACATCCGTACCCTGCTGCTCACTCTGTTGTTCCGATTCATGCGCCCGGTCATTGAGGCCGGCCACGTCTATCTGGCCCAGCCCCCACTGTTCCGGCTGCGCTGGACCAATGCTTCACACGAGCTGGCCTACTCCGACGAGGAGCGTGACCTGCTGCGCACCGACGGCTTGGAACATGGCAAGAAGCTGCCGCAGGTCAACCCGATCCAGCGCTACAAGGGCTTGGGAGAGATGGACGCCGAGGATCTGTGGGACACCACGATGGACCCGGACAAGCGTCTGCTGCTCCAGGTGACCTTGGAGGACGCCGCCATGGCCGATCAGATGTTCTCCATCCTCATGGGCGAGGACGTCCAGCAGCGCCGGTCGTTCATCCAGCGCAATGCCAAGGACGTGCGGTTCCTCGACATCTGAGGACACCCGAACGTCTGGTATCGACTTCTTTCGAATGATTTTCGTGAATTGAGGATTCTGCATGGCTGATGACCACAGCTCCAACGAGCAGCTTGCGGCTGACGACCAAGGTCTGGTGACCGGTCGCCACGTCGGCATCCGGCCGGTCGAGATTCGTGACGAGATCCAGAACGCCTACCTCGACTACGCGATGAGTGTCATCGTCGGGCGAGCCCTCCCCGACGTGCGAGACGGCCTCAAACCAGTGCACCGTCGCGTCATCTACGCCATGTACGACGGTGGGTACCGTCCCGATCGCGGCTGGAACAAGTGCTCCCGTGTCGTTGGTGACGTCATGGGCAAATACCATCCGCACGGCGACTCGGCCATCTATGACACCTTGGTGCGTCTGGCCCAGCCGTGGGCGATGCGCCACAAGCTGGTGCAGGGCCAGGGCAACTTCGGGTCCCAGGGCAATGACGGTGCCGCGGCCATGCGATACACCGAGTGCAAGATGGCGCCGCTGGCCATGGAGATGGTTCGCGACATCGACCAGGACACCGTCGACTTCCAACCCAACTACGACAACAAGGAGACCGAGCCGGTCGTCCTGCCGGCCCGATTCCCGAACCTGCTCGTCAACGGTTCCTCGGGTATCGCCGTGGGCATGGCCACCAACATCCCGACCCACAACCTGCGTGAGGTCAACGAGGCCGTGCAGTGGTCCCTGGCCCATCCCGACGCCTCCTCCGAGGAGCTGCTCGAGGCGGCCATGGAACGCGTCAAGGGACCGGACTTCCCCGGCGGTGCCCTCATCGTGGGCCGTCAGGGCATCGAGGACGCCTATCGCACCGGTCGCGGCTCGGTGACGATGCGTGCCGTCATCGACATGGAGGAGGACAAGAAGGGGCGCCAGTGCCTGGTCGTCACCGAATTGCCCTACATGTGCAATCCCGACAACCTCGCCACCAAGATTGCCGACCTGGTGAACTCCGGTCGTATCAACGGTATCGCCGACATTCGGGACGACTCCTCGGCGCGTACCGGCCAGCGGCTCGTCATCGTCCTCAAACGTGACGCCCAGCCGCGCGTCGTCATGAACAACCTCTACAAGCACACGGGCTTGCAGGACACCTTCGGCTGCAACATGCTGGCGCTGGTCGACAACGTTCCGCGCACCCTGCGGCTGGACCAGTTCATCAGTTACTGGATCGACCACCAGATGGAGGTCATCCGCAGGCGCACCGAGTACCGGCTGGCCCAGGCCGAGAAGGACGCCCACATCCAGCGGGCCCTCGTCAAGGCCCTCGACATGCTCGACGAGGTCATCGCGCTCATCCGTCGCTCCCCGAACACCGAGGAGGCGAACCTGGGTCTGCAGAAGCTGCTGGAGATCGACGAGATCCAGGCCCGCGCCATCCTCGACATGCAGCTGCGTCGTCTGGCCGCCCTGGAGCGTCAGAAGATCATCGACCGGCTCAACGAGCTGGAACGGCTCATCGCCGACTACCAGGCGATCCTCGCCAGTGAGGACCGTCAGCGTCAGATCATCTCGAACGAGCTGGCCGAGATCGTCGAGAAGTACGGTGACGAGCGTCGCACCCGCATCATCGCCGCTGACGGGGACTTCTCCGAGGAGGACTTCATCCCCGACGATGACGTCGTCGTCACCATCACCCGCGGCGGGTACGCCAAACGCACCCGTACCGACCTGTACCGGCTGCAGAAGCGTGGTGGCAAGGGAGTTCGCGGAGCCAGCCTGCGCGCCGACGACGAGGTGGCCCAGCTGTTCACCACGACGAACCACCAGTGGATCCTGTTCTTCACGAACATGGGGCGGGTGTATCGCACCAAGGTGTGGCAGCTGCCCGAGGCCAGTCGGGACGCCAGGGGCGGTCACGTCGCCGGGCTGCTGAGTTTCCTTCCCGAGGAACACATCACCCGTGTCATGACCCTGCGCTCCTACGACGACGCGAAGTACCTGCTGCTCGCGACTCGAGCCGGTCTGGTGAAGAAGACCCAGCTGACGGCCTATGACTCGTCGCGTCAGGCCGGCGTCATCGCCATCAACTTCCGCACCGATGACGATGAGCTCATCGGGGCCGAGCTGTGCGGACCAGACGACGACGTGCTGCTCATCAGTCGCAAGGGTCAGGCGATCCGGTTCGGCGCCGACGACGAGCAGTTGCGTCCGATGGGACGAGCCACCTCCGGGGTCACCGGAATGAAGTTCCGTGGCGACGACGAGCTGTTGTCCATGTCGGTCATCGAGGCCGGTACCGACGAGGACGAGCGATTCGTCTTCACCGCCACCGATGGCGGTTATGCCAAGCGCACCCTGGTGAGTGAGTACCGTCGTCAGGGGCGTGGCGGCCTGGGAATCAAGGCGATGGCACTGTCGGAGGATCGCGGTTCTCTGGTCGGTGGTCTCGTCGTCCAGGAGGCCGACGAGGTCATTGCCATTCGCACCTCTGGCCAGCTCACCCGGTCGGCCGTCGCAGAGGTACCGGTCAAGGGGCGCTCCACCATGGGCGTGAAATTCGTCAATGTACGTGGCAAGGACGCCGTCTCGATCATCGCCCTCAATCCGGAGCACGAGGAGCCCGACGACCCCCAACCCAGCCATGACGAGGTGAGAGGCACCACCCAGGGTGGTGAGTCCGAGGCTCGCGACGGTGCGTCGGACGAAGACGCGAGCACTGATGAGGACACAGCAGGTACCGTAGTCTCAGATGAGGCATCGGACGATGCTGGTGAGCACGGCGAGCAGGCCTGATCCGGAAGGACGACATGAGCGATCAATCCACCTCGAGGCGTCAGCCGTACGACCCTGAGAAGACCCAGTGGACCGCTGGTGACGCCAAGAAGAACTTTGCCTCCAGGCGCGGCAATGATCCCACGCATGATGCCGTCCGCGATGACGCGCATGCCGGCACACAGCGATCGGTGCGTCGTGGCGAGACCTCGTCGCGTCCTCGGGAGATGGCTTCCTCCTCCGACTGGGAGCACGTCTCCCGGCGTACCCGCAAGGCTCGTCTCCGGCTGACGAGGGTCGACCCGTGGTCGGTGCTCAAGACAGCGCTGCTGTTCGGTGTGGCTGGCGCCATCATCCTCTTCATTGCCGTGTGGGTGGTGTGGGGCGTCATTGGCGTGTCGGGTGCCTTCGAGTCGATCAACAAGGCCGTCAACGACTTGGTGAGCTCACCGACGTCCACCAAGAAGTTCCAGCTCTCCGACTACGTCAACACCGGGCGAGTCTTGGGCCTCACAGCGGTCATCGGCGTCATCGACGCCGTGCTCTTCACGGCTCTGTCAGTGGTCTTTGCCTTCCTGTACAACCTTGCCGCCCAGATCATGGGTGGGTTGGAACTCACCTTGGCCGAGGACTGACCTTTCAGGAGTTGACGCTTTTCCACAGCGACAGGCCCATCGGGTCTGTCGCTGTCCTTCTCGGTGATGCCATTTTCGCTCTCGAGGCAACCAGGACGCATAAACTTGCCAGTGACACTCGTTCGATCCATGACCCGTGCTGTGCTCACTGGGAGGAATCGTGAAGTTCATTCGCATGTCGTCAGGCGCCGTGTTTCCCGATCTGCGCGACGAGTTCGGTGACGGGACTGGCCAGAGTTTCCCGATCCCGTACCGCTGCGACCTCACGATGAAGGATTTCGAACCCGTCGCTCGGCAGCATCCCAACGGTGACCCTGCTGTGGCGTGGCGCATCACGGTTCCCGCGGCACCACCGTTTCGTTCCGAACCCATGGTGTACGAGATCGTGCCCCACGGTCCCCAACCGTCAGGCGTCGACGGCATGGGAACCTATCTTCCCTACGACGGTGCTGGCCGCATGATGGATCTCGACGAGCTCGAGGACGTCGAATACGGGTGCACCTGGCTGCCGTCGGTGTGCGAGGCTCTGGGGGAGCAGCGCCCGGAGATGACGTGGTGTACCTGCTACGTTGATGGTGACCAGATGAAATCGATCGACATCGACTCCTTGGTCCACAATGACGGGTTGCATCTGTTCGGCACGTGGTGCCGCATGATTTTCGCCTTGCGCGCCGATGAGTGCATCAGTAGCAGCACTCGGGCCATGTGGTTCGGTGACTCGGTCGACACAATGCTCAAACGTGAGGAAATCGGCGTGTCGTCCTTCGTCGACACCGGTATCTTCGTCGACTCCCGAACCACCGAGAACACCCTTCAGACATGGCTGGACTCCTATCTCGAGTCAACTCTTCTGGCTGGAATGTTTCGGGTGAAGGCACTGCGCAGACGTGCCACTCAGGGTGGGGAGGACACCGTCGAACTCGTCAAGGGAAAACGGGAGTTCGAACACGGTGCCATCGAATGTGCTCGGCACGGCGATGATCGCCTCACCGTCAACGAACATGCGTTCCCCACTGGCGCAGCCATACGGGAGTACTGGGACCAACCGCGTTATGACTACATGGATCTGGAGGTCAAGGCAGAGGACCACGGTGTCATCTCCGAGATGACCCACACCTGGTCGGCGCTGTCGGAGTCCGTGTGTCAGACCTACGAGTTCGGACCCGATGATGTGCCCCCGGAGTATCTGTGGGTCGGTGTCCCTCACGGCAATCTGGGGGATGGCATCATCGTTCCCGTCGGCTGGTGCGACCTCGATGTGTACGTCGACGACGACGGAGCATCCATCATGCTGCAGGTGTGCAGTCATCGTCTGGCACGTCAGGAGAGGAAGCTGCAGTACGCCTACAACGAGAGATACGGCCGGCTCCTCGACGACGACGTCCCCTTCGATCCCGAGGAGTGGGCCTTCACCCAGCAGATGGTGGAGTCCGACGTTGCCATACAGGTCCTTGAGGGGCTCAAGATATTGCAGGATCCGGAGTTTGCGGATCCGGACGACGAAGAATGATCACGATACGTCCAACGGACACCACACGGATGCTGTTGGCTCATGTGGATGGCCCCCTGGTGCTGTCTGGACACGTCGACCGAGATGAGGAGTAGTGCCGTGCCGATCACCAATGCCAACACCAATGATGTCTTGGACGACGTCGTCCCGGATGACGATGGGGCAGGCCCCTTCTGCAGCTGGAGCGAATCGGTGTGTGTCATGCCAGTCACTCATTACGTGACGGAGGCCGATGGCGGACAGCTGCTGTTCTGCGCCCGTCACTACCTGGCCCATCTGCTGCACCTCGACGAGGTGCACGTGCCAACCTGCAGCGGTTGGATGGCCGAACACATCATCGACTTCGGGGAGATCGGCAAGAGCCACCTCTTCATCTGACTCCTCATCGTCCGGACCGGTACCCGACCGTGCGTTTTCAGTATGCTCGCGGGCCAGGGCATGAGGTGCTCTGGTCACTCGCGGGCATCTCGTGTGCTCAGGCGGGGCGTACCGATTCGTAGATCGTCGTCACTGCCTGTGCCGAGGCGGCCAGGTGTTCCTGCTCCCAGTCGTTCAGGGTGATGTCCAGGTGCTGGTGGACGCCGTCGACCCCGATGATCGCCGGCAGTGACAAGGACACCTCGCCATGGAATCCGAGCACCCCGTCAGCCAGCGCGCTCACCGGGTGGATCGAGTGGTCGTCACGCAGAATGGCCTGGGCCAGGCTCACCGCGGCACGTGAGATTCCTGAGGACGTCCATCCCTTGCCGTGCAGGACGTCGAAGGCCGACTGCACGACCGCTTCACTCACCTGGTTGGGGTCCAACGGTCCGAAGCCAAGGGTTGCGGACGCCTCAGCCAGCGTCATGCCACCAATCATCGCGTGGGACAGGTAGGGGAATGCCGTGGCGCCGTGTTCCCCGAGCATGAATGCCTGCACCGAGTTCGGGCTCACATGGGCCAGATCGGCAATGTGACGGCGTAACCGGGCCGAGTCCAACGAGGTTCCGGTGCCCACGATGAGGTTCCTGGGGTAGTCGAACTCGGTGGCGGCGATGTGAACGTTGACGTCCAACGGATTCGTGATGAGGACGATGGGAGTGTCGTGGGTGTGGGCCGTGACGCCTGCCATCACCTCACGAATGACGGCTGCGTTCACCTCCGCGAGCTGATTGCGGGTGTCGTGCCCACCATTGTGATGCTCCGGCAGGATGGAGGGTCCGGCCGCCACGATGATGGCGTCGGCATCCTGGCAGGCGCTGTAGTCGGCGGCGGTGACGTCGGTCACGGCAGGGAGTACGCCGGTGGCCTGGTGATTGTCCAGAGCCTGACCGTCACGCACGTGCTCGTCGGCGTCGATGACGGAGATGCGCGAGAAGAATCCCAGGGAAGCAGCATTGGTGACGACGTCGGAACCGACATGGCCGATTCCTATGACGACGAGGTGTGGGGCGAGCGACATGTCGATCCTTTCGTGGATTGTCGCCCATCATGGCATGAGCCCGTCCTGATGGGGGAGATGGTCAGTGGATGGAAGATCTGCTGAGGTGATGCCGCCTCAATTTTGTACATCTGTCACTCATACGGTAATGTTCATTTTCGCGACCGGTTGACGGTCACGGTTCGGGCCTATAGCTCAGTTGGTTAGAGCGCCGCCCTGATAAGGCGGAGGTCACTGGTTCAAGTCCAGTTAGGCCCACCCAGAAACATGCTTCTGACTAGGGCAAACACCGATCACCGAAAAATCGGTAGATGATTTGTGGCGGATTCGGACGCTGTAGATCCATCTCTCGCGACACGAAACGACCCCGGAACACCCGTATGGGTATCCCGGGGCAAGTGACTTGAGACGAAAGTCAGGGAATCATGTGAGGTTGGTCAGCCCCGGATCATCCGTGCCGAACACGGCATGCACTTCCAGATTGTCCACGACATCACCAGTGCACCGATACGTCGCGCTGGATCCGGGCGTTGGTGACAGCTGCAAGGTTCCGTCTGTCGACGTGATGCCCAAGTGACAGCTCGGCCGGCCCCCAGACGAGGACCGGCCGAGTGCGTGTCGCGACGTCGTCAGTCGACGAGACCCTCGAAGAGCGGGGTCGACAGGTAACGCTCACCGGTGTCGGCGATGACGGTGACGATCGTCTTGCCGGCGAACTCCGGGCGAGCGGCCACCTGACCGGCAGCCTGCAGGGCACCACCGCCGGAGATGCCGGTGATGATTCCCTCCTCGGCTGCAGCACGACGGGCAAAGCCGATGGCGTCCTCACCGCTCACCAGCAGAATCTCGTCGACGACGGACTTGTCGAGGTTGTCCGGCACGAAGCCCGGCCCCCATCCCTGGATCTTGTGGGGGGCCTTCTCACCCTTGGTGATGACCGGAGACTCGGCAGGCTCGGCCCCGAACACCTTGACCTCGGCGTTCTTCTCCTTGAGGTACTTGCCAGCACCCGAGATGGTGCCGCCAGTGCCGATGCCGGCGACGATGGCGTCAACCGCGCCGTCGGTGTCGTTCCAGATCTCCTCGCCGGTGCGGTCGTGATGGATCGCCGGGTTGGCCGGGTTGTCGAACTGACTGGCCAGGATGGCGCCCGGGGTGTCCTTGACGATCTCGGCAGCCTTGGCATTGGCTCCCGGAACACCGTCGGCGCCCGGGGTGAGCACGAGCTCGGTGCCCAGCAGACGGATGATGGCGCGGCGCTCCTTGGACATCGTCTCGGGCATGGTGATGATGACCTTGTACCCGCGGGCTGCTCCGACGAGGGCCAGCCCGACTCCGGTGTTTCCAGAGGTCGCCTCAACGATGGTGCCGCCGGGCTTGAGGTCACCGGAGGCTTCCGCGGCGTCGATGATGGACTTGGCAATACGATCCTTGACGCTGGAAGCAGGATTGTAGAACTCCAGCTTGGCCAGGATGGTGGCCTTGGAGTCCGGGAACAGCTTGTTGATCTTCACGAGCGGGGTGTTGCCGATGAGCTCGGTGACGTCACCTGCGATCTTCGTCATGATGTTTTCCTTTCGAGGGGTGTTGGTCGGCCAACTGTGTCGGGTCGAGAAATGGTGATGAATCGTTGTGTGCTGTTCGTCATGCCTTTTCGACGGTTATCGTCCAGTCTGCGCTCCCCACCTTTCGGAAACTGGTGACCGGGTAACCGGCCTGTGCGGCCCACTCGGGGATGGATTCGGTGGCCTGAGTGCAGTCGAAGTTGATCGTCAGACGATCTCCGACCGGCAGCTCAGCCATGGCTTTCTGGGCTTCGATCAGCGGGAACGGGCACACCTGCCCACCGGTTTCCAGAACATGTGTGGTCATGACCCTCCTTCGGTGACGACGGCGGTTCGCAGCTCCGCGGCGGCGGGAGCACGGTGGGTGGCGTCAAGCACGAAAACCTTCGTGCCCAGGCCCACACCCAGGAACATGAAGAGGAAGGAAATCCATCCTTGGAAGCTGAACTGGGCAGTCTCGACCATGGCATTGCCGATGGTGCAGCCGCCGGCCCAGCTGGCCCCCACTCCCATTCCCAAGCCGCCGACAACTGATTTGACGACCTGGGTCGAGTCGGGAACCCGGACGCGGAACTCTCCAGATGCCGCCGCGGCAATGAAGGATCCGACGAGTATTCCGATGACCAGGAGTACTCCCCAGTCGATGTACGAGACGTCACCGGTCACGGCCCATTCGAGAAGATTTCCTGTTGGAGTGGTGATCCCCAAGCCAGCGTGCCGGCCAGTTGCCTCGCTCAGCGGGTAGGTGATGATCGCCATGACAGAGATGAGTGTTGCGGTGAGGAACGGGTGCCACGGTGCCTCGAAGAGCCAGTGCGCAAGGCCCGTCTTTTCCGGCGGAAGGGTGGCGACCTTTCGAGCCGGCTTGCGCAGCTGATGCCGCACCAGGACACCGACGACAAGGGCCAGGACGACGGTGGGTACCCACGCAGACACTCCCAACGCCGGGATGGTCGTCACCGGAACCGTGAAGGAGCGCACCGAGGCATTGACTCCTGACAGGGAGCCATGTTTCATGGCGGCGGCACCGATCGCGTAGAAGTTCAGGGCGATCCATGACCCGACGAGTCCTTCACCACTGCGGAACCATGTTCCGGTCGCGCAGCCACCGGCGAGCACGATCGAAACTCCGAAGAGCAGACCTCCGACGATCACCCCGAGCCACGGCAGCGAACCCCATGACAGGTGGATGAGGTCGAGCTGGGTGAGGGCGGTGACGCCGATTGCCTGGACAGCGATCACGAGCAGGAAAGCCGTGATCCATGTGCCACTGCGGGCAACCCATACGCTGCGGAAGGCATTGGTGACGCAGAAACGTCCACGCTGGAGGACGAAGCCGAAGGCGATTCCGACGGCAAGACCGGTGAGGATCATGGTGTGTTCCATTCGAACATTCTGGCATCATCCGAAAAGATGTGCGGCGATGCCGGAGGAGGGATGGGGACGATGGGTTCAACGAATACGTGAACCCCGAGCAGATCGTGCTGCAAGCACGTGCTCAGAAGTGGGTGCGAGGATCAGCGTGGATCAACAGCAACACTGACAGATGGAACACATCATGGTGGAGATCATGACGGGTCGACCGGCACGAAGGCTCCAGACACGGTGCGTGTTCACCATCTCGTCCCTCCATTGACATAACCATGACCAACGATGCGCACCACACGTCGGCAGCTGCGTGAAACTCACTGTGCAGCCTCGGCGCGATGCCCGTTGTGCTGAATTTATGCAAGCACGATTGATCCAAAATTTCAAGAATCGGTCCTCAGGTCTCACATCGAGAGATCGTCAGCGATGCGAAGAACACGCTGCTGGAGTCGACGGTGGTTCGCTCGGTGCCTGGTGTAACGACCAGGTTCCCCTGACCCCACGGGCGCCATTGGTCGTTGCCGTCCCATGGTCCGTCTCCGCCGCTCACCTCTGCCGACGAGGTGTGCCGTCCAGCCGGCGGACGCACCGATCACCCACTTCCCAATGTGTCACAGTTCGGTGAGACGGTGGGAAAGGGGACCTCATGATCAACCCGCATCAGGACATGTCACGTCAGAGCACTCCGCACTACGGTTCGGTGTCGGCCGACCCTCATGGTCGCGACAGGATCATCAACGTTGCCAACAATGAGAGTCCGTACCCACCGCTGCCGTCGGTGACGACGGTCATCAGCCAGGAGCTTGCGGGAATCAATCGGTACCCCCGTGTGTCCACGCTGGATCTGCGTACCGCCATCGCCGTACGTTGCGGGGTGGATGCCGACCAGATCTGTGTGGGTGCCGGATCCGTCGACGTGCTGGCCAATCTGGTCTGCGTGCTCGTGGATCCCGGTGCGGAGGTCGTCCTGCCGTGGCGATCCTTCGAGGCATTCCCCTCTGTCGTCGAGCGAGCACGTGCCACGGCCGTTCCCGTTCCGCTCACCGCGCAGCTCACCCATGACCTTCCGGCCATGGCAGCGGCAGTTACCGAGCATACACACATGGTTATGCTGTGCAGCCCCAACAATCCCACTGGTACCGTCTTGCACACCGATGAGGTCGTCGACTTCCTTGCGCGGATTCCCAGTGATGTCCACGTCGTTCTCGATGAGGCCTACACCCACTTCAACCAGGACACGAATGCGGTGCGTGGTCTCGATCTGCTCGCCGAGCATCCCAACGTCATCTGTCTGCACACCTTCTCCAAGGCCTATGGTCTCGCCGGTCTGCGCATCGGCTTCTCGGTGAGCTCCAGGGAGGTGGCTCACACGGTTCGGCAGTTCAGTCTGCCGTTCACGGTGACGAATCTTGCGGGACGAGCCGCCATGGCTTCCATGCTCGCCGAGGACGAGCTCGCAGCTCGAGTGGACCTCACCACCCGCGAGCGAGGCCGAGTGACTCGGGAGCTTGGCCATCAGGGGTGGCGAGTTGCAGCGTCCCAGGCGAATTTCATCTGGCTCGACACGGGCGGTGACACTGCACGAGTGGCCGAGCAGTTGCATGACTCAGCCATCATGACTCGGTGGTGGGAGGGCGAGGGGATCCGAGTGAGTCTGGGGACTCCCCGCGACAACGACACAGTGATCTCAGCTCTGGCAGAGATTCATGACAGGCTCTGACGAGCATTCCCTACTGGAAAGATGAATTTTTGGTATCCAAAAAATGAACAAATCACTGAATCGGTGTGAGTGCGCGAAAGCATGTCGCGATGTGACTTCTCGCTGCTCTCACCGATGTATGCTGCACTTTTCAAAACTTCCTTGAATACAACTTGGGGGGTGCCCTCAGCGGGCACCCCCCAACAAGATTCTTGAGCTAAGAGCTCATCTCCATGATGGAGAAATCACCTCAGGCACCAGTGCTTGGCAGAGCCAGCGGAGCGTGAGAGGTGGTGTTGGCAGCAACCAGCTTGCCGTTCGTCGTCTTCACAGCAACCTTGTGGGCGGGAGTGAGGGTGGCGGCGGCAGTGGCAATGGGAGTACTGGTGGGGCTCACGGTTGGGTCGGCGGTGGGCTCGTCGGTGGGGCTCACGGTTGGGTCAGCGGTGGGCTCGTCGGTGGGGCTCACGGTTGGGTCAGCCGTGGGTGTGGAGTCGCTGGGGAAGCAGACCTCCTTGACGGTCTTGTCGAGAGCCGGCTTCTGGTTCTTGAGGATGTCGACGATCTTGGTCGCGCTGTCCTTGATGTTGAGACCGTCGAGAACCTGACGAACGACGTCGTTGATGAGCTTGTGGCTGTTGAGGAGGAGGGCCGGCTTCGCGGCAATCTTCGCGGCCACCTCGGAGGCGATCTTCGGCGCAAGGGCCTTCGCGGTTGCCTCGTCAAGACCGGACTTGACGAGGTTCTTCACGATGAGCTTGTGGTTGATGTGGTGCAGCACCACATCTCCGACGACCTGGCTCGGCACGGCGGAGAGCAGAGCAGCTTCAACACCTGCCGTGGTCACGTGGACGCCCTTGGCCCTGAGGATCAGACCGATCTCGACGATGTCATTGGCGGCAAAAGGCCACGTGGCAGGGTTGGCAGAGTGACGGATGAGATCCTCGACCTGGCCCAGGATGAGCGCACTGCCCACCGCGCTGGCACCAAGATTCTTGAGGATGAGTGCTGCAAGAGCAGGTGCCTTGATGCCTGCCTTGGCGATGATGGCGGGGATCAGGGTGGCATTGATGCTCAGCTCGATGCCAGCAGCGACCTTGTGGACGGCAGCATCGCTCAGGAGGAGACCTTGTGCGCCGAGATCCTTGGCGATGATGGCGGAGAGGGCAGACTCCTTGATGACGATGCCCTTCTCGGTGAGGATTTCGGCAGCGATCTTCGGAGCCAGACGGGCGGCGTCCTTGGCACTGAGACCTGCGATGAGCAGCTGCTTCTTGATCTCGGTGGACAGCTTACCCTCATCCTTGAGCGCCTGGATGCAGTCAGGGCTGAGGTTGGGCTTGGGAAGGGTAGAGCTGGCTGCGGGAACGATCTCACGGTTGGGCTGAGCGGCGGAGGCTTGCGGAGCAGTGATTGCAATCGATCCGAACAAGGCGCCGGCGATCAGTGGGGCCGCTACGTGCTTAAAGGCCATAATGGTTCTCCTTCGGGGACGGCATCTGCTCAATTAGCAGTTACCTATGTCACTGTAGGTTTCTGATGCTTGACTACACAAATCGGGGGTGTACTAGATGCCATGAAAACAAGGGTTAAGAGCACTTAGGTATGATCAATTGTATAAAAGTCTCATCACATGTGCCCAACAAGGGACATCTTTCCGGAGCAGGATGCGCGTGTCTCATGATGTGTACTTCCGTGCTGCTCAGCGCAGTACTGCACTCGGGTGGGACAGCCCCAGCATGGGCGCATGGAGATTGGCGAGCCCTGGGAAAGGTACATTTGCCTGAGTCAAGGGGTCACCACACGGGAGAAGACAATGGGTACGGGACGTTGCGGACGCACCACTGTCTCCCTGCTCGCAGCGGTCCTTTGCCCTGCCATGCTGCTCAGCGGCTGTGGCCACGACCAGTCACCTACGCCCCCTCCCCCCAGCACCAGCTCGTCTGCAACCCCGCTCAGCAGTGTGCGAAACGCCCGATGGGCCGTCCCAGTGAGGACCTCCGGGACCTGGTTGGGCGCTTTCGGCGACTCCCGAGTGAGGATCGACGTCTTCCAGGCGGGGATGGCAACCTCTCCGCGGGCCTCGGTGATGGTCGATCCGCGTACCTCGGAGCCGATCATCAAGAAGGGTGACACGTTGGTGGGGCTGCGTTACGTCGTCACGAATGTCTCGGATGATCCCATTCGCTTGGGCCTGGGAACGGTGACCATGTCGACCCGGTATCCCGACTGGAGCTGGTCGCAGGACCTGCTTGCCATGCGGGACCAGAAACTCGAGGAGAAGCTGGGGTGTCCAGCCGTCCCGTTCACACGGCATCCTGGTCCGGCGCCCTATGTGCTCGCATCGGGGGAGTCCTTCATGATGGGGCATCTGGTGCCCTTCGAGTCTGCCGAAAAGCTGCAGATCAAGGGCAAGGTCACCGTGGTTGACGAGTCCGGGGCGCCTGATCCCGGCCTGGGGTGGACAGTCTCCGGCGATGTTCATCTGTCCTGAATTGTCCACAGGAGATGTCCACAGGGGTGTGGACAAGTGGCAGGAGTCAGTGGAAAACATGTGAGATCACTGTGACGATTATCACAGCTCAAAAACTTTTCCACAGATGTGAAAATGGCTCTGGGCAGGGGCGAACGGCCTTCCTAATCTCACAGCATGCCTGTTCTCACCCGACCACACCGACACACCACGGCCGATGATCCGGTCGTCCAGTCGACCGCGAATCGGCCCGTGTCACCTGCCGACGTGCGCATGACACGTGACCCACGTCCCGCCGACACACCTCCGAGCACTCCTGGTGCCCCCACTGCTGGACCCAGGCATGGCCGAGGCAGACGTTCACCGGTGCTCATCGCCGTGGGAGTGCTGTGCATGTGCCTTGGCGGACTGGGTGGAGCCTGGGCATGGCATCAGGCCAGCAACACGGAGTCCGTGCTCGTCATGACCCACTCGGTGCCGCGGGGCAAGCTCGTCACGGCCAATGACATCGGTGTGACACAGGCATCCGTGGGGGAGCAGGTCAAGAGGCTTCCGGCCGATGCCCGTGACCGTCTCGTCGGTCAGCACGCCGTGGTGGACCTTCCAGCCGGAAGTCTGGTCTCAGCGGATTCGGTGGGTGAGGCGCAGGTGCAACGGGGGACCTCACACGTCGGGCTCACTCTTGCACCTGGTCACGTACCGATCGAACCCATGCCAGCCGGAACCAAGGTGAGGGCCATCGAGGTCAGTGAGGAGCAGCCGGTCGGTGATCATCCCACCTCGGTGCCCGGAGTCGTCACCGTCGAGCCCAGATCGCTGGAGGCCAGCAACGACGTTCTCGTGGACCTCGCCGTGCCCTCGGAGAGCGCCGCCCGACTGGCGGACCTTTCCGCCCGGTCACGTGTGGCTCTCATCATCGAGGAGCAGTGATGGCGATCATCGTCCTGACCAGTGTGGGTGCCTCACCCGGCGTGACGACGACGGCTCTCGGGCTTGCCCTGCAATGGCCCCGGGAATGTCTGCTCGTCGATGCCGATCCACATCCGTGTCGCGCGGTCGAGTCGGGATACCTGGGCGGGCAGGTCGCCGTGGGTTCCGGACTGTCGCGCATGGCTGCCGTGCAGCGTAGCGGTGCCGACATGGCTTCCGTGTTGTGGCAACACGTCATTGCCCTGCCCAAGCCAGATGGTGGGGAGGGCCCGCGAACCAACTTCCTGCCCGGCTACTCACATCTGAGGCAGGCTCAGCTCATGGAGACGATGTGGCCCTCCATCGTCGATGCGTTGCGAGACCTCGACCAGGCCGAGATCGATGTCATCGTCGACGTGGGGCGGACGGGGACGGCCCGTCCGCCGCAGAGTCTCATGGCGGCAGCATCCGTCGTGGCCGTCGTCACCCGTAGCCAGTTGCGTTCCTTGGTGCCGCTGGCCCTGCACGGCGAGCTCATCGGCGAGATCAATGCCGAAGGTACGGCGCGTCGCGGACTGCTGGTCATCGGACCGGGACAACCCTATGGGCCACGGGAGATCACCAAACAGTTCCATCTGCCGGTGCTCGCCACCCTCGCCGACGATCCTCGAACTGCGGCGTGCCTGCTGGATGCACCGTCACCGCGACGGTGGCGACGCAGCAGCCTGGCGACGAGCCTCTCCCGCGTGGCACACATCCTCGCCGAGCAGGCGCGACAACACCGAGCCACGGCAGGACCTGCGCCACACTCCGTTGCCATTCAACAACCCAGCATGGTCCATCGACATGGCGAGCTGGAGGTCTGCTGATGCGAGGACCCACAGACGCCGCCGATCTGGCCGGGCTCATCGACACGGTGGCCCCAGCACAGCAGATGAATCCGCCTGTCACGGACCCATGCACTCCACCTGCGACGACGCCCGACACGTCGATGTCCACAACATTCACCACACCGGGAGTCGACTGGGCGGTGGTCGTCAAACTGCGTCGAGAAGCCTCCCGACGCATCACCTCGGCTCGCAACGACCATCGTCAACGCACTGGCCTCGAGCTCTCCGATGAGGACTCCCGAATGCTGGGCGGCGCCATCATCCGCAGCGTCGTCCACTCCTACGCCGACCGGCTGGCCGTCGACGGGAAGGCGCTGTGGACGACCACCGAGGAACTGGCCCACGTCAACGCCCTCACCGACGCGATATTCGGTTACGGGCGACTGCAGCCCCTCTTCGACATCGCCGAGGCCGAGAACATCGAGATCAGCGGATGCGAACCAGTGCACGTCCAGTACGGTGACGGGCACCGTGAGGAGCACCCGCCAGTGGCCGACAGCGACGAGGAACTCGTGGAGGCAATCCGATTCCTGGGTGAGTCGGCTGCACCGCCACGTCCCTTCGACGACGCCCACCCGACGATGACGGTGGCCCTGGGTGATCGCTACCGGCTTCACGCCATTGGATTTGGGCTGGCTCATCGTCCCTCGGTGGTCATCCGACACCACACCCTCACCGACGTCACCCTGGACGAGCTGGCCGACACCGGAATGATGCCGCACACCGTTGCCCGACTGCTGCGAGCTGCCGTGCTCGCACGCAAGTCGATCGTCATCTCCGGTGACCAGGGAGCCGGTAAGACGACCCTGCTGCGCGCGCTCATCGATGCCATTCCCCGTACCGAACGGTTCGGCACCCTGGAGACCGACTACGAATTGCTCACCCATCTCCAGCCCGGACGCAACATGGTTGCTCTGCAGGCCACCGTCGGCATGGGTGAAACGGTGGACGGACGACGGGTGGGTGAGTTCAGTGTTGCCGACCTCATTCCCGAGGCACTGCGACAGAATTTGTCACGGATCATCGTGGGTGAGGTGCGTGGCTCTGAGGCTGGAGCCATGTTCGAGGCCATGCAGGCCGGTGCCGGGACGATGAGCACCACCCACTCCCACTCGGCGTCGTCGACGATGGATCGGTTGGCCGCTCGGGTCGCCCAAGGTGGGGTGCTCACCACCGAGGAGGCATTTCGCCAGATTGCCCACAACATCACCTTCCTCATCCACGTCGTCCTCGTCGACGACACCTGGCGAGGCGGGGTGCGGCGAAGGGTGGTCTCGGAAATCCGTCAACTCACCGGCGCGATGGAATCGGGTAGACCCGTCACGCACCTGGTGTATCGCGCTGCCACCGGAACCAACCCGGTGGTGTTCCACCCCGAACCCGAGCTGCTTGACGAGCTGGTTCAGTTCGACCCGCGAGTGGGAGGGGTGCTGTGAACGGGATCATTGCGGCTCTGCTGGGTGTCATGGTCACCGGAGGGGGAGCGCTGCTCGTGTGGGGGCTACGCCCGATCCACATACAATCCACAAAGTTGTCCACAGGGTTGTGGACAACGGTGGAAAAGCGACTGGTCCACATCCCGCGACGGCTTCGTTGGCGCTTCATCGTAGGACTGGTCCTGGGGACAGCGATGGCGCTGCTGACCGGGTGGGTCGTGCTCGTGGCAGGCGTACCGATCCTCGTCGTCGCCCTTCCCGAACTCCTGGCCGACGAAACCGATCGCGACCTGCAGTTGCTCGCTGGGTTGGAACGGTGGGTGCGTCTGCTCAGTGGCTCCGCGTCCACCGGCAAGTCCGTCCTGGACGCCATCCGTACCACTCGGCATCAGGCGCCGGAGGTGCTGCACGATCCCTTGGAGGCTCTGGTCAATCGGTTGGACTCGCGGTGGAGTGCCCGAGACGCGTTCCAGGCCTTTGCCGACAACCTCGACAGTCCGGACGCGGACCAGATCGTCGCGGCACTCATCCTGGCAGCAGAGCTGGGTGGGACGGGAGCAACGACGACTCTGGTGTGTTTGGCGGAATCCATGCAGCAACGGCTTCGAGCCCATCGCGAGATTGCCACCGAGCGAGCCAAACCTCGCATCGTCGTGCGTCAGGTGAGCACGATCATCGGCATCATGCTCGTCCTCGCCGGATGCATGGGGCAGAGGTTCTTCCGTCCCTACTCCAGTTCACTCGGCCAGATACTGCTCGGGGTGTACGTACTCGCCTATCTGGGGTCGTTGTGGGTGCTGCATCGTCGCAGCAGGCCGAGAGCTCGTGAACGGATCCTCGTCTCCTCACACGCTCGTCGTTCGGAGGGGACGACGGCCTCGCAGACATTGCTTCCGCCGGTTCGCGGGGGTGGCCACTTGGAACTCGAGGTTCCCGCACTGGGTGGAGCCACTGGGGGTTGGGAGGCACGCGATGCCTGAGCCCATGACCATCTTGATCCTGTGTGGATCCGTGGTGCTGCTTGCTCCAGTACTCATCCTTGCCGGGACACGCCGAGTCCCACTCAAGCTCGGCGATGCCGTGGACGCCGTCGTGAATCCCGGGGCAGCAGAGGTCAGCCAGTCCGCGACTGCCAGCCACACCGGTCCCCTCGACAGGTGGATGTCGTGGTTGGCTGGACAACGTGTTGCAACAGTGCCGAGGAATGTGCACCGTACCTTGGCTCTGCAAGGCCGATCGCTGAACGATTTCACCGTCGAACGGTGCGTGTGGGCCGGTGGCGGGGTGCTGATCCCGGTCCTGGTGCAGGTTCTGCCCAGTCTGGGCATGGGGACGTGGACGATCCCCGTCCTCGCCAGCCTCGTCGCCGGTGTCACCGGCTGGTTCGTTCCGCTGCTGCGGCTGCGCTCGGCTCGCGTGCAGGTGCAGCAGGATGCCGTCGAGGCAATCCTCACCTTCGTCGATCTCGTCACTCTGGCACGGCTCGCCAACCAGTCGTCGACCAAGTCGTTGTGGATAGCCGGTGGCATCAGTGACCACTCGGTTCTGGTGCGTATTCGCTCGAGTCTGGAGCGCTCCCGACTGGAGCAGAAACCTCCCTGGTCCGGGCTGGAGGCGCTCGCTGGGGAGCTTGACCTGCCGCAACTTGCCGAACTCACCGAGGTGTTACGTCTGGATGACCAGGGCGCTTCCTTGGCACAGGTGCTGCGGGCCCGGGTCGCCGACATGCGTGACGCCCACCTCACTCGTGAGAAGGTCGCGGCCCAGCGAGTCAGCGAGTCCATGACGGTGTGGATGGTGGTGCCAGTCCTGGTCTTCGGGCTGGTGCTGCTCACCCCCGCGATGCTCACCCTGGCCGGAGTGGGCACATGAGAAGTTCCACCGCCCCTCCGGCCACCCCGATACCCCTCGTCAATCCCGGCGAGGTTCACAGGAATCCAACCATCACCACACCCATGAGGAGACATCATGAAACAGATTCACATCCTGCTCGGTTCCGCACTGCCCGTCCTCACCGGTCAGCCATCATCACGAGACGAACGGGGCCTGAGCCAGTCAACCGAGAACGCCGTCCTGCTGCTCGGAGCCGTGGCGATCGCCACCATCGTCGTCTCGGTCATCACTGGTTACGTGTCGAAGCACCTGCCCAAGTGAATCCGCTCCTGGTGACCTGGGCCACGTCGGCTCGTGCCTGGGTGGGCACGTCCCGAACGAACTCGCTGTGGACGGGTCTTTCCCGAGCACACCTGTTCCGGGCACGACCGGTACGGGAAACCCGGGTCACCAGGCGCGACGAGCGGGGTTTGTCGGAATCGGTGCAGTGGGTCCTGGTGTGGCCGGTGGTGATGATGGCGATTGCCGCTGCCATCCAGACAGTTCTGGTCCTCCAGGCCAGATCGGTGGCCATCGAGGCTGCCCGAGCCGCTGTACATGCCGATGCCATGTTGGGCTCGACTCCCTCCGACGCGCCCCGGGCTGCCAGCCAGGTCTGCGCCGGATCGGGGGTGTCCCAGCTGCACGTGCACACCGACCGTCACGCACGAATCGTCCGAGTCGACGTCAACGTGCAGGCTGCGAGGTTCTTCCCGGCGGGGCGGTTCACCACCGTGCGTGCCCATGCCGTGGCTCCCAAGGAGGGAACATGATTCGCATCGGAACGTCTCAGCAAAGTGCAACCGGGGTGAGCACTCGAATGATGACCGGCTCGTGGCAACACCTTCGTGTCCCGGGGAGTCGAGGACCACGTCACCGGCAGCGTGGCGCGGTCTCGGTGGAGGCTGTGCTTCTGCTGCCGCTGGTCATTCTCATCGTGTCCGCGGCGACCGCTTCCTGGCGAGTCTGGCAGGCTCGAGCCGACGTGCAGTCAGCCTCCCAGTCCGCGGCACGGACGGCGGCCATGGCCCATTCATCCGGCCAGGCTGTCACTGCGGGAACTGAGGCTGGATCCGCCGAACTGGCCGGAACACGATGCCGGGGAGCGTCACTGCGCATTGCCGCAGACACCTTCTCCAGACGGGTCGGTACTCGTGGCAGCGTCAGTGCCTCGGTGAGCTGCACCGTATCCCTGTCGGATCTTGGGCTGCCACTACCCGGATCCATCCACGTCAATGGGAGCGCACAGGCCCCCGTCGACAGTCACCGGGAGCGCACACCATGAAACGTCTCATCACATCGGTGGGCTCAACCCTTCTGCTCGCTGCTCTCGTCATCGGAAGCCCCACGGCCCTGCTGGCCTGGGGACGTCTGGATGGGTTGGCGCGGCTGAGCCCCTCAGCACTCATGGGTCCTGACGACGGCACCATCGTCCTGGGGCTGGTGACCGTCACTGGGTGGGCGGCATGGTTCGTCTTCACCCTGAGTGTCGTCATCGAGGCAGTCGCTCTGGCGACTCACAGTCGCGTGCATGTCACCCTGCCCGGACTCTCCCTGGTCCAGGGATTGGCTGCGGGACTTCTGGTGGCAAGTCTCGCCATCCTCGCACCGGCGGCACGCGGCAGTAGTCCCACACAGCAGAACACCACTGTCGCAGCGGTCGGCATCGCTCAGCAGACGCGAGGCGACTCGATGCTGCAGGAAGACGTCCCGGGGCGATCGGAGACGAGTGGGAGCATCAGTCAGGAGGTGCGGGGATCCCAGAATCGGCCGATGGAGTTCACGGATTACGACTCCGCACGAGCGTCGGGGCCTGCCCGAAAGATGACTGCAGAATCCACGCCTGGCTACGACATGTATCGAATCAGTGCCACGGACGACCTGTGGAGCCTCGCGGAGCGTGTCTACGGCGAGGGAACTGCTTGGCACCAGATTGCCAGAGCCAACCCAGGGATGGATGTGCAGCATCTGCCAGTGGGTGACCAGATCAAGCTGCCCCAAGCCGGCATGCACGGTCTCGGCACCCATAACCCAGCCACGCCGGGAGCCGACACACTCGACGCGGGTACCATATTCTCTGATTCCACGCCTCCCACGTCCGCGCCGGGTGCTCCCGCTGCTGGCACATGGAATCTTCCGAACACCGGTACGACCGTTGATCCTGCGCACGGGGCAGGAGACCTCTCCCGTACCGACTCTGCGGCGACCGGTGGTGCCACTGCGGAGGCTTCCTCCTCGAGCACTGACTCGGCAGCTGCGCCGTCATCCGACTCGTCCCTCTCCCATCCCTCGACGACGACGGTGGTGGTGCACAGGGGCGACACCTTGAGCAAACTTGCCCGGGAACATCTGGGAGATGCCGATGCCTGGCCACAGATCTGGCAGCTCAATCGTGATCTCGTCACCGATCCCGACGTCATCGATGTGGGATGGCAGATCACGGTGCCGAGCACCTCTGAGCATGCGTCCGGGCAGGATGACGGTACTGCACACCGAACGGCACAGCATGATGGTGGCAGGACGCACGAGGCGGCTGCCAGTCACACGACTGCTTCCGAAGGGGTTGAATCTGCCAGTCCGACACGGCCGAAGGCTTCCCACGGGCCCCATGACGAGATGGATTCCGCCACCACGGTACCTGGCACGCACACCTCCACACCATTGGTCCCGACTCCGGGGAGTACCGGTGGAATCCCTGCTGGCAGCGAGACGTCGTCGACTGGTGCCGGGACACGGATACCGCTGGTGCCGGATGTGCCTTCGTCGACCGGTTCTGCGGGTGCCCCGGAAGCCACGGCATCGTCTGCTGCAGAGGTCGGGGCATCACCTCGACCCACCGCAGGGGCGAGTGAAGATACGCCTGCTGCAGCTGCGTCACGTGCCGTGGGGTCGGATCCCACCGGTGGGTTGCCCCGGGACGGCGATGGTACTGGGGCGGATTCCGAGCTGCTCGTGCGAGCCCTGTCCGGGATGAGCCTGTTCCTGGCTGGTGGCATCTCGGGGGCACTGGTGAGCAGACGTCGGCAGCAACTCTTCAGTCGCAAGGTGGGTAGGAGGATTCCGGCCGTGCCCGAGGAACGGCAACGGACCAAGCAACTCCTGGATGCAGCCGGTGCCGTTGGGTCTGATGGGGCTGGGGCCACGGACGAGACGGCTGCAGACAGCTGCGCGTCGGCCGAGGCGAGAGGCCCAGTCGTCGTGCCCGGGGATCAGACCAGCATGTCCATCGACCCAACCAGTGAGGTCACCGATACCCCGGATGCGCCGTGGCGTGCCCGTACCACGGCGGCCAGCGAACTGATCCGGTCCATGACCGAGGGACTCGAGGAGCCTGACGACGCCACGGAGCCGAGACATGCGAGGGACGCACGAGACGGCAATGTCGATGATGATCCCGGTACCGAGGCGTTACAGCACGATGACATGGCGGAGCACGAGATTTCCGATGGGGAGGTGTCGTGCTCCTCCAATGAGGCACTGCCACGTCAGCTGTCCGGACAGACGGGTGATGAACTCACGGCGACGACCGTCGTGCTTGGCCAGCGACTTGACGGTACCCCGATGCTCATGGACCTTGCCGATTCCCCGGGCCTGGTGACGGTTGAAGGCCCTGATCGGCTCTGCCAGAGTCTGGTGGCGGCGATCGGCCTGTGCCTGGTGGCTTCGAGATGGAGCAGCGGGGTCGACGTGATCGTGGTGGGGGAGTCATTGCGCTGGCTCGCCCAGATCGGGATCGAGGACGTCCAGCCGATGACCACCGACGAGGTGAGCCGGGCACTGCAGTGGTGGACCTCCCGAGCCCACCCCCATTCGCATGACATGGCGGCGCCTGAGGTGGTGCGCGTCATCCTTACCGACGAGCCGATTGACGTTGACGACGTTGCGGCGGTCCGGGCTGCCGGCATGGTGCTCGTCCAACTTGGTTCGGCATCCGGTGGACTGGTCATTCACGTTGCGGAACGTGCAGGGCGGGAACGTCCGGGTGTTGCGGAACAAGCCCGACCAGGTGCCGGCCAGATCGTCGGGCAGATGGGACGAACCACCTTCGAGGTGCAGGGCGTCGATCGTCCCATGAGACGGGCCATAGTCGACTTGGTGGAGCTCACTGGTCAACAAGCAGATGAGCCAGCCCCGTGGTGGGACGGCGGGACGGCACACGGGTCTCCCGGACCGGATGGGCTCACCCCGGACAGTTCAGGCGAGGTTCTTGACAATGATGAAAGCGGCGGGGACCCGCCTCGGACCGCTCTTCTCCAGCCTTCTCACAGCATGGACGAGCCACCAGACCGAGAGCCTGCAAGGATACGACGACCTGAACCCATCACTGGCAAGGTACTTCTGGAGGACACGATGACGACCAATCCATCATCCAGTGCAGGGCCCAGCCCTGTGCTACGGCTGTTGGGCCCGGTCGATCTGGTAGGTGCCCGTGGTCAGATTCCCAGCAAGGCTCGACGCCAGTGCTTGGAGTACGCGGCGTGGATCCTGGCCCACCCCGGGGCCCGTTCCACCCAGATGTCCGACAGCTTGCTGGTTGCCGAAACCACCCGACGATCCAATCTGTCCCGGTTGCGACGGTGGTTGGGCAATGACGACTCTGGCGAGCCCTATCTGGCTGACGCCTATGACGGGCGTCTGCGGCTCTGTGACGAGATCACCACCGACTGGGAGCATCTCGAGGTCCTCATCACCGCTGGAGTGGCCCGTGCCACCGATGCGGCACTTGCCGGAGCCCTGGACCTGGTGCGCGGTGCACCACTTGCCGATGCCGCCCCTGGGCAGTGGTTGTGGGCTGAGGAATGGCGGCTGGAGATGGTGCAGACCATCCGCGACATCGGGGCCGAGCTGGCTCGGCGTCGGATGGCCGAAGGTGATCTCGACGGAGCCCGACGCGCCGTGAATCGAGCGTTGAGTGCGTGCCCCCAGGATGAGGTGCTGCTCACCACACAGATCCGTATCGCTCACCTGGCTGATGATCGTTGTGAGACGGAACGTCTGGTGTACCTGTTGGCGCGCCAGGCGCGCCGCATCGGCGTCGACCTGTCGGACGAGACCGTCACCGTGCTTCAGGAGGTGATGGAGGGACGACCACGTACCCGAGTGGTGTGAGGCGGTGAGCCAATGCCACGTCGGGGTCGGCCCCGCAGCTGGAGGCGTTCGACACGACGTCGTGGGGTCAGCACGACGTCGGGCATTGTCAGTCCTTCACACCTTCACATGTGCAGGGTTGGCGGCCGTCGCTGACGGGTCCGGTCCTACGTGTTCCTGCATGTGTGCATGGTTTGCACCGGTGTCAGCTCACTCTTGAGCGGATCTGGCTCGGGCATCGGCATTGTCGGGCATTGGCATCGTTGGGCCATTGGCCGAGCCACGGTTGACATGGCGGGGGCAGGGTCATCCCTCGGGCAGGGTCTTCTGGATGGCCAGTGGTTCCCCACCCAGGGCAGTGCCCCGATTGAACTCCGTATCGCCGTACCGATGGGTGCGCAGCAGGAAGCCGATCCCCAGCAGCAGGTACGCCCCACCCAGACCCAGGAGGTGCGGGGTGGACATGCCCTCATCGGGGATGAGAGCTGCTGCCAGCGCGGATCCGCCGACGAAGGCTGCGTTGTAGACCATGTCGTAGACGATGAAGACACGCCCCTTGAAGGCGTCGGCGACGTGGGCCTGACAGATGGTGTCGGTGCCCGCCTTGACCGACTGGGCGAACACACCGATGAAGAACGACGCGATGAGCAGGGCGAATCGATTGATGATCGCCCCGGGGAACACCTGCACCACGGCGGTGGCGACCATGAGACTGGTCAGGGCCCGCCGCATACCGATGCCGTGCACCAAGGGGGGCATGAATGCCGCCGACAGCACGATCCCCGTTCCCATGACGACGCCCCACACCATCATGTCGCCCATCGCCCCGTTGATGTCGGTCTGGGCGTGCAGCAGATTACGGTAGCCGAGGATCATTGCCACCGAGTACACCCCGAACAGCACCCGCTGGACGCCGATGAACGTCAACCCAGTACGTACCGTGGGCAGCTTGGCGCAGTGACGGAACCCCTCCAGGGCCGAGCGCAACACGTCGGAGGCACGCTCGCTGCGATCGATGCGGGTCGGTCCGAGCTCCCAACGGTCGAATCGCATGCCCAGACCCACCGAGAATGCGAAGAGCGTCGCCGAGATGACGAAGATGATGGTGTCGGCATGATGCACCGGCATGTGTCGGCCGGCGATCAGGCGCACGGCAGTCGCGATGACGGCACCCAGCATGAGCCCCAGCGGCCCGATGATCGGCATGATCGACGAGGCCGTCAGATATTCGCGCTTGTCAATGGTGTGTTCCAGCCCGGCAGTGAGTGCCGTGAGCAGGAAACGGTTCATGCTCATCGCCACCAGCAGCAGGATGAGCAGGGCGATGTGGGAGGCCTTGTCGCGTGCGCCGTTCCACACCAGTACGCCCAGCATCAGGGCGATGAGGCAACGCAGACCGTCCGTTCCCACGAGGATGCGTTGCCGTGACCATCGATCCAGCACCAAGGAGACGAATGGGCCGAGCAGACAGAAGGGCAGCAGCGTGATGGCAAGCACCATGGCAATGGACCACGCGTCCGGCTGCTGCTCCGGCGACAACAGGACGTAGGAGGCCATGCCCACCTGTAGGGTGCCGTCCGCAGCCTGGGTGAAGATGCGTACCCCAAGGATCCTGCGGAACCTGGGGTGACGCCACAGGCGCTTGAGGTTCTGCCAGAACACGAACTCTCCTTCGTCGACACATGTCGGCTGAGACGATTCTACGCGTGCCAGAAAAGTATGGGATGTGCGACCACGAGGGTGTCACGAGGCTGCCGAGAACCCATGGCTGCGGGCCTCCTGGTGCCTCCGCCGGAAGACCAAGAAGTCGCGAGCAGGAAATCCGATCATGGCACTGCGCGACATGAGCCCGCCGGGCAGACGTTCCGACGTCTGTGATGTGCGCGGATCCCATGACGTGACGACGCTGGTCGAGCAGCCGGAGCAACGGAGTGACGCGCCGTGTTGTGTCACCGAACCGCCACGGTGCGGCAGGATGAAACCTGCTGTCAACACATGCGGCGGTACGTGATCCACATTCAGAATCGGATGGTGCAAGCCGGGGGGATGACGTCGCCCCGTGTCGGATCCACCTACGATATTGGACAGTAGGGTCACCAGTACCGCGCCGACAGGCGACGACCAGGCAACGACGATATGGAGGACATGGCGATGAAGTCGGATCTGCAGATCGCCCGGGAGGCTCGCCTCGAGCCCATTGAGCACGTTGCGAACCGGGCCTCGATCCCGGAGAGCTACCTCGAGCATTACGGCCGCGACGTCGCCAAGGTGTCCCTGGACATCGAGCAGGCCCACGAGGGACGCCCCCGTGCCAAGTACGTCGTCGTCACCGCCGTGACCCCCACCCCACTGGGCGAGGGCAAGACGACGACGGCAGTCGGACTGGCCCAGGGACTCGAGAAGATCGGTCGGAAGACGATGCTCGCCCTGCGTCAACCCTCGATGGGACCGACCTTCGGCATCAAGGGCGGCGCTGCCGGGGCCGGATACTCCCAGGTGCTCCCCATGGAGAAGCTCAACCTGCACCTCACAGGCGACTTCCACGCCATCACCGCCGCCCACAACCTCCTGGCGGCAATGATCGACAATCACCTGCACCAGGGCAACGCCCTCGACATCGAACCACACTCCATCTCGTGGCGTCGCGTGGTCGACGTCAACGACCGGGCCCTGCGCAACACCATCGTCGGTCTGGGATCCAGGATCGACGGTGTGCCCCGGCAAACCGGATTCGACATCACCGCAGCCAGCGAGGTCGGCGTCATCCTGTCCCTGGCCACCTCGCTGGCCGACCTACGAGCCCGGCTGGGGCGCATCGTCGTCGCCTACACCCGCAGCGGTGAGTCGGTGAGTGCCGAGGACCTCCATGCGGCAGGTGCCATGACCGTCATCATGAAGGACGCCATCAAACCCAACCTGCTGCAGACCACCGAGAACACCCCGGTGCTCGTCCACGCCGGACCATTCGGCAACATCGCCACCGGAAACTCCTCGGTCATCGCCGACCGGGTGGGCAGCAGGTGCGGTGACTTCCTGCTCACCGAGGCCGGATTCGGTGCCGACATGGGGGCCGAGCGGTTCTTCAACATCAAGTGCCGCACCTCTGGTCTGCACCCCGACGCCGCCGTCCTGGTGGTGACGGTTCGCGCCCTCAAGACACACTCGGGGCGCTACAAGATCGTCGCCGGGAAACCACTACCCCCCGACATGCTCGCCGACAACCCCGAGGACGTACTCGCCGGTGCCGACAACCTACGCAAGCACATCGAGATCGTCCGCACCTTCGGGGTGTCGCCGATCGTGGCACTCAACGTCTTCCCCGACGACCATGACGACGAGATCGAAGCGGTGCGTCGTGTCGCCGAGCAGGAAGGTGCTCACTTCGCCGCCTCCACCCACGTCGTTGACGGAGGCAACGGAGCCATGGAGCTGGCCCGCGCCGTCGTCGACGCCTGTGACCAGCCCACCGATTTTCGTTACACCTATGATCTGGCCGACAGTCTGGAGACCAAGATCGAGAAGATTGCCACCGAGGTCTACGGGGCCGACGGCATCGACATCTCGCCGCAGGCCGCCAAGGACCTCGCCCACTTCGAGGAGCTGGGCTACGGCCGACTGCCCGTCGTCATGGCCAAGACCCACCTGTCGCTGTCCCACGACCCCCAGCTCAAGGGCCGCCCCACCGGTTGGCGTCTGCCGGTGCGTGAGGTGCGCGCTGCCGTGGGCGCCGGATACGTCTACGCGATCTGCGGCAACATGCGCACCATGCCCGGCCTGGGAGCCCATCCGGCTGCCGAACGCATCGACATCGACGACAACGGTCAGGTCGTCGGCCTCTTCTGAGCACCCACACCCCAGCCGGCCACGCCGACGGCTGCAGCGACGAACAACCACGGAACCATCCGGTACTTGATGCCCAGCGGCTTGTCCAGGGCAACGATGTCGTCGTCAACGTCATGCCCCTGCCGGTCGATGACCAGGTTGACGCGGTCACCCTGGGAGAGCTGACCGTTCGACAGCGGCGGGGACAGGAGGATCCCGTCGTGCCCCTCATCGTGGTACGTGATGGCAGCCACAGTGCAGGCACGTCGCCTGGTCCGCTGCCAGGGATCCTCACACAGCCGGGAAGCGGTGCTGGTCTGGGTGACGACTCCGGTGATGTGATCGCCGGTGGCAAGGAATGTCTGGTTGCGGTCAGCCAGAACGAACAGCAGACCGGCCATGGCAAGGAGGAACACCGTTGCCGCTGCGGTGAGGATCTTCCAGACGTGGGTCACGACTGCCAGTGTAGAGGTTGCTCCCGAACCAGGTGACGTCCTGAACGCCATGCAGGTGTGGTCAATGCCGAACTGGCAAGGGGCACTGTCATGATTCCCAGGTCATGTGTCCCCACCGAATCGTGGGCATCGCCGAACTCATCGCAGGGGTGTGGACGAGGTGTCTGCTCGATCCTCGTGCTGCCGGGTACGCGTTGTTCGTCTCGATCGGATTCCGGTCCGAGTTCATCTCGATCTGACCTCGGTCCGAGGGGGAGGTGGACACGGCACCTGGCCCGACCCCTTTTCGGGGCCGGGCCAGTCATGCATCGAGCTGTTCTGGTGTGGGTGACACCACCACGGTCATCGTCAGGTGGTGCGGGCCGTCATCACGGTGGCAGCGGCGTCACCCACCATTCAGCTCAGCAGACTCACTCCTCGGCAAGCGCCTCGGTCGGTGCCGTCCGGGCGGCATGGCTGCCCGGCAATATCGATGCCAACGCAGCGGCCGCCATGCAGATGAGGATGAGCCCGATCGTCCACGGCCAGTCGACGCCGAAGTGTATCTGCACATTGGTGTCGGCAGTCCGGAAGATCGACGAGATCCCCAACCAGGCGAAGTATCCACCGGCGACCACTCCGACGAACACCCCGACGAAGCTGGTCTGCAGGGCCTCGTGGAGCAGCATGAGACGCAGACTGCGCTTCTGCATGCCCATGGCCCGCAGCAACGCCGACTCGCGGCGTCGCTCCAGCACCGACAGGCCCAGGGTGTTGGCCACACCCACCAGGGCGATGAGCACTGCCACGCCCAGCAGGGCCGTGATGATCATGAGGATGACGTCCAGGATCTTGTCGAGCATGCCGGCTGCCGGGAAACCGCCGCTGACGCTGACGCCCGAGGTGGACATCAGGGGCGTGAGCCGCTCCATGACCGAGGTCATGTTGGTGCGGTCCTGCATCTTCATCCACACCGCGCTCACCTGATGGTTGTCGGAGAGTCGGTCGAGGGCGGCCGTGGTGGTCAGGGCCTCGCTGAAATCGAGGACACCAGAGACCTTCACGACGGAGAGTTCGACCGTCCCCTTCGATCCTGTGACCTTGATCTTCTCGCCCGTCCTGAACGGCAGGCTGTCGTTGACCACGATGGTGTCGTCATTCAGCTTCTCGGAGACGACGTCGCTGATCTGCGACATCTTGTCCTTCTCGGCACCGTAGACGACCACGGAGTTCTGGTAAGAATCCTTGCCCTTGTCGCCGAGATCGGCCAGTGTGCTCTCAAGCTGCAGCTGTGAGGCGACGTTGGGCAGGTCGTCGATCGTGCCCAGCACGGTCTTGGGCAACGCCGGAGCCTCTGGGTGCTGCCCAGCCTTTCCGTTCGACGTCCCAGCGGTGGCATCAGGTGTAGACGACCCAGACTCAGCGTCTGCAGTACTCTGCTCCCCGTCCGGGGCGGGCTCATCGTCCATGGGAGGCAGCGTCGAGATCTGCATGTCGACGGGGAAGTGCTCCTCGATCATCCGATCACCGGTGGAACGCATGGTCGCGGTACCGATCTGCAAGGTCATCGACAGACCAACCGCCAGCATGAGAGCCACGGCCGTCAGCGAGGTACGGCTCGGGTTGCGCACCGCATTGGAGGTCGACAGTCGCGCCGTCGGTCCGAACGGGCGGATGACCAGTCCGAAGAGCTTGATGAGACTGGGCACGTACAGCGGGGCCGCCGCGAGCACCGCGATCGACAGGAGGATCGCCGAGCCGATGGCCACCGGGATGGATGCCAGATTGTCGACGTGGAAGGTGAGCACCGACAGCCCGACGCCGATCAGGAACAGCAGTGAGCACACGATGATGCGTGCGATCGAGGCCTTCCTACGCTCCTCCACGGTGGGAACCGGGCGCAGTGCCTCCAACGGAGCCACCCGAGTGGCCCGGATGGCGGGCAGGAAGGCAGCCAGGATCGTGATGAGCACGCCGATGAGGAACTCACCGACGAGCTCACCCACCGGCCAGCTCAGACCGAACCACAGAGCACCGGTGCGGGCGGCAGCGATGAGGGAGAACACGATACCCAGCACGATGCCCAGCAGGGAGCCGAGCACGCCGAGCACGATGGCCTCCCCGAGGACCATGCGGCGCACGTACCCCCCGGAGGCGCCCACGGCGCGCATGAGGCCGATCTGACGGCGGCGCTGCGCCAGCAGGATGCCGAAGGTGGTGCTGATGATGATGACCCCCACCAACAATGCGATGGCACCGAAGATCATGAGGCCGTACTTGGTGACGTCGAAGCTGCCGATGAGATCCTTGATCGACGCGTCCTGGAACTGTTTGGCGGTCTGCGCCGTGACGGGCTCGTCGGTGTCGAATTTCTGCACGCCCGTGACGTTCTTGACGATTGCCTTGTTGACGGCAGTGGTGTCGGACCCCGGTTTGACGTGCACCAGCCAGGTGCTGTCGCCGTCGTCGCCCGATTTTCCTGGCCCACCGACGTAGAAGGTCTCGTTGAGCAGGGCCTTGGGCTCATCGGCGATGCCGACCAAGGTGGCGTCCTGATCGTTGAACTTGAAGGTGTCGCCCACCTTGAGGTCGAGTTTCTTGGCGCCGTCCTTGGAGGCGACGACCTGGTTGGGCTTCTCGGGCCACTTTCCCTCGGTGAGCTTCGACCACCGGAATCCCTCGGACGGGGTGCTGTAGCTGGTGCCCATGACGTCCGAGCCGTTGTGGCTGGCCATGCCCGAGCTGCTGTACAGCAGCTCGACGTCCTTGACGCCGTCGGTGTCCTCGATGGCCTTGGTGACCTTGTCGGGCTTCTCGATGGCCTTGGTGACCGTGACGACCGAGTCGGCCCTCGTACTGTAGATGGCCTGACGCTTGCCCTCGGCGGTGCCCTGGGTGCGCAGGAAGATGGAGATCGTTGACAGGAAGCCGATCGAGATGGCGATGGCGACGATGGTGGCCACCACCCTGCCGGGGTGGTAGCGCACTTCCTTGAGAGCTTGGCTGATCATCACGCCTCCAGACTGGCCAGGGCCGTGCTGATGGTTTCGGCTTGCGGGGACTCGAAGTCATCGACGATACGGCCGTCGAAGAGCATGAGCGCCCGGTCGGCGTAGGACGCGGCGCGCGGGTCGTGGGTGACCATGATGATCGTCTGGCCGCGGTCGTCGACGCTGTGGCGCATGTACTCCAACAGACGGGTGCCGGCCTTGGAGTCCAGGGCACCAGTCGGCTCGTCGGCGAAGACCACCGAGGGACGGGTCACCATGGCGCGGGCGCAGGCCACGCGTTGCTGCTGACCACCCGAGAGCTCCGAGGGACGGTGCCCCAGTCGGTTGGCGATGCCCAGCTCATCCACGATCTGGTCGAAGAGTTCCTTGTCGGGCTTCCTGCCGGCAAGCTCCAAGGGAAGCAGGATGTTCTGCTTGGCGGTGAGCATCGGCAACAGGTTGAACGACTGGAAGATGAACCCGACCTCCTCACGACGCAGTCTGGTGAGCTGCTTGTCGGGCATGGTGTTGAGCTCGTGACCATTGAGGAAGGCACGTCCGGAGGTGATGGTGTCCAGGCCCGCCAAGCAGTGCATGAGGGTGGACTTGCCCGATCCGGACGGGCCCATGATCGCGGTGAAGGTGCCGCGGGCGAAACGCACGTCGACCTGGTCCAGTGCGATGACACGGGTCTCGTCGGATCCGTACACCTTGCTGAGCCGCAGGCCGGCGGCAGCGTCGGGGGCGATCGTCGAGGAGCCAGCTGCCGGATCTGCAGGGCTGACTGCGTAACGCGGTGGTGTGGTCATGATGGCCTTTCGTCGGGAAGAGGCGTCTTTCGCCGTCATGGCACACACGGTATGCAACGTTCCGGGTGGCCAACATCCTTCCGTGGGATGAAAAATGGCTCCGGCCGGGGAAGGTGTGGGGTGGCCGAGGCCGATACCGGTGGATGAGCACCAGGGGATGCCGCCGGCTTGGCACGAGCCGGTCCCCCGAGACGGGGCAGACTGGGCGTGGGCAGCTTGGGCGTGGATCGCGCCGCGACTCAGGGCGACGTGGAGTTCTGACCCTCGGTTTCGCTGAATCCTGCGCAAACTAACCCTGCGCAGGGGCGCGTGCGCCGCGGGCCGCGTTGACTGCGAGGCCCCTTGACCACGGGGCAGCGTTGGTCACAGGGGTGTGCAAACGGGGCTGGTATGGGGAGCCATCCCCACACGCTCAGCGCACCAGGCCGACCTCGTGGGCGAGCAGCACCAGACCCACCCGGTCGCGGCAGTCCAGTTTGCTCAGCAGACGTCCGATGTGGGTCTTGACGGTGCCCTCGGCCATGTAGAGGGTCTGGGCGATCTCGGCGTTGGTGGCACCCTTGGCGATCTCCACCAGCACCTCGCGCTCCCGATCGGTGAGTGAGGCGAGTCGTTCGTCGGCGGCATGGGGATCGGCGGGCAGGGTGGGCACGACGTGGTCGAGCAGACGCTTGGTGGCGGATGGTGCCACGACCGCCTCCCCGTCCGCCACGGAACGAATGGCCGAGAGCAGCTCGGCGGGGCGGGCGTCCTTGAGGAGGAACCCGGAGGCGCCGGCCTTGAGGGCAGCGTAGACGTACTCGTCCAGGTCGAAGGTGGTGAGGATCATCACCCTGGTGGGCAGGCTGGACGCGGCAATCCTGCGGGTGGTCTCCACCCCGTCCATCACCGGCATGCGGATGTCCATGAGGGCGACGTCCACCTCGATGGTGCGCAGTTTCTCCAACGCCTCGGCGCCGTTCGACGCCTCACCGACAACCGCCATGTCATCCTCGGAATCGATGAGCATGTGGAATCCCGAGCGGACCAGGGACTGGTCGTCGACCAGGAGGACGCGGATGGGTTCGGCCATGGTGATTCCTCCCGGTGACTTCGTGGTTGGCGCCAGTGTATCCGCCTGGGTCACGATCTGGTGTGGTTCGTTGTGTCATGGGCTCCATCGTGGTGCCCATCCATCACCTCTGACACCGGCGCTCGTGCGTGACGGCAGCCCAATGGGCCTGGCTGCAATGGCCGACATGGGGAACCCGAACCCAGCAGTCCCCCGGTCGTCGCCGGGTGGCGGGCACCCTCAGGACGGGCTCGCAGGGGGCGTGTCGTGCAGGAACTTGTCAATCTCTGGATTCGCCGGATCGTACTGGTCGCCGCACCAGGTCTCGGCGAATTGTTCCAGCCGCTGATCGGTCGAGTGAAGGAGGAGGAACATCGTTGCGCCGTCGGCAATCATGCCGAGGAGGACGAATGCGCGGGGCAGGTGCAGCAGGAACGCAAGGATGAACAGGATGAGCGCAGGCCACGTCGTCCCAAGCCACGCGATGGACATCTTCCTGGCGACGGCATTCCTCATCTCGTCGGCGTCAACCTTGCCGGTCAGCTTGGTGGGAAACGGACGCAGTACCAAGCCAAGGACCAACGTCACGAGCCAGGATGCGGCAGGGATGCCCAAGGACGTGCCCAGCGGCGCCTGGGAGGACGGAAGGATTGCCCACGCCACCAGTCCGAAAAGCCCCAGCGACACAGCCATGACGAGGACCACGCGGTCCAGATACCACACGGAGCTACGAGTCGACACAGATTGATGGTACTTCATGCCCCGATCGTCCGAGCATCCACTGCACGTGATGCCGTGGTGGTACTCGATCTGGGGTGTCCGCGTGAGGTTGGGAAAGTCCTGTCTCACCGCAACCGTGAGTCCGTCACGACCGGCAAGCTCACCGCGACGCAGAAACCACCCTCCTCACGTGGTCCCACGGTGAGCGCACCACCCATCGATGAGACGCGCTCCCGCATGCCCTGCAGGCCGTGTCCCATCCCGTCCCCCTTGACCGCGTCGCCATAGCCGTCGTCGTCGATGCGCAGGGTGATCAGGCGCGGGCCGTAGTCGACGTCCACCGTCGCATGGGCGGTGGGGCCGGCGTGTTTGAGAACATTGGTGAGGGCCTCCTGCACCACCCGGAAGGCCGTCAGACCGATCGTCTGGGACACCTCGGGGCGTTGCCCGTGCACCTGCAGCTGCACGCGTGGTCCGGACTTCGCCACCAGCTCCGGGATGTCGGCCAGGCCGGGGGAAGGAGCGTAGTCGGCCTTGGCATCCGGGTCCTGACGCAGCACGCCGACGATGCGACGCATCTCGACCAGGGCGTCGCGCCCGGTGTCGGCGATGGTGTCGAGCACGTCGATGGCCGCCTCGGGCTTCTTCGTGGCCAGGGCCTTGCCGCCCTCGGCCTGCACGATCATCACCGACAGGGAATGGGCGACGATGTCGTGCAGTTCCCGGGCGATGTCGTTGCGGGTGCGTTCCTCGGCCATGCGAGCTGCCTGCTCACGCTCGGCGAGGATCGCCCGGAACCGCTGGGCCTTGGCGATGCGTTGCTGGGACTCGATGAGCGCCGCCTCACGCAGTCGTCTGCCCACCGCATAGGGGGTGACGACCAGGCCGAGACACACCGTCGTGGCGAGGAACCACATGACCCACGGGGTGCCGGAGGAGTCGTAGTCGGCAGCCAGAGTGTCCCGCCAGCGCAACGGCCCCAGAATGGCACCGATCGTGCCGAGCCACAGGATGATGCGTGACTGACGCCCTGCCGTCCACCGACCCACGGCGTACGAGGCGATCGGCACGGCAATGATCGACAGCACCGGGAACGGGACGAAGATGAGCTGGATGAGTCCGCCAACCAGCAGCATGGCCATGAGCGCCCCCGGATGATCCCGACGCAGCAACAGGCTGAACACCATGATGATCGACGAGACGAGGGCGGCGACATATTCGGGGATCGGTGCCTGGATGCTTGCAGCCAGGTACGGCACGATGGTGAGGGTCGTCAACACAGTGATGAGGGTCATGTCGACCCACAGGGTCCGCTCCGGGTCGGTGGGGCGCCCGTCGTCGACGGTGGGGTTGAGCACCTCCTCCATCCCGGGGATCGACAACTGCTCCTCGGAGGATCGGTTCGCCCCGAGGCGCCCCAACCGGGCACGTACCGAGGACGTGGCTCGTCCGGAGGATCCCTTGGCCGGCGACTCCTGCTGGTCGGTTCTGCCCTGCTCCCGGGGAGCGCTGGGCTGGCCGGGCGGGCGGGAGTGCGACTCCTGGGGGCGCGTGGCAGCCTCGTCGCTGCTGGGGGAGGATCCGGTGAGGTCGGCAGGGTCAGCAGAACCGCTCGCCTGGTCGATCCGGTTGGTTGCCATGGCTTCCAGTTTATGTGGCCCCTGGAAGGTGGCAGGTCGTCGTGCCGGGACGGCTCGGCCGGCTGGGTGGTCTGCTCTGCACACCCCAAGACGGGTGCCTTGGGCGGGTGCCCCGGATTCTGAGGGTCGGTGAGACGGCCGCAGCCTCTCCGGGCAACCCGTACTCCTGCACGGTCAAGGCCCTTCGGCCACATGATGGGGCCCTCGTAGGTGTGGTGGTCGCGGGCGTGGGGATTCACGGCCACCGATGTACATGGCCCTGCATCGCACCGCATAACATGGTGTCCAGCACCAGCAATTCGGAGGACTCATGCGGATTCTCATCACCGGCGGAGCCGGCTACATCGGGTCGACGGTGGCCTCGGCCTGTGAGGAAGCGGGCCACGAGGTCGTCATTCTGGACGACTTGTCGGCGGGAAGACGCGAATTCGTCAAGGACCGCACCTTCTACGAGGGCGACATCGCCGACCAGCCCTTGCTCGATCGCGTCTTCACCGAGCAGGGCATCGACGCCGTCGTGCACTGCGCGGCCAAGATCATCGTCCCGGAGTCGGTCGCCGACCCGCTGGGCTACTACGAGAACAACGTCGGCAAGACGGTCGCCCTGCTCAAGGGCATGGAGCGCAACGGTGTGCATCGCGTCCTGTTCTCCTCCTCGGCGTCGATCTACGCCACCGACGACGAGTTCAAGGTGACCGAGGACTCCGCGCTGGACCCCGGCAGCCCGTACGCCACCACCAAGTTCATGGTGGAGCACATCCTGCGTGACGCCGCCCACGCCTCCGACCTCAAGGCACTCAGCCTGCGGTACTTCAACCCGATCGGCTCGGATCCCAAGCTACGTACCGGCCAGCAGATCGAACACCCCACCCACGTGCTCGGCAAGATGATCGACGCCTGGATGGAGGACTCCACCTTCACCGTCACGGGTGTCGAGTGGCCCACCCGAGACGGCTCCGGCATCCGCGACTTCATCCACGTCTGGGACCTGGCCCAGGCCCACGTCGCCGCCTTGGAGCACCTTGACGAGGTGACCGTCGACGAGCCCTACCAGGTGTTCAACATCGGCACCGGGAACGGCGTGACCGTCAAGGAGCTCGTCAAGGCCTTCGAGGAAGGTACTGGCAAGGCTCTCAATGTCGTCTACGGCCCACCACGCCCCGGAGATGTCGCCGGTGCCTACACCGTCTCACACCGTGCCAAGGACCTGCTCGGTTGGAGCGCGGAGTTGACCCCGGCCGACGGCATCCGTGACGCCATCGCCTGGCTGCCCCGTCGCAAGGAGATCTTGGGGTACTGATCTTCCGAATCCCCGACCTGTCACTGGCCTCGCACTCGTGCGGGGCCAGTGGTGTTTTCCCGGCCCGTGGTCCCAGGGCGGCCAGGCTCTTGTCGGTGCGGCTCAGCACCGCCGTGCACAGCTCGTCCTTTGGAATGACGTTGGGGTGGAAGGCTTCGCAGGTGACACCAGTCTCCTCGCAGGTCTCCTCGACGGTGGATCCCGGCACACCCATGCGGGCGAAGGTGACGACGGGTATGACACTCCTGGGGGACCTCGACCGTTGAATACGATGCTGTACCGGATTCGATACCGCATCGAATACATACTTGTATCGAGTGGTGTGCGGACGAGTTCATTGCGGGGTGATGATGTCCTCCTTCCTTCACGATCTTGGGGCCTGGTGCTTCCGCAGAGCAAAGACCGTCGTCGCCCTGTGGCTGGGCCTGCTGGTTCTGCTCGGGCTAGGAGTGGTCGCCCTGCACAGCGACTACGACGATTCCTTCACCATCCCGGGTGCCCCCTCCCAGTTGGCCTACGACAAGCTCCAGGTGACCTTCCCGCAAGCCTCCGCGCTGAGCGCCAATGTCGTCATCACGGTGCCGGATGGCACCGACATCTCCTCGACACCCATTCGCTCCCGGATCGAGAAGGGGGTTGAGGAGCTCAAGGACCTCAAGGACGTCACCGGGGCGACGTCACCGTGGAGCAAGTACGTCACCGGGATGGTCAACAAGGATCACACCGCAGCCGTCATCCAGGTGGAACTGGGACAGGTCAGCGCGGTGACCTTCCCCGATTCCGGGCGTGACGACCTGCAACAGGTGAGTCACGACATACAGGCTGGCCTCCCGTCGGGGTCACACGTCCACGTCGGTGGCCAAGCCTTCGAGGCCATGCTGCCCTCCCTGTCGATCACCGAGGTCATCGGCGTCGGGGTGGCCCTCGTCGTCCTCGCCATCACCTTGGGATCCCTGGTGGCAGCCGGGATGCCGATCATCACAGCCGTCCTCGGGGTGGGGATCACGTACTCGATCATGGCGATCCTCACCCGGTTCACGACGGTCAACTCAGTCACACCGATGCTTGCCGTCATGCTGGGGCTGGCCGTTGGGATCGACTACGCCCTGTTCATCCTGTCGCGTCACCGCGACCAGTTGCGTGACGGCTTTGAGGTGCAGGAATCGGCCGCCCGAGCCGTTGCGACCTCGGGTTCGGCAGTGGTGTTCGCCGGGACGACGGTCCTCATCGCCCTCATTGGCCTGGCCATCGCCAACATTCCCTTCCTCACCGTCATGGGCGTCTTCGCTGCCATCGGTGTCGCTCTGGCGGTTGTCATCGCCCTGACAATGCTGCCGGCCTTCATGGGGCTCATGGGAGAGAGACTGCGCCCGTGGAAATCTCGTCGCGGACGGGGGTCGAAGCCAACTGCGATGGCAACCGGGGCGAACAGTGACGACAATGCCACAGCTGGTGGGGACGCACCGTCGACCAGCACCACTGCGGTTGGCAAGGGAGAACGCTCCGGCGGGATCTTCGGGTGGTGGATGCGCACCGTCACCCGCGTCCCACTGGTGACCATCCTCGTCGTCGTGGTGGGGCTGGGGGCCCTGGCCGTTCCGATGAAGGACCTCCACCTCGGCCTGCCCACCGCCGCGGAACTGCCCGCCGACAACACCGCCCGTCAGACCTATGACGCCCTGGAGAAGAAGTTCGGACCAGGATTCAACGGCCCGGTCATCGTCACCGCCGACATCGTCACCTCCACCGCCCCGATGAAGATCGTCAACGGGCTCAAGGCTGAAATCGAGAAGCTCCCCGGCGTCGACACCGTCGCTCTGGCAGTACCGAACCAGAACGCCGACACAGCTATGATCCAGGTGCTGCCGACCACCGGTCCCACCGACGAGGCGACCAGTGACCTGGTTCGCGAACTGCGCGACCACAAGTCCGAATGGCACGACAAGTACGGGGTCGACACCGCCGTCACCGGACTGACGGCCATCAAGCTCGACGTCTCCAACCGTCTGGGAGCCGCCCTGCTGCCTTTTGGAATCTTCGTCGTCGGGCTGTGCCTGGTGCTGCTGACGGTGGTGTTTCGGTCGATCGCGGTCCCCATCAAGGCAACCATCGGTTACCTGCTCTCGATGCTGGCCGCCTTCGGAGCCGCGCAGCTGGTTTTCAACCGAGGCATCGGCCTGTCCGTGGTCAACCTCGACCGTCCTGTCCCGATCATCTCCTTCATGCCGATCGTCGTCATGGGCATCCTCTTCGGCCTGGCCATGGACTACGAGGTTTTCCTGGTGTCGAGAATGCGCGAGGAGTACGTCCACACCGGTGACGCCAAGGGTTCGGTGATCAGGGGATTCATCGGTTCGGGCAAGGTCGTCACGGCAGCCGCTGTCATCATGGTCTCGGTCTTCGTCTTCTTCATCCCGGAGGGCATGAATGCCATCAAGGAGATCGCCCTGGCCCTGGCCGTCGGTATCCTCGCCGACGCCTTCCTGGTGCGAATGACCCTCGTCCCGGCCGTCATGGCCCTGCTCGGTGACAAGGCCTGGTGGCTGCCCGGATGGCTGGATCGCCGCTTGCCCCGCTTCGACATCGAGGGGGAGGGGATTGCCCACGAGGAGAGACTCGCCGAATGGCCCACCCCTGACCACACCGAGACCCTGCACGCCGAGGGGATCGGGGTCGACGGTCTCTTCGCCGGCCTCGATCTGCACGTCGAGCCTCATGAGGTGCAGGCCGTCGTGGGGTCACCGGGCTCGGTCACGGCCGTGCTGCTGGCGGCCGGGGGACGACTTGCCATCGACCACGGTCGGATGAGGTCGGGCGGCCGTCTCCTCCCCGAGCGGGCCTCCGTGGTGCGTCGGGTGGCATGGCTCATCGATGCCGCTGACAAGAACCTCACCAAGGAACTGCAGGAAGCCGTGGCAGCCCTCACCCATCCGCCGCGACGCCCACCGCGTCTGTTCCTCATCGACCACGCTGATCAGATCGTCGAGCAGTCCCACCGCGACCAGCTGGAATCCCTCATCGTCGAGGTGAACCAGGCCGGTGAGGCCGCCGTGATCCTGGGAGCCCAGCGTGCCGGCCGCATTGACTGGCTGGAGCCACAGGCCGTTCATGACCTGACCGAACACCAACCCGAGCCATCCCTCGGAGGTACCCGATGATGACCGAACGTTCCCACTCCACGATCAGGTTGCGGTGGCCGGCGGTGGTCGCCCTGATCCTCGTACCGTTGGTGGTGGTGGCCGGCCTGGTCGGCACCACCTGGCGGATCACTGACCGGCTGGGCCAGGTGAAGGCGGCGGTCGTCAACGAGGACAAGGCCGTCAAGGTCGGTGGACGACTGGTTCCCATGGGACGCCAGCTCACCGCGGAACTGGTCGGTTCCGGCTCTCCTGCCACCGACGGACACACCGTCGACTGGACCTTGACCGACGCTGACGGGGCGGCCAGGGGATTGCGAGATGGCACGTACTCGGTGGTGGTGACGATTCCGGAGTCCTTCTCGGCCGACGCCACCTCCTACTCGGCCAATGACGCCACCAAGGCCAGGCCGGCCCTCATCGACATCACCACCTCCCAGACCTCACCGGTCTCCGACACCACCATCGCGGCCCTCACTGCCCAGGTGGCGCGACGTTCCCTCAACACCACCCTGACCTCGGGGTATCTCGAGAACGTCTACATCGGCTTCAACCAGTTTGCCCAGCGGATGGGCACGATGGCCGACGCCGCCGCCAAGCTCGATGACGGGGCGACGAAACTTGCCGATGGCACGAAGACGTCAGCCGCCGGAGCGAGGACCCTGGCCACCGGTATGACGAAGCTCAGTGGTGGAGCCCGGCAGTTGCAGGCCAACGGGGGCACGCTCACTGACGGCGTCTCCCAGCTCTCGGGTGGCCTCAACGCTCTGTCTGAAAAGGGCAACCAGCTCAGTGACGGTGCGAATGGGCTGGCCAGCGGGGTGGCGACCTACACCAATGGCACCGGCAAGGTCGTCGATGGAATCGGTCAGCTGTCCGCTGGCCTGACGACGATGGACCAGAAGGTCAGCGCGGTCACCGGCAAGATCGACACCTCCCAGCTCGACCAGCTCACTGACGGGGCCAGCCAGCTGGCAGACGGGATCGATCAGTTCACGGGTGGTCTGGTCGGGTATCGCACCGAGATTCATCAGTACGCCTCCGGGGAGAAGACTGCCGAACTCAACAAGGAGGCCCTGTCCCATGGTGAGGCGGACTTCCTGGCGCGCTGCACCAAGAAGCACACCGCGCAGGATTGCCAGAACCTACTGCCTCTCGTCCACGACGCCATGACCGACGGGTACGCCCTCGGCGTGCGCGCTGGCTCGGCGGTGGCCGTCAAGGCGATGGCCATCAAGGATCCCAACTCCGGCATGAGCATTGACGACGGCATCGACCAACTGGCCGATGGCTCCTCGCAGTTGTCCCAAGGGGTCGCCGCGTTCACGGCTGAGATGCGTACCGGGCTACCTACGATGGTCGGCCAGATCGCCCAGCTGCGAGATAGCATCCACCAGGCCGCCACTGGCGCTCAGACCCTGGCCACCAAGTCCCGACAACTCAAGGGAAGCGGGGCCAAGCTCTCCGCGGGGGCTGTGACCTTCGCCAATGGTGTTGACACCTACACCGGCGGGGTTTCCAAGGCGGCCGCCTCGACCTCGAAGCTCGAGCAGGGAGTCAATCAGTACGTCGGCGGTGTGAATCAGCTCTCTGACGGGGTGATGAAGGCTTCCGCGGGGGTCGGCACCTTTGCGTCCGGGATGACGAAACTCAACGGTGGGGCCCAGAGACTCACCGACGGCACTGGCAAGTTCTCCGGTGAGCTTGCGTCCGGGACCAAGAAGGTGCCGACCTACTCTCAGAATGACCGCACCAAGCTGGCTGACGTCGTGTCCGCTCCCGTCAATGGGAATGGGCCTGCCATTGCGACCTCGGTGGCCGCGGTGGCGGTTCTGCTCATCCTTGGTGCCTGGATCGCTGCTCTGGCGACCTGGCTGGTGGCTCGCACAGTTCCCTCGCGGGCGCTGAGTTCCGCGCGCTCGACCCTGGGGCTGCTGGCCCGGACGATGTCGGTCGGCGCCATCGTGACCGTCGCGGTGAGTATTGGCCTGACGGTCATCGGCGGGGTGGTGTTGAGTCTCTCGGTACCACGGTCGATCGGATTGGGAGGATTGCTGCTCCTCATCGGGGCGATGTTCGGCCTGGTCAACCACGCCCTGGCCGCATGGTTGCATGGTCTGGGGCGGCTCATCAGTGTCGTCCTGGTGACGGTGAGTGTTGCTGCCGGGCTGGCGAGCACTGTCCCCGCCCCGGTGCACTGGGGCGACGCCGTCTCCCCGCTGCGACCTGCGTTGCAGGCTGTGCAGGCCGTCGTGGCTGGGAACAATCCCAGCTTCGGATCCTTGCTGGCCGTCGTCACATGGGCGGTGGCCGCTCTCCTCGCCAGCCTGCTCGCGGTGGGACGGCGGCGTCAGACCAGCGCCAAGGAACTTCTGGCTGCCAGCTCAGCTTCAGCGTGCAGCGGTGATCTGGAGTGACACCATGAACAAACCCCTCCTCGCGAGTCCTGCCGTGCTGGCCAGCGCCATTGCGGTGACCAGCCGGATCCGCTCGGTTCGGAGGGGTTGGATAGACGAGATGTGGCGATTCGGCATGGCGAGTCGACGAGGGACCTGGCGACGAGCAGTGGAGCTGATCGTCGAGGTGAGGTGGCCCCTCATTCGGTCCGGTCTCACTCAGTGCGTGCCAGCCCGTCATCGAGCACTCGGCCAAGGAGGGGACGGGTGCTCCACAGTCCCAACCGGACCATGCCGGCTCCCAGCAGAATGGTGCCCACGGTGGTGATCACCGCAACCGGTCTGGCGAGCAGTGCCATGCCCACCAGGGGGATGAGCAGCAGTCCGGTGGCGATGAGGCCGATGGCCATGGCGAATCGCATCGGCGACAGGACTGTGATGCGTCGTGCCTTGTCCTGGGCCGTCAGATCCATTCCGACGACGTCCAGTCCCACCTCGACCTGGCGACGATCGAGGATTGCGGCAGCCTGATTGACCCCCACCGAGCAGGCAACTGTGGCGAAGGCGAACAGGATGAGCAACATGACGCCGGTCTGCACGTCTCGGCCGATGGTGCGGGCGACCTCGTCGGCGTCGGGTCCGGTGCCGAACAGCTGCATGAAGGCCGCACCCGTGCCTCCGAACATTCCCACCACGCACACCGCACCCAGCGAGGCCACCTGGGTCCAGGCGGCGCGTGGATTCTCCAGAACCTGACGGGCGGCGATGAGCTCGGTCGCGTTCCTGGCCTTGCGCAGTCGGTGAGTGAACCACATGGACAGCAGTTTCGGCCCGATGATGTTGGCGATCTCCACGACGATGGTGAGGAAGGCGATGACGAAGATGTACCCGCCGATGGTGCCAGCCTGGCTTCCGAGGAAACCCAGAATCTTCCGGGAGAAGACGATGAGCAGCAGCATGATGCCACCGACGACCAGTCGGACCCACGAGACCGACGTCGGCTGGCTGCGCATCCGTACTCCCAGCGGTGAGACGTCGACCCGGCGCAGTCCGATGGCAGAACTCGTGAGGGCGAGCAGCACCAGAGCCGCGATGACCCCGATCACGGGGACGGGGCCGAGCAGCACCGAACGTGCTCCGATGACCTCACCGTTGAACGACAACCGCCCCAGGGCTGGAACGCAGAGCAGGTATCCCAGGATGCCGAGGATCGCACCGGTGAGGGCCTGCAGCCCGGCCTCGGCCAGGGTCATCACTCGTAGCAGATGCGCCGACGCCCCGATGAGTCTCAACGACGACAGTCGATCGTCCCGGCGTCTTGCCGACAGCTTCGCTGCCGAGGAGGCCAGCGTCATGAGGGGAAGTATCAGCAGTACCACGGCGATCGTCGAGGTCACCCGGTAGAAAGCGGCATTGTCCCCGCGGATGTGCCACATCATCACGGCCCCACCGGTGACGTCGAGGATGATCGTCGAGATGACGGCGAAAGCGATCACGGGCAGCCGCCAGGTGGAGCGATCGGAGATCGAGGCGCGCAGGGTCATGGCGAGGATCTGCCGAGTCGCTGGACGCCTGGGTTCGACCTTCAGCAGTTCGGGGACGGTGATCGTCGGGTTCGGCTGCTCGACGGCAGCAGACGTGGACGTCATGGTCACCACCTTCCATTGGGTTGACGCAGCTCGTCGGAGACGATTCGGCCATCCTGCAGCCCCACGATGCGTTGGCAGCGCCGGGCGACGTCCTCGTCGTGGGTGACGACGACAAGGGTGCGTCCGCGTCCGGTGGTGGCCGCGAGCAGGATGGACATCACCTCGACGGCGGTGGCCGAGTCGAGGGCCCCGGTGGGCTCGTCGGCGAAGACGATCGCTGGGTTGATCACCTGCGACCTCGCAATGGCGACTCGCTGTGCCTGGCCCCCGGAGAGCTGACCGATGCGGCGCTCCTCCATGCCAGCCAGCCCCATGGAGTTGAGCCACTGGGCGGCATGGCGGATGGCCTCGTCCTTCGGTGTGCCATTGAGCATGAGGGGCAGTGCCGTGTTCTCCACAGCGGTGAGCTCGGGGACGAGCATGCCCTGCTGGAAGACGAACCCGAGGGATTCACGTCGCAGTCCGGCACGGTCCCCGGTGGTGAGGGACTCGACGTTGACGGTACGTCTGGGCAGGTTCAGCTCGATGCTGCCGGAATCAGCGGAGAGGATCCCCGACAGGCAGTGCAACAGAGTGGTCTTGCCCGAACCAGACGGTCCCATGACGGCGACCGACTGGCCGGCGGGGATGGTGAGGTCGACGTGGTCGAGGGCACGGGTGGAGCCATAGGCCTTCGTCAGCGCCTGGGTGTGCAGCCGGGCACCTGGGGCGATGTCGGTCGGGTGAGCGTCTTGGCGCGGTGTCGTCAGCATGGTATCCACTGTGCTGCGCGATCTCGTGGTGCACATCGTGCAGGTGGACGAGATTGCCGTCATGCTGCGGTAGGAGAAAGCTCAAGCGGTCGGGAAGCTGCGGAAGTTTCGTCATGGACATCCGTTTTCTGTGGAGAACTCCCGAGGATCCATGGGTGCTACCACTGTGGGTGGCATGCGGGGTCGATGGCAACATCATTGCCACACGTCGATTCCAGGTTGTCTGGCGGGCAACAGTTCTGTGGCTCCAACGAGGGCTGAGGGTGGTCGCGCCAGGATCAGACGCTGGCCTGCAGCGCCGCCCGACCGGCTGGGCAGAAAGCTGGACTCAAAACTGCGGTGGCGGCGAGATGATCCTGGCCGCCGCCTGACTGCTGAAGCCATGATGGTGCCCACGTCGTGACGGCAACGATGGTGACGAGGGCGATGCCGGTGTGGTAATTCTGCGCGTGCGGCGCTGTGCTGCCACGCCGCTTTACACGCGCCTCTGGTTCGACCACATTTGCCACAGCTGGGCGAACCGGCCGTCACCGCAACGCAGCTGCTCGGGGGACCCGACCTCAACGATCCGGCCACCATCCATCACCGCGACCTCGTCGGCCATCGCCACCTGGGACAATCGGTGGGCCACGACCAGCGCAGTCCGGCCTGTCACGACCTCGGTGGCAGCCCGGTCCAGGACGGCCGCACCGGAGCTTCCCGCCTCCGCGGTGGCCTCATCAAGGATGATGATCGGAGGATCTGCCAGCAGGGCACGAGCCAGCGCGACCTGCTGGGCGCGCGCCGGTGACAGCCGAGTTCCCAGGCGACCCACCACGGTGTCGACTCCATCGGGAAGGTCGTCAACCCAGTCGGCACCGACCCTGGACAGGGCGTCCAGGACGGCCTCGCGCACCCGTTCGTCGGGCCAGTCCTCGGCCTGGACCGGCAGGCCCAGCGCCACGTCGTCAAGCAAGGTGCCCGAGAAGATGTGGATCTCCTGACTGACAAGCACCGTCCGGGCCGAGGCAGGCGTCATGGCGATCCTGCCCGACCGGGGCTCCAACAGACCGGCCACCAGAGCGGCCAGAGTGGACTTGCCCGCCCCCGACTCCCCGACGAGCACCGTCGTGTGACCGGCCGGAATCTCCAGATCCACCTGGTGCAGGACGTCTGGACCGTTCTGGTAGCTGAAACTCACCTGCTCCACCCGCACCGACGCAGGCCTTCGTGGGTGCTGCCGCGGGGGAGAGGGCTCGATCGGGGGCCGACTGAGTTCACGGCTCTGTTCTTTCCGCAGAGCTGGGTCGTAGGTGCTGTGATCGTGATGGATCGATTCTTCTCTGGTCTCCGTCGGTATTGCGGGCCGGGCATGATCCGTCGACCCGGGTTCACCACGTCCCTGTGACCCGGGTCCAACATGGCCGTGCGCCTCGAGTACAGCCTGTTTCGAAGTTGCAGGCTCCTCGGTGCGCAGACAGATCACCCCGACCACCCGCTGCAGACACACCCAGGCGGCCTGCAGATTGTTGAGGAACATCAGCAGGAACCGCACCGGGGAGAACAATCGGAGCAGCACCAGGACCGCTGTCGCAGCTGCGCCGACGCTCACCCGGTTCGTGGCGACGAGCAGATACCCCGTCCAGGCGACGCCGATGGTGGCCACTGCCTCACCGACGAGCAGCCGTACCACCAGGGTGTTGCCGAGGAATCGCCCACGCAGACTCCATCGCACGGCCTGCCACGACCCGTCGGCCACCGTGTGCGTGCGCAGGCCCTCCACGCCGAAGGCGCGCACCGCGTCCAGCCCGTGGATCGTCGACAGGATGTGTTGCGACTGGGTCGTCGAGGCTCGTCTCTCCGCCTGGTACACCGGCTGCGCAGTGCGCAGGAACTCCCGGATCGCCAACCCGTAGAGCACCCCAGCGAGCACCACGGGAATGAAGAAGGATGGATGCAGGCTTGCCAGCGCCCCCACCGACACGATCACCATGATCATGGTGTTGACGAGCCGTGGCAGCGCCCCGTTGGCGGCATCCCGCACCGCGGTGACGTCGTCGGAGGCTCGCGAGACGAGGTCGGCGGTGCCGGCCCCCTCCACCCGCTGCTGGTCCAGCCCCAGCCCGACCGCAATCATCTCCTCCCGCAGGCGGGTGACGATGGTCGTGAAGAAGGACGGCGTGAGCGCCTGGGCGGCGCCGTTGCAGATCCCCGAACCGACGACTGCAGCCCCCATCACCAAGGCCGGTGTGAGCAGCGCGGACGGCGATTGGCGGGTGCGCGCAGCATCGATGATCCACCCAGTGGCCATCGGCACCGCCAGATCGAGGATGGCTCCCAGCGCCACCACGACGATGGCGGCGACGAAGTATCTGCGCACCCCCGTCGAGGTCCGGTGGACCTCTCGGCGGACCTGCGCTGGGGTGGCCAGTGGCAACCAGTGCCGGGTGCTCATGACAACATCTCCCGGTAGCCGTCGTGACCCAACAGTTCCCGGTGCGGGGCACGAGCGACCAGGTGACCGTCGTCGTCGAACAGCACCACCTCGTCCATGCGGTCCAGCAGGGCGGGAGAGGTCGTGGTGATGAGAGTGGTGCGCCCAGCTCGTAGCTCACCCATCCGTTCGGCGATGGCGGCGGTGGTGGCGGCGTCGATGCTCGTGGTGGGGTCGATGAGAACCAGACCATCGGGGGCATGGATGAGGGCGCGGGCCAGGGCCAGCCGTTGCCGCTGGCCGCCCGAGACGTGCCGACCGCCCTCCCCGACGCCGGTCTGCAGCCCATGCGGCAACTCGGCGATGGTGGTGTCCAGGGCAGCCGCCCGTACGACGGCGTCCAACATGTCGTCCCTCGTGCTGCCCAACATGATGTTGGCCTGGACGGTGTCGTCGAACAGCTCCGGGGAGCGCGGTGCCACCAGCACCAGGGCACGTTTGCGAGCCGGACTCAGCTGGCTGGCCGGCACCCCGTTGAGGAGGGTGTGGGAACCATGCACGATGTCCTGTGCCAAGGCGTCACACACCTGTTGGGGGGCGACGATCCCCAGGTGCGCCCCGGGGGGCACGTCGAGCTGGAGGCTCGGGTCCTCGACCTGGACGTGCAGGTGCACCGGGGTGTGCAGTGGGTGGCTGTCAGAGTGTGTGGGGCTACCCGTCGGGTTGGCGTCGGGGAAACCATCCGGACTCTCGCCCGAGTTGATCCTCGAGTTCCCGTCGGGTCGGCCTGCGGGGGCAGAGCGCTCGCTGTCGTCGGGAGGAACCTGCCAGGCAGCCGGGCTGTCGTGCAGCTCGCAGAACCGATCCCCGGAGGCATGGGCGTTGGCAAGCATCGTCGCGGTGTCGACACCGAGAGCTCGCAACGGTGGTCCCAGGGTCTGGGCCAATCCCACCACGGTGACGAGGCCTCCGACGCTGATTCGCCCGTCCAGGGTGAGCCAGCCGGCCAGCACCGTCAGGACGGTGATGAACACTCCCACCGAGGCATTGACGGTGCCGGTGTAGACTCCCCTGACCCGGCGGGTGCGCAAGGTGGCTGCCAAACCCTCCCGGCTGACGACCCGGAACCTCACAGTGGCACGACGGGAGGCCGACAGCCCCTGGATGACTCGCAGCCCACTGGTGAGATCTGCCGCTGAACCGGCCACGGCAGCCTCGGCCCGCCGCTCTCGACGAGTGCTGCGCTTGACCGGCGCCACCCCCTTGACCGACAGCAGGATGAGCAGCGGAATGGTGCACACCGTCGCCAGTACCAGCCAGCCGTTGATGAGTGCCATCGCGATGAGCGACCCGAACAGGGTGACGACGTTGCCCGGTATGGACGCCAACGCGATGAAGGAACGGGAAACCGTCCGTACGTCGGTGACGAGGACGGACAGCAGGTCACCGGGAAGACGTGGTGGGCCCCCGATCCCCTCCGGGGCAATGATGCGTTCGAGGGCCTGCACCCGAAGGTCATGCTCACTCACCGCGGCCCCGACGTTGGTCTGCATCCGCGCCGTCTGGGCCGCCGCACGGACCACGTAGGCCAGCGCCACCAGGGCCAACCACCCGGCCAGGGCAGTCGCGTCACCAGCCACGACCCCGTCATCGATGGCGCGTCCCAGGGCCATCGGGACACCGATGTTCACCAAGCTGACGAGGGCCGATGCGATGGATCCGGGTCGCAGCCAGTGTCGTCCGTCATGAGCCATGCGCCGGATCAGGGCACGACCGTCGTGGGTCTGGCTCGTGTCGATGAGGGGATCGTCGATGGCCGGCGAGGTCTGCCCGGGGATGCGGGGCAGCCACCGTATTCTCGGGTGCCAGGAACGGTGCGGGGAGCGAATCACACTGCTCCCGGACCATCGGATGAACTGCCGACCGCACTCGCGTCACTGACGCAGCCCACGCTCCCCACTGGCTCGAGGTGAGTGCAGTGTCCGGGATCCATGGTTTCCACGGGCCTCATCAGCTCCTCTGCTCCCAAGGAGTTGCCGGCCCCAGCGACCCCACGGATTCCAGGGGACGCCGTCTCATGCGGTGTGGCAGCACCAGCCGGGCTGCCCGGGCGAGGTCGTCGGTGGAGATCTGGGTGCGTCCCTGCCAAGCTGCCAGGGTGCGGGCCGCCCGTACCATCATGATGTCGGCTCGGTGGCCGTCGACGTGGGCGTCGAGGCAGGTGCGCGACACCGTCATGAGGGTCTCGTCGTCAATGACCACCTGATCGACGAGGTCACTGGCCCGTGTGATTCGTTCGCTCATCTCGTGGCTGGCTTCCTCCCACGTGCGTGTGAATCCTGCCGGGTCGTCCTCGAAGGCCAGCCGGCGCCGGATGACCTCGACACGCTGGTCGAGATCGTCCTCCCCGCCGACGGTGACACACAGTCCGAACCGGTCGAGCAGTTGGGGGCGCAGCTCGCCCTCCTCGGGATTCATGGTACCGACCAAGGTGAATCTCGCCGGATGGGTGACACTGATTCCCTCCCGCTCGACGGTGTTGACGCCCATCGCGGCGGAGTCCAGCAGCAGGTCGACGACGTGATCGTCGAGCAGGTTCACCTCGTCGACGTAGAGGATCGCCCGGTGGGCCGCAGCCAGCAGACCGGGCTCGAAGCGACGTCGTCCCTCCCGCAGGGCAGTCTCCATGTCGAGGGTCCCGGTGACGCGGTCCTCGGTGGCCCCCACCGGTAGTTCGACGACGGGCACCTGGACGGTACGCGGCTCGGGCATGGTCGCTGGCAGGTCGAGTCCCTCGGCGTGGGCCGAGTACTCCTCGGGGGACAGGTGGTAGGCACCGGAAACCTCCCGGTGCTGCGGGAGCAGGGCTGCCAGACCGCGGACTGCGGTGGACTTGGCGGTGCCCTTCTCGCCGCGGATGAGCACCCCGGACAGGTCGGGGCTGATGGTGGCGAGGATGAGAGCGAGTTTCATCTCCTCCTGTCCGACGATGGCGCAGAACGGGTAGACGGGACGTGGTGCCATGTCAGCAGTCCTTTCGGGGAGCAGTGGGGTCGAGTTGGCAGACGACGTTGACGAGGTCGTCGGCGCGCAGGTCGTCGATGTGCAGGCACGGCCCGCCCAACGCGGCGGCGATGTCGCGAGCACGGGACAACCGGATGCCGCGTGGATCCTCGGTGTCGATGACGACCCAGCTGAGACGTCGGTCGGCACCGATCTCGGTTGCCAACGCGATTGCCTCGTCGGTGGCTCGACCGTTGGGTCGTGCGTCCAGACCGACGTTGCCGCGCCCGTCGGTGACGAGCACCAGGAGCGGCCGTAGCCCGGGATCCTTGAGCAGCAGCGGGCGAACCACCTCACAGGCCTTGACCAGTCCAGCTGCCAGTGGGGTGCGCCCGCCGACGGGCAGCTCGGCGAGGCAGCGCTGGGCCACCTCCACCGAGGAGGTCACCGGGACCAGCACCTCGGCCCGGTCCCGACGAAACCCGATGAGGCAGACCCGGTCACGTTTGACGTAGGCGTCCAGCAGCAGGGAGAGGACTGCCCCCTTCGACGCGGTCATCCGGCCACGTGACCCCATCGACCCTGAGGAGTCGACGACGAGGATCACGCAGGAGCCAGCTCGACCGACCCGCACCTTGGCACGCCAGTCGACGGGTTCGATGCGAATCGCCCCGCTGGAGGGCGTCTTGCCCGAGCGGTGCGGGCCGGTCCGCCGCGACTTCTGGTGGATCGCTGCGGCTCGCAGGGTGGCGTCCAGGGCGAGATCGTCGGGACGGTCGGTGGGGCGGGACGAGACGTAACGGCCGCGACGGCCCTCGCTACGGGTGCGCAGGCGTCGCCCCGAAGCTCGCCGGGAGAGGCGATCCTGCTCGGGTTCCAGGGGGCGCACGGCGAATGCCTCCCCCAGGGCGGCCACCTGGTCGCTGCCGGGGGATGGGTTCTTGGTGCTGTCGCGATCCGCGTCGCGCTGGCCCTCGGACTGCTGATTCCCGCCTGCCAGATCGTCACCGGGGTCGCTGTCCTCGGCGTTGCCGTGGTCATCGTGCGCGTGATCGCCCGGTGTGCCACCTGAGGTGGCAGCATCGTCGTTCCCATGCAGATTTTCCACGCCTGGGTCGGGGCCCTGCTCCGAGTTCTGAGGTGGATCGGACCCCTCGGGGGTGGAATCAGGATTGCGGGAGGGGTCCTCGGGCCGGTCCGGACGGTTCTCGGGGTGCTGGTCTCGCGGTGGGGGAGGGTCAGCCGGCGTCTCGTCACGTCGGCGGTGTCGCAGCACCATCTCGCTGACCGCCAACACGTCGTCCTCGGTGGCAGTCCTGCGGCCGGCCAGGGCAGCATGGGCACGAGTGGCCTCTGCCATGACGACGTCGCCCCGGTGCCCGGCGACGTGGTTGTGTCGGCACAGCGAGCAGATGAGCTCGGTGACGGTGCGGTTCAGCGCGATCTGGTCGACGATGCGCTGTGCCCTGCCGATGGCCGCGGTCTGACGTTCCTGGTCGTCCTGCCAACGGCGTGCGAACCCAGTTGGGTCGGCGTCGTGGTCGAGACGACGACGGATGATCTCGGCGCGGGTGTCCGGGTCCGACTCGCCGTGCACCTCGACGCACAGTCCGAACCGGTCCAGCAACTGGGGGCGCAGCGCACCTTCCTCCGGGTTCATGGTCCCGACTAGGACGAAGCGGCTTGCCAGGATGGCTGTCAGGCCCTCCCGCTCCACCCGGAGTGTGCCGGCGCAGGCGTCGATGACCAGGTCGACGAGATGGTCGTCGAGCAGGTTGACCTCGTCGACGTAGAGCACCCCACCGTCGACCTCACTGAGCAACCCGGGCTGCAGCACTGGACGACCGGTGGCCAGGGTGGCCTCGAGATCCAGCCCACCGACGAGACGGTCCTCGGTGGTCCCCAGCGCCAGGGTGCGCATCACCCGACCGGGAAGCAACTCGGCCAAGCCACGGACCACCGTCGACTTGGCCGTCCCCTTCTCCCCGCTGAGCAGCACCCCGCCAATACGAGGATTGACGGCGCACAGCAGCAGGGCGCTCCTGGCCTCGTCCTGCCCGACGACGGCGGTGAACGGGTAGATCATCGGAACAGACGTCATCGGTTCAACCTCAGTGAGGTGAGGTTCAGCGCGGCAAGGTCCAAGCCCCCGTCGGAGGTTTTTGGTGGGGCAGTCTCGGCCGGGCTGGTGGTGCTCGTCGAGCCCTGGGAGTCTCCGGTGCCGGTGGTATCCCTAGAGCTGATGGGGTTCCTGGGGCTGATGGGGGCGTCGGGGGTGCCGCCGGTGCCCGAGCACGGGTCGTCGGAGACCTCCTCGATGGTCCCCTCGATGTCGGCGTAGGTGTCCTGCAACTCCTCGACGGTGCCCGGGTCGGCCTGCCAGATGTTGCGCTGGGCGGCGTCAAGGAGCTTGTCCACGATGTTGTGCAGGGCGTGCGGGTTGACCTCGTGGAACCACTCCTGCATCGCCGGGTCGAGGGCATAACGACGCGCCACCTTCTCCCACAGGCCGTCGTCGACGACGTCGGCGGTGGCGTCCCAGCCGATGAGGATGTCGAGCACCTTGGACAGGTCCCCGGCCCCCTTGTACCCGTGGCGCTGCAGACCCTCGATCCACGACGGGTTGAGGATTCGGGAGCGCAGGATGATCCGGGCCTCCTGCGTGGTGGTGCGTGTGGCGATCCGGGCGGGATCGGAGGAGTCACCCACGAACGACATCGGTGCCTCACCGCGCACCGTCGTCGCAGCGGCGATGAGCCCGCCGTAGTAGTTGTAGAAGTCGGTGCAGCTGAGCATGTCGTACTCGCGGGTGTCCTCATTCTTGACGGTGACGTCCATCCGCGACAACGCAGCGGTGAATCTCTCGGTCTCGACGTCCCCGAACACCCCCTCGCCGTAGGCGTGGGAGGAGGCCGCGATGTAGGCCCGACCCAGATCGGCCTTGTCCTGCCACGCCTTGGTCTCGATGAGTTCCTCCACACCGGCGCCGTATCCGCCGGGTGGGCAACCGAAGACCCGCAGCGTCGCCTTGCGGCGAGCCTGCCCGACGTCGATCCCGCGAGCGATCATGTCGGCGACGTCGGCCTTGACGTGGGCACGCAGCATGTTGTCGTCGCCATCCTCCGGCAGGGCGGCGATCATCCGAACCGCCCGGTCGACCATCTCGACGAGGTTGGGGAAGGCGTCCCGGAACAACCCGGAGATGCGCGGGGAGACGTCGATGCGAGGACGTCCCAGTTCATCCGGGTCGATGATCTGCAACCCGCTGACAAGGCCTGATGACTCCCAGACCGGGCGCACCCCCATGAGGTACAGGATCTCGGCGATGTCGGCCCC